>Ga0068713_1000655_pt1 | contig 59828 bp, 55 predicted proteins | sample MTBAKSrepl2MetaG_FD_62223 | JGI IMG/M metagenome (GOLD analysis project Ga0068713, IMG submission 62223) | Enrichment culture microbial communities om Arthur Kill intertidal strait, New Jersey, USA, that are MTBE-degrading - MTBE-AKS2 (Arthur... | ecosystem: Environmental > Aquatic > Marine >... | reverse complement strand
CATTGCGGTTGGCGGGTTCGGCGATAAAGGCGGCGGCACGGGGCACAAGTTCGGGAAGCCTCGCCACCAGGGAGGCCGTACCCGCCGCCGATTCTACGACCTGTGCGGAAACGGCGTCGAATCTCATGGGCAGTTTCTCGACGCGAATCGTTCGTAGCCCCAGTACCCGTGAAGGAATCCGATTCCGGGTAGGCGCTGTTCACATCATTCTTCAATCGATAGCAGCGTCGACATTCCCCCCTTGAGGGGGGCAAAGGGCTTTGTGAGGGGTTGTCGGCGCCTGGCAAACACCCCCCCCCGCCCCCCTCAAGGGGGGAATTGAGTGCGGATAGGCTGCCCGGTAACCTGAAAGCCTTTCTCCTTTCTCACAAAACAGGTGCCAACCAGTCTCAAGGCAAAGGGCTCCCGTCGTGCCTACCTGCCGGCTGGTCCTCCTTTTAACCCCAATACCCGTGAACGGATTCGTCTCCAGGTATTGGATCCTCATTTCATTCCTCGGCCAAGATCCGCCTCGACATTCCCCCCTTGAGGGGGGCAAAGGGCTTTGTGAGGGGTTGTCGGCGCCTGGCAAACACCCCCCCCCCGCCCCCCTCAAGGGGGGAATTGAGTGCAGATAGGCTGCCCGGTAACCTGAAAGGCTTTTCTCAGAAAAACAGGTGCGAACCAGTCTCTCAGGGGCTGAATCCGCTTCATTCACGGGTGTTGCTTTTAGCCCGGCACCCGGCAATACCGGATGAGCCTCCGAAAAAACCTACCACCCCATCTTTCACGAGGCACTGCTACACCGTTTCGCGCAGAACGGCGCCATCTTCTTTTTCTATGTGTGCAAAATGTGCACCGTCAATGTATCGTTAACCCCTCCGTCACCCCGGTCCTCACTGACCCTGCTGTTTGTCGATCCAGACGTAGTTGGCAAAACGCCACCAGAAACCGGCGTGGCCCACCACCATTTCGCCGTGGTAGCCTTGCAGCCATGGCTGCCAGAATGTGAACTGCTTCTCCAAGGGAAGTGCCAGCAGGTAACACTGCTCGATCAGGTAGGGGGACAGGTCTTTGTAGAGGCGGCGGCGTCCGGGCTCATCGAAGTAACCGGCGGTGATCTCATCGAATGCCTTGTTGATGCGCGGGTCGTCCACCATGCACATATTTCGGATGTTTCCTGGTACGAGGTCCATCATCCTGAAAGGGATGTTGGCGTTCAGGGGATAGATGTAGAGCTGTTCGTGGGTCTTTCCTCCCTGCATGGCCTGATAGGCGCCTTGTTCGAGCACACGGATCTCGAGATGGACTCCCACGCGCTCCCACTGATTCTTCACGATGGAGAGCAGGTCCACGTAACTTTGCACCGTATCCACCACGGTCTTGAAGCCGTTGGGATATCCCGCTTCGGCGAGCAGCTTCCCGGCCTTTTCAGGATGGTATTCGTAGAGCTCCTTGAGGGGCGGGGGAAGTGCATCAAGGGGTGTGTACATGTCCATCCAGTCGGGGCTCGGGTTGACCGGCCAGGCGAAAACCTCCGCGTTGCCGCCGTAAAAGTGCTTGGCGATCGCGGCATGGTCCAGCGAAAGGTGCAGGGCCTGGCGAACCCTGACGTCGTGAAAGGGCAGGTCGGGCCTGTCGACCCGCCAGGCGATGGTGCTTAGCCCTCCGGACAGGAAGTTGATCCACTTGAGTTGAGGGCTGGTCTTCTGCAGGCTCTCCGCGTCCTCCCAGGAAAGGTACGGGAGAACATCGGCCCTGCCTGTCCGCATCGCGGCCATCCGGGTGGACAGATCCGGGATGATGAGAAGCTTGACCGTATCTACGTAAGGCAACCGGTTTTCCGGCCGAAAAGGGTCCTTCTTCCAGTAGCCGGCAAACCTCTCAAAGGTGAGCGAGCCTCCCTCCACATAGTCCTTCAGAACAAAGGGGCCCGTGCCGCAGGAGTTCCTCCAATCCGACATGTCCCCGAACTTCTCGATCATGTCCTTCGGGAACATCTTGGAACGGGTGCTGGCAAACTCGTACACGGGACCCATCTTTCCAGGCACGCTCTTGATCTCGACGGTCCATTTGTCAAGGGCCGTTATCTTCTCCACGAACGGATAGCCCATCTTGTGGGCGCACTTGTCGGTCCCCCAATACCGCTTCAGGTTGAAGGCCACATCTTCGGCATCCAGCTCGCGCCCGCCGGTGGGCGGCTTGTCGTGGAAACGGACCCCTTTACGGATGTGGTAGACGAGTGTGTTGGGGCCGGGCAGTTCCCAGCTCTCGGCCAGGCAACCCGTCTGGACGTTTGCCGCGGGCATGAACATGTGGATCCAGGCAGCTTCGCCCGTGCCGGCCGGGCCTTTTGCCCAGTCTCCCTCGATGAGGTCCTCATTGGTCAGACAGGCCGGATACGCCAGGGCGTCCCAGCCGAACACAGGGTCAAAGACGTTCGGCTGGCTGGAATGGACCAGGTTGAGTGCTCCGCCATAGGTGGGCCCCGCCGTGGATTGTCCCGTGTGGAGACAGAGCGAGAACACCACGACCAGAAGGGCCGCAACCATCCATCGCTTTGGAACCTTCATCCCCCGTTTCATCACGCGCCTCCTTTCCGTTTCCAAGCGTTAACGGCTATCCTCGACCTGTGCCGTGTCTTTGCAGCACCGGTGCGGACACGAGGCCGTTTGCCCAAGCGGGCGGGTCTCATTCGATGACCCCATCGGCGACCAGTTGGGCAAATTCCTCCTGACCCAGTCCCAGCGTTTCACAGAAGACCTGATAGTTGTGCTCCCCCAGGTGGGGGAAAGGCCGCTTGAGCCTCAAAGGCGTTTTCGGGAGATGATACCCTGGGGATTCATAGGTGAACCATTGCCTGTCGGGATCCTCCTCCAGTTCCCAGAAGTGGTTTCGGTGCCGGATCTGGGGATCTTCATGGAAGTCTTTCGAATTCTGCACGACCCCCGCCGGGATCCCTGCTGCCTGGAGCATTTCCATGGCCTCTTCCGCGGTTCGCTCCCTGGTCCAGGCGCTGATGAACCCGTCCAACCTCTCATGGTTCTCCATCCTGCCCCGGAACGTTGCGAACGATTCCTCCCGACTCCAGGCAGGACCGCCGAGCACCTCGCAAAAAGACCGCCACTTTTCATCGGTGTGCACGGCGATGACACACCACCTGTCCTCACCGGCGCACGGATAGCAACCGTGGGGAGCGGCGACGGAGCTTCGATTGCCGCGCCGGGTGGCGATGCGCCCGTTGACCGTGTAGTCCAGCAGGGAGGTACCCATGATGTCGATGCCCGCCTCAAAATCGGAGCCGTCGATGAACTGCCCTTTGCCGGTCCTGTTCCGGTAGATCAGTGCCGAGAGCACGGCAAAGATCCAAAGCTGCGGAGCATAGTAGTCCGTGTAGGCAATGGAGACGGCCATGGGGGGCAGATGGGGCCAACCGGTGAGTTCCGAAAGCCCCACCATCGCTTGGAGGACAGGACCGTGTCCCCGGTAGAGGCGACCTGGCCCCGTCTGGCCCATGAGGGACATGCTGATGACGATGATATCGGGTTTCACCTCCTTGAGCGCTTCGTATCCAAGTCCGAGGCGCTCCATGACCCCCGGGGTGAAACTGTCGCCCACCACGTCACAGGCGCGAATCAGTTGTTTGGCCAGCTCAACGGCTTTGGGTTTGCGCAGGTTCAAAGTGACCCCGAGCTTGTTGCAGTTGTATGCGGCGAACTGGGCGCTTGCCTCCACATCCATGATCCCTTTCTTGAAGGGATTGCCCCTGCGGATGACCTCGGTGCGCGTGGTGGTTTCTATCTTGATGACCTGTGCACCCGCATCTGCCAACGCCCGCATGGTGAGCGGGCCCACACCGGCATGGGTGAAGTCAGCGACACGAATCCCCTTGAGGACCTCAGGTTGCATGGCGGTTCCTCCTTGTCGCTCTCAGATGACATGGATCTGCCTGAGCCGCACCAGTTCTTGCCTGGTCATCCCCAGCTCGTCGATGTAGATCGCATCGTTGTCCTCTCCCAGAAGGGGGGCCCGACGGTCCAGGCGCCAAGGCGATTCGCTCATGATGAAAGGCGCGCCCGGATACGTGAGCTCCCCTCCCAGCTCGGGGTGGTGGATCCGGATCCAGTAGTCTCTTGCCTTCAATTGCTCGTCTTCCATGACATCCTTGGCCGTGTTCACCGGCGTTACCTGCATGCCCCGGCGCTGTCCCTCCTTGTACAGGTAGGCCTTGTCGTACCTGGAAGCGAGAGCGGCAAAACGACTTCTCACCGACTCCTCTATTTCCACGGGCGGGGAAGCGGCAAACTCCCCCCTGAAATAGGTGTCGTACGCTTCGTTGTCGTAAAGGTCCTCGGCCAGGCCCTCTTGCTTGAGCCACTGCCTCAGGTGCACCCGGTGGCTCCAGTACGTGGGCATGGCCGCGATCCAGCCGTCCCGGCACCGGAAGTAGACATGAAACTTGGGCCAACCGGGCATGATGGGGGCGTCTCCCCCCCTTTTTACGATCGTTCCCTCAGCCTTCCAGGAGACGTCAAAGGGTTTCTGGGCCCACAGGACGCACTCCTGCACCGAAACATCCACATGCTGCCCCTGGCCGGTGGTGGCTCTGTAGTAGTAAGCCATCAAACTGCCCACGGCCGCCTGGGCCGCGGACTGGGCGTATGCCACGGGCAGACTCACCTGGACGGGAGGGGTGTCCTCGTCCCCGCACTGGTACATGAGGCCCCCCATGGCCTGGGCCACCATGTCCGTTGCCTCGTGATGCCGATAAGGCCCCGTTTGGCCGAAGTGTGTGATGGATGTCATGATGATGGGCGGGTGGATCGCGCTCAGTGCCCTATACCCGAGTCCGAAACCGTCCAGGTAGCCGGGACGGAAGGTCTCCACCACCACGTCGGCCGTCTTCACAAGCTCCCTGAATATCCTCTGTCCTTCGAGACTCTCGATATTCAGGGTGATGCTTCGCTTCCCCAGCCCGTACAGAAACCAGCAAAGGCTCCTCTCGGGATGCAGTGCGTCCCCGTGGAAGGGACCACATCGCCTCAAGGGGCTCCCACCGGGCGGTTCCACTGCTATGACATCGGCCCCCATGGCGGCGAGGAGTTTCGTGCAGAAAGCTCCCGATGCGTCCGCAAGATCGAGGACCCTCACCGATTCGAGGACCCTGCCCTCCCCAAGTTTGGACATGCCTCCTTTTCTCCCTTCCTTCCCAAAAAAGTCGCAAGACCCTGCGCCCGGGCCTACTTTTCTCCCGTCTTTTCCTTCTTCAGGTCTTTGTCGATCCAGGGGTATCGGGCAAACTCGCCCGTTGCACTCGCATAGCCCACGATGCTCTCCCCTGTGTACCCCTTCAACCACGGCTGCCAGAACGTGTAGCTGTACGGCAGCGGCATCACCACGATATAGGCCTGTTCGAGAATATAAGGGACCTTCTCCTTGTACAGAGCGGCTTTCTTGGGCCAATCGAAGAAATTCTTCAAACAGGAGGCCTCGAGCTCATTGATGACAGGATCATCGATGTCTGCAAAGTTGTTTATATTACCCGGTACAAGCCTGGAGAATCTGAACACTGCGCTGGGAGCCACCCCGCTGGCAAAAAGCTCCTTGTAAGTCCGTTCTTGCCCTACGGTAGTCCAAGCACCCGGTTCTCTCACATCAAGGTGCAATTCGACCCCGATCTTGGCCCACTGGTATTTCACTATGGAAAGTAAGTCCACGTAAATGTTACCACAGACGACACTTGTCTTGAACCCGTCAGGATACCCTGCTTCACCCAGGAGCTTCTTTGCCTTTTCCGGATGGTACTCCCAGACCTCCCTGGCCGGCTCCGGAAGCTCTTCAAGGGGGATGTACATGGACATGAATTCCGGGATCGGAAGCACCGGCCACCCCAAGATCTTCGCATCGCCGCCATAGTAATCGCGGACGATGGCTTCACGGTCGATGCTCATGGACAGCGCCTTGCGCACCCTGATGTCCGAGCACGGCAACCCCGGGCTTCTCTTCATGAATATGGCCGCCGAGCCACCAGGAAGATACTTCACATACTTCAATTCGGCGCTGTGCTTCTTCAAACCTGCCACATCCTCCCAGGTGACACCCTCCAAATGGTCCGCTTTACCGGTGCGCAGTCCGGCCAACCGGGTGGAATAATCGGGTATGATCAAATATTTCACCCCGTCGGGATACGGCATCCGGTCCTCCGGGTGCAGGGGGTGCTTCATCCAGTAGTTGGGATTCCTCTCGAAGGTGCAGGAGCTTCCTTCAACATAGTCTGTCAGCACGAATGGCCCGGTGCCGAGGGCGTTTCGCCAATCGTTCATGTTTCCATACTGTTTCAAGGATTCGGGCGGATAGATCTTGCTGTAACCGGCACCAAACTCATAGACTTTTCCGGCTTTACCCGGCAGGCTCTTGATAACGAGCGTCCATTTGTCGGACGCCTTTATCGATTCGAGGTTCTTTTCCCAGGGCACGGCCCTGAAGTTGTAGGACGTGGGGGTTTCCCACGATCTCTTGAGAGAAAACTCCACGTCCTCGGCGGTCATTTCCCTGCCGTTTACGGGCGGCTTGTCGTGCCAGTGAACGCCCTTGCGTATGTGGTATACCATGGTGTCGGGATCTGTCAGCTCCCAGCTCTCACACAGGTTGCCGGCCATGACCGCGGTGGGGGGCTCCGTATAATAACGCCAGCTTGCCTCGTCGCTTCCTGTGGGCCCCTTGGCCCAGTTTCCGAATATGAGCTCGTCCTGGGTCAGGGCGAGAGTGGGCGCGTTCCAGGCACCCCCCACCACGGCGTCATCAAAGCCCAAGGGCTTGGTGGACCGGGCTATGACAAACACGCCGCCGTATTTTGGCTTCTCCACCGATCTGCCCAAGGCGTCTCGAACCATTTCGCCGGCCAGGGATTGTCCCAAGGGGAATGCAATCCACGCCAGCCCGACCCCCAAAACCAGGGCCATGACGATCCTTCTTGAAGTGGTGACACGCCGCTTCATCACATACCTCCTTTCCGCCCCGCCCTTCAGGGACGCAGACGGCGCTTTCAGGTTCGGTCCCCAACGGGAGCCACCTTCCACAGGTACGTGTGGATCCCGTCCGCATCGGAGAGCTTGCGCAAGACGGGTTCCAGACGCATGCCTATCTTTACCTTGTCCAGGTCGCGGTCGGTCATCATCATCATGGCTCGGCACCCTGCATCGAAGTCCACCACGCTGTGTACCAGGGGCACATCCATGATGCCCGACACATAATCCATAGAGTAGGAAAAAAGAGTGCCCTGGCTGCCGGACATGGGAACGGTTTCGCAATCGTCCTTGGCCTGACAGCGCACGCACACGCGCTGGGCGGGGTATTGCACCGCCCCGCACGAACGGCACCGGGCCCCGTGAAACCGGAAGGCCCCCGCCTGCTCACGGTACAGGGCATAGGGAGCCGGGGCCCTGCGCATGTGGTGCTCGCCCATGAACTGCAGGCCGCCCCGCCATCGCAGGTACTCGTAGTAGTCCGTCAGAGTGGTGCCGGCAGCGAGTTGCCGGGCCACACCACGGTGGGGCGTCCGTTGGAAGTCGCTTATCCTGGAGGTGGTTTCCACCACGAAGGCGTCCGCACCGTCTCCGTAATTGACCACCAACAATCGCTGCTCGGGCTTTGCCTCCTCCAGAGCGGCGATGAGCTGCATCAGGGTAAAGGCCGTTCCCGTGCTGCCCAGTCTGTCCAGGAGCGGGTCGTGCACGCGCCCGGGGTCGGCGCCGAGCCGTTGAACCGCCTCCCGATGCCTCCGGGCGTCGGGGGCATAGAGGATCACCTTGTCGAACTGCTCCATTCCCATCCCCGTCTTGTGGAGCAACCCTTTCACTGCCTCGCCGACGGCGAGCAGATAGCCTTCCTCGAATCGGAATCGATCGTCGGCTAATCTGAGGGCCTTTTCTCCATCCGGGCGCCACACGTCGAGGATATCGTTCACGAAGCAGTGGCTCGCAACGACCCTGGCGATGCCGTCTTCCGACCCGACAACCAGGGCCCCCGCACCGTCGCCCCCGGCCAGCTCGATGTCCGATTCCGGAGTCCCGAGCCTGCAGTCGCCGGCCGCGACCAGTGCAAGGCGGCTGCTCTCCGAACGAACGCTGTCGAGGGCCGCGCGCAGTGCCAGCGTACCCGAACGTAGGCTGTGTGCGAAATCCGCAGTCACGATGTCGGGCCTCAGGTCGCAGGCCATTGCCACGAAGGATGCGGACTGTTTCTCGACGTAGGGCAGGGTGGTGGAGGCCAGGTAGAGCGCGTCAACCTGCGACCGATCCACGCCGCAAAGGGCGTCGTTGGCAGCCGCCACTGCCATGGTGACTGTGTCTTCGTCGAAGTTCGCAGCGGCCCGCGCGTTCTTGACCGGCCAGTTCCTCGTGCCCAGCCGGAGCCGGAGCCGGGGTATATGGGTTCCATAAGAAATGATTCCTGCCATCGATAGTCACCTGCTTTCCACTTGAAGGTTGATGCTGCATCCGTACGTCCTTGCAGTTCTTTGAAATCATGCCGGTCCCGCCCGTCACGTCCCTGGACGACAAAACGCTTCACGATCCCCTCGCTCGCGGCCAAGGCGGCTCGCCAAGGAGCGGGAAGGCCAGGTGCTCAGTCACGGGTGCCGAAAATGCTGATCACGCTGATGTAGGTGCCCGGGTAACCTCCCTGGTCATGGGTGAGACCGAGCTTCGCGCCCTTTACCTGGCGTGCACCGGCTTTCCCCTGGAGCTGCTTGTACACCTCATAGGCCTTGTGGATCCCCGAAGACCCCACACCATGCCCGAAGCTCTTCAGACCCCCATTGGGGTTCACGGTCAATTCCCCCCCCAGGCTGAAGACCCCGTCTTTGGCGTACCGGCCCCCCTGTCCCCTCGGGGCCAGCCCCAGGTCTTCACAGACCACCAGCTCCACCACGGTGAAAGCGTCGTGGAGGCACGCCACGTCGATCTCTTTCAATGGGTTGGTGATGCCCGCCATCTCGAAGGCCATCTTGGAGGCCCGCACGTTTTCCTCGAAATGCACCCAATCGTACTGGGGATCGAGACGCCCCTGCTTGTTCCCCACGCTCATGCCGATCCCTCGAACCAGGATGTAGTCGTCACGGAAACGGGGCGCCAGCTCTGCTCTGGTTATCACGGCCGCAGCGGAACCGCTGGGCATCACGCAGCAGTCATGGAGCCCCAGGGGCCACGAGATCATCCGGGCCCCCATATAGGTCTTCATGTCCATGTTCCGGTGCAGGTATGCCTTGGGGTTGAGTCGGCCGTGGGCGTAGTTCTTGATGGAAATGGCGCCCAGGCCCTCCTTGAGTTGCTCATAGGTGAGCCCGTAGTGGTGGGCGTAACGGGTGGCAAAGGTGGCGAAGGTCCCTGCGGGGGGACCGGCAAACGACGTCTCCTCCCCGAAGTGCCACTCGCCGGCCGGCCCTCCCCCATGTATCCCCTCCATGTGAAGTTGCGAGTCGCTCTTGGCCACGAACCCCGCCACAAGCACGATGTCGTAGAACCCCCCGGCCACGGCGAACACGGCGTTTCGCATCACATCGCTGCCCGTGGCACACCAGTTTTCCACACGGGTGGTGGGGATGAAGTCGAGCTTGAGGGCCTGGGACAGATTCAGGCCCGTGATCCCCCCTCCCAACCAGGCGGCCTGGATGTCCTTCTGGTCCACACCTGCGTCTTCGAAGGCCTCGTAACACGCCTCCACCAGAAGATCCGTGCCCGATCTGTCATAATGGTCCCGGTACTCCGTGCAGCCCATCCCGACGATGGCCACACGATTCTTGAAAGATTCCATGGTGCTCCTTTCTCGACCTTTGCACAGGGAAAACAACCTTCCGGCGCGCCGTCTCTTCGAATTTCAACTTGCCGGTCCGGGGGACAGAACCTCTGAGATGCGTTACTAGAACTCCTCCACCGTGAGTTCCTTCACCGCGTCCCAGTCCGGTTCGTACCCAAGCCCCGGCTTCTGGGAGGCGTACACGTAGCCGTCCTTGGCCACGCGGATCACGTCCTTGGCCGCCACATCCAGGATGCCCTGGGGTACGGGAATCTCCACAAAGTCACAGTTCTTCGTGGAGAGCATCACCGCCATGTGCGCGGCCTGCACCGAGGCCGTCCCGTAGCTGTGGGGCTCGTACTTGAGACCGTGCCCCTCGCAGAATCCGGCCACCTTGCGCATGGCCGTGATTCCGCCGATGAAGTCCCCCACCGAGCGGATCTGGTCCACGGCCCCTGCCTTGACCCACTGGGGATAGGACACCAGGCCGGTCTGCACCGACTCGGTGCCGGCGATGGGAGTTTTCAGGGCCCTGCGAAGGTGCGCGTACCCGTCGATGTCCTCGTCGGGGATGGGGGCTTCGTACCAGTAGAAGTCGAGTTCGTCCATGACCCGGCCGACCCGCATGGCCCCGAGCCGGTCGTACGCGTTGACCGGATCGAGCATGAGGTCCATGGTGTCTCCCACGGCCTTTCTCGCGGCACGGCAGGCGGCGATGTCTTTTTCGGGCACGCCATAGGCGTGTAACTTGAAGGCCGTGAAACCCTCTTCCCGGCACTTCAACGCGAAGTCCCCATAGTCCTCGGGCTTGTCCAGCGTGACCGTGCTGGCATAGGCCCGGATCTTGTCCCTGTAAGCCCCGAGGATCTTGTAGACGGGCTGGCCGATCGCCTTGCCGCACAGGTCCCACGTGGCCATGTCGATGTAGCTGGCAACCACCCTAGCGGCCAGGGGCTGGGTCATCATCTCCTGGAGCAGGTACTCCAGGTCCCACGGGTCCTTGCCCTTGAGAAACTCCTTGTAACCGCAGCGAGCGTACAGGGCCTCCCTGGCTTCGAGCGGGGTCGCCAACCAGGATATGACGCTGCCCTCCAGGCCCGTGTCCGAAATCACCCTGAACACCAGGTTCTGTATCTGGGTCGGCGGCCATCCCTCACGCCAGATAAAGGGCTTGGTGGTCGGCCTCAGTACGTTGACCTTCACTTCGTTTATCTTCATGGCGCATTCCTCCTGGGTCCATCGTATACTGCGCGCGTCCACAAAGTGCGCTTATTGCACCCTCGCCCTCTGGGAGAGGGTCGGGGTGAGGATATAAGAATCGCAGTTTGTGGCCGTGCCAGGTATATCTTTGCGAAAAGGTCAAAACTCCTCCACCGTGAGTTCCTTCACCGCGTCCCAGTCCGGTTCGTACCCAAGCCCCGGCTTCTGGGAGGCGTACACGTAGCCGTCCTTGGCCACGCGGATCACGTCCTTGGCCGCCACGTCCAGGATGCCCTGGGGCACGGGGATCTCCACGAAGTCGCAGTTCTTTATGGACAGCATCACGGCCATGTGGGCGGCCTGAACCGAGGCCGTCCCGTAGCTGTGGGGTTCGTACTTGAGGCCGTGGGCCTCGCAGAACCCGGCGACTTTCTTCATGGCCGTGATCCCGCCGATGAAGTCCCCCACCGAGCGGATCTGGTCCACGGCCCCTGCCTTGACCCACTGGGGATAAGACACCAGGCCGGTCTGCACCGATTCGGTACCAGCGATGGGCGTCTTGAGGGACCGGCGCAACTGCACGTAGCCGTCTATGTCCTCGTCCCGTATGGGAGCCTCGTACCAGTAGAAGTCCAGCTCGTCGAGCACCCGGCCCACCCGCATGGCCCCGAGCCTGTCGTAAGCGTTGACCGGGTCGAGCATGAGGTCCATGGTGTCTCCCACGGCCTTTCTCGCGGCGCGGCAGGCGGCGATGTCTTTGTCCGGCACCCCGTAGGCATGCAGCTTGAAGGCGGTGAAGCCCTCTTCCCGGCACTTGAGGGCGAAGTCTCCGTAGTCCTCCGGTTTGTCCAGCGTGACAGTGCTCGCATAGGCCCGGATCTTGTCCCTGTAAGCGCCCAGGAGCTTGTAGACCGGCAGACCCGCCCCTTTTCCGCAAAGGTCCCACAGGGCCATGTCTATGTAACTTGCCGGACGATTGGCCGGGCCCGTAAGGGCCGTCATCTCCTGCAAGAGATACTCCCTGTCCCAGGGGTTCTTCCCCTTGAGAAACTCCTTGTATCCCACCCGCTCGTACAGGGCGTCCTTCAGTTCACGCGGCGTCACGACCCAGCTTATCACGCTGCCTTCCAGACCGGCGTCGGAAATCACCCGCACCACACAGTTCTGTACCTGGACAGGGGGCCAACCCTCCCGCCACACAAAGGGCTTGGAAATGGGTTTGAGTACATTGACCTTCACGTCGGCGATTTTCATGTTCGATTCCTCCCTTCCGAAACGAACGCGGTTTCTGCTGCTCGATTGTCAAAGTCCTTCACCATGCAAGGTCCTCAACGGACGACGCCCTCTCCTCCAGGTGCTTCCACCACCTGTCCACGTTGTCCTGGACCGCGGCCACCTCTTTTTCGGTAAGTGCAGAGAACCTGCCCTGGCCTCGCAGGTATTCACCCACCGGGACGGTACGTTTGGGACGCTGCAAGGTGTACTGGGTGCCGTTTTCCACCTCGTAGAGGGGCATGACCCTGCTCTGGACCGCCAGCCGTGACAGCTTCACGGTCATGCCGGGGGGAAACCGCCACCCGGTGGGGCAGGGCGACAGCACGTGGATGAAACGGGTGCCCGTGGTTGCCTTGGCCTTTTCCATCTTGCGCAGGTAATCCTGCGGATACCCGAGGGTCGCGGTGGCCACGTACGGGATACGATGGGCGGCCATTATTTCGGTGATGTCCTTTTTTGCCTGGCGCTTGGTCCCCTGGGACGGGGTGGTGGTGGTCCAGGCGCCCGTGGGGGTGGCGGAGCTTCGCTGTATCCCCGTGTTCATGTAAGCTTCGTTGTCGTTGCAGATGTAAATGAAGTTCTCGTTGCGTTCGGCCGCACCCGAGAGCGACTGTATCCCGATGTCAAAAGTGCCTCCGTCCCCCGCCCAGGCCAAAACGGTGGTCTCCTTGTCACCCACGGCGTCCAGGCCTGCCCGCACCCCGGTGGCCCAGGCCCCAGCCGACATGAAGGCACAGTGGGTGTAGGGCACCTTGAGCGAGGCGCAGATCCCGGACCAGCAGCTTGCGCTGACCACCACCACCGTCTTTTTTCCGAGCACCTTGAGCGCATAGCGCATGGCGTGGATGGCCCCGCAGCCCGCGCAGCCCATGTGCCCCGGATGCATGTATTCCGTCTCCGACAGCCGAAGCCCCAATTGTCCGAGCTCTCTTACCGAATCGACATTCCTATCCATACTGGTTCTCCTTGGGGCGCATCGTTTCCGAAAGCATGTTCCACCACCTGCCGGATCACACCGGGGGTGACGTCCACACCGCCCAGGCCCGCGATAAACTCGAAGACTGGCACACGGACCCCGGCCTGGTACAAGGCCGCCTTGATCTCCATGGCAAAAACGCCCCCGTGTCCGTACGACATGTTCCGGTCGATGACAGCCACCTTGCCCCCAGCGCCCAGGGCCTCGATCACCTCCTGCCTGGGGAAGGGCCGGAGCATCCTGACCTTGAGAAGCCCCACCCGCCTGCCTTCTTTGCGCATGCCGTCCACCACGTGTCGCGCCGTGGTGGACATGGTGGAGCTGGTCACCAGCGTGACCTGGGCGTCGTCCAAGCGGTACGGCTCGACGACTCCGTAGCCCCGCCCGAAGATCTCCCGGAACTGCTCGTCGGCTTTCCTTACCACCTGCTTGGCCATTTCCATGCTCTGGGCCAGTTCGAACCTGAGCTTCTGGATCGGAAAGTCCATGGCAAAGGCCAGAGGCGCCTCGGGGTCCAACCGCCACTTCCTGTCCTTGTGGGGAAGATACCGGTCAACCACCTCCAGGGGAGGGATCCAGACAGGTTCCGACGTGTGGGAGAGGTAAAACCCGTCGAGGCTCAGCATGACCGGCATGCTGACCTGCTCCGCGATCCTGAAGGCCTGGATCACCGTGTCGAGGACTTCCTGGTTGCTCTCGCAGTAGAACTGAAGCCAACCGGTGTCGCGCTGGGCCAGGCTGTCGTCCTGTTCCGCCTCGATGCACCAGGGCACGGCCAGGGCCCGATTCACATTAACCATCACGATGGGAAGGCGGCCCCTGCCGGCCCAGTGCAGGAGCTCGTGCATCAGGGCGAGCCCCTGGGAAGAGGTGGCGGTGAAGCACCTGGCCCCGGCGCTGGCCGCGCCGATGAGAACGGCCATCACCGAGTGCTCCGACTCCACCGGAACGAACTGGGCCGGCATTTCGCCGGACGCGCACAGCTCGGCCAGCTTTTCGACCACGGTGGTCTGGGGCGTTATAGGGTAGGCGGAAATCACCTCGGCCCGACTCAGCTTGGCTCCGTAGGCCGCGGCGTAGTTGCCCGAGATCACCCTGGCCTCTCCCTTTTCCCATTCTTCGCGCACGGCTGTCGCTGTTTTCACTCGCGTTCCTCCTCTGTCTGTATCACGGCCCGGGGGCACTCCTGTGCGCAAATGCCGCAGCCTTTGCAGAACTCGTAGTCAATCTCAGGCTTTCCGTCACCCTGCCCCACCGACATGTCGGGGCAGAACAACCAGCAGTTGCCGCACTGGTTGCAGGCACCGCAGTGAAAGCAGCGCTGCGCCTCCTCGAGGGTCTCTTGCCTGTTCAGGCCACCTGCCACTTCTTCGAAACCCCCGACCCTTGCGCCCGGAGAAAGGCGATCCCCTTCCCGACGCGGGGCGGGAAAGAAATAATCCGTATTGAGCTCCTCATAGCCCACCACGGCGGCTTCTGCCTCGGGGGCCGCGGGTATGGCCTTGAGCGCCGCTTCTATGGCCCCGGCCGCCCTCTTGCCTGCGGCCAGGGCATCCACCACACGGGCGGGGCCGGTCACCGCGTCCCCGCCGGCAAGGACGAGGGTGCCTTCCAGCATTCCCAGGGATTCGGGGAGACGGCCCCGGTCCGCGACAGCGGCATCCTGGGGCACAAAGGCCAGGTCCGCGGTCTGGCCCACGGCCACGATCAACCTGTCCGCGTCCAACAAGAAGCCGGACCCCTCTATGGGTATGGGGAGGGGCCGGCCGCTTGCGTCAGGTTCCGTCAACCGGTTGCGAACCGCTTGCACTTGCAGGCGGCCTTTGCTGCCGCCGATGGCCACGGGTGAGACCAGGTAGCGCAGATCCACTCCCTCTTCCCTGGCATCGGCCAGCTCTTGCGGATGGGCCCCGATCTCCTGTTCCGAACGCCGGTACAGGACAAGGACCTCCTTGGCCCCGACGCGGCGCGCGCACCGGGCCGCGTCCATGGCCACGTTTCCCCCCCCGACGACCACCACCGTCTGCCCGGCCAAACTGCCCGTACCAAGACGCCCCGTATGGACGTCCCGAAGAAAGTCGAGACCGGAGCAGACACCGGCCGTATCCTCGCCGGGTATTCCAAGGGGCAGGCTCCGGTAGCAGCCGGTGGCGACGAATACGGCGCCGAAGGGGGAAAGGTCCCTCCAGCTCAGGTTCGCCCCGAGGCCCATGTTGCACCTCATCTCCACTCCCAGGGCCTCGATGCCGGCAAGCTCCTTGTCCAGGACCTCCCTGGGCAGGCGGTACGACGGTATGCCCCGGCGGAGCATCCCCCCCACGGAGGACTCGGCTTCGAAAACGGTAACCGGGTAACCCTTTCGTCTCAGATGGTATGCAGCCGCAAGCCCTGCCGGGCCCGAGCCCACCACGGCCACCTTCTCATTCTGAGTTGTCTTCGGTTTTTCGAGGACGAGTCCTGCGGCCAATCCATAATCGCCCACCTCCCTTTCCAGGCAATGGATGGAAAGGGCCTGGTCGTAGCAGGAACGATTGCACGCCTCCTCACAGGGATGATAGCAGACCCGCCCGGTGACGGCGGGCAGGGGATTGTCCTCCTTTACCAGACGCCACGCCTCCTCCCACCGCCCCTTGCCGAGGACATCCAAGTACTCCCGGATCTTGACCCCTGTGGGGCAGGCATGGGAACACGGGGCCTGCCTGGGGGCGACCACAGGCCGCACGTAGCGCCAGGTGCCTGTCCTGGTAAGCAGAAGCGTGCTCAAGGGCATGCAGACGGGATGCAGTCGATCCTCGGGTACACGTGTTTCAGCCGCGTCCATCTTTTCCCTCCCCGGTGATGATTGTGCTCTGGTAAGCCTCTCTGGTGGCGGCTATGTTCGCTTCCCGTTGCCCCGGCACCTCGTCGGCGATCGCATCGAGGAGCGCCTCCAGCCCCACCAGTCCCGTGGCCCGGGCAAAGGCCCCCAGAATGGCCGTGTTGACGGGCCTTGCCTGGGGCGAGCCGAGGCCGTGTCTGGCGGCGATGTCGGTGGCGTCGACCGTGGCCACCCGAAACCCGACCAGGTCGAAGCTCTCGGCGCCGCGGTGGGTGTTGATCACGATCCATCCCCCCTTCTTCAGACCCGTCAGGACCGCGTCTCTACCCGTTGCGCCCCGCCCCGGCATGGCGATCCGTTCCCCGGGGGCCGTCTTGTCGGCAGGGGCCAAAAGTCCCGGAGACAGGACCACGACATGGTCCGGTTCGTAGACCTGACCCCTGGCCATCACCGGTGTGTCGCTGATTCTCAGAAAGGCCTGCACCGGAGCGCCCCTCCTTTCTCCCCCGAACAGGGGGAAGGACTGGGCGTACTTGCCTTCCTTGAGCAGGGCGCACGCAAGAAGGTAAGAGGCCACCACCGCTCCCTGCCCCCCTCTACCGTGAAATCGGACTTCTATCATGCCGCTCTTTTCTCCTCCCAAGAGTCCTTGGCACCCGTCCCGTCAGAACTCCTGCACCGTGAGGGCCTTTACGGCCTCCCAGTCGATATCGTAGCCGAGCCCCGGCTTGGTCGGTGCGTACACACAGCCGTCCGGGGCCACCCGCATGACATCCTTCATCCCCACATCCAGGATGCCCTGGGGAACCGGAATCTCCACGAAGTCGCAATTCTTCATGGCCAGCATGACATGCAGATGGGCCGCCTGCACCAGGGTGGTGCCGTAGCTGTGGGGCTCGAACTTGGCCTGGAATGCCTCGCACAGGTGTGCCGCCTTGCGCATGGCCGTGATCCCCCCGGCCGCGTCCCCCACCATGCGCAGGCTGTCGCAGGCGTGGTGGGTGAGATAACGGGGCAGGAATTCCAGGCCCTGGAACACCGATTCCGTGGCCGCCACCTGGATGTCCAGGGAGCGTGTCAGGTCCACCAGGCCGTAAAGATCCGTGTCGAGAATCGGCGCCTCGTACCAGTAAAAGTCCAGCTCCTCCAGGGCGCGGCCCACACGGAAGGCGCCCCGGCGGTCGTAGGCGTTCACGGGGTCGAGCATGAGCTCCATGGTGTCTCCCACCGCCTGCCTCACCGCGCGGCACACACGGATGTCCTTGTCCGGCACCCCGTAGGCATGCAGCTTGTAGGCGGTGAATCCCTCCTTCCGGCACGCGAGGGCGAGATCGACGAATTCCTGATCGGTGGCATACATGACCGTGCTGGCGTAGGCCGGGATCTTGTCCCGGTAAGCCCCCAGGAGTTTGTAGACAGGCACACCCGCCCTCTTGGCCACGATGTCCCAGAGGCAGATGTCCACGGTGCTGCCCACCACGTTCATCCCCCGGCCCAGGCGCTGGGTTTCGTACCAGATGGCTTCGATATCCCAGGGATCCCTGCCCACGATGATCTCCTTGAGCGCCGTCATCGCCGCCTTCAGTGTATCCGCGGGGGCCAGCCACGTGATCAGATGCCCGGAGATGCCCTCGTCGGTCTCCACCGTCACCACGTTGTTCTGGATCTCCCTCGGAGGCCACTGCTCCTTCCACTGGAACTTGAATTCCAGGGGTCTCAAGGTTTTGACCTTGACTCCGGTGATCTTCATCCGTATTTCCTCCTTCCGCATTCCCATTGCGCGGCCGGTCTTTGCCCCGGCAAGCGGCACAGGGCCCCCGAATGGCCGCACCGGACGCCCCCCCCAGAGCGGCTGCCGGCACGACCCCTGATTCTGTGCAGCCTATTTCTTCAGCCTGATGGTTTCAAATTGTCCCACGTGAGCGGCCCCGGGCCACTGCTTCCACTCGGCAATCCGCGGGCCGACCCCGAACACCATGGAACCTGCCACCAGCCAGAGCCTGGTGCAGTTGTCGTACATGAATTGCGAGAGTTCTTCGAGTATCTGTTTTCTCTTTTCGGGGTCCATCTCGCTCTGGGACTTCTCGTACAGGGCGTCTCCCTCCGGAAAGGAACAGGTGGAGTAGGGCATCTTCTGGTGGTCGGAGTTGAAGACGAACCAGGCCATACTCACGTCGGGCGGAGAGGAAAGGGCGGGAAGACAAAGGGTGAGGGCCCCTTCCATTTCCCTTGCGCGAAATGCCGCAATCTGTGCCCCCGGCTCCCCCACCACGACCTTGCAGTCCACATTGAGGTACTCTTTCCACTGGGACGCGACCACCTCGCAAAAGTCGGGAAGGCGCGGCACCACGGGATTTTCATAGGTATTGAGCGTGATCTGGAAGCCGTTGGGGTAGCCGGCTTCCTTCATGAGCTGCTTGGCCTTTTCCGGATCGAAGGGGTAGGGCGCGAGCCCGGGGGCCACTCCGAAGTATCCCAGTGCCCCGTCGTGGATGGGAACGTCCCCGGCCCCGCCGTAAAGGGCCTGGATGATTCCCTCCCGGTCCACGGCCATGAGCAATGCCTTGCGCACCCTCACGTCCTTGACCGGACTGGGAGCGTCCTTGGCCATGGCCACAAAGCCGGCGCCGCAGGTGCCCACGTCGCGGTTGATTTTCACCCGCAAATTCCGGTCCGCCTCCACCCCGTCCCGCAAGGGGCCCACCATGCCCCAGGCGATGTCCACCTCCCCCTTCTTGAGGGCGGCCAGCCGCACCGAAGCTTCGGGGATGATCTTGATGATCACGGTCTTCACGGTGGGAGCCGACTCCTGGTTCCAGTATTCCTCAAAGGCCTCCAGCACATAGTACTCGCCGGGGTGCTGCTCCACGAGCTTGAAAGGTCCTGCGCCAAGGGGACGCCTGGCAAAATCCTCCCCGGCCTCCTCGGTGTATTTCTTGGGCACGACGGGGAAACCGCCGAATTTGGCCCCGAATGTGGGGGAAGGCTTGGTGGTGTGGATGACCAAATGATAGGGATCCACGATCACGATTTCCTTTATGAGACCCTTGAGCTCCGCCCGGTAGACATAATTGCTCTTCTCGTGCCAGGCGCGCTCGTAGCTGTACTTCACGTCCTGGGCGGTCATTTCCGTTCCGTCCTGCAACTTGACTCCCTGTCGCAGGGTGAACTCCCATCGGTCAGGGTGCATCCTCCACTCGGTCGCCAGTTCGGGCGCCTGCTGTCCCACATAATCCCAGCCCGCGCCGACCATGCCCCTGGAGATGCTCCATATCAGGGGGTTCTGCCCGCTGGCGTTGGACCCCCAGATGGGGTCGAAGTATTCGGTCTGCAGGGTCGACACGGCCACGGTCACCTTGCCGGAGGGCCCTGGGCCGGCTCCACCCTCTTTGGCACAGGCGGATCCCGCCGGGGCACAAATGAGAAACAACACCGAAAAAAGACCTGCAGCGAACTTCATCTTCTTACTCATGGGGGAACCTCCTTTGCGAATCAGACGGTTTTGTAGGAGCCCATCTTTCAGATTTGCCTGAATTTGGGATCCAGGCGGACCCGCAGCCAGTCTCCCAGCAGGTTGCAGGCCAGCACAATGAACATGATGGCCAGGCCCGGAAAGAGGCACAGCCACGGAGCCCTTGTGATGTACAATCTTCCCTGGGCCACCATCAGGCCCCAGGCCGGCTGGGGAGGGGGGATGCCCAACCCGAGAAAGCTTAGGGACGCCTCCGCGATGATGATGACCCCGAGCTGCAAGGTGGCCAGGACTATCAGGGTGTTGACCGTGTTGGGGAAGATGTGGCGCCGCAGGATGGTGGCCGAGCTGCACCCGGCAACCTTTGCCAGCTTCACGTAATCCGCCTCTTTGATGGAGAGCACCTCGCTGCGCAGCACGCGGGCATAACCCGCCCAACCCACTATGGACAGGATAAGAATGAGATTGGCTACGCTGGGTCCCAACACAGCGGCAAAAACCAGAGCCACCACCAGAAACGGCATGGAAATCACCGTGTCGGTGAGCCGCATGAGGATCCTGTCCGTCCATCCCCCATAATATCCCGAGGTCAGGGCGACGACGGTACCGACAAGCCCCGAGAGGACCACGGCGACGAAGCCGATGATGAGCGACAGCCTTGTTCCGGAAATGATCCTGCTGAGCATGTCCCGCCCAAGGTGGTCGGTCCCCAGAATGTAATCGGAGTCTCCTCCTTTCATCCAGTATGGGGGGACCAGGGCTTTGCGGATGTTGGATTTGATGGGATTGTGGGGCGTCATGACGGGGCCCAAAATCCCTACGATGACAAAGACCGCCAGGATGATCCCCGAAAACAGGGGCACCCGTCTGAGAAACGGGAGCAGGCCGCCGGACCTGCCTTCCCGACTGGGCGCCGCCGGACCTATGTCCTTGTTCCTCAAGGTGCCTCCTGGCTCATTGATAGCGGATTCGTGGGTCGATATACGCATAGAGGATGTCCACCATGAGGTTGGTCGCCACGAACAGTACGGAGAATATGAGAACGCACACCTGCACCACCGGGTAGTCCCTGGCGAAGATGGAATCGACCACCAGGCGTCCCACGCCAGGCCATGCGAACACCACTTCGGTAACGACGGCGCCCCCGAGGAGTGTGACAAAGTTGAGGGCCGACATGGTAAAAACGGGCAGGAGGGCATTTTTCAGCGCATGCTTCAGGATGACGAGGCTCTCGGGCACCCCTTTTATCCTGGCAAGCTTTATGTATTCCGCATCCAGCACATCGAGCATGGACGAGCGCGTCAGGCGCGCTTGGGCGGCAATGAAGTACCAGCCGAGGGTGAAGGCGGGCAGGACAAGGTGCTGCGGGCCTCCCATGCCGGAGGTGGGCAGCCAGTCCAGCCTCACGGAGAACATGAACACGAGCATTATACCTACCCAAAAAGTTGGGAGGGACTGTCCCAGCAAGGCGAAGATTTTCCCGAAATGATCGAACCAAGTCCCCAATTTGACGGCCGACAATATCCCCACGACCAGGCCGATGCATATGGAAAATCCAAAGGAAGAGACCGCGAGCTGCAAGCTGTTGGGAAAGCGGGAGGCAAAGACGCTCAGCGCCGGTTCGTGCCAGTAGATGGATCGCCCCATATCCCCCCGGATGGCGCCGGAAAGGAAATTCCAGTACTGTAAAAGGATCGGCTTCTCGAGGCCGAGCAGTTTTCCCATGGCGTCCCAGTCTTCGTCGCTCGCCTCCGGCGGCAGCAAGAGCAGCCGCGGATCTCCGCTCATGCGCACGAAAAGAAAAACCACGACACTCACGATGAGCACGGTCACGATGGATTCGACGATCCGCTTTGCGATGTATTGCTGCACTTTACCCGCACCTGGGGCGCATCCGCCATGGAACCCTGTCCCTTACCGCACAGGTTGAGCCCTTTGGGCATCGGTCTTTTCTTTCTCGCCCTTGGCCTTGGCCGTGAGAAATTCCTGTGAATGGAGCAGGTGCTCCCGTATGGCGCGTGCGGCTCCCTCCGCAGACTTGCTTTTTATGGCCGAAAATATCTTTTCGTGGTCCGGATGGAATATGGAGGCGATATCGTGCGCTTCGAGGGATGTATCCAAAGACTCCCTGATCAGCTCGGTGAGGAAATCGATGACACGGTAGATGACGGTGTTTCCTGTGAGACGGGCGATGGTCCTGTGAAACTCCAGGTCCTCTTCGAGATAGAGCTGGGGATTGTCCAGGTGCCTGCGCAGGTTCTCGATCTTTTCTTCCAGGAGTTTGATATCTTCCTTTCCGGCGATGTTGGCTGCCAGGGAACCGGTTTGGGTCTCGATGATGGTACGCAGCTCGGCCACTTCGAAGAGCGTCTTTGTCCGCATGTCGAGCAGGAACCGAAACGACTCCTGAAAACCGGCCAGATACAGGTCTGCATCCGGATCCTTGACGTAAACGCCATCTCCCGGCCTCACGTCCAAAAAACCCATGACGCTCAGGGTCCGGATCGCTTCCCTGACCGACGGACGCCCCACCTGGAACAGGGCGCACAATTGCCTCTCCGGTGGGAGCTTGTCACCCGGCTTGAGCTCATGGCCGACCAACAGGGCCTTGAGCTGCTCGACCACCGCGTCGGAGAGGCGTCGCTTGGGGATGGGCTGAAACCGTTCTTTCATCTTGTCCCGCATTGGTATAATGAGTGGTCCGGTATTCCATTATCCCGGTTGGGTGTCAAGGGGAAAATGCACAGGTCGAAATCCTTTGGGTGGAAGCCGCCCGGCAGGTTGTCGCCGGGGGGGCTGGCCGATCACAGGGGGGAGAGGGGGTCCCATGGACTCGGAAAGGCGAGTAAACCACCAGCTCTTGCAGGGCTTCGGTCGCCGGGTACTGGAAAGGGCGGGTCTTCGCCCCGAGAACGCCGAGCTTGTGGCCTGCGTTCTCGTGGAGGCCGATCTGCGCGGGGTGCCCACCCACGGGGTGCTGCGCCTGGGCGTCTATGCCCGTCGGCTCCTGTCGGGCGAAAACAACCCCTCGGGGCGGCCCCGGGTGATCCGCGACTCCCCCGCCTGCCTTCTCATGGACGGTGACAATGCCCTGGGCCAGATCGTTGCGGTGCGGGCGATGGGGCTGTGCATGGACAAGGCCCGGACCCTGGGGCTGGGCGTGGCGGCGGTAAAAAACTCCAACGACTTCACCAGGGGAGCCCACTACAGCCTCATGGCCGCGGAAAAGGGCCTCATCGGCTTTGCCACCACCAATACCCCCGCCCTGCTCGCTCCGACGGGGGGCACCACACCCACGGTGGGAAACAACCCCCTTTCCATCGCCGTTCCCGCGGGGCGCGAGGGTCCCATCGTCCTGGACATGGCCCTGAGCGTGGTGGCTGCCGGCAAGATCGTGCAGGCAGCCCGGGAGCAGCGGAAGATACCCCTTGGATGGCTGCGGGACGCCCTGGGCCGCGATGTGGATGACCCCGGACAGTTCTTTGAGGGCAGCCAGGTCCCCTTGGGAGAATACAAGGGGTTCGGCCTGGCCCTTCTCATGGAGGTCTTGGCAGGGGTTCTGCCCGGAGCCCTCCCGGCGACGCGGTTGCGGACGCAGGGATTGAGCACCCGCGGGGTGGGGCATTTCTTCGCAGCTCTGGACCCGGGTGTCTTCGGGTCCAGGGACGCCTTCGCGGCCCGTGTGGACGATCTGATGGACCTGGTCAAGGGTGCGGCCCCGGCCCAAGGGACGGAAAGACCCAGGGTACCCGGCGAGCGCGAGTGTCAATGTCGGCAAAGGAACCTGCGGGAGGGCGTACCCCTTCCCGACTACGTGTGGCAGGCGATCGAGGAAACGGCACGGGAGCTCCGGATAGAACCCCCGAAGGTCCTTCCCAATTACTCTTGACGACCCATCGCCACCGGGACTGCCTCAAGGCTCCCTTGACCACGTGCCGAATACCCTGTTTCCGGGGCTGCAACGCATCATTTGGCCGGCCACCGGGCCTTAGGACAAAAGGACCTTTTGGTTATCCCGATCACCATATTGGATGCCTTTATCTTGCCCCCCTCCCATGCCAGATTCCACCTTGACACACCACCCACACTCTGCGATTGTCGCCTCATCCAGCATTGCTACACGGTGTTTGTATACGGGACACGGCTGCAAATTGCCAGTGCGGACATCCCCCTCGCCCTCTAAGCGCGGGCCGGGGTGAGGGTATTAAAACCGGAGTTTGTAGACGCGCGAGGTATTCGTTTCATCTGGATAGAACCGTGCACGAAAGGGGGTGGCGGTCCGGGAGGTGACCCGCAACACCCGGGCCAAGTGCAGCGGCAAGGCAGAACCGCCGATCGTTGCGGGACCTTGTTGCCTGAGGACTCCAGCCGGTTTTGCTCAGACAGATAGGCAGAGTCACCAACAGAACATGGGATACGATCAAACAAATTCGCGAGACCCGCTTCAATGGCCTTGGGGCACGGGGGCAAGAAAAACAGATCACTTGACGATAAGAGGACTATGAGAAACATCTCAACCACAAAGAACCAGGTCGATCAGTACGGATTTTGGTCAGATCGAAGAGGTCATCCAATATAAGATCGATGGGAACCGGGGCAAGGTTCGGGTCGCGGCTGACCTCTCGGAGGAAGGCATAGACCAGATCAAGGCCCAACAGGCCATGGAAGCCGTCGTGGCGGAAGAGCTGCTCAATAAGTTCGAAGTGGAGCTCGGGCTGAAGACCCCTGAGACAACCGAGATCAAGGCAAAGGTGGAAGGATTCGGAACCGAGCAAACGGTCAAGAATGGAGCGAGTGGTTAACCCCCGTACGCCGCGGGAGCAAGACATGAACAGCAAGCCAAAGCCCGCTTTCTGGGTCTGTGTGGGACTGGTTGTTTGCGGTCTCCTCGCCTTTGCCCTTTACCGGGCCGATGTCCTTCCTTTCAAGAAAAGCGCACAGCAACCAGGGGCAAGGACGGATGGAGCCAGTGCGCCTGCGTCGGGTGGCTCGCTCCCCGTCACCTTTTATTCCTCAAGCGCCAAGAAGACCTGGGTGGAAGCGATGGTCAAGGAGTTCAACGACAAGGCGATCCAGATCGACGGCAAGACAGCCCAGGTCAAGGCTTTCCACGTGAACTCGGGGGACAGCATGGAAGACCTGAAATCCGGCAAAATCAAGCCGGATATGTGGTCCCCCGGCGATGAATCCTGGCTCCAGCTTGCCGCCGCCCACTGGCGGGATGTCAAACAAAAAACCCTCTACGATGGATACGAGCCGCTGGTCAACATCCCTCTGGTCATTGCCATGTGGGAGCCCATGGCCCGTGTGCTGGGATATCCTGGGCCTATCGGATGGAAAGATATCGCCAAGCTGGCGGCCTCCAGCGAGGGGTGGACAGCTTGGGGTCACCCGGAATGGGGCAAATTCCGTTGGGGCCATGCCCATCCAGACGCCAATTCCGGCTTCTTGACGATCCTCTCCGAGGTTTATGCGGCCCTGGGAAAGACCGAAGGCATTACGGTCGACGACCTGAAAGATCAGTCCGTCCTTTCCTTCCTGAAGGAATTCGAGGGCGCGGTGGAGCACTACGGCCTTTCCAATACCTGGATCGACGACCTGATGCGCCTCAGGGGCCCGGCCTACCTTTCCGCCACGGTTCAGTACGAAAACACCATCATCGAAAGCAACGCCAAGTACCGTAACAAGCCCTTCAAGATCGTGGCGATCTATCCGACCGAGGGCAATTTCTGGACCCGGCATCCAGTGGTTATTCTCAAGGAAGAGTGGGTGTCCCCTGAAAAGCAAGAAGCTTGTCGGGTGTTTCTCGATTTCTTGCTCAGCAGGCAGGCCCAACAGCGGGCCATGGAAATGGGGCTGCGGCCCATCAGCAAGGATATCCCCATGAGCGCTCCGATTGACGAGGATCATGGGGTCCTTAGGGAATTGACCGGAGACAAAGCGTTCCAAGTGCCCGACGAGACCATCTTGAAAAGGGTACGTGATCTGTGGGAAGAGGCCAAGATACCGGCCACGGTTTTCCTCATTCTGGATCGGTCCGGCAGCATGAAAGGTGAGCCCCTGGACAACGCCAAGAAGGGCGCGGTTGATTTCATCAAGAGCATGAAACCCCGGGATGAACTCAAGCTTGTGGTCTTCCACAATCTTATCACCACCCTGGCAGATGTATGCCCGATCGGGCGGTGCGGTGAAACCGCCATATCCAGGCTTGAAGGGGTCTTTGCCGAGGGTCAAACCTCGTTGTACGACGTGTTGCACGAAAATTACGCCGCCCTGATCGCCCTCAAGAAACAAAACCCCAGGCGCCGCTACGCCCTCCTGATCCTTTCCGACGGCAAGGATACGAGCAGCAAGACCCGCCAATACGATTTTCTTGACGCGCTTCCCAAGGGCGAGGATTTCGATGCTCCGAAGATCTATTCGATCGCTTACGGCCCCGAGGCGGATAAGGCGCTGCTGACCGAGATCGCCAACCGCACCAACGGCCGCAAATTTGTAAGTTCGGCCGAGGAAATCGTGCGCACCTATAAAGAGCTGACCGCCAATTTCTAAGATCATTTGGCTTATGAACGAATCGTTTCTTGGTTACGTAAAACAAGCCTTTTTGTTCCACTGGAACCTTCTGATCTTCGGCACTGTAATAGCGCTCGGGCTTCTCGCCAACCGGGCGGATATCATTGTGCCGGTGGCTGTCGCCCTTGAGGTGATCTATCTGGCTGCACTTGCCACCCGTCCGCGTTTCCAGGCCGCCGTGGACGGGCGCAATGTGACTGACAGCGACGCTCAACTCACGCACATCCCCATGCAGCAGGTCAGCCGGATCCTCCAGGCCCTGAGCCGTGAAGACCGGGTACGCTACGACAAACTGAAATCTCTTTGCCTGAGCATGCGCCGGATTGTCGCCCAGATGTGCGACGAGCCCGATCCCTCGGCGATCACGGATATGCAGATGACGAGCATCAACCGTCTGCTATGGATATACCTCAAGCTCCTCTACTCCAAGAGCGCATTGGAGGCCTATTTCAGGACGATCGACGTGGATGAAATCCAGGCCTTTATTGCCAGCGCCAGTGCCAGGCTTCACGCTCTTGGGCCCGCGGAAGAGGACGAACCCGCAAAGGTTGCCCGCCGCAAATCGCTCTCGGATACCATCGCCACATCGGAACTGCGGCTGAAAAACCACCGCGTAGCGGTCGATAACCATGAACTGATCGGCCTTGAACTGGAGCGTCTCCACTCCAAGATCGCGAGCCTGGCCGAAATAGGTATCAGCCGGAAGGACCACAATGTAATCACCAGCGAAATCGACGTTATTGCCCAATCCGTCCAGCAGACCGAGAAAGCCTTGAGAGAGCTTGATTTTCTCGTGGGCTTTGCCCAGCAGGACGAACAGCCGCCGATTCTGTTGGAACGGTGAAGGGGTGTGAGCAGGTTCAAACGTGTCGGCACCCGTCCCCCAGGAAACTGAGCACGCCTTTCCCGCCTGGGCAAGAGACCTTTTCGCTGGCTACGAAGGCGGAGCTTCCCAGACCTTACCTCGGGCAGGGTCTTCGGCAAGTTCGCCGCCCAAATGGGCGATGTGACCTTCCGGGGCAAGATCATCTGATTCTTGCTCACCTGCCGGCCTGATCTGTTGCCGGTCGATTTGAAACGCCAGGGCCGTTGCGAGGTGCACATTCCCCTGACCAAACCCGAAACCCCTGAAGAAGTCAGAGCCATGGCCCGCAAGAACAAAGTCCTCCTGGCGCCGGATGCTGACTTGGCGATTCCGCAGCAATGCCGACTGAGCGGCGCCGAGATCGAGGGCGTCATCACGCGGGCCAGGAGAAAGGCATTGCTGGCCGGCACGCAAGAGGTGGCGACCGCCCATTTGCGGGAAGCGTTTGAACAGTTCATCCCACCCGAAGCGAACGATGAAATTGAGCTGCAAACCCTGTCTGCGGTGCTGGAATGCACGGATGGGGAATTTTTGCCCGCCGAGTATCGCCAACAACTTTCCTGCGCCCAAAACCCGCGCCGCCCTGATCTGTCGGTTTCGCAGCCTGAAGATGTCCGTGGGATAGCCGCCCTTGGTCATGGTTCCGGCCCGGGCAGCATTGGCGTTGATTTGGGGTGACAGGAGAAGGGTATCCGCGCTCCCAGGAAAGCCATGAACCATCGCCCAGTAGCACCCGGCGACACCGGATGACCCAAAAATAATTGGCTTCCCTGCTGCGATACCGATCAAGACGGCGATCACGAGCAGGGAGCGCCAAGGAGGAGTCCAACAGGCCGCTATTTCATGGAATCGCCGCAAGAGCCCGTTTACACTGATCGCTCTCCTTCTCTTATTGAGTGCCGGAACGAAAATTGCTATCTTCGCTTCCAGGATATTTCAAGCGACGGCGCAGCGGAATCGATATCCGAAAAGCTGCACCGGGCAAACCGCGAAAGGAGGTACGGTGATGAAGAGGTTTGGACTGACGGTTATGGTAAGCATCCTTGCCGGGATGCTGCTCACAGGCTGTGCGGGGCGTGAACCCCTCGTCAGGGGCCTGTTCGTTCCTGTGGATTTGAACCCAGATCTGGCGAGCGGGGCGTATGTGCCGGGTGTGGAAACTGTGCTGGTTGTGGTGGACGCCTCGAGCTCCATGGGGAAAAAATACAACCAGGAAGTCAAGCTCTCCTCGGCAAAGGCGATGGTGGGCAACATGCTGCGGACCGTTCCGGAGCTCGACCTTCAGGCAGGCTTGAGAAGCTTCGGCCATGGGGACTGCCTGCCCCGCAAGACGACCCTGCTTCTGTACGGCATGACGGCCTACTCGGGGCCAGAGATGATCAAGGCACTGGAAACGCTCGGGTGTGCGGGGGGAACGACTCCTCTGGGCGCGGCACTGACAGCGGCCAAGGACGACCTGAAGCACGTGACGGGAAAGGTGGCCCTCATCCTTGTGAGCGACGGCATACCGACGGACGCAACGCCGTCTGCCGCCGCCCGGGAACTGAAGGACGCACTGGGAGACAGGATCTGTATCCATACGGTGCTCGTGGGCGATGATCCCGCGGGCAAGGCCCTCATGACGCAGCTCGCCGCGACAGGCGCCTGCGGGTCCGCTGTGACGGAGCAGCAGCTCGCATCCCCGGCGGCCATGGCCGATTTCGTGAGGAGGGTCTTCCTGGCAAAGAGCACGGACAGCGATGGCGACGGGGTGCCGGATCCCGTGGACCGTTGCCCCGGTACGCCCCCGGGTGTGAAGGTCGACAAGGAAGGGTGCCCCATCGATTCCGACGGCGACGGGGTGCCCGATTATCTCGACAAATGCCCCGACACACCCAAGGGCCTGAAGGTGGGCGAGGACGGATGTCCCCCCGATACGGACGGCGACGGGGTGTCCGACCACCTCGACAAGTGCCCCGGCACGCCGAAGGGCGCCCCGGTCAATTCGGCGGGGTGCTGGGTGGTCGAGGATATTCGCTTTGATTTCGACAAGTGGGACATCAAACCCCGGTATTACGGAAATCTGAGCACGGCCGTGGATGTCCTGAAACGCAATCCTTCCCTGAAGGTGCAGATCCAGGGTCATACGGACAAGGTGGGCACCGAGAAGTACAATCAAGCCCTGTCGGAAAGACGTGCCCGCGAAGTCATGGAGTACTTCGTGAAAAAGGGCATTGCCCGGGATCGACTCTCTGCAAAGGGTCTCGGTTTCTCGGACCCGGTGGACTCGAACGACACCGAAGAAGGCAGGGCGAAGAACCGCAGGGTCCAGATCGAGCCTGTAAAATAGCAGGCAAGATGGCACGATAGCCTGAAAGACGGCCGTTGGCGGGAGCTGCCTTGCCCCCGCCAACGGTCCGATCCTGCCTCGTCCTCTCGGAGTCTCTGCATCCTCGGCCGGCACCTTGTTTGCATCGCCCTCCATCATCCTTTCCGGCCGACCGCGCCGCCTCAGCGCCCCTCCAAAGCCTCCTTTCGACCCGCGGCCCAAGGAAGCACAGCGCGTATGGCGTAAACGGCGTCCTGAATGGTGTGGTACACAGGAAGACCGGCATCCCGGAACATGGTGTAAAAGGTGATGCGGATATGCTCGACCCGGATATCGTTGTCGCTGAACTTGGAGACCACGGGTATCACAGGCTTTTCCAGGTCCCTGGCCGCCTCGATGATCTTCAGGGGCACCCTCTCTATGAGCCTGGGCGGGAGGTTGCCGGCAAAGTCCGCGGAAATATACGGGATGAGCACGTCTATATCGTCCTGGGCCATGGCCTTCATGGCGTTAGCCATGATCCTCAGATCGAGACCGAAGGCGCCCAGGTCCACCGGGTTGGCGACGCTTGTGTTCACGTCGGCTATTTGCTCGCCGATGCTCCGACGCGTCGCTTCCTTCAACTCGGGGAGAAACAGCCCGTGCAGGGCGGCAAGGTCGGTGAAAAGCACCGATGTGCCCCCACCCGCGCCGAGAAACCCCACCTTCGGCCCCTGGGGGATCCTTGGAGAAGTGGCGAGCATGACGGTGTCGAGGAGCTGTTCGAAGGTGTCCACCTGCAAACAGCCACACTGTCTCACGATCGCGGAGAATATGCGGCTGTGACCCGCCATGGCGCCCGTGTGGCTGGCCGCGGCCCTGGCGCCCTGATCGGTCACCCCGCCCTTGAGGAGAATGACCGGTTTCCGGGCACCGGCGCGGCGCAGGGCGTCCGCAAAAGCCCGCCCGTCTTTCACGTCCTCGATGTAGCCGGCCACCGCAGCGACATTGTCGTCCTCTCCGAAGTAGCGGATATAGTCTTCGGCCCGAAGGTCTATCTGGTTGCCGTAGGAGACGGCCTTGTTGAGCTCTATGCCGCGTGATTGGGCCATGCTGACAAAATTCTGGCTCACGCCTCCCGACTGTCCCAGAAAGGCCACTTTCCCCGGTGTCTTCAGGGTGTCGAAAGGCGGGTGGGTGACGTTGAAGGTCATCCGCGACTCGGTGCAATAGACGCCGATGCAGTTGGGGCCGACGATCCTGGTACCGCTGCCCCGGATCGCCGCGATCATGGCCTTTTCCAGTTCGGCGTTGCCGGTTTCCGAAAAACCGGAAGTGAAGAAGTGAACAAATTTCACCTGCCTTTTCACCGCGGCCTCCAGGGTGGCCAGCACCGCCCTTGCCGGAACCGCCACGATCGCCAGGTCGATGGGGCCTGGAACCGCCTCCAGGGACGGATAGACCCTGGCTCCGTCGAGCTCCTTGTGGGAAGGGTTTACCGGGTGGACGGCCCCCTTGTATCCGGTGTCCTGCAACAACTGGAAGAACGGCAGCTTGCCGTCCAGCACATTGGGCGATGCACCCACCACCGCAATGCTCTGTGGGTAAAAGAGTCTGTAAAGATCCATGCCCGCTCCTTTCGACACACCCCCTCGCCGGGCGCAGGAGGTGCCTCCCGTCTTGAAAAAGCCTACTGAAGCTTTGAGCCGGATTTCGTCTATTCGAGTTCCTGGGGAAATCGTATCCACGAGGCGGGCCGGTCAAAGGCCTCTCGCAACCCGTCGAGATCGAGTCGGTGCAGCCTGATAAGCGTGGGCCGCCGGCCTATGTCCTGCGGTGTGTGGGCGTCGGAACCCTGTACGCAGGGGTATTTCTTGGGAAAGTACCGCATCTTGCCTTCGGTCCACAGCCCCTTGTTGGCGGGCTGTGTGATTTCGAGTGCCGTGAGGTGTCGGCTGCAGTGGATGCGCATCTTGGTCTTTCGGCTGGCGTTTGTCTCGAGAAAGCCGCTGGGCCATCTCTCGATGTGGGCCGCTATGGCCAGCCCCCCCCTTGTATCGATCTCGTGAAGGACCTCTTCCATGGACGACTGCGTCAGCACCGTCCCGTCCCCCCGAGCTTCGGGGGGCAGGCCCACCGCATCGAGCAGCCCCTCAAGGCGGGCCTTCGGGGTGCCCACGTCGAAAACGGCGAGCACATGCCCTTGCTCGGTGGAAAGCTCCACTCCGGGAAAGACCACCAGATCACCACACCCGTTTCCCGTGTGTCGTTGCACGTACTCGACCGCCTCGCAGGAGTTGTGGTCGGTCACGGCGATGGCATGCAGGCCTGCTTTGACGGCGGCCTCCGCAATCTGTCGGAAGGATGCCGCGCCGTCGCTGTAGCATTTGGAAATAGGCGTGTGGATGTGAAAATCGACTCTTGCAAAACTCCTGTGCACCTTGTCTTACTCCATGGGCCGGGGTCCGTTTTTCACTTCCCGATGAAACGCGGCTCTCTCTTCTCCACGAACGCCCTGGCTCCCTCTTTGTGGTCCTCGGTTTGGGAGAGCCGGGCCACCACCGCCAGGACGTACTGCAGCGTCTGTTCCAGATTCAGGGTCAGGCCGTCGTAGATCGCTCTCTTGGCGGCCTGGATGGCCAGGGGAGGTCCCTTTGCCAGTTTGGCCGCCATATCGTAAGCGGCGTCGTCCAGCTCGTCGTGGGGCACCACCTTGGTGACCAGCCCCAGTTTCAAGGCTTCCTGGGCATCGACCATGTCGCCCGTCCAGATCAGTTCGCACGCCTTGTCCAGCCCCACCAGGCGGGGAAGGAAATAGGTGCCGCCCAGTGCGGGTATCAGACCGCGCCGAATGAACACCTCGGCGAATTTGGCCTTGTCCGAAGCGATCCTGATGTCGCAGGCAAGACAAAGGTCCAGCCCCCCGCCCACAGCAAACCCGTTGATCGCGGCGATGACCGGCTTGTCCATGTTCCGCAGGGCCAGGGCCATGTTCGGTGGAATCTGCTCCGCGCCGTCCTGCCCCCGCTGGGCCACGGATTCGCGCACCTGACCCTCGGCCATGGCCTTCACGTCGGCGCCCGTTGAAAAAGCCCTGCCGCTGCCGGCAAGAATGAGGACCCTGACTTCCGGATCGTTCCCGGCATCTTCCAGTGCCGCGAATATCTCGCTCATCATGCGAGGACCGAAGGCATTCATCGCTTCCGGACGGTTGAACCGCACGGTGGCAATGTGCTCTTCCTTGGTAAAGATGATGTCCGTATATTCCATGGCTTCACCTGGAGTTCCTGCTTTCGCGTCCCGCCTGCGCCCTTTGCAAACGTCCGCTGCGGGTCGGCGCGCAAAACGGAGGCCCCGGGCGGTGTCAGTCCCGGGGCCTCTTGAGTTCATAGAAATACCGCCTCTCGGCAAGCCCCGTTACCAGGTCCCACAAATGGGCCGCCTCCCGGCCTTCGGGGACCTTGTCGATGATGGGACCGTAATAGGGGCGATCTATTTGGTCAATGTACAGGGTGGGGACTCCGAAGGCCCCGCTTTCTTCCTCCCTTTCATAGCCTGCACGCAGCCTGGCGTCGAGGTCGGGATCAGACCTGGTTGCGTCCAAGAGGTCTGCGGAAAGCCCTGCTTGGTCAAGGGCCAGCGCGAGCACCGTTTCGTCGCTCAGCGGGCGGCCCTGCTCGTGGCGCGCCCTTCCCAGGTAAAGGTAAAGCCGCCCCATCCCTTCGTCTCCTGCCACCTGCCCGGCCCGGGCCAACAGGCGCAACCCATGACGGTTTCTTGCCAGCCGTTCCAGAAAACCCGGGTCTGCGCTTTTTCGGTTCACATATTCGAGGGACAGTAGACCCCATTCTATGGTCAAGGGCCGCACCCTGGCCACCTCCCGTATCCACAGCGAGGTGTTCCACGCCCACGGGCATAAGGGATCGAACAGAAAGCGCACGTGCCGCCCCTCCGTCGGGCTCATGGTGCCCTCCTTGATCGGTAGATCCTATTCACGAGTCGAATCTATTACACCTTCACGGTGCTTGGCACAACCGTTTTGTCGCGCCGCCGGCTTTTGTGGGGGTGGGCGTTGACCTGCACACAGCGCTTTGCACTGGCGCACCAGGCCCAATTGATGTAACGTACGCACCCGTCGCCCGGCAGCAGGAAGATCCGGCCGGTCCCCCCTTGAGAAGGAGTCCACAACGGAGCCCCTGCGTGCGGTGGCGGAAGCAACAAAGAAAGTGAGCGGGCGTTAAAGACCCATATAAGAAAGGTGAAATCATGGTCACAAAAGAACAGCAATCCATTAAGGCCTCCACCAAGGCCCTTTCGGCCACGCGCCAGGCATGGGAACTGCAGAAGGCGGAATACGCGGCCGGCCAGCAATGGAAGAAAGAGGGCAAGCCCGTGGTGTGGTCGTGTGCCCTGTTTCCCAAGGAGCTCTACTGGGCCCAGGATGTTTTCCCCTTTTTTCCGGAACAGTTCAGCGCTCTTTTTTCCACCAGGAGGTTGAACAACAGCAGGGATCCCGCCGTACCCACCTATTCGACCCACTTTTGCCAGATCGCCGAGGCCCAAGGGTATCCGGACTATCTCTGCGGATACGCCCGAACGGGACTGGGCTACGTCATCGAGGGATTGAAGACGGGAAACTGGACGAACGTGCCCCTCGGAGGCCCCCCTTTGCCCGATTTCATGGTCACCACAAGCTATGGGTGCGACGTGCGCATGAAATGGTTCGAGGCAATGGCCCAGATGCTCAAGGTACCCCTCTACACGCTGGACGTTCCCGAGCTGGCCTCCGATGTTCCGGCCAATCCGTACGGTCTGCGGGCCCCGGCCCTGTCCCTTAGGTCCATGACCGAGAGAGACATCAAAAGGGGTGCTCTCGAGCCCCCCCTTGCCATAGGGGCCGCAGACTACGACATCGACTACATGGTGTCCCAGGTCAAGGACTACTTCGCCTTCGTGCAGAATGTGACGGGCCACAAACCCGACCTGGACAAGCTCAACGAGTCCCTGGAGTGGTCGTACAGGACCTGCGAGCTCAACAGACAGATCAACGAGCTGCGCAGGGCGGTTCCCGCCCCCATGCCCTGCACCGACGGTTTTGCCTCGGCCTACCCAAGGCTCTACCTCATGGGCACCAAGAGGGGCCATGACTACTTCCTCACCCTTCGCAACGAGCTGAAGGACAAGGTGGCAAAGGGACAAGGGGCGTTTGCCAACGAGAGGTTCCGCCTGAGCTGGTTTGGCCTCCCCCTGTGGTTCAACCTGGGGATTTTCAATTACTTCGAGAAGTTCGGGGGGGTCTTTGTCTATGAGGGCGCCTACAACACCCCCCTGCTCCGACCGAGAACCCCCGAGGACCCCATCAAGGAAGTCGCGGTTAAGTGCGTGAACGGCGGCGGAATAGGCGCGGGCGTGGCGGGCATGATCGAGCAGACCCGGCAGTACAAGATCGACGGAGTGGTCTTTTCCTATCTCATCACATGCAGACCCGTGGTTTTCCCTGTGGTGGAGATAGCCAAGGCCCTGGAAGACGCGCTGGGGATCCCCACGGTCCGCTTGGAATGCGACCTGGTGGATGAAAGGATTTTCGCGCAATCGCAGGCGTTTACACGGCTGGACGCCTTCGGGGAAGCGTTGCTCCAGAGGGCGTCATCGGCCCGCGGGAGGTGAGAGGCCTGCCCCGAACTGCTCCGCCCGAAGGGAAGAAACCCGCAAAGCAATTTTTTTCCGCAAGGCCATGGCGGCGGCCGCGCGTGTCGGCAACGAGAGGACGTAGCCAATGAACGACCAAGTCGAGCAGTTGAAAGAAAAAACCAGAAAAACGGCGCAGCTTTACTTCAAGGGGTTGCCCGGTGAGGGTGCCTTCGAACTCTGGAGGTCCTTCGACAAGGATCTGGCCAAGGACCTGTCCATGTTCTACACCGGCAAACTGTATGCACGGGAAAAGATCCCCCACCGTCTGCGCCAATTCGCGGCGATTGCCGCCCTGACGGTGCTCGAGCGAACCGACGAGCTGAGGGCCCACATCTGGGCAGGACTCAACGTGGGCTGCACGACCGAGGAAATAGCCGAAGTCATCTTTCAGGTGGGGACCTACGGGGGGATCCCTGTGGTCAACACCGCTCTCAGGGTGCTCAGGGACGTCGTGGAGGAACGCAGGGGAAGCGGAATTCCCTGAGAGCGCGTCTCAGAAGCCCTTTTCCTGACCCATTTCCTGAACCATGGTCTCCCAGCACGCCCAGTCACATTCACCGCCGCTGAGGTCCAGCAGATGGGGATCGCTGCAGTGAATTCCGCTCAGGACCTCGGCGCCACCCTCCCGGCGCCATTGCACAAGGAGGTGGCACGTGCCCCTTGCCTCGGGGCATTCCAACGTCCGCTTCACCCATCGTGATCGTTCGTCCATGGAAAAGCCTCACGTCCTGGGAGAGTTGGCGCGCCTGTGAAACAGCGGTCGGGCGGCGAGGCGTTGGCGGTCTACTCGACCAGGATGACCAGCCTTTCCTCTGCCCTCTCTATTTCGATCAATGGGCCTCTGGGCCCTTTCTTGCCGACCAGTTCCGCAAGCCCCGTCAAGTCGATGCCCTCCCGCACCAAAGAATCTTTGGTTTTCTTCGGCAGGAGCTGATACGAGACATGAAGTGCGGCGAGCGGGATGGCTATCTTCTTCACAGGATCCGACTTTCCCGGTTCGTACAGATGTATTCTCAGTGTCTCCATTCCCTCACGCTTTTGAGTGGTGGTCCCTGTTTCCCCCATATCGCCCCTTTCCTTTACTGGGAGCATTAGCTACCTCATACACTCTGTTTTGCCGCGTTGCAAGGCATATCCAATGTGAATGGGACCAGGCTGCCGACCTCTCAATCGGTATCGCGCCTCCGGGACGCGGGCCATGGTGGGACTGCGGGGGCTGGAAGCCGTCAGACAAGCTCCCGGGGTTTCGGGTCCAGAACGCCCCGGATCTTGGAGGCCACATCCCGAAGCACGATGGGTTTGATCACTAATTCCTTTGCCCTGCCTTACGGGAGGTGTCCCACCCACAAACGCGTCCACATAGCCACAGGCGCTGCAACCACTTCCCCGGCAGCTTCCGCACCGAAAAACATCAACTTCACATTTCCGGTCGGAAGGCACGGTCAGTCTCCAATGAGTGCGTCTGCGAGGGTCACATCGAGCAAGCCCCCCTGCTGTCCCATGGCATGGGCCGCGTTTGTGCAAGGGCTGAGAAGCACCTGGTTGATTTGGGTACCCTCGGCAAGGACCCTATCGGAGCGGCAGTTCACGGTGGAGCGCACTTCAATGGGAGTTGGCGGGGTGGACCGGAGGAAGCGGAGGCTCTCCTGCCTGCTCGCCCTGGTCATGCAGCCGGCGGCATCGGTCTCGTAAGCGATGTGGCCCACGTCGTCGGCGAAGGCCCAAAGGGGCCTTTCTATCGGCCCCCGGCTCCCCTCCCGGTCACCGAGGGCGGCTTCCAGCTCTTCGATTCGGTGCTCCAGCTCATCATGAGTGGGTTTCTTTTTCATGGCGAGATGGATTGCCGTGCGGCACCACGGATCCCGTGCGGACACGGGTCAGGTGGGGATCCGACGTCCCCGGACGGGGCACTATGTTTTCGGGGCCCACTGCTGGTCCGTCGCCCCCTCTTCCTGGAGCATCGCTGCCATGTCCTTGCGATAGGTTTCCCAGTTGAACGGTTCACCCCAATCATAGTCAAGATCGACCATGGTTCCCGGGTCGGTGGCCGTGGTCAATACCCGGATGGCGTCCCTGAGGACTCTCTTTTGCAGATCCGCATCATGGGGGGCGCCGCACTGACGGCCCAGGGGAAAATCGAGGAAGACGCTACGCGGTGCATGGACCTGAACCATGATGTCCCGGCAGGAGCCCAGGTATACGGTGGGGATACCGGATTCTTCCATTTTGCGTGCGATCAGTCCGACCGACTGATGGTCCAGCGGTCAGGCCGCCACCAACAGGACCGCATCCGTTTTCTGGGCCTGGAGCACCTCCACGATCTTGGGCACGGTGACATTGGCAAGCGCCGTGCGTTTGTAGAGCCTCCCCATCCCGAGAGTTATGGCGGTGGGGGCGAAGCGGCCGATGAACCCCTCGCTCTCCAGTTCGGCGAGCCTGTGCAGGGGCAAGACGCAGTTGAGGTCTTTCACCGCGTCCCTGTGGTCGAAATAGTTGTGGCGGAGCCTGAGCCGTTCGTAGGGGGTGTCCCTGGGAATCTCGCGGTAGCTCAGGTCGTTGACCGCCCAGGGGTCGTAAGGATCCTGGTCGTCACGGAAAATGCCCGCGGAGCTCACCAGGGCGATGCATGCCTCGTGGAGGCTTTTTTCGAAGGGCGTCCAGGGGCTCGTGTCGAACTTGGACCATTGATAAGGCGGAAATCCCTGCCCCTGGTACATCTTGTTGAGATTGTCCACATACTCTATCCTCGGCATCGGTTACCTCCTTGTCCACTTACCCTCATGGTGGGGCGCACGGGTTCGCGCGGACACCGCCGATGGTCATGGGACTCCCCCTGCCCCTTAGGGCTCGTGCAAAAATAACTTCCCATTTTGATGCGCCGATCCATCACGCCTGGCGGCGTTGCTCGTCAGTTAAATGGCCGGCCATTCGCCCTCCTCGCGCCTTGCCATGCGCGCGCCTCGACACCTGAAAAGGGGAACTTATTTTTGCACAAGCCCTTAGTTTGCGGCGACGGATGTCCCTCGGCGGCCGCTTGTCACCGGACGGCGCCATAATAGTGGAACGACTCCCGGTGTCAACACGATTGTCCTGGTGTTAGCAGGTGGGGGAGGTGACGGTGGGGGCGTCGGAGAGGACCTTCGTTGGAGATGGTTGGGCCTCGGGGGGGCGCCTGCGGGGAACGCGGCGTCCGGGCTGTGCCGGGAGGTGGGGTAAACGGTGCGCCTCACGTTTGTCTGCTTGGGCCGGTTATGCCCCCCGGATGGGGCAGAAAGCCGCCAAAGATACGGCCGGTCCTCCAACCTGCCTGGGAGCATGGTGCCCCGGGGACCCCCACCGCTTTAACTAGGTTCGCACATTAAAACGTCTTGGTGCAGACCGCAATGAAGGACTTCTCCGAGGAGCTGTGAAACATCTCACGGGAAGAGATCCCCTCTAAGTGCGTCTGAAAATGCGATACCTCGCGCGTCCACAGACTGCGCCTGTCATGCCCTCACCGATTGTCATACCCTCACCGATTATCATACCCTCACCCCGTCCCTCTCCCAGAGAGCGAGGGGGGGGGCAGGAAATCGCAATTTATGACCGCGCGCAGTATATGGGGGCTCCTAGGTTCGACTACCGGACCTGAGAGCGCAATGGTGAACGCGGCTCTCAAAACACCCGCCGCACGGAAATGCCACGCTCGTGCAGGTACGTCTTTATTCCCGGGATCGTGTAGGTCCCGTAATGCACCATGGAGGCGATGAGGGCTGCATCGGCCTTACCCGCGGTGAGCACTTCGGCCAGGTGCTCGGGGCGTCCCGCTCCGCCGGACGCTATCACCGGTATCCCCACATTTTCCGAAATGAGCGCGGTTAGGTCCAGTTCGTATCCTTCCTGTGTACCATCCGCGTCGATGGAATTGAGGCATATCTCCCCGGCACCCAACCGCTCGCCTCGCCGGGCCCACTCCAACGCGTCGATGCGCACGGGATTTCTTCCCCCGTGGGTCACCACCTCGTAGCCGCACGGAACATCGCCGGTGGGCTCCGTCTTCTTGACGTCCATGCCCAAAACGACGCACTGGCTTCCAAAGGCCTGGGCCCCTTCGGAGATGATGCGGGGATGGGCCACGGCCGCTGTGTTGACACTGACCTTTTCGGCCCCGGCCAGAAGGACCTGGCGCATGTCTTCCACGCCGCGCAGGCCCCCACCCACGGAAAACGGAATGAAAATGGTCTCCGCCACCCGCCGGACCACGTCTATCATGATGTCCCTACGTTCGTGGGACGCGGTGATATCGTAGAAGACGATCTCGTCGGCTCCTGCCTCGTAGTAAACCCGGGCCATCGCCACCGGATCGCCGATGTCCACATTGTCCCGGAAGCGGATGCCTTTCGTTGTCCGTCCGTCCCGCACATCGAGACAGACGATGATGCGTTTGCTGAGCATGGAACGCCCCTTAACGTGTCTGAAAATCCCGTCCGCTTCGCCTACCAAACGATGGGTGCCGGTTTTCTATGCAATCGAGACGCTGTTTGAGCGGGCGGCCTTGATCATCGTTCCGGCCACATCCGACCCAGTGCGCAATACCGTCTCTCTTTGGTGGGCAGTGCCCACCCTAAAAAAACCTCAATTCCGGCGCGGAGCCAAGCATGTGGGAACGGCGTCTCCCAACGTGGGGCTGGGAGAAAACGAGACCCACCCGGCCGCAATGACGATCAAGGCCGAGGAGTCTAAAGCCCGTTGCGACAAACAGGGACTCCAGGGCACAATAGGGGCTGCAAAACCCACCGGCCCCTCACGCCCGTTTTAGAATCGAACCCCCGTTCGTCTTTACGGACGTTCGACTCCGAGTTCGGGCCGATTGCAGAAAAAATTGTCGCCCTGCCTCCGAATCCGAGACACCCCCGCGTGCGCGAAAAAGAATTTCAGACACGATCTTAGCGGATTCGGGTGGCAGGACGCCCCGGATTACGGCCTCCACGTACAGAAATTGCGCAGCAGGGCCAGGCCTGGTTTTCCGCTTTTTTCCGGATGAAATTGTGTGGCCACCAGATTGTCGCGTCCCAGTACGGAGGCGAAGGCAATGCCGTATGCCGTGCGCCCCAGCACATCTTCCCGGCGCCTGGGTACGGGATAGTATCCGTGGACGAAGTAAAACTGGTGTTCGGATGCCGTGCCCCGGAGAAAGGGATGGGAGCCGCACACCGTCACGTTGTTCCAACCCATGTGCGGAACCTTGAGGCGTTCCCCCCGGTCGGAAACCATCCCGAGCGTAAAAGCCTTGACTTCCCCCTCCAGCAGTCCCAGACAGGGGGTGTCGTTTTCCTCGCTGCGCCCCATGACGATCTGGGTTCCCAGGCAGATGCCCAAGATCGGCTTCCCAATGTGAAAAGCCTCCTTGAGGGCAGCATCCAGCCCGTGCCTGCGCAGGCCGGCCATGGCGGAACCGGCCGCACCCACCCCTGGGAAAATGATTCTTTCTGCCCCCAGGATTTCTTCCACCCGACCGGTGACCACACAGGGAAAGCCGATGTGTCTGACGGCGCGTGCAACGCTGGTGAGGTTTCCCGCTTCATAATCGACGATGGCTATCATCGGCCCCGTCCCTTCCCCTGTCCCCTTCCCCTCACAATCCCACGGCCTGCCCGGCTATTTCCCACAGGGCTTCCAGCTCCCGGGGATCGGTCTCTTCAGGGTCTTTGCCTGCCCGGACCAGGGCCTCCTCCACATGGCGAAAACGTTCCTGAAACTTTGCCAGGCTGCTTCTCAGGGCAGCCTCGGGGTGCACTTTCACCTGAAGGCAGAGCCGGACGAAGGCGAGCAGGAACTCCCCCATCTGCCCGGCAAGCGCTTCCGGGTCTTCGCCTTCCATGGCGCTTTTCAGGTCCCCCCATTTCTCCTCTGCTTTTTCCAGCACCCCCACACGGTCCCCGCGGTAGAAACCGCCCCGGGCAGCCCTTTCGTATAGCCTGTAGGCACGCAGGAGAGAGGGGAGGCTCGCGGGCACGGACTCGGCTACGTGACCCTTGCCGGAAGAACCCGCCTCCTCCCTTTTGAGGGCGTGCCACCTGCGGCGCACCGCCTCGGCGTCTTCGACCTGGGCCCGCCCGAAGACATGGGGATGCCTGTGGACCATCTTCTCGGTGATGGAGGCGGCCACGTCCCATATGTCGAACAGCGCCTGCTCTTCGTAGAGCCGGGAGAGAAAGAAGATGTGAAACAGCACGTCTCCCAGCTCCTCGCGCACGCCGGCGGGCATGCCGGTGTCCAGGGCGTCCAGCAGCTCGTAGACCTCTTCGAGCAGATAGACCCGCATCGACCGGGCAGTCTGCTGCCTGTCCCAGGGACAACCGTTTTCCCCGCGCAAGGTGGCCACGAGCCGGACAAGTTCCGCAATGGCCTCTGCCTTGGGGTTCAGACTTTCTCTTTCCAAGTCTTTTTCAACGCCTCGAGGTTTTCCAGGAAGAGGTCTTTCATCTCCTGGGGTACGATCTTGATGAGCATTTGGGCGGTGGAGGTGCTCCACCGTGCCATGAGGGATTCTTTCACGATGGGATCACCCTTGGGCAGGAAGGTGGTGAGGGCCAAAACGAGAACGGAGGTGATAAGGGCTCCTTTGGCAAGACCGAACGCCGCCCCCGAAAGTCTGTCGAACCAACCGAGGGAGGCCACCTTGAAAAGGTACTTCAGGACAACGCCCACAAGGCTTACGGCGAGAAAGACCCAACAAAATATAATGAGAAAACTCACGATATTGAGATAGGCGGTGTTTTCAATCCATGCGGAAAGGGGCCGGGCCAACTCGGGGTAATAGGTGTACGCCGCATAGTAGCCTGCGAACACCCCGATGATCGATGTGACCTCCTTGACAAACCCTCGGAAGATGCCCCGTATCAGACAGAACCCCACCACCACTGCAATGACAATGTCCAACGGGCTCATGGGCACCTCCCCTCCCCTTTGCCGAACACCTGCGATGCACCCTGCGAGGGGCTATCAGAAGGGTCAACCCAAGTCAAGGGCATTCTCGGCGCCCTCGTGGGCAATGGCTCCAGAGGGCCGCCCAACACCCAAAAAAGCAACGACATCCCAGATACCCCTTGACAGCGCCTCCGGAACCGGACAATCTGTGGCAAAGACTGAGAAATTCACTGTCCCAGCGGCCCATGAGATGATTTCGCGGCAACCCTATCGCACGGCCCGCCCCTTCGCACAAGGGGCCGAAAACGACTCGCTTGCCCGCCCCACGAGAGGCGCCATGGACTTCAGGTTCTGTCCCCAGTGTGGGACCGCACTGACCACCGTATGGGATGGGTCCCACCCCCGACAGTTCTGCGGCGCCTGCAGCCGGTTCCGTTACAGGAACCCCACCGTGGGGGTGGCGGTGGTCCTGGTGACGGGAAGCGAGATCCTGCTCGTCCGACGCCTCGGGTCCTACGAGGGGATGTGGTGTATTCCCTGCGGACACGTGGAGTGGGGAGAAGATGTGAAAACGGCCGCACGCCGCGAGTTCCGGGAAGAGACGGGCCTGGAAGTGACCGTGGGACCCGTATTTGCCGCCCATTCCAATTTTCACGACCCCAAGAGGCAGACCGTGGGGATCTGGTTTCTGGGAAAGCGGCTGGCAGGCGCCCTGCGTCCCGGCTCCGACGCAAGTGAGGCGGCCTTTTTCCCCCTGGACGCCCTACCCGCGCCCATGGCGTTTCCCACCGATCTTCTCGTGTGCCAAAAAATCAAACGGTGCTTGCAGTCCGGTCCCTTCGATCCATCCGGGCATCCCTTTGACGCCCTGGATTGGGTAGGATGACGGGGCGAAGAACCCTCACTTGAAAAGCGCCTCCACGCGCCGCTCCACCTCTCCGTGCTCGGGCAGATGCCTTTCGTGCCGCTTGGAAAAGACGGAGACCGAGCCGACCCATACCTCGAAGCATCCAGATGGGCCAGTTTTCATTTCCGGCTCCAGCCCGAACCGGCCCGTGAGGCTGTTTGCCAGGACGACCGCCCTGGTCTTGTAGCCCGCTCACCTGCCGCAGTACTCGATGGTGATCTTCGAACCCACCCGGCCCTCTGCGCCGGTGGACGCGGCGAAACCCTCTGACCATGCAGTCCGGGGGTCCATTTGTATGCGAAATTTCCTGACAGGACCGACCTGGGCAGCGTCACCGGGCCTTGAAAAGGTACGTTCTTCGAACACCGCATTGCCGTCCCGTGACAGGGTCACCACCGTGGAACAACGGGTACCGTAGGTGGGGCTCGTGATGAAGATGGGCGCCACTATCCTGTCCCACTCGAGCCCCAGACTGCTCGCAGGCAGGAGGGGGTCCGGGGGAACGTAAGGGTCCCTGAGCAGGGCGAAGAGTGCCTCCAGATCAGGCTCGGGGCCCCTTTCCATGACCCGCCTCAGGCCCTGTTTTCCCCTTTCCACTTTGGGCCAGGGGGTGTCGAGCAGGGCGTTGCTCAGCCCGTAAAAGCCCGGTTCCAGTTGCACCAACCCTCCGTTCTGGTTGGAAAGGAAGAAAAGACCTTCCCGGTCTCCGGCGATCAGGTTGAATCCGTTATAGTCCTTGGCAACCTGTTGCACCGTCTCCAGATACTGTCCGGGAGGGGACTGTCCCGTGAGGAAATCGCGCACCAGGGCCCCCCGGCTTGGCGCATTCTCGTGCACCTTCAACAGCCCCCTCGCGTTGGTGATGGCCGCGATGCGTCCCGTACGCGTCAGCCCCAGCCACGTGCCCCCTTCCTTCCTGTCCCTGCCCGCTAGTACCTGGGGGGCTTGCTTCCAGAAGTGGGCCGGTTCCGACGGCCGGTCGTACAGTTCGTCGCGGTTTGCGGCGAGGACAAGGGGGTAGTCGGGATGCTCCCGGTATGCAAACAGGATCAGGCACATGGCGCTATCCTTTCCCGGCGATTCCGTCTTGTCCGGAGGCCGGTGCTCCCGTCATTCAGGGCCGTTCAAAGGGCGCGGCAGCGCACACGCTTGCAGGAGCGTGCTGCGGTCTTCTGCGATGCCACGGACACTTCCCAGGCCCGAGGCACTCTCCGGAGGCTTATATACCGCGCGCGGTCACAAATTGGGATTTCTCACATCCCCCTCGCCCTCTGGGAGAGGGCGGGAGGCAGGGTATAAAAAACGCAGTTCTTGGGCGCGCAACGTATACCACAATCGGCCAGGTTTTGTAACCTTCATGGGCCACGCTTCGAAAAACTCGCGCCCCCGCGACCTGCCCCCTGCTCGCCGACGCGCCGGCACATGGCAAGGGGCGGAGCCTTTGCCCGAAAGGGCTTTACATCATCGCCCACTTTATGGTTATAGAGGGATGTTTTGTCCGAACGTAGGAGAGGGTCACTTCGGAACGCTCCGGGAAGGGACAGGGCCCGGGGCCATCAAAGGAGGTACTTGGACATGCGAGATGCGGTAATCGTAAGCGGAGCGAGGACTCCCATTGCCAGCTTTGGAGGCTCCCTTCAAAACGTTCCCGTGGTGCAGCTCGGAGCCCTTGTGATGAAAGACGTGCTCAAGAGGGTGCAACTGCGGCCCGTACCGAGCGACGCCATGAAGCAGGCCGGTCCGGACAAGCTGAAAGACCAGGGCCTGGTTCCCCTTGAGAAACCGGGCTACGACTGGGACGCCTCCTGGCAGCCCATTACCATAGACGAAGTCATAATGGGCAATGTCCTCCAGGCGGGCCAGGGGCAGAACACGGCCCGTCAGGCCATGATCCAGGCGGGAATTCCCAAGGAGACACCGGCTTGCACCATCAACAAGGTCTGTGCCTCGGGCCTCAAGTCCATCGCCATGGGGGCGTCGGCCATCATGCTGGGACAGGCCGACGTGGTCCTTGCCGGGGGCCACGAGAACATGAGTCTGGCTCCCATGTGCCTTCCCAAGGCCCGATGGGGTTACCGTATGGAAATCAGCGGGAAAGGCGAACTGACGGACCTGATGGTTTTCGACGGCCTGTACGAGATCTTCTACGGATACCACATGGGCGTCACCGCGGAGAACATCGCCGAGGCTTACGGAATAGGCCGGCAAGAGCAGGACGAGCTGGGCGTGCTGAGCCATCAGCGGGCCCGCAAGGCCATCGCCGACGGCATCTTCGCCGAGGAGATCGTTCCGGTGAGGATACAGGACCGCAAGCAGGAGATCGTTTTCGACACCGACGAGCGTCCCATGGACACGGACATGGCGAAAATGGGCAAATTGCGACCTGCTTTCAAGAAAGACGGAACGGTCACAGCGGGAAATGCCTCGGGCATCAACGACGGGGCCGCCGCGGTCCTGGTCATGAGCGCGGACAAGGCCAAAGAACTGGGTCTGAAGCCCTTCGTCAAGATCAAGGCCTTTGCCTCCGCGGCTGTGGATCCGGCCTATATGGGTCTCGGGCCGGTACCGGCCGTACGCAAAGTCCTGGCGGCAACCGGCATGAGCCTCGGGGACATGGACACGATCGAACTCAACGAGGCCTTCGCCAGCCAGGCCATAGGCTGCATGCGCGAGCTCGGGCTGCAGACCGATGTGCCCAACCAGTTGGGAAGCGGTATTTCTCTGGGCCATCCCATCGGGGCCACGGGGGCCCGTCAGATGGTCACCGCCATCCATCACATGCGGCGTAAGGGATACGGTACGGGTCTTGTCAGTATGTGCATCGGCGGCGGGATGGGCATGGCCATGATGGTGGAAAAGGTGTGATGACCGTCGCCGGGAGCACGCAAGGGGAACCTTGGTGCTGGTCGGAAGATTCCTTTTGAGGGTCTCGGGGCAAGGAGAAGACATGAACGTCACCAGGAAACTCGGCATACTGATATTCACGGCGGTTCCCGCCATCGTGGGGGGAGGCATCGTGTACGATATTTTTGGCCATTCTTACCCGGCGGTGGCCCTGTATGAGATCCTCTTGATCATCGGCGCCGTTCTGGTGGTCAGAAAAGGATAGATCTGCCTCGGAGCGGCCCCCGGCGGCCCGACCCCTCCATATCCCGGCAGCTTACAAAACCGCCAGCCGACCTTTCGGCAGATGTCTTACAGGAGGAGCCTGAGCATGTCGCAAACACACACCCCCGCCGCCGAGGCGAACCCCACGTTCACGGCCCAACGGGGGCCCCGGACCGTGATCGATCTCCATGTCCACACCTCTCCCGCCTCTCCGTGCAGTTCGGCCCCGGTGGACGCGGTGATACAAGAGGCCAAGCGTATCGGTCTGGACGGCGTTTGCCTCACGGACCACAACCATGTCTGGCCCTGCGACCAAGTGGAAGCCTTGCGCCAGAAGCACGGCTTTCTCGTGCTGCGCGGCAACGAAATCATCACGGACCAGGGGGACATGCTGGTCTTCGGCCTTTACAGAGACGTGAAAGGGGTCATCAAACTGACCGACCTGAGGCAGGAGGTTCTCCAGGCAGGCGCTTTCATCATCGCGGCCCATCCTTTCCGGGGTTTTCTCACGTTCAACATCGGCCAGTTGGGGCTCACTCCGGAAAAGGCCATGCAAAGACCGCTTTTTCAATCGGTCGATGCTCTGGAAACCATGAACGGAAGAGTCACGGGAGACGAAAACGCCTTCGCCTCCAAGGTTGCAGCGGGCCTCGGTTTGCCCGCCACCGGGGGAAGTGACGCGCACACCGTGGCGGAGGTGGGCCGCTACGCCACACGGTTTTCCGCGAGCATCCGCAGCGAGGAGGACCTACTGGCAGCCCTGAAAAGCGGGGACTTTTCGCCCCTGGCATTTCGCGAGTAGCTAGCAAGGCACAAGAGGGCCCCCCACAAGGAACGGGACGCCCGGAAGGAGGGGAAGATGGAAAAGCAACCGGACTGGGAGAACATCGTAAGGACGATGGAACGGCTCATGCGCCTCAAGTCGTTCCCCGTGGCTTTCAAGATGTTGGAGAAGAAGGAGGAGCTGAGCACCATCCCGTTTCTGCGCAGGATGGATCACAAGGTGACCATGTGCCAGTTGATCACCCTGGTGCGCAACTTCGACTGGACCGTGGGAGCAGACTCCGAGGATTTCCTCTCTGCCATGTGTCCTTCCATAATCGGTTTGACGGACCTTCCGGAAGTGGGCATCAAGGACGGTACTTTCCGAAGCATCGTGTGGGTGCAAACCAAAGAAGACGGCAAGAGGTACGAGGCAGCCATCCCGAGGATTCCCCTGGGAAAATACGAGGCGGTGGCCATGGCGCCTCTGGTCTACAAGCCCTTTGCGCCCGACATCGTGCTCATTTACGCCAACCCCGCCCAGATGATGCTCCTGATCAACTCCTTGCAATTCGAAGATTACGAGGTGATGCAGTTCCACTGCGTGGGCGAATCCTCCTGTTCGGATGCCGTTGCCAGGTGCTATCTCACCGGCAAACCCTCCATGACCATTCCCTGTTACGGCGAACGCCGTTACGGCCACGCCCAGGACGAGGACCTGGTGATGGCCCTGCCCGCGGGAATCATGGAAAAGGCCCTTCGAGGAATGGAGGCCCTTTATCGCAGGGGTATTCGCTATCCCATAAGCTACGCAGGGACCGAGCAGTACGTGGGCGCCGCCTTCCCGGGGTCTTACTCGGGCATGAGCCGGCTCCAGGCCCTGAGGGGAAACGACAGCCGCCTCCTGCTCGGTGTGACCGGCGGCATAGCCAGCGGCAAGAGTGTGGTGGCCAATATGCTCCAGGAATTGGGAGCCTACATCGTCGATTTCGACATTCTCGCCCGCTTGGTGGTGGAACCGGAAAAGCCGGCGTGGAAAGAGATCGTGGAATTTTTCGGCAAACAGGTCTTGCAGGAAGACGGGAACCTGGACAGGAAGAAACTCGGGAACATCGTCTTCGCCGATTTTGAAAAGAGGAAAAAACTGGAAAGCTTCGTACACCCGAGGATTGAAGGCGAATTTCTCCAGCAGGTGCAAGAGATCGCCACAAAGGACCCCAACGCCATCATCCAGGCGGTGGTGCCCCTCATGATCGAGATCAATCTCCAGCACCTGTTTCACAAGCTTCTTGTCGTGTATGTGCCCCCGGAGACACAGATACAAAGGCTGTGCGAGCGGGATGGGATCACGAAGGAGCTGGCGGCCAACATGCTCAAGGCCCAGCTTCCCATCGATGAAAAGCTGGGTTATGCTGACTTCGTGGTCCACAACGAGGGCTCCCTTGAGCAAACGCGCCAACAGGTGCAGGAGCTGTGGGAAACCCTTCGGCAGATGCAAAAGACCCGGGCCCATGTGGGCTCCGGGGCGTGAAAGGGCCCCCACTGCAAAGAATACCTCCAGTGTGCCTCGCTCGGCAAAGCGGACGGAGGGCCTCGGGCACGGTCTAGGAAAGTCCTCGGCGCAGGCGGCTCTCGATCCGTCGGGCTGCCAGGGAGCAGGTGAGCGTGAGGACCAGATACATGGCCGTGATGGTGATCCACACCTCGAACGTGAGGTAGGTGGCCGCCATGAGCTCCATACCCTGAAAGGTCAGATCTTCGATGGAAATGACCGACACGATGGCCGAATCCTTGATGGAGGATATGAACTGTCCGGCAAGGGGGGGGACGATCCGCTGGACGGCCTGGGGCAGGATCACGTGGCGCATCTGGGTCCACCAGGGCATCCCGAGGGAAGCGGCCGCCTCCCACTGCCCTTTTTCTATGGACTGGATGCCTGCCCGGACGATTTCGGTTATGTAGGCCCCCTCGTACAGGGCCAGGGTGATCACCGCGGAGGCAAAGGCCGCAAAGCGCTCCGGCGGCGCAAAACAGAGCGTCATGACCCCCCGGACCGCGCCGGAGCGGGAGCGGGCGAACTCGTCCACGTGCAGGGCCGGCATGATTTGGTTGCTGACGAAGTAGTAGAAGATGAAGATCAGGACCAGGGGGGGGAGGTTGCGGACGCACTCCACGTAGCCCCCCCCTGTGAGCCGTTTGAAAAGGCTGCCGCTCACCCGAAAAAGCCCCGCCCCCGCCCCCAGAAAACTGCCAAGCAAGGTGGCCCAGATGCTCAGGCGCAGCGTGGTGAAAAACCCCTGCATGAGCAGGTTGGACACCCAGGCATCCCGCTGGGGATCGAAGCGCCAAAAATACTGGGGAATGACCGACCAGTTCCACCTGTAATGGACCCCCGTATGGACCCGGTACACGAGGTAGGCTCCCGTTGCGGCCACCAGAAGCAACACGAGCGCGTCGAGGGTGGAAAACCCGATGGATCTTCGTAGGGCTTTACTGCACAAGGTCTTCCCACTGCCTGGTGTCGAACCAGTAATGCTTGCGGTCCCGGAGCCATCCTTCGGCCTCCACCACACGGATCCAGTTGTCGAAGAAATTGAGCGTGTCCGGGTCCCCCTTATTTAGGGCAAAGGCGATCGGCTCCTTGCTGAAGGTGTCCTTCAGGGGCAGAAAGAGCTTCTGCGGGTACTTGAGGGCCTGGAAGGCCGGTGTGGGGGCGGAGGCCACCACGGCGTGCACCCTGCCGTTGAGAAGCTCCTGGTACGCCTGGGATTCGTCGTCGAAAAGGCGCAACTGGGCCTTGGGCATGAGCTTTTTGGCAGCCGTCACGGGGGTGGCCCCGAGCCTGGCCGCGAGCACCACGTCGGGCCGGTTGAAGTCCTCCAGGCTGCCGAATCCCCCGGCAAGTTCCTTGTGGGCCACCAGGGACATGCCGGTGTAATCGTAGGGGATGGTGAAATTCACCTTGAGATTCCGACCCGGCACGACGCTCATTCCCCCTATGATCACGTCGAACTTCCCCGTGATGAGCGCCGGGATGATCCCCGCCCACTTGGTGGGCACGAACTCCACTTTGACGCCCATGTCCTGCGCCACCCGGGTCGCCACGTCGATTTCAAAGCCTATGAATTTGCCGGTCTTGTCCTTCATGGCCCAGGGGACGAAGGTGGACATCCCCACCCGCAAGACCCCCCGCTTCAACGCCTTCTCGAGGGTGCTTTCCTCGACAAGCTGCTGCCGTGCGCTTTCCGCCACGGCGGTTCCTGCAACCAGCAATACGAGGGCCGCGACAAGAGCCGCGGACCGGCTTCTTTTCCGCCTTCCCATGAAACACCTCCTTCGGTTCCCACATCCCATTTCCATTTTTCCCTTGCCCGGCTGAAAGCCCCGCCGCCCAAACCCGACCGTGCAAGGTCCGTTATTTTCAGACAGGCTCTTAGCCCCCTTTTCTCCCACCCTCAAGAGGGCAGACGCACCCAGCCCTCGATGCGACCGACCAAGACCGACAGGGACAAGGTGATCACCAGGTACACGGCCGCCACGGTGAACCATATCTCAAAGGCGAGATAGGTCTCCGAGATGATGGCCTGGGCCTGCATGGTCATGTCGTAGATGGCGATGGTGCTCACCAGGGCCGAATCCTTCACCAGGGAGATCCCCTGACCGGCAAGGGGAGGCAGCACGGTGCGCAGGGCCTGGGGCAGAATCACCCGGCGGTAGGTCTGAAACCCGGAAAGACCGAGGCTGTGAGCCGCCTCCCACTGGCCCCGGTGAACGGAGACGATCCCGGCGCGCAGGATTTCCGACGTGTAGGCTCCCTCGAAAAGGCTCAAGGCCAGCACGGCCGAGAAAAAGGCGCTCATGTCAAGGACCGGCGAAAGCACGAAATAGATGAACAGGATTTGGATGAGAAGGGGCGTGTTCCGGATGAGCTCCAGGTAGGTCCTTGCGAGTATCCTTCCGGCAAGGGACCCTGAGAGGCGTAAAACAGCGGCCGTGAGACCGAGGACAAAGGCAAGGACCAGGCTCGCGGCGCTGATGCGCAGGGTGACCGCCAGGCCTTCCAGAAGCAGACCCGGCGCGAGCCGGCCCTCGTCCATGGTGAAAAGATAGCGCGGCACGCGGTACCATTGCCAGTGGTAACCCAGCCGCTGCGTTCCCCGCCCCAGCACCCAGACCACAAGGGCCGCCAGCACGCAGAACTTGACCACACCCAGCACGGAATGGCGGTCGACAAAGACAAACCTTTTGCCAGGTGCTCTCACACCCCACCTCCTATGAGGCATTTGAAACCTGGAATGCCGCACCGGCTAGGGGTCATCCTTGTTCAGATGCCTCCTGGCCGGTGCGACCCGGCCGATGGCCTCGATTTGCGAGCGCACCTGGGCACGCCGGGCATCGAGGGCCTCGGCCACCTCATCCAGCTCCTGCTCCCAAAAATCGCACAACTGCGCTTCCAGAGCCGCCAAAGTCCTTTTCCCGGCACGGTGCAACAGTTCCTTGTAACGGCGCGTGAACCGGAAGGCCAGGAAGAGGCTGACCAGGGCGTAGCTTCCAAGGGCGGCGAGTCCCTTGGTGCTGAACAGGGTGTGGACGAAAGAAAGGACAAGCCCCAGGACGCTGGAGACGCCGGGGTCGGTCAGGACATCACGCCATGGCCCCTCCCCCCCCATGGTCAGGAGCATCAAGACGAACAGACCGCTGTAAGACGCCCACTGTCGCAACCTGAAAAAGCGCAGGCGCGGTGTTGGTGTCCCTGCCAGACGCACGGCGGCGGCCGTGCGGAAGCGTTCGTCCAGATCCACCACGGGACCGGGCGTCCGGAAAAGGTCCCCCAGCCCTTCCAGATAAGGTCCGGGAAGGTTCCGGCGCAGGAGAAGGGCCTTGAGATGTTCCCGGAGCCACTGCACTTGCGACGTAAACGCTCGTCCCGCCTCTTCGGACCGCACCGGTGACCACGGGCTCCTTGCATCGGCGGGCGCCTGCTGCCACCTTCCCATGACAATGGCCAGCGCGTAACCGGGCCCTATGAGGGGTGCGGGATCCGCCCTTCGGGCCAGGGCGTCCGATGGAACGTGCTCCGCCAGCCAGGCGGCGACAACCTCCCGTCCCCTGGCACTCCATGCGTTACGCCGGTCCCGGAATTGCTGTGCGGTGGCATCGAGAATCTCCTGAAGGGACTCCAGTTGCAAAAGCTCCTTTCGCAACGCGCCGGCCATCTGCTCGATCTCCACGTCCAGGTTGGCCAGCTTGACCGCCGCCATTTCCTTCACGTCCCGCTGCTGAAAAACATACTGCCGAAATGCCTGGAAGGCGTTCCAGGGGCTGAAGGAAGCACCGTCCAGGGCCTCCCGTGCGCTCAGGGCATAGACGAGGGGTTCATCGATTCCGCTGCGTTGCAGATGGAGCCTGTAGCTTGCCGTGAGGCTTTCCAATTGTTCGTAGCCGCTTTGAAGGCTGGGGCCTGCGAACAAGTTGTCGGCCTTGTTCAGAACAAAGCAGAAGTTTGCCCGGGCCTTGGGAACCATCCGGAGCAACTCGTAAAACCTTCCGTCGGCATATTTTTCTGGGGAGGTGATCCACAGCAGGACGTCCAGATGGGTGAGGAATATGAGAACGCTCTCCCGGTGGGTGCCCACGAGACTGTCGAAGTCGGGCAGGTCGCAGAGAACGATATGTCGGACGGCCTCGGCCTCGTGTCGTATCTCCGAAACCGGCACACCCACCCCCTCGGCCATGTCCGGGACCTGAGCGGTTGCGTGTGCGTAGACCAGCACGTGGTCCGTGTGGGGTCTCCTGTGGCTGGCCGCAGCGATCACGCTACCTGCCAAGGCGTTCATGAGGGTCGATTTTCCCACGCCGGTACCGCCCAGAAGCCCCATGGTCAGGCAGCCCTGCTCGATGGAGTCCAGCTTGTGAAGGATCTTGTCCGTGGTCTGCTCCAGGCTATTTCTTTGCTCTACGGACAAGGAAAGCAAGGTGGCGCTTTGCAGATAAGCTCCGATCCCTGTGATTTGTTCCCGCAGCGACTTCCCGCAGCGCTTCATGCCGTACCTTCTCCCCGGGTCCGGGGGGGCCTCGAGACGTCCACACATCACGGTTTCCAGTCCGCGAATGCCGCCCGCAGGTCTTTGAGGGATTCCACCGTCTCCGGGCTCGCAAGAAGGGATTGGAGGCACTGCACATAGCGGTCCTTCTGTTCCCTGAGCACCGAAAGAAGGGCCTCCTGGTAGCGGGCCGCCAGGGCACGGGTGGTCTTGCGGACCTCTCCCAGGGCGAACAGCTCCACGGCTCCCTTGGTGACAAAGGGGGAAAGGGCCGCGTCCAGTGCTGCGTCGAGCACGGTGAATCCGCCCCCCACCACCACCTCGAAGCAGACGATGAGAATGCCCCAGACCACGGTCGTGGAGTAGATGCCCCACTTCTTGCCCCTGGGCAGCCGTTGGGCGAGCTGTTCAAAGGTGGCGTTCAGCCACTGCCCCAGCGCCTCCTGTTCTTTGACCATGCGCTGGCGGACGGACTGCTCGTCCAGGGCCACGCCGGGGGCCCGCAACGTTCCGAAAAGGGGGGCCTCTGCATCGGAGGGGGAAAGGTCTTCCAGGACCCGGCGGTTGAATGTTTCAAGGGACGTCAGGACAGGCCCCAGTGCGGTCTGGCTCCACGCCGCCAGGGGGGTGTGCGCGGACCTCCTTGCCGGCCCCTTGCCCACCAGGCCGAGCAGTTCCAGAGGAAGGCGCAGAAGCTGCCTCACATAACGACGCGGCCTGGCAAGGAGATCGTATTTAGCGAAAAGCTCCCTGATCTTCCTTTGCATGTACTGCCGGGTCTCGGCCTCGGATCGGCTCGTCTGCTCCCGCGAGAAATCCTGCGATGCCTGCGCAAACAGCACCTCCAGGCGGCGGAGCCACTGCCCCGCCGCACTTTTTTCCTCGGCCAGGAGATCGAGGAGACGGTCCAGGAGCACGCCCGTCTCTTCGGCCCGCTCCCGGTGCCGGGCGTTGAGAAAGCACCCGAGGTCGTCGACGGAGACCTGCTGCAAAAACCGCCGTCTGAAAGCAAGGAACCCGGGGTCTTCGGCAATGCTTTCCCGGGTCTTTTCCGGTGCGTACCGGATGCTCCACACCCCTGCCGGCTCCACGGGCAACCCACCCGCGTGGAGCAAGTCGAGCACGTCCTGGGTAGCCAGCCGCTCCTGGACCTTGTTGACAAGGTAGTAACACGGTTTCTTCGCCTCCAGGATCTGCGCGAGCACTTCAGCGGGGACCGCATCGGCATATTTTTCTTCACTGGCAACAAAGACCACCACATCGGACAGGAGCACGCAATCCTCCGCCATCTGCCTGTTTTCCGGTTCGAGGCTGTCCAGGTCCGGCGTGTCGACCGCCACCAGGTGTTTCCATCTCTCATCCGGGTGGTCGAGCACGACCAGGCAGTTCGCAGAACCCCGTATCGGTTCCCAGGAGGCCCCTTGGGCGACCCGGCGCGCGACGCATACCCCGGGCAACGGAAAGTGCTTCTCCACGGGGCAGTCTCGGTGGGCGTAGGCGATGGGACCTCTGGTCTTGGGCCTCTCCACACCCGCTTGGGCAAGGTTGTGCCCGCAAAAGGCATTGAAAAGGGTGGACTTGCCCGTCCCCGTTCCCCCCACGAAGCTCACCCAGACAAGAGGCGTGCGCAGTTTGTATGAGAAAACGGCCTGCCGCTTGGCGAGGTCCCCGGCAATACGACTCACTTGCGGCCCGCTGCCGGTCAGGCCCGGACACTGCACCGCGTCGGGAAGGATAGGGGAAAAGCTCCCCGGATCTGGGGGACGGCAGAAAATACGCATACCCCTTGCAGTCTTCTCATCGGCTGCGGGCCGGGGGCCGGGCGGCCGCAAGGTACGGCCGGAAAAAACGTGACGGCGTGGCGGGGCTAGGGCCGCTCCCTGTCCACCTCCAGGGTCTCCAGAAAACGGCAGATCATCATATAATAGCCTATGGTCACCAACAGCTCCACAATCTGCCTGTGGTCGAGGAAATCGAGCACACGGGCCAAGGCCTCGTCGGAAGCCTTCACCCGGTGCACCACCTCGTCGGTGAAGCGCAGCACGGCCTTTTCCACAGGAGTGAAGACCGGTGCGTCCGCGCCCAGCTTGAGCCCACCGATCTTGTCCTCTCCCATTCCCAGGTCGCGACTGATCCGCTCGTGCTGGTAGACCTCATACCCCGCGCCGGAAAGATGGCCCACCCGGAGGATCGCCATCTCCCTGAGCAACGGATCGAGGGAGAGCTTGTAGAGGATCGAGGTGCCCAAACGGGTGAAATTGCGCAGGGTGGTTTCCGCGTGGCCCAACATGCGGAAAATGTTCATGGGCGCCAGCTTGCTCAGAACCGTTCGGGCCTCTTCGGAAAGCTTTTCCGGGTCGGGATAGGGGATGCGAGCCATCTTGTGTTCCTTGCCCCTTGCGGGTTTGCGGCATCGGGACCCCGGGGCCGATGGGGGCGAGCCCGGTGACTTCCGGCCCACCCCGGAGGGCGCCCCTGTCGTCAGCTCTGTCCCGACGCGGCCACGGGAAGTCTTGGAAGGGTGCCCGTGGCCGGAACGGCCACCTGCTTCAGGCCAGGGCCTTGGCCGGTCTGAATTGGGGCAGCGTGATCTTGTCGTTCAACTCCTCGTAGATCACTTCTATGGGCATGCCCCCCTTGACCTTGTCCGGCGCAATGCCCCGCATATTGCCCAGAAGTCGAGGGCCCTCCTCCAGTTCCCCGATAACGATGACATAGGGGGCTTCCGCCTCGAAGGCAGGATGAAAGATGCGGTGGACCACCGTGAAGGTATGGACCGTCCCTCGTCCGCTGGCCTTCACCCAGTCGGAAGGCTTTCGGGAGCCGCAGTTGGGGCAGATGTTGGCATCTATGACCAGTGGGTTGCGGTGGTGCCCGCACTCCACGCATTTGCGCAGCATCAATTCGTTCCGCTTCGTCCCTTCCCAGAAGGGCCTCGTGGTCTCGGTGATCGGGGGCTCCGGCTTGGGTATCTGCTGCTCTGCCATGATGTGCTACCTCCTCAGAATCAGTGTGGAGTGGTAACTGATGAATCCGCCTTGGTTGGTCACCAGCCCGATTTCCGCATCCTTGACCTGCCTTTCCCCGCATTCCCCCCGGAGCTGGCTGACCACCTCGGGAATGCCTGTCCAACCCTGAAGGTAGACTTCGGAAAGCATGCCCCCGGAGGTATTGGTGGGGAACTCCCCCTCGAGGCTGAGCCGCCCGCCTTCCACAAAGGCTCCCCCTTCCCCGCGTTTGCAGAATCCGAGCTCCTCGAGCTGGGTGATCACGTTGTGCGAGGTGGCATCATAGAGCCCGAGCACATCGACGTCCTTGGGCTCTATGCCCGCCATCTGGAAAGCCGTCTTACCGGACTTCTCTGCGCCGGTGGAGATCAGGTCGTGACGCATCAGAAGATCGATGTTCACGTGGCCCTGCCCGAAACCCATGATGTACACGGGACGTTTGGGGGCGGACCGCGCACGCTGGGCGGAGGTCACCACCACGGCCCGGCCGCCGTCGGAAACCAGGCAGCAGTCGAACAGGCGCAGGGGATCGGCAATCATTCTCGAGTTTTGGTGGTCCTCGAGGGTCATCGGTTTTCGCATGGTGGCGATCGGATTGAGGCATGCATGTTTCCGGAACGTCATGGCCACCTCTGCCAACTGCTCGCTCTTGGTGCCGTAAAGGATCTTGTGACGCTGTGCGGCCAGGGCGATCCCCGGCATGGCGCCGAAAAGACCATGGGCCATTCCGGGCCCGGGTCCCATCCGGTAGGGAACCGCCGGAGCGGTGGCCGACTTCTCCACAAAGGCGATGAGTACGTTGTTGCACAGCCCCGCTTGTATGGCCATCTGGGCAAGCTGTACCTTGCAGCCTCCACTCGCCCCCATGGAATCGTAGTTGGCGCAAAGGCCGGTGACCTTTATCCCCAGATCCTGCTGCAGGGTCCAGCACTGGGTGCTGGGGTCCGTCCAACACAACTCCACGAGGATGCCGTCTATGTCGTGGGTTTTCAGGCCGGCATCGTCAATGGCATTCTTGCTTGCTTCGAGGAAAAGCTCCCGAACGCTCCAGTCCGGCAGCTTTCCCTGGGGGGTGTAACCCACGCCAATGATCGCACACTTCTTACTACTCATCCTGAATCCTCCTTGCCGTATCCTTCCAAAAGCCCCCGATCCGCCCTTTTGCAACCCGCGGTCCCCCTTCGGGATTGCCGGGGACCATGACGGGTGAGGCTCCCCTTGCCCCATTCGCATCCGCCTCCCGCCCAGGGCGCATACACGCAGAGTTCCGTGACCCATGAGCCGCTGGACCGGCGCACATTGGGGGCACGGCGGACGAGGATTGGCTCCCCTTTTGGCGGCGAGCTATAGCCGAGATGCTCGGTTGTGTCAAATGCAAAACAGGCGGCCTTGCAGGTGTCTTGGCAGCAAAGGGAGGGACCCAGGCGACCTCCTGCCGCCGGATCAGCGCACAGCCTTCTCCACCGGCTGTCCCGACTTGAGACGCTCTATGCTGGCCGCCACCGCTCGTCCCAGGGCGTCGAAGGACTATTCCGTGGCGCCGGCAGTGTGGGCGTGACCACCACGCGCTCGTGCCCGAGCAAGGAATGGTCCGGAGGCGGAGGTTCCTCGGTGAAGACTAAGGCCACCGTGTAAGGAACGGCGAGACGCTGCACCGCGATCGCCACTGCGGTGGCGGCAAGGGATTGCAAAATGGAAACGGTTTCCATTTTTATTTCGGTATGTTATCTCATCGCGTCATTCATGGTGGCATGGCCAACCCACTGGTTCTCAATTGCAGTTTCGACTACTCGCTTTTCTTAGAGGCCGAATCCGCCGACTCGTCTTGCACCGGTTTCGGCTGCCAACGGTCCTGCAGCGCCGCCATATTTTTGCTGTGAGTAAGAACCACGACCTCATCGCCTTTCTGCAATTTCATCTCCTCGTCGGCGCGCGCGAACCGGCCCTCGCGGTAATAGCAGACGGCACGGGCCTCGGCGGGCAGTTTCAGCTCTTTGACCGGGACCGCGTTTTCTTTCTCTGTGGTGAAAGTGAAAAACCGGGCCTCGTCTTTGAGGACCGTGGAAAGCTCTACGTTTTCAGTGCCGCCAACCATGTCCTCCAGATAACGGCTGATTGTGCGGGAGGGGATGATCGTGTCCTTCAGCCCCAGCTCATGGCAGATGCTTTCAAAATGCGGATCGCCGATGCCCGTCACAATCCGCTTGAAAGCCAGGGAGCGGCCGACGAGACTGGCGATGACGTTGGCCGGGTCGTTCTCGGTGAGGCAGTAGAGGACGTCGGTCTGCGCTGGATTGACTTCGCGCAGGAGGTTCGGCTGGCTGCCATCGCCCTGCAGGAAGGTGCAGTCCATCTCTTCCGACAATTCATCGATCTTGGTTTTGTCGGTCTCGATGATGACGACTTCGTGGCCCTTTTTTGATCAGGGCCCTGGCCGTTCCGATGCTCACTTTTCCGGCTCCAACAAAAACAGTTCTCATGTTCCCTCCATTCCTCCGCCAAACCAGGTCCCAGGATAGAGCATCGCCAACCACGCGATGATTTCAAGTCTTCCCATCAGCATGTCAACGCACAAAACCCCCTTGAGCAGTGCGGGCAACGTTGCACTCGTCAGCCCCACGGAAAGCCCCACCGTTCCCATCGCCGAAACCACTTCAAACTCAAGGAGTCGAGCGGGCTGTATCCCATGGCCACAAAAGGCGGCCAGGACAGCGCGACGAAGACGACGAACAGCACTATGAGCAGCAGGGCCGAGCGGATCTGTTCGTCGTGTAGTCGGCGGTCTGCCAGCCGGGGCTCGATGACGGCGTGTTTCGGCAGGCAGGTCCGCAGGAGGATCAACCGAAACACGCTCGCTGCAATCAACAGCCGGTCGATCCCAGGCCGGCGCCCACGAGCATCGAAAAGATCAGGACCAGCTTCGAACACGCATCGAGTTGCGCACACGGCATCGAGGAAAAACCCGCGGTTGTCTGCGCGGAAAAGGCGATCAAGGGCGCGTGATGGAGTACTTGGGACCAAGCCATGCCTGAACTCAGCCGCATGGCGGCGCCCACCGCCAGCGAAACGACCACGGAAGCGATTACGACGGCCTGGAGTTGCAGAAAGTCCACTGAAACGCGCCGCTTCTCCTTTAACATTCCGTGATAGAACGTCAGCGGAATCGCACCGGCCAGGCAGAGCAGGGTAATCCACCCCTGGGTGAGCCAACCCAAGGTCGCGAGGCAGCAGTCATGTGGGGCAAAACCCCCGGTCGAGGCCGCCGCAAATGTATACAGCACCGCGTCGAAAAATCCGACTCCCACCGACAAGGAGCCGATGATGCCCAGGGCGGTCAAAGCGCCGTAGACTTTCAGGACTCGCCGCGCGTGTGCCCGCGTGCCACCGGCCAAATCGTCGGTTTCCGTCTCTTTGGCAGCCAGGCCTCTCGCCACCAGTCTCGGTTGCGTTACGAGCGCGAGGGAGGGTACGACGATGCCCAGTCCTCCATATCACTGCATCCACGCGCGGGAAAAAAGAAACGTCGCCGGCGCGCCAACGAGAGCCGCCTTCATGCTCAGCCCCGTTGTCGTCACGCCGGAGATGGCTTCGATGAAGGCATCCACGAAACCCAACCCCGCGCCCATCATCGGATAGGACATCACGAGCGGCGTGAAGAGGAACATGAGGGCCACCAGCACCATGCACTCATTGGACTGCACGCTGGAAGGAGCCCGCAACCGGGCCATCCCCAACCCCAAGCCTCCGAGCCCACAAACCACAAAGGCATAGGGTGCGGATCTTTTGAAACGACGGCTGAAGGGCAAGCAGTTGGGTTAGTTTTCCTTGGAATGTCAAGGGGGAGGACATCGGGTCTCCGTTAAGGCAATATAGGTTGAAGCTTCAACCTATAAGCCAAGGAGACTCCCCGATGAATCAAGAGCACGATGTGGTTGCCGAAGCATTTCGTATGGCTCGTGAGCATTTCGATTCAATGATCCATCAACTCCACAGCGCACCAAGTGCCCATATGGAACATGATCAGGTCGAGGCCCTGATTAAAGAACAGGGAACCGAACTGATGCGGTGCCTCCTGCAAGGCCACCTGGACGTGCGTTGTGACCGGGAACAACCACTGGACTCCGTTCAGGGGGCCGACGGGGTCATCCGTACGCATCGT
>Ga0068713_1000652_pt1 | contig 59915 bp, 49 predicted proteins | sample MTBAKSrepl2MetaG_FD_62223 | JGI IMG/M metagenome (GOLD analysis project Ga0068713, IMG submission 62223) | Enrichment culture microbial communities om Arthur Kill intertidal strait, New Jersey, USA, that are MTBE-degrading - MTBE-AKS2 (Arthur... | ecosystem: Environmental > Aquatic > Marine >... | reverse complement strand
TGATGAACTCATCTCCATCCCCGCCGAGCATGGTTACCGTTTCGCCGATCCCGAATTTGTCCCGTCCCGTGAAAACCATCATCTGGTCCATCGAGATGTTCCCGACGATGGGATACCGTTTCCCACGGATCAACACTTCGCCTCGGTTCGAGAGTATGCGAGGGTAGCCGTCGCCGTATCCCATCGGCAAAGTCGCCAGCCAGCCATCTTCAGGGGCGGTCCAGGTGTGCATGTAGCCGACTCCCATCCCTTTCCGGACGCCCTTGAAATAGACGATCTCTGTCTGCATTGACATAGCGGGCTTCAACCCGATGCCGTTTTCGATATGTGCACCAGGCGGATACCCGGTGAGGGCAATGCCGGGGCGAACCAGGTTAAATCGTGCGTCCGGAATGTTGAACAGGGCCGAGCTGTTTGACATGTGGACACAGGGAAACTCGAGACCCTGCTTCCTGCAGCCGTCAAGCACATCCAAAAACTGTTCAAGCTGCTCATTTGCCAGGGTCATGTCCGGCCCCTGGGCGCGGACAAAGTGGCTGAAAATGCCCACCAGCTCGATGTTCGGCAGTCTGGCCACCGATAGAGCAAACTCAACTGCACTTGCGGCGCGAACGCCGATACGGTTCATGCCGGTGTCAATCTTCAGGTGGATACGTGCCTTGCGGTCGAGACGTGACGCCTCCTCGCTGATCTGCTGCGCCTTGAACAGGCTGCTGGCGGTGATGTCCAGGTGGTAATCGATGAAGTGCCTGGTCTGATAGCCGACCAACCCGCCAAGGACAAGGATTGGCGCTTCGATGCCGGCGTGACGCATCTGCACCGCTTCCTCAAGGAAGGCGACACCGAAAAAATCCACACCTTCATGCGCGAGACGTAACGCGACCGGGAGCAGGCCGTGACCATAGGCATTCGCCTTGAGGATCGCCATCACCTGCGCACCCACCGCCTGCTTGCGCACCATCTTCAGGTTGTGAGCGGTGGCATCCAGATCGACACGGAGATAGGTCGGCCGTTGACGGAACAACGGTGGGAGACGATGGCCGGAGTCCGGGTCATGCATGTCGTTCAACAGGACCACAGGCGACCTCGAAGGCTGGCGAATCGACTCAACATTTTGCTCTCCGACGCAACGGCGCCAATATACCAACTGTCCAGGTGTGAAAAGGTAGCGGAAAGAAAGCGACTGCATCCCGATGCCCGGGATGCCTACTCCTTCGCAGCAGCGTGTTTGTCCCGTTTCTGGCCCAGTAGAAACGCCGTCACGAATTCATGAATGTCGCCATCCATCACATCATCCACATTGCTGGTTTCAACCCCGGTACGCAGGTCCTTCACCATCTTGTAGGGATGAAATACGTAGCTGCGGATCTGGTTGCCCCAGGAGATATCCCCCTTGCTCTCCTCCAGCTCGGAGCGTTTTTTCATCTCCTCTTCCTGTTGGAGCTGATAGAGCCGCGCCAACAGCATTTTCATCGCGGAATCACGGTTCCGGTGCTGCGAGCGTTCAGTTTGGCAGGTGACAACAATCCCGGTCGGCATATGGGTAATGCGAATCGCTGAATCGGTCTTGTTAATGTGCTGACCGCCGGCGCCGGATGCACGGAAGGTGTCGACACGTAAATCTGCCGGATTGATCTCAATTTCGCCCGCATCCTCCACCTCGGGGTAGACGAACACACTGGCGAAACTGGTGTGACGCCGGGCATTGGAGTCGAAGGGGCTGATACGTACAAGCCGGTGAACCCCGATCTCCGCCTTCAGATAGCCAAAAGGATGGTCGCCCCGAACCTCGATCGACGCTTCCTTGATCCCTGCCTCCTGGGCGGGCTGGAGGTCGATGACATCGAAGTCGTAATCCTGTCTTTCCAGGTAACGGGTGTACATACGGAAAAGCATGTGCGCCCAATCCTGGGATTCGGTGCCACCTGCGCCCGGTTTGATCGTGATGATGCAGCCTTTGTCGTCATCTCGGCCGGAGAGCATTTTGCGAAGCTCGAGCTCCTCAACTTCACGTTCCAATTTGCTTAGCGCACGTTCTGCCTCCTCGGGCTCCTCATCGAAGAGTTCGAGGTAGATCTCATAGTCATCGACTTCTGAGGCAACAGTTTCAAAGGATTCCACCACGCGACGGTGGACCGATGCCGCTTTCAGCACTTTCTGTGCGTTCTCCTGATCATCCCAGAACCCTTCAGCGGCAGCTTGTTCGTCGAGACGTCTCACCGCTTCGCGGTGCTTCTCAACGTCAAAGGTACCCCCGGAGCTGAGTGATCTTCCCGCGCAGTTCTTCCCATCGCTCCTGCGCGTCTTGCCGGGTTATCATCGCGAATACTCCATCTGTTACAGTTGTGTGCCCGTGGGGTGCGTCAAAGATACACAGTCGCTTCGGAAGGCTCAATGCCGGATCGCGGGTTACGCTCCCGAAATCAGCACATTGGGAAGGGTGGACTTCGTCCTCGAGGGTGCGTAGCTTATGTCGTTTACCATGCAAATCTCGATGGAGTACTGCACATGTTCAGTCCTGCCCGATCGACGGCGTTCATTCCGATGCTGCTGGTCCTCTTCAGTTGCCTGCTGCTGGCAGGTTGCGCCGGGCAAACCTACCGTGACCGGGTAATACCGCCCATGGAGGAGGTCGAAGCGATGCTCGCCTTTATGGATGAAGACCTGCAACTGAGCCAGGAGCAGGCCATCCAGATTCGTGCGATCATTGTGGAGAACGCAGGGATCAAGCAGAACATAGGGCTACAGTATAGAGGTCGCCCGATGGATGTCCGTGATGCGCAGGGAGCACGTCTGGATAAATTTGCACGAAAGGTTGAGGCACTACTCACTCCCGGCCAGCGGAAGCAATTCACACCGATGATGCGTGCCATCCAAAGGCGTGAGCTGCAAAACGAGGCCGGTCGGGAGATTCAACCGATGCGCACCCCGGGTGACGCCAGCTTTGACGGCTTCGGGGGGTATTGATTCATGCTCCGGGTGCCAACCGATTGACGATCGCAGCTGCCAATCGATCAGTTTGTTCCGGTGCCAGCGAGAAGAAGAGCTGAGGTTCGAGGAGCTCGAGTTCCATCAGGAAGAGTTGGTTGTAGCGGATGATGCCATCAACACGTGCGTATAGCGGCATCCCCTCGAGCAGGTCGAGAACAGCACGAGCCTGCTCGATCAACGCTGGAGTTGGGGTGCGGAGCTCGTATCTGCCGCCATGCTTCGCCTGGACACGAAAATCACCTGGTTTCGGCTTCTTCACGAGGGCATGGCTGAATTCACCGTCGAAAAAGATCAGGGACCATTCGCCATCTTTCACAATCTCTGGAGCATACTCCTGGATCATTAACTCACCCTGCGCCAGTTGGCGAGCCCACTGATCCTGCATCTTCACAGCATCCCCGACCTTCACCCGCCAGGTGTCACGTGCGCCCGCTGAGATTACCGGCTTGATCACGACTTCGTCAAACATTTCAGCACGCATGATGAAGTCAAGTGTCCAGGGGTCGCCGGGTAGCATGGCCATGGTTTCAAGCAGGTTCGCGCCACGGTTACGCAGCTCGAACAGATACCGTTTGTTCAGATTCCAGCGCAGGATCGGGATGGGGTTGAGGACATTCACCTGCCTGGACTCCAGCATCTCGAGCCAGCGCAGAAACTCCTCATGCCGTTCGCTGTAATCCCAGGTCGTGCGGATCAGCACGAGGTCGTATTTTAACCAGTCGGCATCCGGATCGTCCCACACTTCGGGACCCGCTTCGATCCCATACCGCTTCAGTGCGGTGGTGAGCAGGATCTCATCTTCCAGAAGAGTTGCCAATTCCCTGCAAGTAACCAGTGCAACCTTTTTCACAGCAACTCCAAAAGCGAGGGTGGCAGTTAATCAGCGCGTCATATCCAGCCGTTTTTGACCGACCCTTCGCTGCGCATAGTCTCTGTCACGAGGCGAAGGTGGGGCGGGACAGGCGGCGGGTCTCCGCTTCGCTAAAGACCTGCCGCAACGTGGCAATCAGATGTTCATCCTTCAATACGATAAAACTCGGTCGTCAGCCCGTCATACAGCGGCTCGTAGAACTCCCACTCTTCCGGGTGATATTCGGTGAAGTAGTAAACACGCCGGATGCCGCAGGCTGCGATCATCTTCGCGCAGTTCCAGCAGGGCATGACGGTGCAGTAAATGTCGCATCCTTCCAGCGCGGGGCCGTAACGTGCCGCCTGGGCGATGGCATTCATCTCAGCGTGGACCGTCCGCACACAGTGCCCATGCAACATCGCATGGCCAACGTCATCGCAATTGTCCGATCCAGCAGGCGCGCCGCCATAGCCACTCGCAATGACTCGTTTGTCGCGCACGATGATCGCACCGACACGGGCACGGTCACACGTCATGTATTGAGACCAGAACGTGGCAAGATCAATGAACCGTTTTTGCCACTTGTCCGCTTTGATCACCTTGTGCGACTTCACTTTGCCTCCCGTTTCGGACGTCTGTTACGTTCAGTCGTCACCCGACGTTTTTCTTCACGTTCCCGCTCCAGCCGCGCACGATACGCCTCGTCTGTCACCGGCGGTCCGATATCACGAATCTTCACTTTCTGCAGGTGGGCATGGAAAAGGGTTGCGTACCGCTTCACCTGGGGCAGCGGTGCGATATACTTGATGCTGATCAAGCCATGTGTTGCCTGCAGAAAGATCGAGGTCTCACGGCTGGCAGTGCTCGTGGGCTCCTGGCTGCGTGGGATGCGGTCGTACTGGTACATGATCCCTTCACGGCCATCCACCATAATCCTGCTGCTGTCTTGCAATGCAAAAAAGTGGCTGCTACTCCTGATGATCCCCATTTTCATGGAGGCATCACGGACGATGGTCGTGAACTCAAAAGGCTGCCTGGTTTGATCCGAAATGACCGCGATCCAGGCTTGCTCATGTTTGGAACGAGTCGTGTCGCTCAGGATTTCCAGGACCGAAAGTCCCCCTTGATCTTTCAGGGATTCGCTCCAGCCTGATGGGATTGGAACCGAATAACCATCCCGTGGATGGTCGAAGGTGCGATCCGGCTCCACCCTCTGCTTCGTACAGGAAATCAGGGAGAAAATCATCGTCATCGCAATCAGGAAGCGAAAATGCGGGGACAAGGCACGCCTTTCCAGGCAAATACCAATCAATCGCACGAATCTCAACGTCTACTCCCTCCCGAAGTTTGTGCGAGGTGACGGTTGATTGCTTCCGCGACCGGCTGGACACGATCGGTTGCGATAATGTCCGCACCGTTCTTCAGCAGGTTCTGATAGACCCGGCCGCCTCGTTTCTCGGCACGATTGTCCAGGTTCCCCATGGTTCCGAGAATGGCTCGAATGCCCAACTGATGCAACTGCCGGTAAAGGTCGGGCGAGGGTTCGCTCACCCCGACAAACGCGACAAGCCGACGTGGAGACAAGCCAGCTTCAAGGAGACGGTTCAGCTCATCCTCATTCCGTACCGTCACCGAAATCATCAGCTCGGGGTGGAGCGCATAGGCTGCGAGCGCCTGTTCGAGTGTATAGGTAATGAGAACAGCACAATGTTCGGCTTCCATCGCGACAATCAACGGGATCACCTCGGCAGGGGAGACGCCCCCCTTCAGGTCGATGGTCAGAATGGTGCGTTGCTTCGCCCACTCAAGGGCATCCGCAAGTGTGGGGATGCTGTACTCGCTGATCGCTCCCACAGCATCACGCAGACGCAGGGTGCGCACCTGGTCCCAGGTGAGGCTGTCGAGCTGGCCTGTTGCATTGGTGGTGCGGTCCACCGTCCGATCGTGCATCAGCACCAGCACGCTGTCTGCCGTGCGTCCCACATCGCATTCAATGATACAGGGCGCGCTCTGCAGGCTCTTCTCGAAGGTTGCGATGCAGTTTTCCGGAAAGCCGGGCAAGGGGCCGCCACGATGTGCAGAAATCAGTGGCTCGCACCCCGGGCTCCAACGCAGATAGAACTGAAGAGCGTGCACATCCGCAAAACGAAGGGTGTGCTCTGAGGCGAACGCGGGCGAGAGGGCGTGGAAGAGTGCCGCCAGGAGGAAGAACACCCGAAATAGTCTCATGCCCCGCCAACCCTCCAGACCGTCGACCACCTGAACGACAGGTGTGATTACCGCACTGCATCCTCGAAGAAACGGATCATCTGCTGCCAGGAATCCCGAGCGGCGGTTTCGTTGTACGCATGCCCCCGAGAGGGATCATTCCCTGCTCCGGGCTGTGTGAAAGCGTGAACTGCATCCGAATATACCACAAGACGGAACTCCACTCCCGCCCCGTCGAGTTCTTCCTTGAGCTCTGTCACCTGCTCCCAGGGCACTCCCGGGTCAGCGCCACCATGACAGACCAGCACAGGGCAATTTACCTGGCCGGGTTGGGCGGGTTGTGTCGTATTCAAACGGCCGTGGAAGGATACTGCACCCGCGAGGGCGGCGCCACTGCGTGCCAATTCCAGCGCTCCCGTGCCGCCGAAGCAGAATCCGATCACGAAGATACGCTCGGGATCGACACCCTGTTGCGCCTGGAGCAGCAAGAAGGCGGCGTTGGCGCGAGAGCGGAAAAGCTCACGTGACTCATCGGCGTAAAAAGCTTTGGTTTGTGCCGCGGCCTCGTCGCGATTGGTCGGATTGACATCCTGGCCGTACATGTCCGCCACCAGCACGGTAAACCCCAGCTCGGCAAGCCTTGCACCCCAGGTCAGCTCATGCTCGCTGATGCCCATCCATTGTGGAATGATCAGCACTGCCGGGCTGGAAGCTGTCTCGTCACTCAGTGCACCGACAATCAACTGACTTTCAAAGGTCACACCGCCCAGTTCGTACTCGATCGCCTGCACATTTCCCTCCGCCATGAGTGGAGAACAGATGAGCATGAGGGAGAAGCATGTTGTGATGAGACCGAAGGCGAAGTGTTTCATGTTCTCTCCCAGGTTGGTTTTCCCCCGCGGATGAGAAGTTGTGCCGAGGTGACTTCCTTCGCAAAAGGAGTGGTGGATGAAGGGGAGAAAAGGGGAGACGCCTCCTGATGCAGGAAGGGTGATTCCAGCGTTGCGGTAGGTCTCTACTGTAGCGAAGACCTGCCGCCTGGACCGTTCCGCCAGGTCCGTAGACCAGACGGGAAATCGTGCAGGTCTTCGCTTCAGTTGTGATCTGCCGCAACGCTCGAGCGATTGTGCTCGATGGGTGCAGATTCCGGGATGAATCGCAAGGTCATTGCAGGGAAGGCGATTCGGGTGGGAGGGATGTGGTCGCGTTGATCTGCGGGCAGCAAACATGAGCCGAGCAGGCGGCTGCCGGTGAGGTCGATTCCGAGACGATTGCCCAGCGTTTCGCCGTCCATCAGTGAGGACTCCGGCAGAAGCAGATAATGAACACCCTCACTCTTCAGACGAGAGGTTATCCGCCCCCCATACAAGTCTTGTACCAGCTCCATGCCACTGAGCCCGCCGAGATCGAGCAGACGATGATCCGTGCTCCAGGCAAGCAGGCCAATGTCAAACGCTGCAATCGTTTCCGTCTCAGGGACTTTTTCCTTCACCATCTCAGCCATCTGTGCGTGCACCCTCGCCAGGTGGTTGAGCGAGCCGACATGCCAGCTTCCCCAACGCACGATCTGCGGTAACCCTGCGGCCAGCAGGAGAATCATGCCGATCCGAACAATCCTTGCCAGCGCAGGGGAGCGTACCGAACGGCAGGTGGACTCACACCCGAGAAGTGTCAACATGGGCAACAGCGACCACTCAGGGGCGAGATATCTGCCGAGATGGCCTTCACTGCCGATCACGAGGAAGACATAGAGGGTGTGCAGAGAGAGATAGCCGATCAGCCCACGGCCCAGCGCCGACCTTCTCGCGATGACCGTTGCCCCATTGAAGCTGGTCCAGAACAGGGTGAATGCCCAGACAATCCCAGCAAATCCGCCCGGACCGATGTATTCCGCGGTCCGGATAAGGATGGACCGAAGGAAATGAAGGAAGGTGGGGATAAAGGGGGAGGGCAGGCTGAGCAGGGATAACGGGTAGCCGTACAGCCAACGGCGACCGAAGAGGGTGGATGGCAAACCGCCGCTCAGCAGCGAAAGGAGGGCCAAACCGCCAATCCCGACGAGTGTCATCACCAGCAGCGGCAACAGGTACTGTTTCACTGAAGCCCGGGCGACAGCTTCATGTCTGGCTTGCTGCCACTCGAAGAAGTTGAGCATGTAAAAAGCAGGCAGCGTTTCGATCCGGGTCAGCGTCGCGACGGCAAAAACCAGGCACCGTCTCTTCCACTGCTCCGATGGGATCGTGAAACCGAGTAACGTAAACGATGCTGCGGCAAGCGATTCCATCCCTGTCAGGGCGAGGGCGGCATGTTGTCCGAACAGGGAAGTGAGTAGCGCGGCGATGAAGGCTGGGCGTTCATCGAGATGTATCCTGGCGAGACGGTGGATGGAGAGGACCAGCAGTCCATTTGAAAGTATACCCAGCAACAGCGCCGAGAAATCTGCCGGACTGCCCAGTTTTGCAAGGAAGGCCAGCAGGATTGTCCACAGCAGGGAACTGCTTCCACCGCTACTTTCGCCCGGATTGATCCCCAGGTGTCCGGTGTTTGCCAGGTTGGTGGCGAGGGTTGCGTGGATGTACCCATCGTCGAGGGAGAGCAGAACCCCCTCCGACAGGGCTCTTGCGTTCACGTGGTAGAGGAGGGGTAGCAGAATCGCGATCAGGAGAGGAAGTAGAGCGATCAGTTTGCGAGTCAGCGTTGTCCATTGAACTGGTCTGCTGCCGCTGGATTGGCGCATGCAGGACCCCCACAGGCATGACCACCGGACAGAAGGGAAATGGGTCGACGATCAACTCACCTGCTCACGGAGAGTCGTCCCCCACTTCAATCCGGGTTCAGGAACATTCCGGTACGCACGACATCGTCAGGAAGCTGTGTGGCAAATTGCTGCAAAGCGTATAACACCCGGTCGAGAGTTTCAGGAGAGGTTGCGTAGATGGAGACCGTATCGAAGGCGCTGACCAGGTTCCCGGGGATGGTGAGACGGCCTGCAAGAATCCACCCATCCGGGATTCCGCCGTACTTGTCCATCCAATCGTCGAAAACAACCGCGACCGGCGCGCCGGATTCACGCACGATTTCACTCGCGCTGGCGGCATCGTACCGGCCATGTAATTTTAACCACATGATTGGTTCGCAGGCCAGCCCATAGAGGTCGATGATTCTGCAATTGGTGAAGTAGGAAGGTGCGCCGATGTCATGAATCGCAACCGCTTCACCCTGGAAGTGCTCCCGGAAGAAACGAGCGGTCTGCACCTGTTGGTTCTGGATGTTCTCAGTCGCCTGGCCGTAATGCGCGACAAACCAGAGACGCTCGTAGCCATCCCGAATCAACGGTGAGAGCAGGAGCAAAATCATCGCCCAGAGCACGGGTTTCAGCCATTTCACACGGAGCGGACGAATGGATCGGTAGCCCTGAAACAAGTCAGGCAGCCAGGTACTTCCAGCGATCATCGGGGCGTTGGCAAAGAGGTAGAACTCGTGACGGTAGGCATTCGATGTGGCAGAGAGCATCAGGTGCGCAAGGGTGGCAACTCCGTATAGCAGAGAAGCGATCACGCCCGGCTGCCAGGGAGAGGGATCACGCCTGAGTCGGTAGATCATCGAGAAGAGTGCAAGCGCCACCGTCATCGTCATCCACTCATTGCGTCGCAAAGGCTCGATAAGACCTTCGACAACCCAGCCGCTCAGCCCCATGTCGGGATTGATCGAGCTGTCAGTGAAGAAGGCGTTGGGCAGCACCATTCCACCCTGAGAAAGGGAGAAGAGAGCATACCCGACAACAGGAGTCAAGCAGACAATGCCGAGGAGGATACTCTGCAACCATCGGCGTTTCAGCAACAGCAGCAGGGCAGTCAGCATCCCGAGGGAAAGGCCCTCGTAACGGGTGCCGATCATCAGGATGGCCAGGATCAGGAGTAGCACCGTGCTGCGACGGCTGCGGGGCTCTGTCAGGTGGGCGACAGCCTGTTTTAGGAAGAGGAGTGCGAGTAATGCAAAGAGCACCGCTTCCATCGCGAGGGCCATCATGGTCATCAATGGGCCAATAAACAGCAGCACTGCCAGCATCGCGAAACGCATGGTCGCGCTTGCACCTGCCACGTTCAGGGATTTTTCGACAGTAAAGAGAATCCCCACCCCGAACAGCAGATTAAGGAGAACTGGCGAGACCAGTCCCACACCGGTCAGGGTAAACCAGGCTGTCAGCAGGAGTGTATAAACGGGGGAGGAGGAGGTGCCGTTAAATACGCCCGGCTCGATCCCCCAGCTTCCGGACTGAAGGAGGGTGCGAGCGATTGAAAGATGAATGTAGCAGTCGTCCAGGGCGTAGGCGAAGTCGCCCTCGCCGATCCTCAGACCTTGCAGCAGGAGTAGCACAACCCCTGCCAGGGTGATCAGCAATGCGGCGAAAAAAGGGGAATGACGTTTCAGCGTTCCCATCGGATCCTGTTACCAGATCTGCTCGAGTTTTGCTCCCTTGTAGAAATGTTTGAGGATCGCTTTGTAGTCGAGTCCGTTCACCGCCATCACCCCGGCTGCGGTTTGATCCATCCCGACACCATGCCCGAAGCCTGCGCCGACCAGGGTAATTTCCACAGGATCGCCCAGGTCGCCCATGAGCAGCTCAACGACAAAGCATGAGCTGTTCAGCGTAGATTCGCTCAGGACACGCCGGATATTCAGCTCACCACGAACCTTGTGGTTACGGTGGCTGCCGAGGATTTCGAGCTCTGTAATCCGACCGGACGCTCCACGACTGAGGGGCTGGATATCGACCAGGGTGCCAATGTCGAAGCCGAGTTTTCGCTGGATGATGTCTTCCAGGTCCCGACGAGAGTAGGTGACCGACCAGCGGAAATAGCGGGCATTACGATCGAGGATGTCAATGCCTGTCCCCCGGGGATTGGACCAGGTCTGAGGGTAGCTGCGTACCCAGAGGGCGACATCTTTCTCATTGGTCAAGTCGAGCTGGAACTTCTTTTTCGCGTCACGGTCCATGACGGGCACGCCCACGAGATAGGACTCACCGGGCGGATTCCAGAACTCCTTGCTTTCGGTATGACCACCACTGTTGGAAGAAAAATAAGCCTCGCAGACTCGATGCCCGACCTTCAGCACCTGTCCAGCGGTTTCCATAACCGCGCGTGTTGTAGGCTCGGACTCACGCGTAACCCCTGAAAAAACCTGAAAATGTACTGTAGCAGGGAAGTCGATGGGGTCGTTGGTTGGACGGCTTGCCAGCTTGGCAACCGTGTAGCTGCGTGCGGCCACCGCCTGCGCTTTCAGCGCTTCGAGGGGGTACGTGTGGTGCATCTCGGAAGGAATCACACCCTTCAGGTAGTCATCGAGCATCAGCTCGTTGATCCCCATCAGGTTGCCCGTGTTGTCAATCCGTACTTCGATGATCCCCCGGTAGCTTCGATCCTCCGTATGCTCCCAGTGAAACCCGACGCCGACACGGATATCGTAAACCGTCACCTCGGTGAGGGTGTCCTCGGGGATGATACGAAAACCCATGTCAACGACTGCGCTGCGATCATACTCGGCGTCATACACTTCAATGGTGCCGACGGGTTCCTCGATGCGGTGACGCAGGATGTGTGGCGTGAACCCCTCTGGATGATCGTTCAGTTTCTCGAACAGGGGACGCGCCTCTTCCTCACGATCGAATGCCCCGACAATGATCCGGTATCGGCGTCCCTCATGGATGACCGATCCTCCGATGTGTACTTCTCTGCCGATCGGCAGAACCCGGGCGGGGAACCTGTCCCGCCTAAGTTTTTCTGCCATGGCTTCGGCTGATTTCAGGGTCTCAAGGGTGTCGACGAGAATACTGTAAACATATCGCGCCGGCTGTGAAGACTCCACCTTGCAACGCCAGCGAAGATCTGTTTCGACACCGGTGTAAATTTCCTCACCCTCGAGCGAGGTCAGCTTGAAGGGACCTTTGACACGGAAGTCCACCTGGTCGAAACGCTCGAACAGTCCGACACGAACCAGCGGCTGACTCCCTTTTACAATCCGGTTGTCCTGCACTGGTGTTGCCGAAGTATCCTGGGCAGATTCGACTGGGTTGGCTGCTTCCCTGGGGGATGCCATCATCTCCTCCCATCCGGGTACCACCACGCTTGCTGCCAGCAGAGCGAGGGCGATGACTATGTTATGCCGGGTCAAATTCATCCGACTCCGGCCGTTTCCACCTTCAACCATCCCGCCTTGCGGATGGTCTCATGAATTACCTGCTCTGCCCGCACGGCAACCTGAGTGGCGAGACAGAGCCATATTTCTTCCTGGGATTCGACAATTCCCTGGATCGGGATTTCCTTGCTTGAAAGCGCTTCGACAACCGCCGAATGCAGACCCTTGACCGGGCGTCCCGATGTAACGATCGTGATCCCGGAGAGTGATGTTGCCTCCCCTGGCATGGCATCCCTCCAAAGGACCCACCGACCGCTCTGCTCCACAAATCTGCTCCAGCCCAGGATCGCAGGCGCATGACCGGTGCCCTGCTGACGGATGAGACCATCCCGGCGGGCAATTCCGACAACTTCTCCACAGTCGAATGGACGGTCGGTGACGATCGTGCCGATCGTATCGGAGGCACTGTTCCCAATCGCTAAAGGTACACGATGATCGGACGCCAGGCGAGCAGCCTCGCTCTGGAGCGCCTTAGCCCCACCCCGGGCAAGCCGTACAGCACTTTCAAAATCAATAACTTCGATCACTTCAGCGTCCGGGACAGCCTTGGGGTCGGCCGTGAAAAGGCCCTCGACATCCTTCATCAACTCGCAGCGGTCGGCCTTGATCGCAGCCGCCAGGGCGATAGCTGTCGCGTCACTTCCGCCACGACCGAGGGTGGTGATCTCCTTGTCGATCGAGACACCCTGGAACCCGGCCACAACGACCACCTGCCCCTCGCCGAGTGCCTGCAGAAGCCGGGTAGGCCGCACATCCACAATGCGCGCCTCGCCGTGATGGGTATCGGTGATGATCCCGACCTGGCTACCCGTGTAGCTGACGGCGGCCACCCCCTCCGCTTCAATCGCCATCGCCAGCAGGGCACAGGAGATACGTTCCCCGGTTGAAAGCAGCATGTCCATTTCACGGCGGGGCGGGTCCGGGTGGAGGGAACGGGCGAGAGCCAGCAGCTCGTCGGTTGTCGCGGCCATTGCCGAGACGACCACAACGATCTCATCGCCGTTCCACCGTCGGTCAGCGATGTGTCGTGCCACCTGGCGAATCTGCTCCGGTTCACGCAGGCTGGAGCCGCCGTATTTACGAACGATCCTTGCCATCACCCAGTCCGAGTACATCCGACATGCTAAAACGACCCGGTTTGCGATCCTTCAAAAACCGCACGGCCGGAGCGACACCACGTGCGAAAGCCATACGCGATTCAGCCCGGTGGATCACCTCGATCTGTTCACCCTCGGCAGCGAAGGTGACACGATGCTCTCCAACAACCTCGCCCACACGCAAGCTGACCACCTGGACGGCGGGACCCGCCTCGTTCAACGCTTCAGCCATCCGTTTCGCAGTCCCGGAGGGTGCATCCAGCTTGTGCTTGTGGTGGGTCTCCACGATACCCACATCGAAGGCGTCGCCAAGAATCCGCCGCATCTTCGGCAACATTTCGAAGAGGAGGTTGACACCCACACTGAGGTTCGGCGCGATAATGTGCGGGACAGACAAACCGGCGAGCTGTTCCAGTTGTTCAGGCAAGAATCCGGTGGTTCCAATCAGGATTGGTTTGCCTGCATTTTCGGCGAGTAGCGCGTGCTCCAGCGCCGAGGCAGGCAGAGATACATCCACAACGACATCGCAATCCTTGACTACAGATGCTGATTCCGGCTCAGTGACAATGCCGCCCAGGTCAATTCCACAATGCTTCGAGGATTCGACAGCATGGCTGATCCGTATGTCGGATTCCCCATTCAATGCTTTGACGATTGCCCTGCCCATGCGTCCTGCTGCGCCGAATAAGGTCACATGGATCATGTCAGATGCCCTCGCGATCCGGTTCGTTTGACTCTGCCCCCTGAGGACGAAAGATGCACAATACAGCAAGGGGTACGCACCCCCCTGTCTCTGCGGGGAGATGCGTGCAGGTTGGCATGACGTTACACCAACTGCAACTGTTCGAGGTCGTGGAGCAGTTTCGGCTGGGACTCCGCACGCAGGGGAGCGAGCGGTTCACGGACCTGTCCGGAGGGCAGGCCCATCCGATCGAGGGCGAATTTTACCGGTCCGGGACTGGTCTCGATGAAGAGACTGCTCGAGAGCGGGAGCAGTTTCCTGTGAAGCTCCAGGGCCGCTGCACGGTTGCCGTTTTGATGCTGTTCGTACAGTTCCACACAGAGCTTCGGCACGACATTCGAGAGGACCGATACACAACCATCGCCGCCGTTTTCGTAGATCGGCAGGTTGATAGCGTCTTCACCGGAAAAGAGCGCAACTCGGTTGCCCAGTGCGGCGGAAACCTCCCAGCTCTGTAACAGGTTGCCCGAAGCCTCCTTCACTGCAGCAATTCCCGGAATCTCGGCCAGCCTGCCGATGGTGGCTGGCAGTGCGTTGACCCCGGTTCGCCCGGGCACATTGTACACCATCACCGGAAAACCGGGGACTGCCTGTGTCACACGGGTAAAGTGGAGGAGAAGGCCGTCCGGAGTCGGTTTGTTGTAGTAGGGCGTGATCACCAGTGAGCCATCCGCGCCCAGTTCTTTGGCGCGGGTCGTTTTGGCGACACTGTGTGCGGTGTTGTTCGTCCCGGTTCCTGCCACAACCCAGGCTTTGCCTTTGGCTTCACGGACCGTGATCGCGATTACCTTCGACCACTCGTCATCCGTCAGAGCGGGTGATTCGCCCGTGGTGCCGCAGGGCACCAGACCGTGTATACCCGCAGCAAGCTGGCGCTGAATAAGTACTGCCAGGCCGTTCTCGTCCAGCGAGCCATCGGACTTGAAAGGGGTTACCAATGCCGTAAATACGCCATGCCACTCGATCTTGCCGCTTGCCATCTACCCGTCCTCGTACCTGAAGTTGTCAGGCCTCAACTGCCTGATAAGGAACCAATTGAAAGGCTAAGCCTCTCAAGAACCGCTACACCGTCATCCTTCCGGCTCTTCCTAAGAATTCGTGCAAGAATCCAGCTGTCAAGTTCGCCGAGAGTCAAGCGTAGCGCGGTCTCGCGGCGCGACTTGACAGCTTCTTCAACCGAGCAATGCTGCACAAATTCTTGTGAAGACCCATCCTTCCATCGGTGCGGCAGGTCTTCAGCGAAGCGGAGACCTGCCGCCTGATGAACAGGTTGAGGCTTTCGACAACCGCTACACTGTGATCCTTAACAAACACAGGAAGGCCGCTCCATCGCAGAAGCGGCCTTCCTGATCGATTAAATGTCGAAATAGAGCTCGAATTCCCAGGGGTGCGGACGCAAACGCAGGGCGTCCACTTCACGATCCCGCTTGTACCATATCCAGGTGTCGACCACATCCTCGGTGAAAACTCCACCCTTGTAGAGGAAGTCCTGGTCGTTCTCGAGTGCAGTGAGCGCTTCCGCGAGGGTTGCGGGGGTTTCGCGCACGTTGACCAGTTCCTCCGGGCTGAGGTCATACATGTTCTTGTCGAGCGGATCTCCGGGGTGGATCTTGTTCTGGATGCCGTCCAGTCCCGCCATCAGCATCGCCGCAAAGGCCAGGTAGGGGTTACTGGAGCTGTCCGGGACACGGAATTCGACCCGTTTCGCCTTCGGGCTGGAGGAGTATCCGGGGATACGGATCGCTGCACTCCGGTTGGACTGGCTGTAAGCGAGACGAGTAGGCGCTTCGTAGCCCGGCACAAGCCGTTTGTAGCTGTTGGTGGTCGGGTTGGTGAAGGCGCACAAGGCGTGTGAGTGCTTCAGCAATCCACCGATGTAGTAGAGTGCGGTCTCTGAAAGCCCGGCATACCGATCACCGGGGAAGACGGGCTTATCATTCTTCCACAGGCTCTGATGGGTGTGCATACCACTGCCGTTATCACCGAAAATCGGCTTGGGCATGAAGGTGGCCGTCTTGTTGTGACGATGCGCCACATTCTTGATGACATATTTGAAGAGCATCAGGTTGTCCGCCTGGCGCAGCAGAGTGTCGTACTGGATACCGATTTCGCTCTGGCCGCCAGTCGCCACTTCGTGGTGATGCACTTCGACAGTCATCCCCATCATTTCCAGTATCAGCGACATCTCGGTTCGCATGTCCATCAGCGAATCCGCGGGCGGGACGGGGAAGTAGCCCTCTTTATACCGCGGTTTGTAGCCGAGGTTGGGCTTTTCGTCGCGACCCGTGTTCCAGTGCCCCTCGTTGGAATCAACCGAGTAGAAACCGGAATGCTGATCCTGGTGGTAACGGACATCGTCGAAAACAAAAAACTCAGATTCCGGCCCGAAATACGCCTTGTCCGCGACACCGATGGACTTCATGTACTCCTCCGCCTTCCTGGCGAGGGTACGCGGGCACTTGGTGTAGGGGGTCATCGTAGCGGGGTCGATGATGTCGCAGAAGAGGATGAGGGTCGATTCGGCGCGGAAGGGATCAACCACCGCAGTTGAGGCGTCCGGCCGGACAATCATGTCCGATTCATTAATCTGACGCCAGCCACGGATCGAAGAACCGTCAAAGCCGAATCCCTCTTCAAAACTTTCGGCCGTCAAGCGGCCGACCGGGATGGTGAGGTGTTGCCAGAGACCTGGGAAGTCCATGAAGCGGAGGTCAACCATCTTGACGCCCCGGCTCTTGACCAGCTCGAAAATGTCGCGAATTTTATCCATGGCGGTACCCCTGCGCGTGGGAGGTGAGGTCTTCGGTCCTTTGTGCCGAAGGGTTACTATAGGGCATCCGGACCGGACTCAGAGGTTCGGATCCGGATCACTTCTTCCAACGATGAGACGAAAATCTTTCCATCCCCAACCTGGTTGGTGCGTGCCGCCTCGACAATTGCCTCGATGGCCCTGTCGACCAGCTCTTCGGGCAACGCCACTTCAACCTTGACTTTGGGGACGAAGTCGATCTGGTACTCCCGTCCACGATAGGTCTCGGTATGACCGCGCTGTCGGCCAAAACCGCGTACTTCGGTCACGGTCATACCGCGAACCCCCAGGTCGAGCAGCGCTTCCTTGACCTCGTCGAGACGGTAAGGCCGGATAATCGCTTCGAGTTTTTTCATCGCTCTCCTCGTTGATGCAACTGGTCAGGGATTGACCAGCCCCCCACATCAGACGGCGAAGCGGATGTGCATCACATCCCCGTCTTTGACGGTATACTGCTTGCCTTCAAGCCGAAGTACGCCTTTATCGCGGCAGGCTGCGAGTGTCTTCAACTCGAGAAGATCGCTGCCGGGCACGACCTCCGCCCGGATGAAGCCGCGTTCCAGGTCAGAGTGGATAACTCCAGCGGCCGGTTGTGCGTTCATCCCGCGCGGGATGGGCCAGGCGCGACACTCATCATCGCCCACTGTGAAAAAGCGGATCAAACCCAGAAGGTCAAACCCGGCACGCAATACCCGGTCACTTGCGGGCGAGTCTACACCCAGCTCCTCGAGGAAGGGGGTGCGATCTTCAGGCTCCAGCGATGCGATTTCCGCTTCCAACTGAGCGTTGAGCGCTTCGACACTCCGCAGAGGAGCGGCAAGCTCACCGGATAGTGCGGCGAGCAGCTCCGAGCCGACCTGTTCCTCGCTGTGGTTCACAATCACCATCAGCGCTTTTAATGTCAGCAGGCCATAGGGTCGAAGCGCCTTTTTCTCATCCTCGCTGAAATCGACCGTACGCAGAGGCTTTTCGTCGTTCAGCGCATCGTTTGCCTTGCTGACCGCCTGTTCGTCAATCGATTCAACCTTGATCCCGCGCTGACGGCTCGAGCGGATTTTTTCCAGGCGGTTCTCGATCACCTGGAGATCGCTCAGCAGCATCTCCGTTTCCAGGTCACGTACCTGCTGGAGGGCATCTTCAGCCAGGTCCGCAGTCGGCATCTCACCATGCTGGAATACACCAATCACAGCCGCAAGAACGTTCGCACCCTGCAGATGATTGATCAGGGAACGTTTGAAGCCGCTTCGCTCTTCCCCCGCCGACAATCCTGCCACATCAAGGTAATCGACACGTGCGTTCACTTTTCGTGATGTGGGGAAAAGGGCGTGCAGCTGGTCGAGAGTGGGGTCTGGCACGATTGCCGTGCCGGGGTGGGCTTCCTCGCCAAGCGAGGGTTCCATTCCGGTTAACGCCTTAAATAGAGTGGACTTTCCGCCACTCTGCCAGCCTATCAGTGCGATCTGCATTGGGACATCTGCTGTGAGATGAACGGTTGTGAGCGGAGGGGCAAAGCCGTACGGGGGTGTCTGCTCGAAGAGACAGCCTGCCGCAACCGATGCGGTAATGTATGGGAGAGCCTGAAGTCAGTCAAGGTGAAGTACGACAACAGGGGTCGTTCGAGGCATGTGAAAGCTCAGCAACAACGCCTACCCTAAGCCAATGTTTCGACTAACCTAACTCACCATCTCCAGCAGCAGGTGTCGTTCTCCGGAGAAGTCGACATCCAGCGGCGTGGGCAGCTTCTCTTTCTGGTTCTCAGTGAGGGTCAGGACTTTTACCGGCAGAGGCCCACTCTCCGCAACTGTCTGTTTCACCAGGCCGCTGAATCCGACATAACGACCGCTGGTGTTGCTGCGGATCCGCACACGGCTACCGTTCGGAAAACACTGGGTCAGCGTGCAGAGGGTCTGCACCACAGATAGATTGAGTTTAGTCCCGGCAAGGTCCGAAAGGTTGCAGTTCGCCTCATGAGGTCCGCAGGGCGTCGTGCCGCCTTCCCCGAGCAGGAGCGCCTGGTATTCTGTCATGACAGCGAGGATGTCCGAGAGGCGGGTGATCAGGTCAGCCTGCGGGGAATCCGGCGGCAGTCCTGCGCTCTTTGTCCCCTGGGGATACCCGGAACCATCCAGCCTTTCGTGATGACGCAAGAGAATTTTCTGCGTGGCTACACTCCCCGGAAAGATCCCCTGTACCAGGCTTGCGGAGAGGCAGGGATGCTCCCGAAGAATCATCTTCTCGTCCCCGACAAGGGAATCTGCAGGCAGGGAGCGCAGCGGCTCTATCAAGAGCATCCCCAGGTCATGTGTGAGCGACGCCATGGCCAGAGGACGCAATTCCTTGTCCGTGAGGGTGTATTCATTTCCCACAACAAGTGCGAGGATGGCTGTGTCGAGGTAGGCTTCGATCCTGGCTTCGGTAAGCAGTTTTGTCGGGAAAGCCATCAGCAGAGGCAGGATCTCTTCGACAGCATACACCAGTAGGGTGAGGACGCGTGACTGGGATTCATTCAGGGCTGCGGGCTGGGCTTTGCATCGAGCGCCAGCCCAGCATGAAGCGTTCAATACGCGAGTCTGAAGATTGGTGTGAGTGCAGTGCTCGAGCAGGGTTTTATTTGATCCAACCGGGCCAGGCGCGAGAGAAACCTGGTACTCGATCGCCTGCCTGGCCAACTGACGCAACATCGCTCCAGGCGCAGGCTGCCGTTTGGTGGGCTCGAGCAGGAAGACACGATTCACACCGGATTCGCGCAGCAGAGTGATCTGGTCTTCTGTCAGCGGAAAGCCGGAGGGAACCAGCACCAAACCGTCCGACGAGAGGATTGATTTTGCCAGCACCTGGCCAGTTTTGACAGATTCGACCGAGGTTATCTTCATCTCCCTGCTGCCCTTCGCTGAATCCCGTAGTGTTGGAGAATTTTCCAAGTATACGACATTGGAGCGACTCCTGCTGTGACACATACCACGAGAGACAATCGGAAATTTCGGAGGGATAAGAAGAAGAGCTCTCGCAAAAATTTGTGCCGGAATCCAGCTGTCAAGTCGCGCCGAGAGACCGTGCAGTCAGTGGATCGTTTCATCTGATTGGGTGCTCCCGCGGGGCGTGTGATGGATGGGCTCTTTCTGCGTTGCTTTCGCTTACCGCAGCACCCCTGCGCTGGCGCGAAAGCGCCTTGAATCAGCCTCGCCCAACCCACGCAGAAGGAATCCAATCAAATGAAACGATCCACGAGCCTCCTGGCGAACTTGACCGCTGAATTCCTGCACTCATCCTCAGGCGGAACCAAAAGACATGCCTGTATGGCGGCAGTAGAGCTGGATCAGAGTGAAAAGCGCTTGCCAAGCGCCGCCCAGGCGGGGGGGAGCAGCAGCGCGAAAATCAGGCTGTTCGCCACGAGGTGGGTAATTGCAAAGGGGACCGCAGCAGTCAGGTAAGGCCACCAGTGCGCAGGAGCAACTCCGGTCGCAAGGGGAAAAGCGAGGTTCGTGATCGTATCATAAACGAATGTGCAGACGAAGCCGAGGCTACCCACCTTCCACGCGAACGCCCATGGATGAGAAGAGATGAGTTTCATTCGGAAACGACCGAAGATGAAGCCGGTCAACGAATATCCTGCGAGCTGCGCCAGGTAAACCGGGGGATAGGGCAGACCGATGACGTTCAGGAGTCCGAAAATCGCACCGCTGGCAAGACCCACAAAGGCCCCGGACCCGCCACCCAGCAGCAGGCCTGAGAATGCAATCGTCACGGAGAGAAGCTCAACATTTGGGACGGCAATCAGCAGGTAGCCGCCTGAGACGCCAACAGCGGTCAACATGGCAATCCGCGCAACCCGTTTTGCCGGATTGCGCGGATGAGTTCTTTGGGAAGGAGTGTCAGGCTGCATGATCGGCGCCGATGATCAGGCCTGCGCTTTCTTCGATGTGTTCTCGCTACTCTTTTCGCGGATACGTGCCGCTTTTCCTGTCCTTTCGCGGAGATAGTAGAGCTTGGCGCGACGCACACGCCCCTCTTTCTCGACTTCGATCTTCGCGATGGATGGTGAGTTCAGCGGGAAGGTTCGTTCCACGCCAACGCCACTCGAAATCTTGCGTACGGTGAAACTGGCATGGCTGCCACGACCCTTCAGGGCAATCACTACGCCCTTGAAAATCTGGATGCGCTCTTTGGCGCCTTCGATGACTCGCTGGTGAACGAGCACGGTGTCGCCGGCGGAGAAGGAGGGAATCCCTTCGGGAGTGTCACGGCGTTCGAGTTCTTGAATGATCAGGTCCGACATGGTCCTATCTTCCTTGTCTAAACTACCTGGCCGATCCACTCTCAGGTGGATCAACTCTTTTTATGCTGCGATGCCTGCCATTGTTCTAAAAGATCAGGGCGTTTTTCCCGGGTGATTTGCAACGCCTGTTCATGGCGCCACTTCTCAACCCGGGCATGGTGACCGCTGATCAGCACTTCCGGGACTGATTCACCCTGCCAGATTGCAGGCTGGGTGTAGTGCGGATAGTCAAGCAGCCCGGTTGTGAAGCTGTCGCCTGCCGCCGATTCCGGATCGCCAAGGACTCCGGGAAGCAAGCGAACGACGGCGTCAATGATCACTGCAGCGGGCAACTCACCGCCGGTCAGGATGTAGTCCCCAATCGACACTTCCAGGTCGATTCGCCTGTCCAGTACACGTTGATCCACACCTTTGTAGTGTCCGCAAAGGAGGATCAGCCGCTCATGCTGCACCAGTTCTTCCACAAGCGGCTGGTCAAGCCTGCGTCCCTGTGGGCTGGTAAAAAGTGTCAAAGGAGCGGGTTGTGGACGTTTGCTCAACAGATGATCGAACGCTTTGTCGATCGGATCCGCCTTGAGCACCATCCCGGGACCGCCTCCGAACGGTTTGTCGTCAACAGTCCCATGCTTGTCGTCCGTAAAATCCCGGAGCTGGACATACTCGATGTCAACGGCACTAAATCTCTGTGCACGGGCCAGGATCGATTCATTCAGAATCGCCTTCAACCCCTCCGGGAAGAGGGTGATGATCTCAATGATCATCGCAGCGCCTCGTTCTCGGATCTCCGATCCATGAGGACTCCGGCAACCATCCAGCCAGGGATCTGCGCGAAGCATGGAAGGTACATCAACGATTGGCCTCTATCCAGCCGGTATCGTTCAGGCCGGAGACTCATGCTTCTGTCTGGTCGTTTTCGACCGATTTCCGCTCGCCAGACGGTGCCTGCTTCTCCTCGATCAAACCTTCGAGGAGGGTAACCTCGATTTTTTTCCCCGCGATGTCGATTTTCTGCACCACATCTTTGATGGCGGGGATCAGTACTTCGCCCTTCGGTCCACCATCGACAATCCAGACATCATTCGCAGGCAGGTCCATCACCTCGCGCAAGGTGCCCAGGTTCCCGTAACGTGAACAGACCACCTCGCATCCGATAAGGTCATCCAGGTAATAGCGACCTTCGGGCAACGGGTCACGTTCCGATTCGTCAATGAACAATTCCGCGCCGACCAGTTCTTCAGCCAGGTCTCTTCGCGGCGCTTCATTAAAACGTGCGAATATCATGCCTTGCTCGACGCGGACACGTTTGAGTGTCAGGTACCGCTCTTCGCCTTCAGCGAGACCAGCCCAGACACCGGGCAGATCGACAAAGCGTTCAGGGCGCCAGGTCAGCGGTACAATTTTCAGGTCGCCCCGCAGTCCCCGCACCTTCACGATCGTGCCGATCAGGACTCGACGATCAGGTGGCGGCGTCGGCGGATTGAAGTGGCTCATGCACTCGGTTCGTTGGCGATTTCAAGGATGACCCTTTTCCCACGCATTGCTGCGCTTGCGGTCAGCAGGGTGCGCATCGCTTTGGCGTTGCGGCCGTCCTTGCCGATCACACGTCCCAGGTCTTCCGATGCGACTGCCAGGACATAACGGACCCGGTCCGGTTCGTCCACGACACTCACCTGAACACTCTCCGGTTTTTCAACCAGATGTTGTGCCACAAAGGCAATGAACTCTTCCAGCACGGTCCCTCCTCAAGGTAACACGTGTCTACCGGCTGGGAAATCGCGCTACGGACTCCGCACGAATGGGCGAAGTCCCCCCTGTCAAACGCCTGGTTCGCTTCCGATCAAACCGGAAGCAACCGGAGATCACTCCTTACTGGAGTCTTCCCCGGCTTCGGGCTCCTCCGCAGGCGCAGCTTCCTCGGCCACAGGGGCCTCGTCAGCCGTCACCGCAGCATCACCGGCTTCCGCTGCCTCAGCTTTTACTTCTTCGGCAGCCGGCTCGGCTTTGGGTTCTTCAACAACGGGTTCAGGCTTTGGTTTCGCTTCCTGTTTCACAGGGAGGGGCGACTCGGCCGACAGCGCTTGATCCTCGCGCCGCGCACGGTGCGCCTTGACCGCTTCCTCGATCTGAACCTGGTCATAATTCCGCTTCGACATGTCCCAACGTAACATGACTCCATCACGGCGGAACAGATTCTTCACCGTATCCGAGGGAGTTGCGCCGTTGTTCAGCCACTTGACCGCCACATCATGGTCGATCAGCAGGGTTGCGGGACGAGTCAGCGGATCATAATGCCCCACCTTCTCCAGGTAGGCGCCGTCACGGCGCTTGCGGGAGTCAATGGCAACGATCCGGTAAAATGGACGCTTCTTGCGTCCCATACGGGTGAGCCTCAACTTGACGGCCACACGACCTCCTTTATGCGGGTGGGAAGGGAAGGTTGCGCATCAGCCCCTTCTTGCTTCCACCCATTTTCTTGAACAGTTTCCGCATCTGATCGAACTGGTTCAGGAGTCGATTGACTTCCTGCACACTGGTACCACTGCCAAGCGAAATCCTGCGACGTCGGCTGCCGTTGATGATTCCCGGCTGACGCCTTTCCTCGGGGGTCATCGACAGGATGATCGCTTCCGTACGCTTCAGTTCGCCTTCATCTATCTGGACATCCTTCATCGCTTTTCCGGCACCCGGAATGAGCTTCATCAACCCCTCGAGGGGGCCCATCCGGGAAACCTGCCGAAGCTGTTCGAGGAAATCCTCAAGGTCAAAGTCGGCTTTTTTGAGCTTCTCTGCAAGCTTTTCCGCCTGCTCCACATCGACAACCGCCTGGGCCTTTTCGACAAGGGTGACAACATCGCCCAGGCCGAGGATCCGATTGGCCATCCTCTCCGGATGGAACTCCTCGAAATCCTCGATTTTTTCACCGACACCAGCAAACCGAATTGGTGCGCCAGAAACTTCCCTGACCGACAGCGCCGCACCACCGCGAGCGTCGCCATCCAACTTCGTCAGGACGACACCGGTGACACCAAGCTGCTCGGTGAACACCTTCGCCGAATTGACAGCATCCTGTCCTGTCATTCCATCGGCGACAAACAGGATTTCCGAGGGATGCAGGTTGTCACGCAAGTCGCGTAATTCGGCCATCAACTCGTCATCGACATGCAGACGGCCTGCAGTGTCGACAAGCAGTGTGTCATAGCCTTCGCGCCGAGCCGTCTCTTTCGCACCCAATGCAGCCTGCAGGGCTGTCACACCGCGCTGGGCGTGGACCGGTAGACCGGATTGTTCGCCAATCTTCTCAAGCTGGTCGATCGCTGCGGGACGCTGCATGTCGCAGGCGGCCAGCAGAGGACGCATCCCACGGTTGCGAAGGTAATTGCCCAGCTTGCCCGTGGTGGTTGTCTTTCCAGAACCCTGCAACCCGACCATCAGCAGGACAGTGGGGGACTCCTTGCTGCGCTTCAGGGTACGGAATTGACTGCCGAGTAGCTCGGACAGTTCATCATGCAGGATTTTGATGACCTGCTGAGCCGGCGTGACAGATTTAAGAACGTCTACACCGACAGCCTTCTCTTCGACACGCTTGAGAAAGTCACGGGCAACAGCGAAGTTGACATCCGCTTCCAGCAGGATACGGCGAACATCCCGCAGAGATTCGCGTACATCCTCTTCGGTGAGCCTTCCACGGCCTCGCAGCCGCGAAAAAAAACCTTCAAGTTTGTCGGTCAGCTCACCAAACACGCCACCACCTCGATCCCGTGCAATTCAGCGGTACCATCACTTCCGGCTACTTAAAACGCTGAAGAATCGTTTCAATCACATTGGTTGTCGACCGCCCCTCGAGCAGCGGTACAATTCTCACTTCGCCACCGGCCTGCTGGACAGTCTGTGCGCCAACAACCGTCTCGGCGGACCAGTCACCCCCTTTGACGAGGACATCCGGCAGGAGCAGATCGATCAGCTCACCGGGTGTATCCTGGTCGAAGAGCACGACAGCGTCAACGACACGCAGCGCGAGCAACATCCTCGCACGGTCCTGTTCGGGGACGATCGGACGTCCTTCACCTTTGAGACGCCGGACACTGGCATCGCTGTTGATCGCCACCAGGAGCTGATCGCCGAATGACCGCGCTGTTTCCAGCAGTGTCAGATGTCCCGGGTGGAGGATGTCGTAGCAGCCATTGGTGAATACAAGCCGCCTGCCCGCCGTACGAAGATCGTCACGGTAGCTTCTGGCTTCCTCCCAGGTCATGAGCGGCTGGCGTTTGTTTGTCATCCTGCGCTCCTGACCAATACGAAGAAGGCCCCTTCCCGGGAGCCTCTTCGGATCACCGAACCAGAAAAATGGGGTGGTGCGAGAAACCAAGCTCGTTCGTGGGCGATACTGGAGTCGAACCAGTGACCTCTGGTATGTGAGACCAGCGCTCTAACCAACTGAGCTAATCGCCCGCCCACGGTGCCCAGGCACATTACAGCCTGAGCGCGTAGAGTATAGCGTCACCAACCCCTGAAATCAATCCCCACTCTCAGCGAGCAGGGCCTCTCTATTCACAGGAACAACTCCGATCTGACCGACCACATACCCGGCGGCGAGGGTGGCAAGGTGAGCCGCCTGTTCTCCATCCAGTCCGCCCACCAGTCCGAGCGTGAGCGTGCTGATCACGGTGTCGCCCGCCCCGGATACATCGGAAATTTTGCGCGCTCGAGTGGGAATATGTTTCGCCGATGCAGAAGGAGCGAAAAGCGACATTCCCTGAGCCCCTCGAGTGATCAGGACCATCTCCGCCTGCAGACGGAGCAACAATTCGCTGCCTGCCCGTTCGACCTCCTGCTCGCTGATGATCTTGCGTCCAAGCGCTGCTTCCGCCTCCCGCATATTCGGTTTGAAAACGGTTGCGCCAAGGAAATCGAAAAAGTTCTCATGCTTCGGATCGACAGTGATCGGAATGTCCCGCTTCTGCGCTGCCTCAATCGCCCGCCTGATCACCAGTGGCGTCAGTGCGCCCTTGTTGTAATCCTGCAAGATGACCGCATCTGCACGGTTGATTTCGGCAACGGCTGCTTCGATCAGGTTCGATTCGATCTCGCCGCTGACATTGTCCGTCCTCTCGCGATCGACTCGCAACAGGTGCTGATCCTCGGCGATCACCCGTGTCTTGATGGTTGTGGGTCGGTCGTCCGAGGTGATCAGTCCATCCACATCCGCACCGCACTGACGCATCAGCTCCACCAGGTCACGGCCGTTCAGGTCATGACCCACCAGCCCGACCGTGCTGCATCTGGCTCCGAGGCTGACCAGGTTCAGCACCACATTTCCGGCTCCACCGGGACGGGTGTCATCCTGGGACACCTCCACGACAGGCACCGGCGCCTCGGGACTGATCCTGCGGACATTGCCCCAGATGTAACGGTCCAGCATGTAATCGCCAATAACGACTACCCGCTTCCCGGCCATCTTGTCGAGGGCTTTTTTTACGATCGGACGTTTCAGCATTCAGGACTCTTCGCTGTGGATGTCTCGTTTTTAAGGTAATGCTTCACTCGCCTCGTCCGGCGGTTTAGTCTTCCACCGTTTGTGGAGCCAAAGGTATTGATCAGGATATTCCCGGATATGCGCTTCGAGACGATCGGTCAGATCAGTCATCAGGGTGCGGATGTCCGCTTCCGTATCTCCGGTGTTGGGAACATCCACCGGGTCGACACGCACTCGAATCACCCCGCTATCATCCCGCCAGGTGCGCATGAACATCACATGGGGATTGTATTTGAGTGTGAAGACACCCACCCCACGAAATGTCGATGCAGGACGTCCGAAAAAGGGGATAAAAATCCCCGCCCGCCGTGCATCCTGATCGATCATCATTGCGACAAGGTGATTCGCCTTCAGGGCACGAGGGATGCCGCGAGCTGCATCTTTCCGTTTGACGATGTGCAACCCACCTGCACGGCGCAGATCATCCAGCAGCTTTTCGATGTCCGGATTGCTCTGCTCACCCACTACGAAGGTTGTCGGAAACCCGCTCACGACCGCCGCAACGCCCGCGTATTCCCAGTTGCCGTGGTGTCCGGAGGTGATGAAGGTACCACGTCCGCTTTCCTGGGCACGTTTCAGATGCCCCAGCGAGACCGGATCGATCTCAATCCATTCACGGTGATCTTTGACGACCTGAGGATTGCGTGCGAGTTCAGCGGTGAGAATGCCGAAATGGCGGTAGAGTTTCCGCACAATGGTGCGGGCCCAAGCCTCATCACGGTCCGGAAAACAACGCAGCAGCTCCGCGATGGCGTGTTTACGCCGAATCCCGATCAGGTCATGCGCCAGCAAACCCACTCGACCACCGAGACGTTGCGCCGTCCGATGGGGAAGGGCCTGCATAAAACGCACACCAAGCCGGGCGAGACCGGTCTCGAGTCGGCGCTGCAAGCTGTTCTTGGATGACTTTGCCATGGCGGGGGAAGGTTAAGGTACGCGCAACCGCCGCCGCAAGCGGAAGGAGACGGCGGGAGGGCCGATACCGTAGCGCTTACTTTTCCGTTAGTTCAAACACGCAATCCCAGTCTTCCGGGGGCGGATTCTCAATACAGTGTTCGCAGCGACTCAGGTAGGTCAAAGATGGGCCGTCTTCCGGATCAATCTCAAGTGCTGACTGGAACAATGCTTTTGCTTCGGCAAACCGCCTGCTTCGGTAGTGCTCCAGACCTTTCTCATAGAGTGGCAGCACCTGCCTGCTCGAAACAGGCAACTCCTCAAGGGTCTCGGCCATCAGCTCATAGACACGCACTGGTTCCGCTTTGCCCTTGACCCGCAGGTCATCCAGCATCCGGGTCACCAACTGCTCGTGGACGTCATTCCAGGTCTCCGGACCGATCATGATCGTAGTTCCATAGGATTTGTTCGCGCCTTCCAACCGGCTGGCGAGGTTGACGGCGTCACCCATCACGGTATAATCGAAGACCTCGAGGCAACCCATGTTGCCGACAATCATGGGGCCGGTGTTGATCCCGACACGGCTGACCAGTTTCGGGATACCTCGCTCCTCCCATCCAACCCGCAGTTCTTTCAGCCGTCGCTGCATCTTCAGAGCAGCCTTGCACGCCCAGAGTGCATGGTCCTCGAAGAAGACCGGTGCGCCCCATTCGGCCATGATCAGGTCACCCTCGTACTTGTCGATGATCCCCTCATTGTCGAGGATGATCTTCGACATTTCTGAGAGATATTCGTTCAGGAGGCTGACCAGCTCTTCCGGGGTCATCTTCTCGGAGATGCTGGTGAAGCCCGCCACATCGGTAAAGAGTGCGGTCATTCTTCGCCTCTCACCACCCAGCTTCAGCATGTCCGGATTCTGGATCAACTCGGATACCACCTTCTGCGGGACATACTGGGCGAACATGCCCCGGATCATCGCCTTTTCACGTTGCTCGATGATCGCGTGGTAGAGGGTCGTGGCGAGGTACGCGATGACAATCGACACGAGCGGCGCAATCAACGCGACCCAGATCCGGTACTCGATGAAAAGGTAAAAGACCACAACTGTCAACAGCAGAGCGAGCGACAGTGTGAGGATCGAACCGGTTACGAGCTTGGTCGAATTGTTCAACATGAATACGAGGATGGTCAACAGCAGCAGCAGCAGGTACTCATAAGCAGGTGGAACATTGTAGATGAATGCACCATCGAGGATGGTCTGCAAAGCGTTTGCGTGGGTTTCCACCCCCGGCGTCTCGATCAGATCACGTCTGCCGTCCGGGGTTGTGTACGAGTAGAATGGTGTTCGCTTCAGGTCCTGAAGTTCAGCAACAGAGGCGCCGAGGAAGATGATTTTATCACGGAAGGGGTTTGCATCCCGCAGGTTGCGAAAATGCTCGATCGCTTCTTCCGGCAGGAACATTTCGAGGAAGGAAAACTCCTCGTCGCTCATTGTGAACCACTTCATGTAGTCCGTGTCATCGGTGAGCAGGTCGAAGTCTTCGGTGTCGAGGATATGCGCAAAACTGTAGGTAGCAAAGGTCTTTGCGGGGCCATAGAAGTTGATCAGCATGGTAGGCTCACCCTCGGAGGCCATACGCGGGATGCGGAACGGGCCGAAGGTGACCTCTGTCGCGGTTGGGTAGAGGCGTGCAGTATCGGGTAGATCTGCCAGCAACTGCAGGGATTTGATCCCGAGTGGAAGCCAGCTTGTCGAATCGACCAGGATGAAGATGGGATACTGCCTTGTGAAACCATCCTGGTCTTTGATTTCATTCACAATCCCCTTCGCCACTCCCGTGTCGAGGATCGGCTGGATTGGGACAAGGGGACGTTCTATGGTTTCCTGGATTCGCTCAAGTCGCTGGAAGGAGATCTTTGCTGCGTGGATGATCCGGTCAGCGTAATGAGCTGTTGCATCTGCGAGCGACTGGTCCTCCGCAGGATCGGAAGGTTCGAGAAACTGGACGTCGAATACGATCAGACGCGCACCTGCTGCGAACAGGTTCTCGATCATCTTTGCGTAATAACTGCGGGGGAAGGGGTAACGGTGGGGCAGGGTGGAAAAGGATTCGTCGTCCAGATCCACAATTACAATGTCACTGTGCGCCACAGACTGGGGACCGCGGATCAGAAAACGCGCATCGTAGCTCTTCAATTCGAGGTCGTAAAGCAGGCCGGTCCTGCTGCCAAGCATGGCAATCCCCGCCAGCGCAACGCTGGCGAGGATGCCTAACCACCAGGAAACCCGTTTGCGGGATTCGGATTTGGACTTGGTTGCGTCACCTTTCTTCGCAGCCACAGTGCGCTCCTGTCAGAAACGCACCTGGTAGGAAATCAGCGCGATGATGTCGTTACGATCGATCACTGTCGGCTGGCTGACCGGTACACCGTCATTGTCAACAAGCTCTTCGGTGATGCTGAATCGATTGCCGTTCCAGTATTCCCACTGACCCTTTTCGCTGTACATCGTGTAACTGAGGTCGAGCACGATCTGGTGATTCTTCGCAACATCCCAGCGTGCCCCGGCCATCCAGTCCACTTTTGTGAAGTCGACTATCATGGAGCGGATGGTGCTCTTCCTGATCAGCGCCACGTCAGCATCGTAATCAGCCGGATCTGGGTAATTGGCCGGGTCGATGTTCAGCGCAGGATCTTCGTAAACGACCGCGTTAACACCACTACCAAAGGTGAAGCGGGGGCCGAAGAACGGCACCAGGGTCCGGTTGCGGAAGAAATAGTCACCCCGCAGGCTCAACAGGTCGTAGGAGATGTTGGTCAACCCGCCGATCGACTGCTGCTCGGTGTTTGAGTAATTGACATTGGTCATAAGTGGGAAATCGTACCGTGTCCGCACCCCGAACGACATGGTGACGTTGTTCGCTGCACCGAGACTGTTGTAAAGGTCCGCACGATCCGAAGTCGTGTAGGCGACCGTAAACTGGTTCTGAGTGTCGAACATCCTCATCCGCTGGGTGAGTGAGACATTGTAGACGTTTGTCTCGTTTTCCTTGCGGGTGTCGATGGTATCCAGCAGAGTGGGCTGGCTCGGATCCGGAGCGTAATCGTAGAAAGTACCGTCATTTGTGTTCAGCATGTTACGGTACCCGACTGTGAGGTCAGGCAGCTTTTCGCCGGTGTAAATGCTGACCGAGCCGTAGAGGAGATCGTTCGTATTGGTGATGTCACCTTTTCCGGTGACGTTGTCACTGAAGTGCTCGATTCCGCCCTCGAGGTAAAGTCGGCTCTTGAAGAGGCGAAGCCGATCCTGCACAAAGTACCCTCCCTTGTCGTTGATCAATGTCGGGTTACCCATGGTGCGGAAACTTCGGTTGATCAGCCGATACCCTGTCTGGAAATCATTGTTGAAGTAGCGGATACGCAATCTTCCCTTGTAGGAGAGCGCGTTTCCGACAATTGACCCGATCAGCTTCTGGGGGTCTGCGGAGGTGTCTGCCGGTAGTGGATCGAAATACTGGTTGATCCAGATAATGCTGGAGAATTGCTCGGCATCTTTCAATGTGGGTTCAGCGATGTTGTCGTTGTAAAGGGAGAGCGCCACCTGGCCGGTGAGTGTGATCCTTCGCCGGTCGAGGTACATCTCCATGTCCATACCGGTGACCAGGTTGTCACGCGGCCGCTCGCCGTAGTCGATCGACTCCATGTCGTCCTTCGCTTTCATGGTGGTGAAGCCGACCACAAAAGCGTTCGGGTTGCCGAAGGAGACACGCGCCGCGCCAAGCCATCTACGGTATGTTCCTGGAGCGTAAGTAGTGTCGTAGGCGGTTGGTGTGGCTGTTGTGTCCGGGATGATGGCGAGGATATTCGAGTTCAAGGGACGGCTCATGTCGCCGTAAATTGCCTGGACACGAGTAAAGCCTGCACGCATGTCCAGCGAGGCACCTCGGACCCGACGTCCCCACAGGATCAATTCGTTGTAACGTGGCTTAATGTCACCATACCGGATACGGAAGCTCGGCCAGCCGGCGGTGACGAGGTAACGGTGCTGAGGTTGAAGCGTTCCCTGCTCTTCACTGGTCAACCTGCCCGTGGCACTCATGGTGAAATTGCCTGCGAGCAAACGGATGTTGAAGTTTTCGCGGAAGATGTTGTCCGCTTCACCATTGAATCGTTGATGACGCCCTTCCGAGGTGAGATTCGCTGAGAGGTATTCACTCAGTTTGAAGCTCGCCTCACCTTCAGGCACCCATGTGAAGCTCCAGGAACCGAGATTCTCAAGCCCTGTGTCGCCCATGTAGTCGATGTCGAGACGCTGCCTGCCCTTGTTGCGCAGACGCGGGATCACGACAACCAGCAGCTCTTCAGAGATGTCCGCTTCTCTCGTCCGGTCACGGCCGTTGATCCGGAGACGGATCTTGCCGGGATCAATACTCATGGCCGATTGGTTGAAGCCGACAGCGATCAGGAGCCGTCCTTCCACCTCCGAGAAGGGAGTGGGGCTGATCAGGATGACTGGCTCTTCCGGTTCGCCCACTTCAATGCTACGGACATTTACCTGTAGCGGTTCAGTAACCGGGTCGGTCGCGGGGAAGGTGTAAGAGGTGCCGTCATCGGTGATGATCTCGATGAAGTAGTCAAGCCCTTTCGACACCATATAACGCGATTTGATCTGGCCTGAAAACTGCCCGCTCGAGTAGTACATCTCTTCGAAGTCGTAAGCGTCCTGATCCCTGAGCTTGAACCAGATTTTGGCTTCGGTGATAGCGGTGAGTGGAATGTCGCCTTCGAGGTAGGCTTCAATGTCCAGCGGTTTACCTTCATCCGCCATGGTCACCGGTGTGTGGACAACTCTGGGACGCATCTGGCCATGAGATGCGAAAATCGGCAGGCAGCACGCCAGAACGACAAAAAGAACCTTCCCAACAAACCGCATGGCACCTCCTCCACTGCTGGGACACCCGAATATCCACCAGGGGTGGGCAGTCGGAAAAATGGCATCTCCGCAGCCGTGAGCATCCCCACGGCTGCGGAGTGTTGACAGCGAAAGTACGGGATAGCCGTCAGCCCGGCCGGCAGACGGAAACCCTCAACCCTTATTCACCACCCTGCTGGTACTGGATGATCAGGGTACGCTCGTTTCCTTCTTCGTCGATGAAGCGAACCTCAATGCTCTTCAACTGGAACTCTTCCTCGAGGAAGGTCGGCACATCAATATCCTCAAGGTTCATGGTGGAGAGGATACCGGAGGGGTCAATCGAACCACCCATGCCCGCTCCGAGATCGATGGTCTGCCCTGTGAGGATGGATAACAACTCGACCAGACCCTGCAAGGTCAGTACTTGTGTGGTACCGTCCTCACCGACGATCACCCAGAACTCGGTTCCCTTGACAGACGCCACAGAGGTGGGAGTTGCGATCTGCAAGGCCCCCTTCTGTTTCGTGACATCCGCCATCAGTTCGCCCAACTCCATGTTGACACGTTTGGCGATACCGTAAGTCTCGTCACGCGAACCATCCACCGTCACCGAGGTGTTCGGTCTGATCTTGAGCTGGGTTTTGTCGTCCGTGAAGACAATCGCAATAAACCCATCCGGCCCGGTCCGGAGCATATCACCTGCATCGAGGACAGTTCCGAAGGTTGCGTTTCTCCACTCTGTGTCACCCTTTTTCACCTGCGCATCGCCTTTGGAAGTCATGATGAGGGCGATCGATTTGGATGATCCCTGCGCGAGGGCTGATCCGGCCATCAACCCGACAAGAAGCCATCCCAGGGCAAGTGTTCGCAGCACACGATTTGACATGATAAATCCTCCCTGAGCGCCGTATGTCAGTCCTCAAGACCGACGACGACGATGGTAATGTCGGGACTGTTAAGGAAGGTCAGCAGGTCCTGCTGTGAATACCCACCAACTCCGTCGATTCTGACCGAATGGTAGAAAAAGCCATTCAGCTCTGAGTAAAGACTCTGCATGACATCCGAGGGCAGGATGGAGGAGAGTTGATCCAGGAAAGGATCAACACCACCCTGTGTTTGCCCACCTGCGGGCGCTCCGCCTCCGGCGCCAGGTTCACTGGGCGCGAAGGTAAAGCTGTAAACGTTCGATTCAAACGCCCGGCGTGATCCTGGCACGATTGTATTCACATCCATCGTGATCATCCAGTAGAACGTCGCGCCAGGGGTCAAACCCCGCTCGCCACCCGCAAAACCAGTGTAGGTATGCGATTCCATCAATTGTGGCGGGCCATTGTACCGGGTATTGGACGGATTGCGAGAAGCGATCACCGATTCGCCGTCCTCACCTGGCAAACCTTCCACGATGATCAATTTAATGTCCTGAGTGCTGACAAAACCGGCATTCCAATTCCAGGAAAAAAAGATGGGATAGCCTGAAATCTCGTCACCATCCTCAGGAGATTGCAGAGTCGGTGGAACCGGGTTGTAGACCTGGGTGTTCTGGACATAGCTGCCGAGCAGCACCCCACGGCTCCCATCCTCGTTCGCATTGTAAACCATGACAGTCAACATGTAGAGTCCGGCGGACATGTTGCTGCCGTCGAGCAGGTTCAGGAAATCCGAAGTGCCGATGTACTCGCTCTCATTGGAGTTTTCGCCGAGTACGGTTCCGTCATCTTGCAGGTCGGAAAGCTGAACGTTGTTGTACCGGCCGTTGTTGCCGATCGGCGAGGAGACCCAGTCAGCCAGCAGGAAAGGTGTGGAAACGAATTTGACGAGCCGCATTGCGCCAGCGCGAAGCTCCACATCCATGATGATCTGCTGCTCCGGTGGTTCAACCGTTGGACTGATCGAGATGTAGAACATGACCGGCAGGCTACCCATGTCGATATCGTTGCCCTGTTCGATATCCTCAATGCTCACCAGCTCGCCGACGGGGAAAATCTGGGGGTTCGGCTGGAGGAATCCGGCAGAAATGCTGATCGCCCGGGATGCGCCTGGCATGGCGCATAGCAGGAGTGTAAACAGGGCGACCCAGAGTTTGCTGTGTCGCGACATATATCCTCCGAAATGGAACGGTTTCGTGGTGAACATACCGTTTGACAACGGTATGAACCTCGTTTTTACACTCCCAAAGTAACACCGGGGGGAGCATCTGCTGTGTCCCCGGTCACCTTTGGTAAAATGAACTGGAGAAGCACGAGACTGATTAATGTAGAGAGCCCTCATGGGCAAAACAAAGCTGACTTCAGGATTATTCGCTGTTCCGGCGGGCCGCTGAGACGTTCTGGAGATATCGGGAGCAAGGGACAAATGGGATCCTCATCAGGAGTTGTGCTGCTGTCGCCGGCAAATCTGGTTGTAAAGATCGCCTGGAGGCCGCAAGTCCCCAAGGGGTGTCGTGACAACGTTCCGCCTCCTGGCGAACTTGACAGCTGACTCCCCGCACCAAATATCAGGGAGAGCCGATTGATCATGGTAATTTCCGATGCCGCTGCTGTGTGGACTTTCATCGTTGCGGCAGGGCTCCGCTACGTTAATGGCCCGACGCAACGCCTGAAGCCTGGAGACGTGCAAGAGATCCCGAACCACCGCTGCTCCATCAGCGTCTCCATTTGACCTCCTGCCCAAGATTGATGCCACACTTCGCTTCTCGTAGCTTGCCATCATGATTCACATTCAACCCAGCCGACGCCAGAACCTCTGCAACTGCCTGTTGGCGCTGTTGGTCATCAGCACTCCGTTGACGATCTCAGCGCAAACCAACGATCCCGCAACCCGTTCAGCGACTTCTCTCAGCCAGAGCCGCCAGCAACAGATCGATGAGACCCGCCGTGAGCAGGCACGGCGAAGCCAACTGGCTTCGACTGCACGCCACCTGGAAACACGCGGTGGGCATGATACGGCTCTTAAGCTGTACCAGGAGTTGCACTCCCTCGAACCCAACCGGACGGACTATTTCAGCGGCGTAGTCCGCAACCTGGTCGCCCTGAATCGCTTCGAGGACGCGATCGCCCTGCTCGAGCAGGAAATCGCATCACCCGGTTCGATCCGGCAGATCAGTTTGCTCTACGCGGAGCTGGGCGCGGTACATCATCAGGCCGGGAATACAAAAGCTGCCGAACTCGCATGGGAGCAGGCTGTTGAGAGCGATCCTCATTCGACACTGACCTACCAGAATCTGGCAGGAGTGTTCATCCCACTCCGCCTGCTGGATCGAGCGGAAGCGATCTTGCAACGTGGACGCTCCACCCTCGGCGATTCCACCCTTTACTCCTTCAACCTTGCGAGCCTCCTCATGGCACGAATGGATTGGGAGGGGGCTGTTGAGGAATACCTGCTTGCCATGCGCACGTTGCCCGGACGCGGAAATCATGTGCAGCGTACGCTTGCAGGTTTTTCCGAAGAGCCGGAAGCACTGCAGGCTGTGCAGAAGGTTGTGAAGAGGGAGCTGGCTCGATTGGGACAGCAGGATGAGCCCTGGCCAGGGTATCGAGCGCAGCTGCTTGAGCTGCTTGTCGGCCAGCAGACGCGGCTGGGGCAGTACGATGACGCACTCGAGATCATCACCCAACTCGATGGTCTCGATGCCCCACCCGGCCAGCGTCTCCTGACTTTTGCCGCTGAAGCGACCGACGAGGGCTTCACCGGAGTTGCTCAGAAGGCACTCGCGCTGGCCGCCGAAAAGTTTGAAGATCCGGAAGGGCAGGCGGTGACCCGTATGACCCTCGCCGAACTGGCACGGCAACAGGGGGATGGGGATCGTGCCGATTCACTGCTTGGTGTGGTGCTGGCGAATCCGGTCTCCAGCCGTGTGGAACGTGGGGCGCGCTTGTTGCGTGGCGTCCTGCGTCTTGAGGATCTGAACGATCCCCTTGCGGCTGCGGGTGATTTCCGGGAACTGCTGCGTTTGCCCGATCCTTCGCTGGAGCAGCGTGTGCGTTACCTTCTCGCCCTGTCGCTGGCGAGGGTGGACAGCCTCGACCAGGCTCTGGCTCAGTTGGGACGTGTCACCGACAGCATGCCCCAGGGCGCTATGCCACCTCCCATGCCGGGGGAGGGCAGCTGGTTACTCGAGGAGGCGGATGCCGGGTTCCTTGAGGCACGCATCGCCTTCTGGCTGGGTCGCCCCGCGACTGCGGCGGAACGGATACTCAATATTTTTAAGCCGCCGACGGGTGCGGATGCCGAGAATGAGGCGCTTGACTACCTGCAGGCCCTGACCACCACCCAGGACAGCAGCCACCTGGAATTGTTTGCTCACGCCGACAGGGCGGCCTTCCAGGGACGCGATTCGCTTGCTCTTGTTCTCCTCGACAGCCTTTCCGGATTGGGCAGGGGTTATCTGCATGCATTGGCCGACTGGCAGGCGGCACGGATCCGCTTCGATGCAGGAGTCAACACAGCTCTGCTCCAATACGCTGAACGCGATCCCGAAGCTCCACATGCCGAAGAGGCACTTTTCTTTACCGCCCAGCATCACGAGTTCGTTGGCGAGACCGCCCTCGCGGTCCATCACTATGAAACACTCCTCTTCACGTTTCCGGAGGGTCTGCTTACAGCCGAAGCCCGTCTGCGGTATGATGCGCTAAACGTGAAGGAGCCGTCTGAGTAGCACAGCTGCGGGTCTATAAAATCGGCTTCTCCTAAGCATTTCCACCTGTCGTATAAGCAACTTTCTTTTCAAGAAAACAAGGACTTACGACAAATGCTTGTGGATGTGCTGTCAAGACACTCCTGGCGACCTGCGGCCGCAAGGCGATCTTGACAGCGCCAACAGCCGAGGCATGCTGCACATATTTTTGTGAAGGCTATAAATGTTGCGCGGGGAGTCGGATTGTTATCAGGCGACCTTGACTCCTGGTCGAAGGAGTCTAATCGCCTCTGTTCATCTTGTAGCAGTGCTTGAAAAAAATGTCTCTTCAGGGAATACTACATCGTTCCTGCTCATCATTGCATGGGTAGCGACTGACAGTCCTGACTGAAGCGAGTTGTCAAGTTCACCAGGAGGCGGAACGAAGTGACGTTTCCTGGTGTGACTTGACAACGATTTGGCAACAACTTGCAGGGAAGACTTGTTTTTGCGAAAGAAATGGCAGGTTGACTGAGCTCACTTTCCCGGCGGACTCACTTCATCTCGCAAGCACATTTCTTTCGCAAAAACAAGTTCAATGACAATGTGTTCAACCTCAGCTGTTAAGTCGCGCCGAGAGACTTCGCTTCGCTCGCCTCTCGGCGAACTTGACAGCAAGACCCCCATGACGATACCTGTGAGTAATCATTATTCGTTCATTGGGCAGTTCTTTCGAGATTCGGTATAAGCCGTGATCTACCTTCTCCATTTTGCAGACCGGATTCACTTCCCGGGCGGCTCCCGCGCACGTTTTGAATTCCTGTCCGTTCCATTCGATCGTATCCCTACGCGGCACGAAGCGCTTGATTATAATCTGCCAATGCGAGTCAGAGATTGTGCTCTCCTTCACATAGTCTGTTCGACTCGTAAGTGCATTCAATTCAAAAACTACAGGCTCCTGGAGGGGGCGAAAAATCCGTCTCTGCAACATGGCACTCACCTTGTCCCTCTCATGGGGAGTCCGTACATTTGACCCGATCGTGATGGTGAGTCGAGCCCTTGCAGATCTGGGGGAGGGCGGAACTTCCATAAGCTTGCGCCGCTGAGGGGTGTGCACCGGGAGATGGGGTGTCCACCAGGACGTGCGGCAGCAAACAAGTCCGAAGTGACGGCATTCCACACGGCTTGGAATCCCACTAAAACCAGTTGAGCAGGGTCATGGAATCGATTGAACAGAAGCTGAAGCAACTGCAGAGTCTTCGTGAACAGGCGCGGATGGGGGGCGGCGAAAAACGGATCGCAGCCCAGCATGAGAAGGGAAAGTACACCGCCCGCGAAAGGATCGTGCACCTGCTCGACGAGGGATCCTTCGAAGAGTTTGACATGTTTGTCACGCACCGTCAGACGGCGTACGGTCTTGACGAACAGGTTTTTCTCAGCGATGGTGTGGTGACAGGTCACGGCACGATCCACGGCCGCCAGGTGATGGTTTTCTCCCAGGATTTTACCGTGCTGGGCGGTTCACTCGGTGAGATGTTCGCGAAGAAGATCTGCAAGATCATGGATTATGCGATCAAAGTTGGTGTACCGGTGATCGGGCTGAACGACTCCGGCGGGGCGCGCATCCAGGAAGGTGTGATGTCCCTCGGCGGGTATGCAGACATCTTCCTGCGCAATGTTATGGCCTCCGGGCTTGTTCCCCAGATTTCTGCAATCCTCGGTCCCTGCGCCGGCGGGGCAGTCTACAGTCCGGCTCTGACCGATTTCACCATCATGACCAAAGGGACAAGCTACATGTTTGTCACCGGGCCGAAGGTGGTGAAAACCGTCACCCATGAGGATGTGACAGTCGAGCAGCTTGGCGGGGCGGATGTACATGCCAGCAAGAGCGGTGTCACCCATTTTGTTGCGCAGAATGAAGATGAGGTGTTCGAGCTGATCCGCAAGCTGATCACTTTCATGCCGCAGAACAACATGGAAGAAGTGCCCCTGGTCGCCTGCACCGATCCGGTTGACCGGATCGAAGATGACTTGAACTACATCGTGCCGACCGACCCCAACATGCCCTATGACATGAAGCAGGTGATCGAGCTGATCGTCGACAACAACGATTTCCTCGAAGTCCGCCGTCACTGGGCGCCGAATATCGTCACCGGGTTCGGGCGTTTTAACGGTCGCGCGGTCGGTATTGTCGCCAACCAGCCAAGCGTCCTCGCGGGAGTGCTCGACAACAAGGCGTCAAGAAAGGCCGGAGCGTTCGTCCGTTTCTGTAATGCCTTCAACCTGCCGGTAGTGACAATCGTCGACGTGCCCGGGTTTATGCCGGGGACCGTTCAGGAATACGAAGGCATCATTCTCAACGGCGCCAAGCTGCTCTACGCCTTCGCAGAGTGCACCACACCGAAGATCACGATCATCACACGCAAGGCTTACGGTGGAGCGTACGATGTCATGTCTTCGAAACATCTGCGTGGTGACCTGAACTACGCCTGGCCGACTGCCGAGATCGCTGTCATGGGCCCGAGCGGGGCGGTGGAAGTGCTCTACAGCAAGGAATTAAAAGCGCTCTCGGGTGAGGAGAAGGCGGCGTTTATCCGTGAAAAGGAAGAGGAGTACCGGGAAAAATTCGCAAACCCCTACAATGCGGCACGTGCGGGCTTCATCGACGATGTGATCGAGCCACGAAATACACGGTTCCGCATCATTCGCGGTCTCGAGTCGCTTGCGGGGAAACGGGACAACAACCCCTTCAAGAAGATCGGGCTGGTTCCGCTATAATCGTTCGCAGGTGTGGGGTTGACAGCGGAAGTGCCTGGCTCGGGAAGGTTGGCGCAGGCAGAAGATCGGCTTAGTCACGGTTTCACAGGTACGGTCAGGGATACGAATCCCCAAGAGAGGGGAGTTAGGCGTATGTACGGTTGGTCAGCGATACAAGAGGGGCAGGGACTGGTGCTGATGACAGTCGGGATGGCTGTTGTATTTTCCGCGCTGGTCCTGCTTCTGTTCCTCATGCTCGGTCTGAAGCGGTACGAGGAGTGGGTTCACCTCCGCAAACAGCGTAAGCAGGTCGGCGATCTGGCACTTGACAACCTCAAGATCGAAGCAAGTGAGGACATTCCAGGCACAGTTGTCGCGGCGATCGCACTAACCCTGATTTTCGAGGATGATCTTGTCCACGATGAGGAAGCTCTCGTACTCACGCTGAGAAGTTTGTCAAAACCCTACAGTAACTGGTGGCAGAGCCGAATCGAGAGGTCTGCGCCGATGATCGCCCACCACCCGCGGCAATCGAGCCATCGTTGAAGGGACGAGCCGCTGATCGCCAGGTTGACACAACGGGATTGAGTCAGGTCCCCCTCGCCGGGGATACGGCAAGAGGAAAAGGATGAACATTTACAAATTCAAGATTTATGGCCATGAGTACGAGACACGGGTTGTGCGTCGTGAAGACGATGAAATAGTCGTCTCTGTCAATGGCCAGGAGTACAAGGCTTACCTGGAACCGACACGCCGTCAAACCCTGGCAAAAGCTACTCCCAAGCTGGAAAGGCCAAAGGTCGCGCCGGGGGAAGACACACGCAAAACCGCCTCGCCGACAGAGGCGAAAGGCGCCGGAGTCATTAAGGCGCCTTTACCAGGTCTCATCCTGAAGGTGATGGTCAAAGAGGGCGATTCGGTCAAAGTTGGCCAGCCGGTTTGTGTGATGGAGGCAATGAAGATGCAGAACAACATTGCCGCCACAACCGATGGTGTCATCAGCAAAATCTCTGTCAGCGAGGGCGCTTCGGTCCTCGAGGGGCAGGAGCTGGTGACCATCAGTCCGGCTTGAGAGAATCAGCCGTTGGTTCTGGATCGGGAAGCAGGCAGGTGATCAGCGGTTAGACGTTTCCAATTACGTACTGCTGACAACCGAACAGGGTAACAGGACAGGTCATGGAACACCTGATCGAACAGTTCATCAGCTACACAGGTTTTGTCCAGCCGGGTAACTGGAAAAACCTGATTATGATTGTCGTGGGCGCGGTGTTCATCTACCTCGCCGTGAAGAAGGATTATGAGCCGCTTCTGCTGATTCCCATCGGCTTTGGCATCCTGGTTGGAAATATCCCCTTCCCGGCAGACGCCAACCTGCGTATCGGCATCTATGAAGAGGGGTCGGTGCTCAATTATCTCTATTTCGGGGTGAGTCAAGGGGTTTATCCTCCGTTGATTTTCCTCGGAATTGGAGCATTGACCGATTTCTCGGCACTGCTGTCCAACCCGAGACTTGTGCTGCTGGGTGCAGCGGCGCAGATTGGCATTTTCATCACGCTGCTCGGTGCGCTGGCACTGGGATTCACTCCGGAACAAGCTGCAGCCATCGGCATTATCGGTGGCGCGGATGGCCCCACCGCCATCTTCATCTCCGGTAAACTCGCCCCCGAGTTGATGGGCGCGATTGCCATTGCCGCCTACTCCTACATGGCGCTGGTTCCGGTGATCCAGCCGCCGATCATGAAATTGATGACGACCAGAAAAGAACGGCTCATCCGGATGAAGCCGAGTCGTTCCGTGCCGAAAAGCGAGAAGGTGATTTTTCCGATCATTTCGCTGCTCGCAACCTGCTTTATCGCCCCCGGCGCACTGCCGCTGCTTGGTATGCTCTTTTTCGGCAACCTGCTGAAAGAGTCGGGCGTGACAGAACGTCTCGCGAAAACTGCCGGCAGCTCGATGATCGACATTGTCACCATCCTGCTCGGATTGACAGTGGGTGCATCGACACAGGCGGATGTCTTCCTGACACCGCAATCAATCTACATCTTTGTCCTGGGCGCGGCGAGCTTCTGTGTTGCGACAGCAGGTGGGTTGCTCTTCGCGAAGTTCATCAATTTGTTCCTTGGCAAGGATAACAAAATCAATCCGTTGATCGGGGCTGCGGGGGTGAGTGCCGTACCAGACAGCGCACGTGTGGTTCAGATGATCGGACGTGAGTATGACCCCGACAACTACCTGCTCATGCATGCCATGGGTCCCAATGTCGCCGGCGTGATCGGGTCGGCTACCGCTGCCGGAGTGCTGCTTGCATACTTTATCGGCGGCTGATTGCAGTTCGGGGGTGTAACACTCTGATTTTGGGGTGATGGATAGAACAGATTGGAGAGTTGAAACGAGCGGCGGGTCGAGCGACCCGCCGCTTCCACTCAAGCGCTATTCCGACGCCAGGCTCGTTTTCGCCTCTCATCACACCGTGAGCACCCGGGAATAGTCTTCCGCGAGGCGAACGTTCTGGCATCTCTGCCATACTGCACCCTACCTTCTCTTGCTTCGTTCACCCACCTGGAATCCTCATGACACACCAGGAAGCGCTCCACAGGCTGCAAAAAGGCAATCGCAGGTTTGTTTCCGGAACCTCGATTCATCCGCGATGTGACGAGGAGCGGCGGCGTGAGGTCCGTCTCAACGGTCAGCAACCGATGGCAACCATCCTCGCCTGCAGCGACAGCCGTGTCCCGGTGGAGCACGTCTTCGACAAGGGGTTGGGCGATCTCTTTGTCCTGCGGATTGCGGGCAATATCGTGGGCAGCACACAGATTGCGTCGGTGGAGTTCGGCTTGGATGTGCTGGACATTCCACTGATTGTCGTGCTGGGACATGATGATTGCGGTGCGATCAAAGGAGCGTATGACCGTGTTCCTGTAACCGGCCACCTCCTGCGTCTCATGCGTCAGATTTACCCGACGGTCGAGACGATTCGGAACGAGTACCCCAACGGCAGTCCTGAGGAGCACATCCCACGGATCATTGTGGAGAACGTCTTCCAGTCCATCGAGGGGCTGATCACCGGCAGCAACATGATCGAAGAGGCGCTGCGGCAGAAGCGAGTGCGTATTGTGGGAGCAGTGTTCGACATCGCCAGCGGAAAGGTGACCTGGCTCGGAGACCACCCGGATCAATCATCCTTTGCCCGGTCACGGAATCGGCGCCGTAATGATAGTGAGCGGCGAAAACAGCAGGAGGAGGACCTGCTGGATTGACAGGCCGGGTCACTCTTCTTTGCTCCAACGGATCTTCACAAGAAGTTTTGCGGCGATCTCTGCCCAATCAGGTTGTCAAGATCGTTTGGCGGCGGCAGGTCTCCTGGGGTGCCTTGACAGCTGAGTTCCTGCACCAATTCTCAGGAGGAGCCGCTCCTTACACATCCCTTTCGTGCTCGATTTTGATGCAACGATCCATCACCACATGCAGCCCGGCATCACGTGCCATTTGCGCGGCTTCTTCGTTCACCACACCCAACTGCATCCAGAGAATCTTCGCCCCGATAGAGATTGCTTCCTCCACAACCGGCAGCACTCGTTCGGGGTTCAGGAACAGATCGACGACATCCACTTCCCCTTCGATATCGCTGAGACGTTCGTACACTTTCCGTCCAAGAATCTCATCCGCCTTCGGACGAACCGGAACGATCTCGTATCCGTGGTGCAGCAGATACTTCGCCACTTTGTGGCTGTCACGGTCCTCTTTCGGGGACAGTCCGACAATCGCAATGCGATTTCCCACAGCGAGTGCTTCCTGAATTGTCCGTGAATCGTTTATATCACGCATTTCCTCCTCCTTTCAATGTTAAACCTGGCGACCCTGCTGGCAGGTGGACTTATCCCGAGAATGCTTGAAAGGGCGGCGAGATCAAGCTGACCAGCGCCAGCAGAGCGAGAATGATCATCAACAGTGAAAAAGCGATTTTGAGCAGCGAGCGAGGGCTGTTGTAATGTTCCTTCAGCTGCTGCTTGAGCAGGTCGACCTGCTTGCGAAACTCCGCAGCCTGCTCATCTCCCGCGAGATCGAGCTGTTCCGCTCGGGCGATGGAGTGACGCAATTCACGTTTCAAACGGGCAGGTTTGCGCACGACCACATCGAGTAACAATGCGATGCCTAAGGTAAACAGAAGCCCGTTTATACCCGCGATAACAAGTCGAAAAATGGTGAGCGTTTCGGCGGACAATCCTCCTCCTGTGCGCGTTTGAGCAACGATCCAGTAATAATAAACGGGGTATTCGCAAGAGTTTGTGCAGCATAGTTCGGTTGATTAGCTGTCAAGATCGCCTAAAGGCCGCATGTCTCCAGGAGTGTCTTGACGGCACAACCAGAAGCAGCTTGTTGTAAGCCCTTGTTTTCTTGAAAAGAAAGATGCTTATACGACTGGCAACAAATCTGTTGTGTGGTCGCTCGCATTTTCGCCTGACAGGCGCGGCAAATTTCTGTTCAAGAAAACAAGGTTCGTTCAAGATGTCTCATTCATAGCTGTCAAGTCACGCCGAGAGACCGCGCTACGCTTGCCTCTCGGCAAGCTTGACAGCTGGATTCCTGCACATATTTTCAGAAGGAGCCATAAACGGGTTGTCGCTTATACTCCGATCAAGCCTGTTGTTTGAGCAGCATCCGTTCGCACGCAACGGTAAACCCTGCACGGATGGCATTCCGTCCCGACGCACTGTCCGGCAGGCAGCTTACGATCGCGTACTCCATCCCCGCATCCCGACCCAACTGCATACGGTGACGGATGAATAGTTGCTGCAATCCTCGACGTCTGAAGGCTGGCAGGGTGGACGCCGATATCAGCGACACGGTGCTCTCCTCCGGGATCAGGGCGGCCATCGCAGCACCCGCGACCTCTCCACGGATGGTTCGAGCGAGGGTGCAGGTCGTCCCTTCGACTCGTGCCAAACCAAGATGCAGCAAGTCGTCATCCTCAGAAATCGCCTCGTCATCCGTGTACCCGGCGGCGATCGTTTTCGACCAGAGGTGCAGCTCTGCTTCACTGACTGCTGATACCACCCACTCGCTCTTCGCATCGGCGAACGGCTCAATGTTAGATAACGGCCGTATCAGCATCCAGGAGCGATCGGTGACCTTCCAGCCACGACTGAACGCGATCTCCAGGAGCGCTGGAGCGACCGAGTCGCTCACCGAAATTGCAGGTGTCAGTTTCCGTCCACGAAAGAGCTGCTCGACATAGGCGAGCTGAGCTTCATGGTCCGCACCTTCGGCACCCAATCCGAAGGCTTTGCTCCAGTCCGGGACATCGTGATGCAGATAGGCTGTAATATCGCCCTGTATGATCAGGTCGAGTTTGCCACGTTTCGCGTCGGCAAGCTTGCGCGAATAGTGGGCAAGCGCGCGGTCGATCCTTTTGAGAGTCACTTCCGGGACCGTGTTTTTGATCTCCATTCCTGCTCCACAAGGGACTGGCTGGCGAATCGAAATGAGGTTTCGCAAGGATGTTTGTGACTGTATCTGACCAATCAGGTTGTCAAGATCGCCTGGAGGCCGCAGGTTTCCGGGAGTGTCTTGACAGCACAACCAGAAGCAGCTTATTGTAAGTCCTTGTTTTCTTGAAAAGAAAGATGCTTATACGACAGGCAATAAGTCTGTTGTGAGGTCGCTCGCATTTTCGCCTGACAGGCGCGGCAAATTTCATTTCAAGAAAACAAGGTTCGTTCAAGATGTCTCATTCATAGCTGTCAAGTCGCGCCCGGAAACGTCACTTCGTCCCACCTCGAGGCGAACTTGCCCGCTGAAATCTGCACTGATGCTCTGGAAGAGCCAGGAACAAGATAATCTCTCAAAGGATCGGGGCAAGGTCACACGGCCGATTCAGTTCCTGGTCCAGCTCACTGGAATGTTTCGCAAAGATTCAAGGCGGGAGGCTGCCTGGAGGCCTGGTGGTGTTGCGCCTGGAGCAGTACGTCACCCCCTCCGGGATTTTGTATACTGGGACACACCAACATGGCGGGATTCACAAGATCATGGCCTCGGCTTACGACTTAAAGATGGCGTTAAAAGCACTGCAGTTCGACCAGGTGCTTCAGGCGGTTGCCAGCCGTGCCGCAACAAGCTACGGCGAAGCGCACCTGCTGGCGCTTCATCCCATTTGCGATAGGGCCAGCCTCGAGGTCGAGTTCGACCGCATCGAAGCATTGACCGGTGCTGTGCAACGCGGGGAGGAGCTGCCATTCGGCGGGATCCGTAATGTGGATGAGCCGCTGAAACGTGCCGCGACCGCCGGTATCCACCTCGAAGTTGATGAGTTACTCAACATCGGCCGCCTCGCCACTGCCTCCGGCAAATTGAAGCAGTTCATCGTGAAGAGGGCTGACTCCCTCGCCGCACTGAAGGATTTTGCAGAGATCATCCACTCGATGCCCGGCCTCGAGAAAGAAATCAACAGAGCGCTGGATGAGAACAGCGGTGAGGTGCGTGATGATGCGTCACCTGACCTTCGTAAGATTAGGCGTGCACTTGAAGTACAGGTTCAGCGGGTACGGAAAAAACTGGACAGCATGGTCCATGAGCTCGGCGGGGAGGGGATCCTCCTCGAGAGTGGGTATAGCGTACGTGACGAACGCTATGTCCTTGCGGTTAAACAGCCCCACAAGGGACGTGTACGCGGCATCGTGCACGGTTATTCCGCCTCCGGCGGCACGGTCTATGTCGAACCGGACGAGCTTGTTGAGCTGGGGAATGAAGTCCGCCGACTCGCCGAAGAGGAAGCGGATGAGGTGCGACGGATTCTGACCCTGCTCACGGACTGTGTCCGTGACCATCTGCCGCAACTCGAACCGGTTATCCAGGCCGTGACCGAGCTTGACAGCCTGCAAGGGCGGGCACGTTTCGCCTGGGATTGCGGGGCGATGCGTCCGCAGCTCAGCGATCATGAACTGCGTCTGGTCGGGGCACGCCACCCGCTGCTTCTGTTGCGGAAAGGACTGAACGGGACAGTACCCCTCGATCTTCACCTCAGCGAAGATGCGCCGGTTTTGGTGATCACCGGCCCGAATGCCGGCGGGAAGACGGTTGCGCTGAAAACACTCGGTCTGGCCACAACCCTTGTGTTGAGCGGACTCTGGCCACCTGCGGGGGAGGGGACGGTTGTCCCGCTCCTCGATCAGTGGCATGTGGTGATTGGCGATGACCAGTCGCTTGAAGGGGACCTTTCAAGTTTCACCGGCCACCTGGAGAAGCTGAAGGCGATCACGCATTCGCCCGATGCGAAAAAACTGGTGCTGATCGACGAAATCGCATCCGGGACCGACCCCACCGAAGGGGCGGGGCTTGCGATGGCGTTGCTCGAGGACGCGGTTCAGCATGGCTGGTGGACGGTTGTCACCACTCACATGGGCGCACTCAAAGCCTTCGCGCACGGCACCGACGGCGTGCGTAACGGTTCCATGCAGTTTGATCGCGAACACCTGACCCCGACATACCGATTCCTGCCCGATCTCCCCGGATCCAGTTATGCCCTGGAAATCGCCAGCAGGGTTGGATTGCCCGAGGATATTGTAGCACGTGCACGGCTGTATGTGGGGGAGGACCGTCTCAAACTCGAGGACCTGATCGAGGAGCTGACATCCCGTCTGCACCGGGTGCAGGAGAACGAGAGACGGCTTGCAACTCAGCTCACCCGGGCGACAGGAGTCGAGAAACTCCTTCAGGAAAGAATCGATCGCCTGGAAGCTCAACGAGCGGAGGCACTCGCGAAGGCGGCGGCAGCAGCGGAGCAGTTGCTGGCGGATGCCAACCGTGCGATTGAGAAGAGTGTCAAGGAAATCCGCGAACAACAAGCTTCCGCTGATGTGATTCGAGCCGCACGAGAGAGGGTGGAGCAGCAGAAGGAACGTGTTGCATCCGTGCAGCAGGAGACAGAAAAGAAGCGACGGAGTAATGCAGGTGGGGAGCGTCAGCGTGAAAGTGCAGGCGAGTCCCAGTCCCAGGGAAGCGAGTCAGAACCTGAGCGCCTCGCCGGGCCAGTTGTCGTGGGCGACCAGGTCAGGCTCACAAGCGGGATGCAGGGCGAAGTGCTGGCCCTGAAGGGCGACAAAGCCCAGGTTGCCGCCGGTTCACTCAAAATCTGGCTGCCGCTGAATGAGGTGATGCGTGTCAACCGAAGCCAGGGCGATGGCGGGCGGGTTCGAGTGGTCATGGACGAGGGCACGCATACGTCACGCTCAACCATCCCTGAGGATGTACCGACACGCACAGAACTCAAGCTGATCGGCATGAGGGCGGAGCAGGCGGAGATTGCGCTGGGGAAGTACCTCGAGTCGCTGGCGCTGTCCGGACTGCCTTACGCACGGATCGTTCACGGCAAAGGGACCGGCACTCTGCGTGCGATGGTGCAGGCACAGCTTGAACATCATCCGCTCGTGGCAGCGTTTCGGCTCGGTGATCAGCATGAGGGGGGAGACGGTGTGACCATCGTGGAAATAAAAGAGTAAGGCAGTCGCGGCCCCCGGAAATGTCTTACCAACTCTTGCGAGAACTACCCTATCACACTTTACCACTCTTCGCCTCGTCAGCCCTGCTCCGTGTCGAGCACTTCACGGACCCGCTGGGTCAAGGCCTTCATTGTGAAAGGCTTCTGGATGAATTCGACTCCCTCCTCGAGAATCCCCCTGTGAGCAATCACATTTGCCGTGTATCCTGACATGAAGAGAGTGCGTATTCCGGGACGGGACTTCCTGAGTTCTTCCTGCAACTGCCTGCCGTTCATCACGGGCATGACAACGTCTGACAGCAGCAGGTGAATGGTTGTGTCAATCGTATGCACAAGTTCGATCGCCTCGAGGGGAGTCTTTGCGATCAGCACATGGTAGCCTTTCGCCTCAAGAAATCGTTTCGCAAGTTTCAGCAGCGACTCTTCGTCCTCGACAACGAGGATTGTCTCACGGCCGGTGATCACTCGGGATGCCGCGATATTTTCGGCAAGGATCTGTTCGCCGGTGTGGCGTGGGAGGTAGATTTTGAATGTCGCACCCATCCCCTCTTCGCTGTAAACATGGATCACACCGCGATTCTGCCGGACAATCCCATAGACCATGGCGAGGCCAAGCCCGGTCCCCTCGCCTCGTTCTTTTGTCGTGAAGAAGGGCTCGAAGATACGTTGCATCGTCTCTTCATCCATTCCTGTTCCAGTATCTGTCATTGAGATCATGACATGATCTCCCTCGCCGATCGGCATATCCTCTCGCGAATAGTGCTCATCAAGCTGGACATTAGCGGTGTCAATGGTGATAGTGCCGACACCATGGATCGCGTCACGGGCATTGACCGCAAGGTTGGTCAGGATCTGGATGACCTGTGAGGGGTCGATAAAGACATCCCACAACTCCGACCCCAGACCGAGGCGAATCTCAATCTCCTCGCCAATCATCCTGCTCAGGAGTGATTTCTGGTCCTGGATGAGTTTGTTGAGATGGACAACCTGGGGTTTCACAATCTGCTTTCGGGAAAAGGCAAGGAGCTGACCTGTCAGGTCTGCGGATCGTTGCGCAGCGCGCTCGATCTGGCGCAAGTCATCATACAGGTCGCTGCCCTCCTCAACCTGGTCCATTGCCAGCTCAGCAGTGCTCATGATCACGGCGAGCATGTTGTTGAAGTCGTGCGCGACTCCGCCAGCGAGCCGTCCCACCGCTTCCATTTTCTGCGATTGTCGAAGCTGCTCTTCCAGATGTTTACGTTCTGTGATGTCATGGACAATCGAGTGGAGCAGTTCACGGCCATTGACCTCAACTCGACTGCTGAACACTTCGACCTCCCGTTCTGTGCCATCCGCAAGACGGTGGCGGAACTCGAACTGAGTCCTGGCCGAACTCAACGCACCTCTCATTGCCTCTTCTATCCCATCAGGGGACATTGTGTTGATCTGCTGAATCCTCATCCGCTTCAACTCTTCGACAGGCCATCCGTAGAACCGAGCGGCTGCCTGGTTGGCATCCAGGATGCTTCCATCCTTCGGGTCGATCAGAAGTTTGGTCGCGGAGTGCAGGTCGAACAGGTTGCGGTAGAGTTCTTCGCTTTGCTGGAGCGCCTCCTCGATCTTCTTACGGTCGGTGATGTTGACCGCGATGCCCACGACTCCCACAACACTGCCGTCTTTCTCACGGATCGGAGCGAGGGTGGCGGAAAAGGTCTGTCCTCCGAAAGTCTCCTCGTATTCGAGAACCTCGCCGACGAGAGCACGTTTGTGTGCGATGATCTGAGAGTGGTTCTCGTCATCCGTCCCAAGAACAGCATAGATCGTCTGGCCAACCATTTGGTCCGGTTCGAGACCGATTGCGTGGAGACCCCGTCCTTTCGATACCGTATAACGCAGCTCCTTGTCGACCACCCAGAGGATGCCGTCAAGATGGTCCCCTGCAGTGCGAAGTTGCTCTTCGCTTGTGTGTTTGGCAGCTTCCGCCAGCTTCAGATCGGTGACGTCACGTCCCACGCCGACAAGGCCAATGATCGCACCGTGGGTATCTTTCAGGGGAGAGAGGGAAGTCTGGAAGTGACGTTCCCTTTCCGGTCCCGCCGTGCTCCAGCTGTAAACGACATATTCGCCCTGCAAAGCCCGCTGATTCGCATTACGGTGAACCTGTGCATCCGCTTCACCGAAAATCTCAACACTGGTTCTGCCGAGGAAATGTTCTGGCGACAGTCCCGCAAGCTCGACCCAGGGACCGTAAACCCCGGTGTGCCGTTGTTCACGGTCGAGAGTGAAAACGATATCCTGCATGGAGGCCATGATGTTGCGGAAACGTTCCTCGCTTTCACGCAGCGCACGTTCCGCCTCGAGACGCTCGGTAATGTCGCTGATGATTGCGATGAAGCGATGGAAAGCGGGTTGATAGGAGAGATGTACCTCGACAGGATAACGGCTGCCATTTTGCCTTTCGTGTAGAGTTTCAAACCGTATGCCGGTTTTTTCGCCGGCGAGCAGGGGTGCGACAGCCGCCTTGAATTTTTCCTCCGGATACTCAGGTTTCAAATCAAACGGAGCCTTCGACATCATTTCAGCATGGGTGTATCCGAGATTGTCCAACGCTCGCTGATTAACCTGTGTGAAGTGGAAAGTGTCGTCTGAGAAAATGTAGATTTCGTTCTGAGCGTAATTCAGCATGCTTGTTATCAGGTCTTTGTCCTGTTCATGCCGTTTTCTCTCCGTAATGTCCATGTGAATGCCGAACATGCGAAGAGGTTTGCCTTTTTTGTCCCATTCAATCACCTTGCCTTTATCGAGCATCCAAACCCAGGTTCCATCTTTTTTCTGCATTCTTATTTCAGCTTCGTAGGCTTCGGTTTCTCCCGCGAAGTGTTTCTCGAGTTTTTCGAGTGCTATCTCAAGATCATCGGGCGAAGAGAGTTGCTTCCAGGTGTCAACTGTTGTCGGTTGAATCTCCTCAAGGGTATACCCCAGCATGTTGGCCAATCGCTCGTCGAAAAAGGTTTCTCCACTCTCGATGTGCCATTCCCAGGTTCCAACCCCTGTTCCCTCGATGATATTTGCCAACCGTTGACGCTCGTCGAGGAGGATCTGACGAACTCGCTTCCGCTCTGTCACATCTCGGATCAGGCCGAGGTAGCCGATCAGGTGACCTTCGCTGTCAAAGATGGGTGTACCGGTGGTGTCGCCAGGAAAAGTGTTGCCATTTTTCCGTCGGTAGGTCAGCTCGAAGGGTTCGATTTTGCCGCGTGCTTCTGGATTAAAGCGTAACTGGACCTGGCGATGAAACTCGGACTTTTCCGCATAGATCAGCTCGACACTTTTCAACAGTATCTCGTCCAGCGTGTACTCGAACATCTGGGTGAAGACCGAGTTGACCCGGACCACACGAAATTTTCTGTCCGTGTAAACAACCGCTTCGGGCATTCCTTCAAGAACCTGTTCCAGCTCCTCCGCTCTGTCCTGCAGCTCCTGCTGTGATTTGAGCGTCTGTGTGATATCCCTGCTGTTGACCACCCAGGCGTTCAGATCCGGCTCATGGAGATGATTGGTGAGGGAGTGCTCCATCCAGATCCAGTGCCCGGCTTTATGGAGGACACGCAAGGCGAAGGTGCTTGAATCGAACGGATTTAACTCTAAATGCTTGTAGCGAGTAGTGAGATCGGGCAGGTCCTCGGGATGGATCAACTCATTAAAACGGTGATTCAACAGCTCGTGTGGAGTGTAGCCGAGGATGGCGTGGATCGAGTCGCTGATATAGCGGAACCGTCTGTCGATATCCAGCAGAGTGATGACGCCCTTTTCCTTCTCAAGCATTTTCCGCAGACGGCGTTCATTTCGCAGGGCCTCTTCGCGGACATCGCGCCCGAGACGCTGGGATTCCAGCATCTTCGCGAGCAGCATCGTGGCGAGGGGGTAAATGAGCAGCACTGGAAGGGTGATCTGGCGCAGGGTCGCAGCAGAGGTCGCACTCGGCATCGCGAGCATCCAGCCGAGCATGACAATGTGGACGACTGCGCCGACGAAGTAGTAATCATGCCAACCGCGACGATTGTAGAAATAGTAACGCCAGAGCAGGCCAATCGCCGCAGAACTCAGCGTGACACCCACACCGGTGGGTGCGCCAACCCCGCCGAGAAGTCCGCGGTATACTGCAATGATGGCGGCGGCGATGGTGGTGGGTACCGCGCCGAAGAAGAGGCCGGTGACGGTCAGCAGCACAGAACGGGTATCGAAGATGAGGCCGGGCTGCAACTCCCAGCGGGTCAGCATCAGCCCAATCCCGATCAGCCCGATGATCACACCCTGGGCTGTCTTGCGCAGAATCTTGCTTGTGGATGTTCGTACAGGGCTGAGGAAAAACACCACTCCCAACAGCAGCAGCAGTGCAGCGTTTCCGATCATACCGGATGCAGCCGGACCCATCATGCAGGTACCCCCAATCGTGGACGATGATCTGGCTGATAGTAGAAGGTCATAGCCGCGTGGATCGCATCCTTGCAACGTTCCACCAGAAGAAGCCGTGCTGGCAGGACAACTTGCTTAAAACCGAAAGCTCCGCAAGAAGCCGTGTGAAGAAGCAGTGCCGATGCATCTCGCAGGAGGGGTCGTCTCAGGTCTGTCGCCCTCCTGTCCATCTCAGTTCGGGAGACAGGGAAAACAAGGAGATGCGCGGCACCGACCGTTCAATGTAACACGATTACCCCCCTCGATTCACGGATGAGGGAGGCGCTAACTCATTCGCTCAGGAGGCAGGAGGGTCTCCCCTTCAGTAGAGATCTGCCCGATTTTCCGCCAGAGCTGCGGATCTGGCGGAACGGCCTACTACAGATTGCCACGCTCGTTTTCGCTCGCGTGAAAACGGCTCGCAATGACCCACTTCTTTGAGGTGCAGGGAGGGACTTTCGTTTCCACTCCCCTGCGGTCCTGGGCAACAGAAGCTCCGCCTGATACTCCTCGTTTCGGTAAGAATCAGATAGGATTCCCGCCGCTGAGATGTACTCCCGCCCGATCCGTTGTACTTTCACTGCGTTGTTCATCCGAAGGAGTCAGCACCCGCTGGCCAACGGAAACCCACAAGCTGAATCGTTCACTGGAAGGAGCAGAGGATGGAACTGAGCTTTGTCGACATCGCTTTTTTCCTCCTGTTTTTTATCATTGTTGTCGGTGTCAGCATGTACAAAAGCCGCAAGGAGGAGACAGGTGAGGATTTCTTTCTTGCGGGTCGCAGTCTTCTCTGGCCGATGGTTGGGCTTTCGCTGATCGCAGCGAACATCTCAACAGAACAGATCGTCGGGATGGCCGGGCAGGGGGCGGGAAATGTGGGGATGGCGGTCGCCAGCTATGAATGGATGGCGGCGATCACCCTGGTCTTTGTCGCTTTCTACTTTCTGCCGCGCTTCCTCCGCAGCGGGATTTACACGATGCCCGAGTTCCTCGAACATCGCTTTAATCCCACGGCACGGACCCTGATGGCGATCTACACCCTGATCATCTATGTGGGTGTCACCATTGCATCAGTAGTTTATTCCGGCGCGTTGACCATCTATACCATTTTCGGCATGAGCCTGGTCAAGGCGGTCTGGTTGATTGGCGGGATTGCTGCGCTTTATACCATCTGGGGTGGACTGAAGGCGGTTGCCTGGGCGGACCTCTTCCAGGGTGGCGCGTTGATCCTCGGCGGGGTGGTGGTCCTGTTCGTCGGGATGAAAGCTGTCGGTGGCTATGAGAATTTCGCAACGGTCAATGCAGACCGTCTCCACATGATCCTGCCGAAGGATCATCCGGTCATTCCCTGGACCGCCCTGGTGATCGGGCTCTGGATTCCCAACTTCTACTACTGGGGTTTGAACCAGTACATCACACAGCGAACCCTCGCTTCCCGATCGTTGAAGCAGGGTCAGCTCGGGATCCTTTTCGCGGCATCCTTGAAGCTGCTGATTCCCTTCATCGTCATCTTCCCCGGGATCATCGCCTACCAGCTTTACAGCGGGCAGATGGGCGACACCCCCGATTCCGCCTATCCATTGCTGATTCGTAACCTGATCCCGGTCGGAATACGTGGATTTATTTTCGCTGCCATCGCAGGCGCGGTGATCAGCAGCCTCGCATCGATGCTCAACTCAGCGTCGACGATTTTCACCATGGACATCTACAAACGGTTGCTCAAAGCGGATGCCAGCCAGAAGGCGCTGGTGACAATGGGGCGGGTAATGACAGCCCTGCTTGTGGTGCTGGGCTGCCTGATTGCCCCCAACCTCGGCGACCCTCGTTTCAAAGGCATTTTTAACTACATCCAGGAGTTCCAGGGGTTTGTGTCGCCCGGTATCCTTGCAGCCTTCATCTTCGGGCTTGCAGTGAAACGCAGTCCCGGGCTTGCCGGTGTGACCGCTTTGATCGCGAGCCCGGTGATCTATGGTATCCTCTATTTCACGGTAAACCAGATGGCCTTCCTCAATCGAATGGCCATCACCTTCGGTGTCATCCTCGCTTTGATGACCCTGATAACACTGCTCAAACCACTTGCCGAACCGGTTGTGATGCCGGTGCGTAAGGGATTCGAGGATATCACTCTCGGAAAACCCGTGAAATGGTATGGAATCGGGGTGATTGTGGCAACGTTGATCCTCTATGCGATCTACTGGTAAGTCAGTGTTGAATCGGGCGTGGGCCGTGCGGGAGGCAGACATTGTCCCACCGATTTGCCCTTCCAGCCGTTGGATGATTGGGGGATCAGTTCTACACTTTTGCGTCCTTACAAGAATTTATACGGCGCGCTCTGCCCAGTCAGGTTGTCAAGATCCACTATGGGTGTCTTGACAGCCCAACCAGACGCCCATTGATGTAAGTCCTTGTTTTCTTGAAAAGTAAGATGCTTATACGACAGGCAACAAGTCTGTTGTATGGTCGCTCGCAGTCTTCGCCCCGACAAGCGCAGCAAATTTCTTTTCAAGAAAACAAGGTTCGTTCAAGATGTCTCATTCACAGCGGTCAAGTCGCTCCAGGAAACGTCACTTCTTTCCGCCAGCCGGCGAACTTGACTGCTAAGTTCAGGCACCAATTCTCAGGAGGAGCCACACTTCTAAAGGTATCCTGAGTTCGAACCTCGTTTGAGTTAATCTCGGTTAACTGTCTAATTCTCAGGCTCTTCGGGCGGGGTGGCGGTGTCGATGAGAAGCTCTCGGCGGGTTGAGGAGAAGAGGTCCACACACTATCTTTGACCTTAATCGAATCGGGGCGGACCGCAGTCGGCCCATGCACCCCCATCCATTCACCCTCCACAAACCAGCGGAGGATTCATGCTTTCCTTTCGTGCCCGTGGCTTCACGCACTACCGCTGGCAGACGGGAATGGCAGCCTGGATGTTGCACCGGATCACCGGCCTGGCGCTGGTGTTCTACATTACCTTGCACATCTGGGTTGTATCCAGCCTGCAACTTGGCCCGGAAACATTTGAAGCGACTATGGCATTTGTCAGCGCCCCGTTGTTTCGTTTCCTCGAAGTCGGTCTTCTCTTCTGTGTGATCTATCACGCTTTTAATGGCATTCGCCTGGTTGCGATTGACTTTTTTGGCGCGACAGAGAAGCACGCCCCGCTGTTCTATCTCCTGATGGTGATCGGTGGCCTCCTCTGGATTTACGGAGGCGGCACGATGATTTCACATGCGCTGCATCAGCTTCAGGCTGGTGAGCCGTTTTTCCCGTTCTAAGCGGAGGAGCCAAACGTGGCGCGATTGCTCAAGCAGTTCGGCACCCAGTCAGGCGGGTCGACGGCGTGGATCTGGCAGCGGATCACAGGCCTGCTCCTGGTGGTGACCCTTTTCCTGCACTATCTCTTTCTCCATTTCCTCAATGGCGGCGATGTGACATTCAGCGAAGTATCAGGCCGTCTCGCCATGCCACTCTGGAAAACGATCGACATTACCTTCCTCACCGCAGCGCTCTATCATTCGGTCCAGGGGGTGATCATTAACATCCATGATTACGTGCATCGTGCACCGCTTCGCATCACCCTTGTCGGATTAACCTGGGCGGTCGGGCTGATCCTGTGGATCACCGGCATCGCGACAGTTGTAACCATTCAGAGCCTGTGAGGAGGCCAGAGAAATGATCCATCGTCATGACGTGATCATCGTCGGCGCCGGCCTTGCAGGGTCGCGTGCCGCGGTGGAAATCGGACAGGTTGCCGACGTGGCGGTCCTGTCGAAAGTCTATCCCAGCCGTTCACACTCGGGCGCGGCGCAGGGCGGCATTGCCGCCTCGCTGGCGAATATCTCGAAGACGGATCGCTGGGAGTTCCACATGTTCGATACCGTCAAGGGATCGGACTACCTCGGCGACCAGGATGCCATCGAGCTGATGGTCCGTGAAGCGCCGGAAACCGTAATCGAGATGGAGCACTGGGGCTGCCCCTTCAGCCGTACGGAAGAAGGGAAGATCGCCCAGCGCAAGTTTGGCGGCCACACCCTCGAGTTTGGCAAGGAACCGAGCCTGCGGGCCTGCTATTCCGCCGATTTCACCGGTCATGTCCTGCTGCACACCCTGCATGAGCAGTGCCTGAAACACAATGTCAATTTCTACTCCGAGTTCCAGGCGCTCTCCCTGATCTTCCGGGATAACCGTGCGATCGGTGTTACCGCCTGGGACATGGTCAACGGCGGACTGCACACTTTCTACGGCCGAGCGGTGATGTTCGGGACTGGTGGCTACGGCCGCGCGTATAAAATCACCTCCAACGCCCACGCGAACACAGGCGATGGCCTCGCTCTCGTCACGCGGGCAGGATTGCCCCTGCAGGATATGGAATTCGTGCAGTTCCACCCGACCGGGCTTTGGAAATCCGGCATCCTGGTGACCGAAGGGGCACGTGGAGAAGGTGGCTATCTCGTCAATGGGGAAGGGCGGCGGTTCATGGAGGATTATGCTCCGACCCTGATGGAGCTGGCGCCGCGTGACATGGTTGCACGTGCCATGCAGACCGAGATTGACGAGGGCCGTGGCATCGGCGGTAAGGACTACATCCACATCGATGTCTCCCACCTCGGTGAGGCGAAACTGATGGAACGTCTGCCGCAGATCACCGAACTTGCGATGAACTTCGCAGGTGTCGATCCGCGGATTGAGCCGATCCCGATTCAGCCGACCGCGCACTACAGCATGGGCGGCATCCCGGCAAACCCGAACTGCCGTGTGACGTACAACGCCAACCGGGACGAGACTGTCGGCTTCTACGCCGCCGGCGAATGCTCCTGTGTCAGCGTACACGGCGCCAATCGCCTTGGTACGAACTCCCTGCTCGAAGCACTGCTGTTCGGGCGTCGCGCGGGCAAGCAGATTGTCGAAGACCTGCACCACCTCGAGTTTCCTGATCTGCCTGCCGATTACGAAGATGCTGCACGCGAAGAGGTCGACCGGATGCTGAACTCGACCGGCAGCGAAAAGGTCGGCAAGATTCGTGACGAGTTGCAGGAGACGATGACCCTCGATTGTGGCGTTTTCCGGACGGCGCAACAGCTCGAGCAGCAGCATAAAAAGCTGGAAGAGCTGGAAGATCGGTTCAAGCATATCACGATCGATGACAAGGGCAACCGTTTTAATACCGATTTGCTGGAGGCGATCGAGTTAAAGCATCTGCTCAGCTTCTCCGGCGCGATTGTCGAGGGGGCGTTGCAGCGTGAGGAAAGCCGTGGCGGTCATTTCCGTAAGGACTTCCCGAAACGTGACGATGCGAAGTTCCTCAAACACACGCTTGCCTGGAAAAAGGATGGCAAGTGGACGCTGACTTTCGACAAGCCCGTTGTCCTGCAAGGCGTCAGCCACAAGGGCTTCGAGCCGATGGAGAGGAAGTATTAGATCGCTAAAATTCCCGGGGAGGGGTGATCCCCTCTCCGGGGATATTGGGGAGCAAGACATGCAAATCGAGAGTTTTGTAAAGACTAACATTAGTGATTTTAATACGTCTTTGAAGACAGAAGAGGATGTTAAGATTAAAGTGATTGTTCCATATCTAAGTATTTTGGGCTATTCATACAATAATTTACGCTTCGAGAACTCCATTAAAGTACAAATAGGCGTGAAATCAACAACTGTGAGATCTGATATCGAGGTCGTTATTGATGGTAAAGTTCAGATGGTTATAGATATAAAAAATCCTCATAATTCCATTAGTGAAAGAGATATAATTCAGTGTGCTAGTTATGCGAAGCTTTTAGATATTACTCCAGCACTATATGCGGTGGTTACTAACGGTCGTTCTTCTATTGTTACAAATGTCTACACAGGCCAGCGAATCGAGGAAATTCCCGCTCCTGATAAATTATTGCGTGATATTAACAAAACTAATCCTAAGCCTTTTGGTGAGATACAACTTCGCGAAGTAAAAAGCGCATTGCTGACGATTAATGAACCTAAAGAACTGTATTCCGTTATAAACAGATGTAAGGATATAATCGAGAAGAAAGGGTTAATAAGATCTGATCAGTCATTTCGCGAGATGACTAAGATTATTCTTGTTAAAATGAATGAAGAACGAAGAGCAAAAAGTGGCGAAGGTGGCAATAGATTTCTGGTTGAATATTTTAACGCATTCATGGGTGCTAATGAGGCAGATGCAGTTGATTGCATGCTTCATTTGTTTAAAGAAGCTTTGGTACGATATGAGGATATATATCAAGATGATCAGTTTGGCCTTAGTGATAGCGAGTGTATTATTGATATCGTCAAAATCCTTGAGCCATTCTCATTTTTGGGTACTGGAGATGATATAAAGGGGACAGTATATGAAGTATTCCTCAAATCCACGCTCAGGGGTGAGTTGGATCAGTATTTCACTCCAAGAGAAGTAGTCGAATTCATAGTGGGGATAAGCGACCCAAATCCCGGCGAAGTAATTCTTGACCCTGCATGTGGTTCTGGCGGCTTTCTGATTCAAGCGTTTAGGTATGTGAATCAAAAGATTGTAGATAGTGCTATATCAGAAAGTGAAGCGAAGAAAAGATATGCTAATTTAATAAACAAGTGTTTGTGGGGTCATGAGGCTGATTATGACTTGCATGTACTAGCTAAAATTAATCTAATTATGCACGGAGATGGGTGGAATAATATCTATCAGGGTAATACTTTAGATACGATATCGTTAGCTGATAATTACTTCGATAAAGTGCTGACTAATCCTCCTTTTACAATTAAATATGATAATACTAAAGTGTTGTCGCGCTATCATTTTGGTAGAGGAAAAGATAGCGAAGAGTTGGATATATTATTTGTAGAACAGGCAATTAATCTTCTTAAAGAGGGTGGTGAGCTATATATTGTTCTTCCAGAAGGTCTACTTAATACTAAACGTTATATGTATTTTAGAGAATGGTTGTTAGAAAATAGCCATCTCTTGTTATCGGTGAGTCTGCCAGAGGGGACATTTATAACATTTGGTGGCTCAGTATCTAAAACATGCGTACTCGGGGTTAGAAAGAAGGATAAAACTAGTACCTACTTGCATTGAAAGCCGTTAGTATGTATATTGGGACCATGAGTCGACGAGCCCCTGTTA
>Ga0068713_1000626_pt1 | contig 61767 bp, 52 predicted proteins | sample MTBAKSrepl2MetaG_FD_62223 | JGI IMG/M metagenome (GOLD analysis project Ga0068713, IMG submission 62223) | Enrichment culture microbial communities om Arthur Kill intertidal strait, New Jersey, USA, that are MTBE-degrading - MTBE-AKS2 (Arthur... | ecosystem: Environmental > Aquatic > Marine >... | reverse complement strand
CTCAAGCACCACACGCCGGTGTTCTTCATCCGCCCCTTGTAGACGTTCCTTCTGCCACCACTGACGCTCGTACCGCCCCAGGTTGTACACATCGAACGCCCGGTACGACTTCCCCTCTGCACTCAAGGTCCGCTGGAGGTCAATCAGACGCTTCCGGGAGGTGTGGATCGCAAACCGCCCCAAATCTGCCATGATCCATCTTCGGCCCAACCGCTCCGCCACCGCACCCGTCGTCCCACTGCCGCAGAAGAAGTCAGCTACAAGGTCACCTTCATTCGAAGCAGCGGAAATTATTCTTGTCAACAACTCTTCAGGCTTCTGTGTATCATAGCTCAGTCTTTCAAGAGCTTGGGAATTGATCGCCTTAATATCGTCCCATACATCCTGCAAAGGTGTTCCTGGCATTTCATCTAAGTATCTTATATACTCAGCAGTTCCAGTTTTTGTATAGCGTATTCTACCAGCATCGTGGAGTTCTTTCATCTTAGTAATTGGGCATCGCCAGATTCTCGTTACACCATTCCACTCATACTCATAGCCACCACCTTTCAACCCCATAGCAGTCAAATTGTCAGTTCTAAAGATCCTTCCATTTTCATCTTTCATCCTATAATGAGTTTTTATATATTCTTCGTCATACCCACTATATAATACGTTCCATATTCGATTCTCTTTTACCTTAGAAAAGTACAATATTGTATCTTGGGCATTACCAAACCTATTCGGATCACTATGAGCGGATGTTCTTTTCCAAATTATGTGGTTCACAAAATTATCTATCCCAAAAACATCATTTAAGATCAATCTGATGAACGCATTCACTCGCCAATCACAATGGACAAATATTGATCCATTTTCGGACAACAATAGATTCGCTAACATTAATCGCTCGTATATCATGTGGACATATGAATCAACTCCCCGCCCCCATGTATCACGATACGCAATCATTTCAAGAGTTGACTGATCTTTATAGACAGAATCGCTCCCATCTCCTACTTGTACTTTCATCGTAAAATCCGCCCCCACATCAAAGGGCGGATCAATATAGATCAGGTCTATTTTCTCCTGGAATTCCTGGAGCAAGCTGGCCATCACCAGCTTGTTATCTCCCCAGATCAGACGGTTGCGGAAATCATCCTGGCGGGTAGTTTCTTCATCAAACTGCAAGCCGAAGTTCTCCCCCATGGCAGCAGCTTCAGAGCGGGGCTGATCGACGGTCTCAATTTTCTGCAACGGCATCGCGGATCCGGCGACATCTACCTCACGCCGATTCCCATACTCATCATACTTCCCTTCCCACACCAGCTCCGTCTTCCTCCCCGACAGCGGATGCGGATTCTCTGGTCCCCAGGGCGCGCCGGGAAGGTGCTTTTTGCTCTGATTCATCGGGCTACCAACTCCAAGTCTTTATCATCATCTGATGGTATGGAATGTAACAATCACTCCAGGTCGCATCCAGCTCTCAGCAAGTCAAAATGGACAATCGAATGGGTTTACCTCTCTTGCTCCGTTCCCCCCTCCAGTTCCTCCAGCCTTTCCCGTATCCGTTCCTCGACATCGAGGATTTCGGCGTCGCCCATGACATAACGTGTGGTTTCGAGGCGGAGCTCCTCGAGCATCTCTTCGATGGCGTTCAGGGTGGTGGCGATGATGCGGCTTTGACGTCGGACGACCTTCATCATCGTCTCGACCAGTGCGGGATTGTCGGGCGGGGTGACGGCGACATGCCCCTGGATGGCGGCGACGGCGTTGTTGATGTAATGCGACAGGGTGATGAGCAGGGCTTCCACCGCACGGCGGCGCTCTTCCTCCCTTTCGCGTGCCCGTGCGATCCGTTCCAGCCGTTGCAGACGCAGGGTTGTCCGAACACGCGCCACCAGCTCATTGGGGTTGTAGGGCTTGGTGATGTAGTCTATCGCGCCGAGTTCGAGCCCTTTCATCTTGTGGTCGAGATCATCCCGGGCGGTGACAAAAATGACCGGCAGCGCTTCTGTGGCGGGGTGGGCTCGGATACGGTCAAACACTTCGAAGCCGTCGATGTCCGGCATGGTGATGTCCAGCAGCACCATCGCGGGCGCAAGAGCGAGGATTTTCTCCCACCCCTCCTCCCCACCCCGTGCGACGTCGGTACGGAAACCGTGACGTTGCAGCGCCATTTCGGCGATGTCAAGGGCGAGAGGTTCATCGTCCACGACCAGAACGAGGGCAGGCTCGTCCGTCACTTCCGGCTTGATTCCATTGCGCGACTGGTCGTGTTGCTCGGACGAGTGATCCGAATGACTCATGCCTCTCCCGGGGCGTTGTTTACCTGTGACGGGCCGTGAAACGTCTGCAGGCCCGCAGTTCCCTTACGAATCGTATGGCCGTTTTCGGTACCCCGCCAGCCCACAAACTCGGTTCGTCCAGTGATCGCAACCAATCGGGCCTGGATGCTTCCAATCCGTGCGGGATCGAAAAAGCTTGCGTCAAAATACCATCCTGTGCGCCACGGCACAACGAAGAACGGGCAAACGCGGCATTCTACCCATTACCCAACGATGCGGCGACACGGAGCCCCTGCTTCCGGCGGATTAATCGGGAAACCAATCCTCCGTTTGCCACACACGACTGACCGTTTATATTGGGTGGGAGCAGTCCACCTCCCAATGCCGGAGTTATTGATGGTACTCAATTATCTCAAGGTTACCTTGCGTCATCTTGCACGGAACCGCATTTATTCAGCGATCAACATTCTCGGATTTGCCCTCGGACTTGGCACCAGCCTGATCATCACACTTTACGTGCTGGACGACCTCTCCTTCGACCGGATGCATGACAAACGCGGGCGGATTTATCGCATCCTCACCGAAGACCTTACCCCCGGAAGCAGCGCGCACCATGCTGTCACCTCAGGAATGCTGGTCCGCACGGTCCAGGAATCCATCCCGGAGGTCGAAAATTCGGTCCGTCTCGTGGATTATTCGCAGAGCAGCCTTTCCATCGCGGAGGATGGGGTTTTTGACCCGGATGCACCCACTATAAGCTGCCGTGCGTTGTATGGCGATTCGACCTTCTTCGATGTTTTCAGCTTCGAGCTGTTGTCAGGGAGCGGACGTGACATTCTCCGTACGCCCAACACCTGCCTGATCAGCGACAAGGTGCAGGCCACGCTGTTCGATGGCGCCAACCCCATCGGACGGCAGGTGAGCTACGGTCAGACCGCGCCGCGAACCATAACAGGCGTTTACCGGGCCATGCCCGCCAATTCGCATTTGCGGGCTGACATTCTCCTCAGCCCGGATACCCAGGCCGAGGTGATGGCCACCTGGAATGACTGGCACACACTCGCGACAGTCGGCTATCTGCTGTTGCGTAAAGGCGCCGATCCAGATGGCGTTGAAGCAAAAATGCAGCAAGTCGCGCTGGAAAATAATTTCGGCGAAGGCATTTTCCGGCCGACTTTACAGCCATTAAAAAGCATCCACCTCGACTCAGGAAACATAACCTACGACAGGATAAACCACACCCCCGGTGACAAGACCCGGGTAATCATTCTCGCCGCGATCGCTACACTCACCCTGCTGCTCGCGTCGATCAATTTTATCAACCTCTCCAGTGCGCGGGCGATAAAACGTGCACGGGAAGTGGGGTTGCGTAAAGTGGTCGGCGCCGGTCGAGGTCAGCTCGCCTTCCAGTTCCTTGGCGAATCCAGCCTGATGGCACTGCTGGCAATGATCCTGGCGATCTTCGCGGTTTGGCTGATGGAGCCGCTGCTGCCGCAGATTTTTGAACGGTCACCGATTTATACGATCTCAGGTACACCGCTCCTGCTTCCCCTGCTGCTGATCACGGGGGTGATCGTCGGTCTGCTGTCCGGGGTCTACCCTGCCCTGGTCCTCGCCTCCTTTCAACCCATTACCTCATTACGCGGCGGGTATAGAACGGTCAAGCAGAAAATGACCCTGCGTCATGTCCTGGTCACGGGACAATTCGCCATCTCCATCGCGCTGATCGTCGCCGTGCTGGTCGTGCTGCAGCAACTTCGGTATCTGCAGACGATGAATGTCGGGTATAATCGTGAACAGGTGCTGACCATCCCCATGTGGAGCGCGGGTGGCCCGCGGGCGGTGCAGTTGCTGGAAAACGAACTCAAATCACTGCCCACACTCGAATCAGTCGGTGGCTCTTCGCATCTGCCGAGCTGGGAGTTGCCGAAAACGGACATCCTGCCTGAAGGAAGGAACCATAATGAGAAGGGTTTGATGGTCAATCAGACCTACATCGACGAGGGCTACCTCACCACGTTGCAGATCAATATCACACAGGGGCGCAATTTTTCGTCGCAATTCGCCGCCGATGCACCCTATGGAGTGATCCTGAACGATGCAGCCTTACGTTACATTGGATGGCAGGATGTGTCCGGTCGGCGGCTGACTATCGAAGAAAGCGACAGGGAGCACGAAATCTACCATGTGGTCGGGGTTGTGGAGGATTTTCAGTACTCGAACCCACGTAGCGAGATTGAACCTCTGATTATGCATTATGATCCGCGCAGATTGAACATCGTGCTCGCCCGCATCCGTCCCGGGATGATCCCGGAGGCGATCGATCAGATACGTGCCACCTATAATCGGCTCTTCCCGGAACGACGGTTTGTCGGCTATTTCCTGGATGACATCTTCGACGCTCAATTCAAAAGCGACCGCCAATTCGCCCGCGACCTCAGTATTTTCGCCGGCCTGGCCATCCTGATTGCCACACTCGGCCTGTTCGGACTCGCCTCTCACTCTACCGAACAGCGCAGAAAAGAGATCGCCATACGCAAAGTGCTCGGTTCAGGGGAGCGCCAGGTCGTCACCCTGCTGACCTGGGACATGCTCCGCTGGGTACTGCTCGCGAATCTATTCGCCTGGCCGCTGGGCTGGTTCGGGCTGAAGCGATGGCTGGACGATTTTGTCCACCGAACCCCGCTCACTCTTGATCCTTTCCTGCTCGCGGCACTCTCCGCGCTGATCGTTGCTGCCCTGACTGTAGCGGTGCAGTCCTTGCGTGCCGCACGGACGAACCCTGCGGATGTGCTGCGTAACGATGCGTAGCTACTGCACAATCCCCTCAGGCAGGTAGAGCCGGGCGAGTTCTGTGAACTCCTCGACCTGCTCATGCTCCCAACTCCTGCCCTTCCCAAGCTCACGCCCGAGCAGGGATGCAACACGCGGTGAAACCTTCACAGCAGCACGTGCATCGAAGAGCAGTGAACGAGTACGCCTCGACAACACATCCTCAACAGTGCGCGCCATCTCGTGACGTGCAGCCCAAACCACCTGCGCACCATTGACAGGGAGCCGCGGATGGAGCGGCTCAGCCGACTCGGGGTGCTGCTTCATCCATGCCTGAAGGGGCGCTGCATCCGAGCCGTAGCAGGCCAGATCACCATAGCTATGTGCATGTTCATGCCAGCCGTGCAGTGGCAGATCTCGACTCAGTGACGGGACATGTGTCAGCTGAGCCACTGAAATCGCCTGATCAACCGTCTCTTCGGCCATGTGACGGTAAGTGGTCCATTTTCCACCGGTGACTGTGACCAGGCCGCTACGGGAAATGAGGATGGTGTGATCACGAGAAATGGATGACGTCGCCCCACCGGCGCCATTCTTGACCAGGGGCCGGAGTCCGGCGAAGACACTCAGCACATCCCCTTCTTTCGGATCACGGACCAGGTAACGTGCCGCATGTTCGAGGAGAAACTCCAGCTCTTCACGGCTTGCTGTTGGCTCAAGTGAGGGCTTGTCCACCGGGGTGTCGGTCGTGCCGAACAGCACACGGTCATACCAGGGAATGGCGAAGAGCACACGGCCGTCATCGGTGTGCGGCACCATGATCGCCGTATCTCCACCGAGGAAGGAACGATCGAGTACGATATGAATCCCGCGGCTGGGCTGCACAATCGGCTCCCACTCGGCCGAATTCATCCGCAGGATATCATCGGCAAAAACACCGGTGGCATTGATCACGCAGCGGGTGGAGATCTCGTGCGTTCGTCCGCTTTCGCTGTCGACAAACTTTAGCCCGCGCACCAGCCCATCCTCCTGCACAAGCCTGGTCACCTGGGCGTAATTGAGCAGAACAGCCCCTTCCTCTGCCGCGGTTTGCACCAGGTTGACGATAAAACGAGCATCGTCGAACTGGCCATCATGATAGACCACACCGCCACGCAACCCATCGGTCTCAATGACAGGGATCCGTTCGATCGTCTCCTCGCGGGTGAGATTCCGCGATGAGCCGAAACCATGCCTTCCCGCGAGGAGGTCGTACAAGCGCAGGCCGATCCCGTAAAAAGGACCTTCCCACCAGTCGTAGACCGGAACGATGAAGGGGAGGTCATGAACAAGATGGGGCGCATTGTCACGCATGACTGCGCGTTCCCGTAGTGCCTCAAGCACCAGGCTGACATTGCCTTGCTGCAGGTAACGCACTCCGCCATGCACCAGCTTGGTGCTGCGGCTGGACGTGCCCTTGCCGAAGTCATGCTGTTCCAGCAGGAGTACCTGGTAGCCCCGCGAAGCCGCCTCGACCGCCACTCCCAGCCCGGTCGCCCCTCCGCCGATCACCACAAAATCCCAGGGCTCAGTCCGGCTTGTGAGCTTCTCGAGCATCCTGTCGCGGTGGCAGTCGGGGCCCTCGAACCGTTGCACGCACCCCTGGCTTGAATCCTCAGGCAGGAGCAGGATGGGGCCAGGCTCATGCGGCGCAGCGGCGCGACCGAGCCATTTCCGCCACCAGGTGCTGAAGGAGCGTACCTGACGCTCCCACCATCCGGGCAGCGGGTGGGTCAGGAACGGTGCTAACAAACCGGAAAGCTCCGGCGCGCGGAGGTAGCCATAAATCTTGTGCGGGTTACGTTCGCCCTCGAATTCATAGTCGTTGACAATTTCATGATCGACCGGCTTGACCCCGTTTGCACTGACGTGATAGTCGTCCGACAAATCAAAATTGACCGCAACCTTGTCTTCCAGGTCGGCGAAATTGTGCCATGCTGCGATGATGTTCGGCGGTGTGGTCAGGGCGCCGGGTGGTGTGCCGGGCCGTACCCGTTCGGACGCGATCCGGGCCATCACCACAGGCAAACCAAGCGGTGAACCGATAGTGACGAAGGTCTCCACTTTCAGGTCGGGATTCAGGTCGAGAACATCGAAGGCGATGATCGAGCCCATCGAATGGGCAATCAGCAGGATACGGTCCTGCTGGTGTTTTCTCAGCGTGGCTGCAAGACGTTCACGTACAAGCATACGGAAGGATGGCTTGCCCTCCACCACCCCCTCTGCAGGCGAGGCGTAATAAGCCTCAAGATCCTGGAAATAGTAGTGGATCAGGCTGTCAGCGATGTGTTCATAGTTCAGTGTCATATCGTCATTCAGCAGGAGGCGATCCATCAGATTCTCGAAGGTCCGGAGCATCCTCCGTCTGAACCGATGCGGTTGACGATCGAACAGCTGCGAAGCAGGAACGTAGGGGTGGGTCAGGTGAAGCGGATCCTCGGGGTCGGCGACATCCAATGATTTCGGGATGGGATGAAGCAGATCCGCCCAATAGACCAGTTCAAACTCGAAAGCGGGAATAGGCTGTCCGATCCGCTCCAAACCCTCGTCAATGGCGGCACGCCACCATTCCGTCAGCAGGGCACGATCGGGTTTGTTGCCTAAACCGTGAATGCCTATGATCACATTTTTCACATCCCCTCCCCCACTCTTCGCAACAGACGATCCGGGTAGTCTGTGAAGACACCGTCGACACCCAGCTCTTCCATCCAGTCGAACTCTTCCGGGTGATTCACCGTGTAGACAAAGAATTTCAGGTTGCGGCGGTGCGCGTCTTCGACAAATTCGCGGCTGACAAATTCGATATTCGCGTGAACCGACCACGCCCCCAGCTGCTCGGCAAAAGCTGCGTGGCACAGCGGAAGGTCACCGGTCAGTGCGCCAATCCGTATCCCGGGCAGCACTTGCGAAAAAAGCTGCAGTTCAGAGTGAATAAAGGAGGAGACAAGAAAACGATCCGGGTGCCAGCCCAGTTCACGACAACAGGTGTCGATCAATGCAGCCACAGGAGCAGCGGTACCAGGCCATTTCAGCTCGATGTTCAAGCCGATCTGCCCATCCAACAGATCGATCACCTCACGCAGGAAGGGGATTTTTTCGCCATTGCCGGCATTTAGAGAACGCAGGTAGGGGAGCGTCTGACGAAAAACAAATCCCGTTCCGTTGGTCGTGCGCTCCAACCGGAGGTCATGGAAGACAACCAGCTCACCCTCGACAGGGTAGACATCCGCTTCGACCCAGTTTGCGCCCAGTTCAAGCGCCCTGGCAAAGGCGGCGAGAGTGTTTTCGGGTCCATAACCCTTCGCACCGCGATGCGCAAAACAGATCATGGGTACCTCCTGCAAGGTTACCCATAAAAATAAGGGACCGAAGAGCAATCTCCGATCCCTTTATCGTGTCGGGGCGACTGGATTTGAACCAGCGACCCCCTGCTCCCGAAGCAGGTGCGCTACCGGGCTGCGCTACGCCCCGAACGAACGGAGCGCAATATAGGCTCGAGGGGTTGGAGTGTCAACGGATGAGCGGGGTCGGGACTCTTGACCAAACCGCGATTCCGTTTGTCCGGACCCGAAGAGTGATGAAGCGAGTGACCGGGTATGAAATCGTATGTCCGGGGATAATGGGAAAGCCGAAGTTCCGTGGGTACGGAACTCCGGCTTTCGGGGACAGCGTCAGGGAAAACGCTGCGTGGGCAAACCGCGAACCAGGGCTGAACACTCAAGGAAACCGTCTCGCAAGCAGTACAGTCCCTTCGTCACCGCTTCCCGTGCCTGGCGCAAAAGCAATGAAGGCTTCTGCTTCCAGGCGGGTGTCGCATGAAACCAATCGTTGGGCAATGCTGAGTCTGGAAAACCATGCAGTGTGCAGTATCGTTCGCCCGTGCTGAAGCAGTGCAGTAAACCGTCAAAGGAGGCAGTACCGTTTCAGCGACACCAATCTGTAAGAAGCCTTCATTGTTTCAAAGATCGCGGACATCAAAGTGTGCTGTTCTGTGCGTGGGTAGTGCAACGGCTGTGCCAATAACGAAAAACGGACTCCCCGGGGAATCCGCCGACATTTACACATTCTATATTCTTGCTAAACAGTGAGATAGAACAGAAGGCCGCCGCTTACAACCCTGGAACCCCACAGAATCGGTATGCACAACGTGCAAGAATTGCACGTTGTGTGCTACAGGTGCACGAGTGGACCGTTTCATCCACTCAGAACGATTTTACGACTTCAGGACAGTCCTCTTCGGCGTTGCTTTCGTTTCCTGCAGCACCACTGCGCGTGCACGAAAGCGCCTTGGCAGAAACAAGGGAAGGTTGCTCAGAACTCATCAGTGTAGATTAAACGATCCATTAGAACCGGATGGTCACTCCGATCAGTGGTCTTGAGTGGAGCGAATCCCATCCAAGCTGCACCTGCGCTCCCGCCTCTGTCTCACCGGCCGGTGGATAATAGAGAGCATCGAAGACATTCACCACCCAGACGACCCCCAGCGCGATCGCCAGTCCATTTCTGGTACTCCAGGCTTCACGCCAGGATTCATAGGTGCTGGCTGCGTCATCCGGATCGGTCGCATCCCTGTACTTTCCTTCGAGCGATACGGTCTGGAACTGGCTGAAGAGCAACCCGGTGCCGACAAGGGTCGTGATGCCGAGAAAGGCATAACCGTGCTCACGATTCCCCTTGTGGAATTGCCCCCAACCGGGCAGCAACAGACTGCGCCTCGCCCCCTCAAGACGCAATCTTGTCGACTGCATGGCGCTTTGCGTCAGGTCCATGTCGCGGATTTGCACACGTTTAAAATCGGCACGCGCCTCATCGAAAACTGCCAGGATTTTTGGAGAGGTCAACCCACGATCGAGATTGAGATCGGGGTTGAAGCGCAGCGCCTGCAAAAAGTGATCGCGTGCAAGCTGGGGGTCCTCACGTGCCACGGCGATAAATGCGAGCACCTGGTGCAGCTCGCTCCGTTCCGCAGCGGTGTGTTCTCCCGGCTGATTCAGGAGACGCAAGGCTTCCAGTTCTGCGCGGTCTATACGTCCCGTTCGGTAATGGGTCAGTACAGTTTCCACCGGCGAGAGGGTTGTGGCTTCCTGTGCACTGCAGCGATCGGATAGAACCAGCAAACCCAGCAATCCCGCGAGCAGCAGGTAAAGCGTCGGGGCGGCACTGAGCCGACCTGTCCGATCAGCCCATCTTGTAATGGACACCTTTACCGCCTTCCGGATAGAACCAGTTCACGTATTGCGGGGCGACCACATGGCATGTGCCGCATTCGACACAGTTTTCGTAATTCACAATGCACTCGCCGGTCTTCGGATCCTCGACATACACCTTCGCGGGGCAGGCGTAGAGGATCGCTTTTACCGGATCAGCTTTGAACTTCTCCTGATCCACCGTAATGTGAGACTTCTCATCTGTCCGGTAAGCAAGTAGTCCCAGCTTATCTTCGATCGTTTTCGGGTTGGTTCCGCTCATCTTACCACTCTCCCGATACGTAGCATTTCCGTGGCAAACTTCCACAATCCGATATCTTTCCGGATACTGCGCAGGATCCCCTTCTCGACATCCGCCTTCGAGGTTTCGTCGATAGTGAAATAGTCGGCAAGCCAGCGTGTCACATGGCTGGGGTAATCACGCAGAATGTGGGGGTACTTGTTGAAGAAGTCCGGCATCCTGCGGAACTTCTTCATGTCCTTCAGAACAAAACTCGCTTCCAGTTTGGCGCGATAGGGTGCGAGCGCTTCCCGGGAACCGATGTCGACACCTTTTTCCTTCGCCTCGAGGATCGTTTCCGCTGCCAGCAGACCTGATCCGGTGGCGAGGCTTGTCCCCTCATGGTAGACACTGCCATTGATCAGACCCGCCGTATCTCCGACAAGCATCAGTCCCGGCATGGTCATCTTCGGAAGGTGATTGTATCCGTACTCCGGGATCAGATGGGCAGCGTATTCGAGTGTCTCCCCACCCTCGATCAGTTTGCGAATGGTAGGAAGATTCTTGAAGTACTCGAGGAAATCGTTCAGGGTCTCGCGTGACTGGATCAGGTCATGCACCGTCAAGCCGAGCCCGATAGAGATGGAATCCTTGTTGGTGTAGACAAACCCCATGCCGAAGTAACCCTTGACCGGTTCGCCGAAATACTCCATGGCGACCCCTTCGCCGCCCTCCAGCAGAAAGCGATCCTCTATCTTTTCTGGTGGAAGTCCAATCACCTCTTTCACATTGGTGATCATATGCCTTTGCGGCAGGTGCGGTGCCATCAGCCCGACTTTGCGGGCCAGAAAGGCTTGCGCTCCCTCGGCGGAGATCACCACCTGGGCACGCATCTCTTCATCGCCCGGCTGAACCTTAACCCCCACAACCCGGTCATTTTCAACAATCAGGTCCGAGACCATAAATCCCGTGAAGACCTGCGCACCAGCCGCCTCCGCCTGTTCGGCGAACCAGCGGTCAAACCGGCCACGCAGCGCTGTGACGGTATGATTGTAGGGCTTGTCGCGCCAGCCGGCCACCTTGATGTCGAGCGCAACTTCACGGTCCGCAGCGAGCGCACCAAATCGTCTGCGTGTCACCGCACGCTCGAAGGGTGCTTCGTCGAGGGTTTCGGAGACAATTTTTTCAAGCTGATGCGTGAATAAAATCCCCCCGTACACATTCTTGGCGCCTGGATACTCGCCACGTTCGAGGACGACAACCTCCACTCCGGCTTTTGCCAGCGCGATGGCTGCGCTGATCCCGGCAGGACCAGCCCCGATTATCAGTACCTCAAACTGCTCATCCATGAACCGGGCTCCTGTTTGAGAGTGAAATGACAGGATGAACTGGAGTGATCACATTATGGACCCGTCGACCCGACAACCGGATCGCCCCCCTCCGGGTTCACCAACCTTAAGGTGGAAAATGTAGGGACTGCCGAGGGATGCGTCAAGGAAGATTCACTCCCGTTTTCACACCGATGACGCTTCATCGCTGTAGCAGTAGCCATCTCGATGGGGACAGGTTCGTAAGAGAAGGATCTGCACTATCGATTGTGTGTTCGGGCAGGTCTTCACTTCGTTAAAGACCTGCCACAACGTGGGCGAAGACCCGCCTTCGCCTGGTGACCGTACCTCAGCGCGGCGAAGCATTGTCTACGTGCGAGAGGCAACAACGCTCTGAGGAACTGTCACATTCGCTGAAGGCGATCCACAGAATCCCGCGTGGATCGTTTCGAGTCAACTCGCCCGATGCCCGCATTTGGCCTATTGCCCACAACCCAACCCCGCACTACCTTTCAAACTTGGCTGATTTGAAGGAAGTTTCCAGCGATTCACAAGCAACAGCAAGATGGTGGTGTGCAAGAGATGAGTGAGGAACGGTACCCCTTCCGGGAAGTGGAATCCCACTGGCGCGAGGTGTGGGAAAAAGAGAACGTCCACAATGTCGATCTGGATGATCCCGAAGGGGAGAAAAAGTACATCCTTGTGATGTTCAGTTATCCCTCCAGCAGCAAACTCCACATCGGGCACTGGTGGAATTACGGCCCAACGGACACCTACGCTCGCTTTCAGCGAATGCGCGGATACCGAGTTTTCGAGCCGATGGGGTTCGATTCCTTCGGATTGCCGGCCGAGAACTACGCTATCAAAGTCGGTACCCATCCCGGAAAAGTGACCGAAGAATCGATTGAATTTATCCGCGACCAGCTCAAACAGATCGGCGCCATGTACGACTGGCGGTGGGAAGTTGTGACCAGCCGTCCCGATTATTACCGCTGGATCCAGTGGCTTTTCCTGAAACTCTATGAGCATGATCTCGCGTATCAGAAAGATGGGCTGGTCAACTGGTGCCCATCCTGTCAGACCGTCCTCGCCAACGAGCAGGTGCTGCAGGATGGCTCCTGCGAGCGGTGCGGCAGCAGTGTCAGCCAGCGGAAAATGACCCAGTGGTACGTGCGCATCACCCGGTACGCCGACAAGCTGCTCGAGGGATTGAAGGAAATCAACTGGCCTGAAAGTACAGTAAAACGTCAGGAGAACTGGATCGGGCGGAGCGAAGGTGCTAGCATCCGTTTTGCTGTGGAAGGTCAGGAAGCACTTGACATTGAAGTGTTTACCACTCGTCCTGATACCCTCTACGGTGTCACCTATGTGGTCCTCGCGCCGGAAAACGATTTGGTCGAACGGCTCACCACTGAGGAGCATCACGCACAGGTCCGTGACTATGTCGAAACATCGTTGCGGATGAGTGAAGTGGACCGTACCTCGACTTCGCGGGACAAGACAGGCGAATTCACAGGCGCCTGGGTGATTCATCCGCTGACCGGGGAACGGCTTCCCGTCTGGACTGCAGATTACGTGCTCGGAAGCTACGGCACCGGCGCGGTCATGGCAGTCCCCGCACATGATCAGCGTGACTTCGAATTCGCCAGGAAACATGAGCTACCCATCCATGTTGTCATTCGGCCGCCCACAGGGTTGATAGAGGCCGAGGAGCTCGAGGAAGCCTATGAAGAGCCTGGAGTGATGATGAACTCCGGCGACTACTCCGGCCTGCCCAGCGAGCATGGAAAGAAGCTGATTGTCAAAAGGTTGGAGAGCCTTGAGCGTGGTCGCGGGTCGATCACCTACCGTATCCGCGATTGGTCGGTGAGCCGTCAGCGCTACTGGGGTGCGCCGATCCCCATGATCCATTGCCCCGCCTGTGGGGCGGTTCCGGTACCCGAGGAGCAGTTGCCGGTGCGTTTACCGGATGACATCAAAGACTTTAAGCCACGCGGGACCAGCCCACTCGGCGCCGTGGAAGAGTGGATGAATGTCGAGTGTCCGAAATGCGGAGGCGCAGCGAGGCGCGACCCCGACACCCTCGACACCTTTGTCGACTCCTCGTTCTACCACCTGCGTTACCTCGCGGCGGACCAGGCGGAGCGTCCCCTCCACCCCGAGCGGATGAAAAACTGGCTACCCATCGACACGTATGTGGGCGGACCTGAGCATGGGACAGGCCACCTGATTTACGTACGCTTCATCACACGTTTCCTGTATGATATCGGCCTATGTCCTGTTGCTGAGCCCGCACAGAAACTGATTCACCAGGGGATTATCACCAAGGACGGACAGCGAATGTCCAAGTCCAAGGGGAATGTGGTCAATCCGGATGCCTTCATCGACCTGTACGGCAGCGATGTCTTCCGGATGTACCTGATGTTCACCGGCGATTACCGTCTCGGTGGCGACTGGTCGGATGAGGGGATCACTGGTATTGACCGGTTCGTGAACCGTGTCTGGCGCCTCGTGGTTCGCTATGCGGATGGTGTCCTGCCCACCTCTCAACCGATTGCAGAGGACTATCCGGCAGAGGTGTTCCGCACGCTGCATCACATGATCCAGGCCGTGGGCGACAACCTGGAAACCTTCACCTTCAACACAGCGATCAGCCGGATGATGGAGCTGGTCAATGCGCTCTACCTCTGGATCGGTGACGACAACCGCACCAGTTCCGCCAACCCCGAGGCGATGCGACGATTGCTGGCGGTGTTCCTCCGTGTGCTGGCACCTTTCGCGCCCCATTTCACCGAGGAAGCCTGGCGCAGGCTTGGCGGCACAAGTTCGGTGTTCCTCGAGAAATGGCCGGATTACATTGAATCGGCGTTGAAGGCGGATACTATCACCCTGGTTGTCCAGATCAATGGTAAGCTGCGCGACAGGATTGAAGCTCCTTCCGACGCGAGCCAGGATGACCTGCGTGAACTCGCCCTCGCCTCGGATAAAATCCGCCAGTTGACAGAGGGGCTTACCCTGCGTAAGGCGATCGTGGTGCCGGGGAAGCTGGTAAATCTCGTGGTTGGATAGCGAAGGCTACTCCTGCTGGATCTGAGCAGCATCTGCGGCTTTGGCTCATCAGATTGCACCGCCCCGAAACTGCGCGGTCTCCTGGTGAGCCTTTTTTCTCTCAGTAATTCCTGCGACTGCCTTTGGCTTATCTGGTTGTCAAGAGCCCTGGAGGCCGAGGATCACCAGGGGTGTCTTTACGACCAAACAACAAATACCTTGTTGTAAGCCCTTGTTTTATTGAAAACAAGGGTCGTTTCAAGATGTCTGTCTCATGGCGGTCAAGTCGCACCAGGAAACGTCACTTCGTTCCGCCTCCTGATGAACTTGGCCGCTGGATACACGCATATTTGCTCAGGAGGAGCTCTCTTTTTATTTCGCCGCAGGCCGACAGGCCAGAGCCGGAGTCAAACCTCAAGCAGTGGCTCAAGTTTCCTGCATCTTCTGCCGAAGAGATGAATGAGACCAAGTGTGAGGGAGATATGCGTCAAGCTCTGACAAGCCTGCTCCTGTTGCCGATGCTGGTTGTACCGGCATGGGCGACACGTGACATCCGCATGGATCAGGATTATGATCCCCGGATCGAATTGCGTCTGATTGTCGCACCCGCCACCCTCGAACGCAGTCTGAACCGTGTGAATCCGAGAACCGTCTCCGCCCTCTTCGCCACCGAACTGCTGCGGGAATACGAGGTTGTCGATCTTGCCCGCTTTGAGCAGTATCTCCAGGATCGCCGCTTCACACTGGAAACCGCTTTTACCATGCGCGCCGAGAGTGTCGTACGTGACAGCGCACAAATCGACGCCATCGCGGATATCGAGATCTATCTCTGGGAACAGGGGCAAGGCGGGTTGCCGTTACTCGGCAGGAAGTCAGGCAAGGTGGGGATGCGGATCCGCCTGGTCGATCCCTTCACAGGCAGAATGTACTGGAGTGTCAATCGTGTGGAACGTGTCACTCCAAACGCCGATTTCCTGCGTCGTTCGACGCGCTTTTTCCGCGACCTGGTGACCGACCTGAGCCATGTGCTCGACCGGGAACGCCACTCGCGCGACCTCTTCGATGCTGGCGCAGGGATACAACTGACGGATGCTCTTTCTGACGGCACCGCACGCAACCAGAGCAAATTCACCGGCATCGGCAGCCGTGACCGGGCTTTTGTCGCATTTTCGTCGCCCGCGGAGCGTGACCTCGCACGCAGAACAAGAACCGTCCGGCCCGGTGGTTTGCCATCCATGAACGATGAAAAAACAGCGCTGTTCCCACCTCTGTTCGAGGGTGGATATGAAGATATCGAACGGGTGAAGGAAAACTCTTCAGAGCCTGAAGGTGCGAACGGAACGACTCCCGGCAGCCGGCACCTGACCGGACCGCCACCACTGCCCGCAACCCTGCGTCTCGATGACATCACACCGAAAGAAACTCCGCCGCCAGGCAATACTCGTTGAGCCTGCGGACTATTTGAATTGGGAGCCTACTCTTCGAAATTATTCGGCGGGTGGGTTCTCGTCTTTGTCATCCAACGGGAGATCGCCCTGTCCGGAATCGCGTGCAACCCTTCCCGCTGGGGGGGAGAGTGTCGGCGGAGAGCTGACCTGCGGTTCCTGCGAGGGATCACCCTTTTGAGCTTCACGTTCTTCAGCCATTCGATCAAGCTCGTCGGCTGTCAAGGGTGAATCGGACACGGCGCTTCCGCTCTGCTTTTCACCTCCGGAAGGCTGATCGGAAGTATCGTCCAGCAGTTTGCCTGCCGACCGCGCCGCATCCTCAAGTTCTTCCTGAATGCTGATTCGATTGAATTCCCGCCGGACATCGTTGAGCGAACGTTTCATCACAGCTGTCCACTTGCCGAGGGTTCGGGTGATCTTCGGCAGTTCGCGTCCTCCAAAAAGCAGGAAGACGATGAGGATGACAAGCAGCAGTTCGCCGCCGCTGGGCAACACGATCAGCCCTCCTTACTCTTGTCAGGCACTTCCTGGTCGGAACTCGCCTGCCCTTTGGCGCTCGACTTCGAACTTGAACCGTTTTTTTTCTCCTCGTCCCCTTCCTCGTCCCGGCTATCCCACTTCCGTTTGGCGACCACTGCAAGGAAGATGCTCCCCTCGTACAGGAGCACAAGCGGAACCGCCAGCACAACCTGTGTGATCACATCGGGCGGGGTGATGATCGCTGCACCCACGAGAAACACCACATACATGTGGCGGCGATAGGTCCGTAGAAATGAAGGAGTTACGACACCAAAGCGTGCGAGAAAGTAAATCAGGAGAGGTAGTTCGAACACAATGCCGAAGGCAAGCAGCATTCGCAGGACGAAATCTACATAGCGGCCGAGGGACCAGACATTTACAATCCCTTCCCGTGCAAATGAGAGGAAGAATGATGTCGCCCAGGGCAGCACAAGGGTCGCAAAGGCTGCACCAATCAGAAAGAGTGCCGAAGAGAAAAAGACAACCGGAAAGACCATCCGCCGTTCATGAGCGAAAAGGCCCGGAGCGACAAAACGCCAGAGCTGGTAAAATATCCAGGGAGCGGCGAGAAAAAGCCCAGCGACAAGACTGATCTTCAGTTGAACGATAAATCCCTCGGCCGGCGCAAGGATGGCCAGCGAGGCGTCCTCGAGGGATTCAAACGGGAGGATCAGCAGCGATTGCAGGTAGTGTGAAAGAAAATAGCCTGCGATCACCGCAAGCGCGAATCCACCAAGTGCACGCAGGAGGGCAACTCGAAGCTCATCGAGATGATCGAAAAAGGTCATCTCGGCGAGATTTCCCCGCCCGCCACGGCTCATGCGATGTCCATTTCCGCCAGCATGCTCTCGAACAACACCAGACCGTCCGTTCCGCCGATCACTGGATCGGTCCGATTCTCAGGGTGGGGCATCATGCCGAGAACATTGCCCGCTTCATTGATGACACCGGCAATGTTGTTCACCGATCCATTCGGGTTCGTGCGGTCCGAGACTTCACCTTCCGGTGAACAGTAGCGAAACAACACACCCAGGCGATCCTCGAGACGCTTCAATTCATCTTCAGCGAGGAAGTAATTACCCTCATTGTGCGCGATTGGAACTGTGATCACCTGGTTCTCTTCGCAGAGATGGGTGAAGCGAGTGTCGGTACGTTCAACACGGAGCGGCCAGTCCTGGTTGATGAAGCGCAGGCTGCGGTTGCGCAAGAGGGTGCCTGGCAGCAAGCCCGCCTCCGTCAGCACCTGGAAGCCATTGCACACGCCAAAAACTGTCCGCCCGCTCTTCGCAAATTTGATCAGCTCACCCATTACAGGACTGAACCGGGCGATTGCGCCACAGCGCAGATAATCGCCATACGAAAAACCACCCGGCAGCATGATGGCATCGAGCCCGGAAAGGTCTGTCTCACGGTGCCAGATCATTCGAGTCGGCTGCCCCAGGATTCTGCTGAAGACATCGGAGGCGTCGAACTCACGATTGGTTCCGGGGAAAACTACCACACCCCACTTCATGCGAGCGCTCCATCCGGCAGAACCACCCGGAAATTCTCGACATTCTCGTTCGCCAGCAGGGTAGCGCCCATCTCCTCGGCGCGTCGTTTCGCCTCCCCCGGGTCGGTGGTCTCGACATCAAGCAGGATACGCTTGCCGACCTTGACATCCTTCACGTCGGCATACCCGAGCTGGTGCAGGGCATTCCGCACCGCGACTCCTTGCGGATCAAGGATTCCGGTTTTAGGCATGACTTCGACAATGACCATCATCTTCAGGAGACTCCCGCACGATTCAGTTCGCCGTATTTCAACCGATAGCGGTGCATGAGCACCGGACCAAGGAAAAGGTAGATCAGCATGATCGAAAGTACCGCCTCCGCCGGGCGGAAGAATAAGAGCACGAAATGAACGATGTAGATACCGACCCAGACTGGTTTGGGGAGCTGCATAAGCGCAGGATGTCCCCATTTCGGGAAGATAATCTTCGAAACTGCGAGCAAACTGGCGAGGATGCTGCCCCCACCGGCCAGCAGGATAGCGGACTCATTCCTTGATGCAAGAGTTGCCAGCGCGATTACAATCAGAGCCGTCGCCGGCGATGGCATCCCGACAAAACCGCGTTCGATCCCCTGCCCGAAACGGAACCGAATCAGCCTGAAAGCGATCGCCATCAGGTAGAGTGCGCCGGCAATGATACCAAGGTTCGTGCCAGCCACTCGCGCAACCATGAGCGCCGGGACAATCCCGAAGGAAATCATGTCAGAAATCATGTCGGCACTGGCGCCAAGGGGACTGGCAACCCCCATCCGCCTTGCCGCCCAGCCATCGATGCCATCCAGCACTGCACCGATCAGGATCACATAGATCACCGGTTCCATCTGATTGATCAGGATCAGATAAAGGGCAAATACACCGAGCAGAGCATTGCCTGCTGTCAAAAACATGGGCGCATTACGCACGGATCTCCTCGTCTGCGAGCACCTTCATTGAATCCGGCTCGGTTTCAATTTCTTGAAACCGTCCAAGCGTTGTGATACCGCCAAACACCCTGTCCCCCATCTGGAACGAGGGGATAAACCCCGGCGGGAACCAGAGTTCGCATCGTGAGCCAAAACGAACGAACCCGATCCGTTCGCCCGGAAACAGTGCGTCCCCCGGCCGTGAATGAACCAGCACCCGCCTCGCGATCACCCCCGAGATGGCGCGCATTTCCACCTCCCCAAAGGGTGTTTCGATCACCAGGGCGGCGTACTGATTCCTTTCCCCCGCCTCGGGATGGTCAGCGCGAAGGAATTCGCCCGGCACGAACCGGTAATCCCGAACACCGCCCTGGATCGGTGCGCGAATCGCGTGGACATCTGTCAGCGCGAGGAAGATCGCAACATGGGTTACACCCAGCGAGTCAGTATCGTGTTTCACAATCACACCGTCGGCGGGCGACACAATCGCCCCCTCGGGAGGAAGTGCGCGGACGGGATCGCGGAAGAAGAGCAGCATCGCAATCCAGACCAGCAGCATCAGGCCGGAAAGCACAAAATAGAGAACACGTTTCCTGACTACTGCAAGCAGTGCGAGAGCAAAGAACAGCACAGCCGGCACAACCAGGTAGGCCAGACCTTCGGGTGCGAACATGTTCTACGCCGCGCTGATAATGCGTTCGAGCAACTCACGGTACACTTTGTCAACTCCACCCATGTCGTACCGGAAACGATCCTTGTCCATCTTCTTGTTGGTTTTCTTGTCCCAGATACGGCAGGTGTCAGGCGAGATCTCATCACCGATCAGCAGGCTCTTGTCATGCTTGCCGAATTCAAGCTTGAAATCGACCAGCACCAATCCGCGTCGGTCAAAGAACGACTTGAAGATCGCGTTCACTTTGGAGGCGATCCGAGATATCATCTTCATCTCTTCCGGCGTCGCGTAGCCCATAGCGAAAGCGTGGTGCTCATTGATCATGGGATCGCCAAGCCGGTCATCCTTCAAAAAGTATTCGATGATCGGATACTTCAGAACTTTGCCCTCTTCGAGATTGTAGGTCTTGGCCAGAGTCGCAGTTGCCACATTCCGCACCACGATCTCGATCGGTATCATCTCCAGCCTTTTCACAACCATTTCGGTAGCATTCACCTTTTTCACGAAATGGGTGGGGACATGGTAGTTCTCGAGGTACTCGAACATATAGGTGGAGATGGCATTGCACACCTCCCCCTTGCCTTCAAATTTTCCCCGTTTGGTTCCATTGAAGGCGCTGAGGTCGTCCTTGAAAACCTGAACGAGCATGTTCGGGTCTTCTGTCAGGTAGAGAATTTTCGCCTTGCCCTCGTAGAGCAGGTCCTTCTTGTCCAACGTCGGCCTCCCTTCACTCACGATGATGCACTCCCGGGTAAAAGTCCAAGACGTCTGTAAATCTGATCGACATGCCTCAAGGCATGGTGCACATCAAAAACTTGCCGAATCCCTTCAGCCCCAATTTCCGCGAGCAGCTCTTCATCTTTCAGCGCAGCATCCCGGACCGGCACATTCCTGTCGAGAGCATCGTGCGCGATTCGCTGAACGATCGCATAGCTCTCCTCGCGGGTTCGGCCCCTCTTCACCAATTCCAGCAGCAACCCCTCGGAGAAGACTGCGCCACCGGTTAATTCGAGCACCTCTCCAACACGCTCGCTGTCCACAACAAGTCCCTCCACCAAGCGGGCTGTCAGCGCGAGCAGGTAATCGAGAGCGATGGTGGAATCGGGTAGAATGACACGTTCCACTGAGCTGTGGGAAATGTCGCGTTCGTGCCAAAGGGCGACATTTTCATACGCGGCGTGCATGTTCCCGCGCAACAACCTCGCCATGCCGCAAATCTTCTCTGCGTTGATCGGATTACGTTTGTGCGGCATCGCAGAAGAACCCTTCTGCCCTTTTCTGAAACCCTCACGAGCCTCGGCGACCTCGGTCCGCTGCAGGTGACGTACTTCAAGGGCGATGGACTCCAGCACTGTGGCGACAAGGGCGATCGCACCGAGGAAATCGGCATGACGGTCTCGCGACACTACTTGCGAACTGATCGGGGCGACTCCGAGACCAAGTGATGTCATCACCTCTTCTTCCATCGCGGGTTCAAGGTGTACATAGACCCCCACCGCGCCGGAGAGTTTGCCGACACTCGCCGCGTCGCACGCCTCTTTCAAACGCTGGGTCGTCCGCAGCAACTGCTCGTAGAAACGGGCAAAACGGAGACCGAAAGCGACTGGTTCGGCATGGATGCCATGGGTTCGCCCCACTGCGGGCAAGTCCTTGTACTCCAGGGCTTTCCGCTTCAATGCCTCCAGCAGTGTTTCGCAACCCTGCACAAGCTGGGTACCAGCCTCACGAATCTGCAAAGCGAGTGCCGTGTCGAGGACATCCGAAGAAGTCATCCCGAGGTGAATAAACCGCGCCTCCGGGCCTACATGTTCCGCCACGGAGGTGAGGAAGGCGATGACATCATGCTGAACCGTCTGCTCGATCTCTTCGATCCGCGCCACATCGAAGGCGGCTTTCTCACGGATCACCTTCACGGCATCCGAGGGGACAACACCCCGTTTCCGCCAGGCATCGCAAACCGCGAGTTCGACCTTCAGCCAGGTTTGGTACTTGGCCTCCTCGGTCCAGATGGCTCCCATCGCCTCCCGGGTGTAGCGGTCGATCACCTTGGTCTCGCCTCCAGCTTTAATGTCAGGTCCAACTCTTTACCAGAGCGGAAGATACGAAATGTCAAATTATCACCGACCCGCAGGTCGTGATTCTCAAAATAGCGGCGGATGGATTGTGTATCCGTCACCGGTGTGCCGCCCACGGCGGTGATGATGTCCGTGGCGCGGAACCCTCCACGGCTGGCCGGGCTGTTCTCATCCACTTCGGTCACAATCACTCCGCCACTGCCCCGAAACCCGAGGCTCAATGCGACAAGTCGGTCGATATTCTGGACGGCCAGGCCGGTCCAGAAGTTTCGCTCGATGCCACCCCGCACGCGCAGGGATTCAACCACCTCGCGCAACACCTGGGCGGGCAGTGCGAAACCCACCCCAACCGAACCGCTTCCACCACCGGTGAAGATAAAGGTATTTACACCGATAACGTGCCCTAAGACGTTAACCAGCGGCCCCCCGGAGTTGCCCGGATTGATGGCGGCGTCGGTTTGAATCATGCCACGGTAAAGGCGGCCATCATCCTGGCGCTCAAAATTGCGCCCCACAGCTGAGATCACGCCAACCGTCACCGATGGTTGATCGTTGATGTTGAACAGCCCGAACGGATTGCCAATCGCGATTGCCCATTCACCCACATAGACCTGATCCTCCGGCGAAATCTGCAGGAAGGGCAATCCATCGGCCGGAATCTTCAGCAAGGCAATGTCCGTGTCGTAGTCCGTACCGACAACCTCCGCCTTGTAGGATTCGCCGCCAGTCATCGTCACCATGATCTCAGTGGCATTATGGACCACATGTTCGTTGGTGACAACATAGCCGTCGGAGGAGATCAGGAAACCAGACCCGAGGTTTTCAACTTTCCTCTGGATACGCCGTTCCGGGATTCCGAAGAAGTAACGAAAGAAGGGATCATCGTGAAACGGGCTTCTTGAACGGACTTCACGTACCTGGGTCACACTGATGCCAACCACAGCCGGTGAAGCATCATCAATCGCAAGGGTGATCGCGTTCTGTCGTGTAAGCGTCAGGTAATGCTGAAGTTCCGCCTCCTCGAGTACCGGTGCTGTCGGGGTAGCCGAGACCGAATCCGGTCTGTGTGCCACGGTATCCGCTGGAAGCAGCTGCTTCATCCGCGCGTACTGCGTCTGTTCGCCGAGCCGGAAAAACCCCACCGCCCCCGCGCCGATCAACAGTCCAGCCAGAAACCAGCGAATAACCCGGGCATTCACTTGGGAACCTTCTCCCAATCCTTAAGAAATGCTGCCAGTCCCAGATCGGTCAATGGATGCTTCAGCAACTGGTCAATCACCTTGAAGGGGACCGTCGCCACATCTGCGCCCATCCTTGCCGCTTCGAGCATGTGCAACGGGTGACGTACACTCGCGACAAGGATTTCCGTTTCGAAAACGTAATTGCTGTAGATCTCACTGATCTGCGAAATCAGCTCCATGCCGTCATGACTGATGTCATCGAGCCTGCCGACAAAGGGGCTGATATACGCTGCCCCTGCCTTCGCTGCGATCAATGCCTGCATGGGTGAAAAACAGAGGGTGACATTCACCCTGATGCCTTCATCCGACAGCGCTTTGGTCGCTTTGATCCCCTCGCGGATGAGGGGGATTTTCACAACGACATTGTCACCGTGCTTCACCAGTTCGTGGGCTTCACGCATCATCCCGGCGAAATCGGTTGATACGACCTCAAGGGAGACAGGTCCCTCAACGACTTCGAGGATCTCACGAATAACGGTTTCGAAGGATTTTCCTGTCTTCGCAACCAGCGAAGGATTGGTCGTAACTCCATCTAAAACACCCATTTCCGCAGCTTCGCGGATTTCCCTGATGTCAGCGGAATCGATAAACAGCTTCATGCAATCTCTCCCCACGGTGAAGGTCCTGGCCGATCGTCCAAGTTGTCAATGTCGTAATGAACACGCATGAGCGCCAAACCCTGAGGAGGTGCAGGTACTCCGGCTCTACCTGCTCCTTGTCGGACAAGGGTTTGCACCGACTCCGCACTCCTCATTCCGCTCCCCACCTCCACGAGCGTGCCAACTATTGTCCGCACCATCCTGCGCAGGAAACGATCTGCTGCGATCCGGAATAGCAATCCATCTGCATCTTCGTCCCACTGAACCTGTCGGATTGCGCAACGAGTGTTTTGGTCGTTGAATGGCTGCGTGGAAAAGGGTCGAAAATCATGCTCCCCAAGCATGTGAGCAGCCGCCTCTCGCAAGGCGGTGAGATCAAGCGGCTGGCGAACATACCAGCCAAATCGCTCGAGAAAAGGTGACTCCTCCTTCAGAACACGGTAACAGTACCATCTCTCGGTCGCTGAGTAGCGTGCATGGAACTCCTCCCCCACCTCGGTGACTCGCCAGACCCTTATCGAGGCAGGCAGCAAGCCATTCAACCCAAGCTTCAGCTTACCTGTCGCGCGGTCCATCGGCAAATCGGCGTGTGCGACCTGCCCGACGGCGTGCACCCCGGTATCCGTCCGACCGGACCCATGCAGGCGAATCGTTTCGCCGCCAAATAATTCTGCGAGGACTCGCTCCAGTTCACCCTGCACGGTCCTCGCATCCGGCTGGACCTGCCATCCCTGGTACTCGCTGCCATCGTAGGCGATGTTCAATCGGTATCGGTTCATCCCCGTTGCACCGTCAGCAGGAAAAGGGGCAGCAAGGCGAGGAGAAGCACTGCTGTTTCGCGCCAACTCCATGAATGCCCGGGCACGCCTCGCCGAATCGAGGAGGGAGTAAATCCACGCAGGACAAGAGTTTCTGCCACATCATCACTGCGACGCAACCCGGAGGCGAGGATCGGGATGAAGAGCGGTATCCACGCTTTCACACGTGCCACGACATCTTTGCCAGGCGACCATCCACGGGAGATCAAGGCTTTTCTTAGCGTGATCGCTTCCTCGAACAGGGTCGGGACAAAGCGCAAAGATAGTCCAAAAACCAATGCGATACTGCCGACAGGGACCCGCATGCGTGCCAGGGGGGATGCGAGGGATTCTGCGGCACGGATCGCCTCGAGTGGGCCGATGCTCAGGGTGATCGCCGTACCGAACAGGATCACCGCCGTCAGCCTGCCCGCGAATAGCGCACCTTTCATCAGCCCCTGCAGGGTCATCATCCATCCGAGCCCGGGCACATGCCAGATCACATTTCCCGGAGTGCTGAAGGCATGGACAAGTAGCGTGAGCATGATCATCCACCCCACCGCAAACGCTGCGGTTGCCAGGCGGTTCAACGGGGGACGAACGGCTGCGATAGCTAGGATGATCAAGAGAAAATCAACCCAGAGGGCAATCCCCCAGGGCAGGAGCAGAGCCCCACTCATCAGCAGCCCTGCTGCGATCAATTTCGCTCGAGGATCAAGTGGACGAATCGTTTTGACCGGCTGACTATTCATGGAGTGGCGAATATAACCGGAGTTCTATGGAATGTGCAATTCTGCAGGCCCAGGTGTGTCGCCATGAGCGACATCGGCTGCAAAATCAACCTGTCTCCCAACTCCCGCCAGGAGAAATGGTATCGGGAGAGTGAAGTAGCCGATATCGAAACGATCCCCAAACAGCGATTCATGCAGCCCTTCCTCCGCGATTGAGAGCGCAAAGAGGAGACCGATCAGAATCAGAAGCAGGAATCCACATCTCAGGAGCAATCCGTGAAGCGTTACCGCGGTCATCCCCGCAAGGCCGAAAAGGAAAAGAGAGATAACCATCAGCGTCGGTGGAATGTACCGCATCTGTAGCGAGAATGGCCCAAACTCGGTGAACGCTGCGCTATCCAGCAGGATAACCGGTAGCAAAATGAGAGTGCTGCCCACCATCGCACTCACACCGGTGTGGATGGCGGCTTTCTGATTCAGCCGAAGTAGCGCAACCCCCACGGCGAGCATCGGCAGCAGAGTCACTCCGCGTGTCGTGAGCAACAGCCCGGCGATCAACCCCCATCCCATCCAGTACCAGCTCTTCCTGCTCTCCCGCCTTGCATACAGCTCGACAGACCACCAGACAACAAGTGTCATGTTGAAGAACAGCTCACTGTGAACCAGCGCTTCGTAAACGAGGGGTAACGTGAGGAGGCTCAGCCAGGCCACTCGGACACGTTCTATACGATCACCCGTGTAGAGCAGTTGCAATATCCGTAATAACAGGAGATAAGCGAGAGGTGTCAACAAACCGAGCTGACCGATACGTTCCAGAGGGGCGACGATAATCAGTAGTCCGGGCATTCCGGACAACATTTCGCTTCCGCCATAAGGGGACTGGCCTGAATAAAGCCTCCCCAGCCCTTCAATCAGCGCCCGTTCACGGTTTACAGTCGTGTCGCCTGGTGTGAGTACCAGGGCAAGCGCGATCAACAGAAGGAGCGGTAACCCGGATGCCGTCAGCAACCCGGCGCGCGTTTTAATGACACCCCTGATCCACCGAAAACGGTGCAGCCGACTCACCCCCCAGAAAGCGAGGGCAAACATGAGAAACAGCAATAATGTTCCGATCGGCGAAAGCGGTGAGTATTTAACAAGATAAACGCCATTCACAAGCATGAGCGCGAGCAGGGTGGCCTGCCTATACCAGCGTTCCCCGCCAGAATGGATCACCTCACCTCCCGTGAACATGACGTTGCTCATCAAACGCCCATCATCTGCGAATGACCGCCACTTTCCCGGTCTTTGAGTTGCCGCTCGAATCTGTTACGAGAAGCAGGTAGACACCACTTCCCACCCACTCACCGTTCTCCTGCCTGCCATCCCAGCCCGTCGCGGCTGCCGTCTCAAAGCTCAGTTCGCGGACGAATTTCCCTGAAGGAGTGAAGATCCTAACCTTTGCGCCCGCCACCAGGGCTTCCGTGCCGAACACAAGGTTCCCGGTCTGTCCATCCCCCACCAGGAAAGGTTGCGGCGCCACTTCGATTTCACCAAGCTGGTCGGCAAAATTGCGGAAGGGTGTGGTCACAACCGACAGTCCGGTCTGTGTGCCGATATAAGCATCGCCATTCGAGGGGTCAATGGTGATCGATGTGATCCGGTTGTTGATCAGCGGGCTGGGCGAAACTCCTTCCGAGGTTGTGTACCTTCGGACGATCGAGTAACGGTCCCGTCCAACCACGGAAACTCCGAATTCCGTCCCCACCCAGATCTGCCCGATGGGATCGATGGTCACCGCGTAAACGGTCTCCCCGAGGATGCCATACATCCGTGTAAAAGTTGCTTGGGACGGATCCGCAAGGTTCGTGTTGACCGAGTAAAGTCCGGCCGGGGTGCCCAGGTAGAGGATGCCGTCCCGATCCAGCGACATGTCGAAAACGGGGCCGTAATCGGTCATTTCCGTGGGCATCGGCACAACCGTCACCTCGGTGTCGGCGATGTCTGTCGGGTCCCCTTTGGGATCGAGGACAGTCAGCCTGTCCGGTGTGTCTGCCTGGAGCGATTCAACCCAGAGCCGTCCGAATCGATCGACCACCATCGGGCCTGCGGAGGGAACATTCAATCCCTGCTGCACACCATACCGTATCCAGTTCGTGTGGTCACGAAATTCGAGAGGGGTGTCGAACCAGTCCGGCGGAATGAACACGACCGTATGGCCGTCATGCGCCCCCTGGTTGCCGAGCCAGAGCCCGCCCGATGGGTCGAGAGCCAGTCCGCTTACAACGGTGTATGTCGCCGGTGGTGGAGAGATTGCCTGCAGGGATGAGTTGGTGGAATTAAATTCGAGGATCGTGTCCCGTCCGGCGATGGTCTGCGTGAGGTAGTACACGCCCCGCCCCCAGGTTGTGACCCAGGTGTCGCCATCCCTGTCGAAGCCCATGGCGGTCACACCGATCTGACGGTTAAGCTCCACCTCCGGGTGATTTACCATGGTATGGGAAGTCCAGATGTCATCCTTGAATCGGTAGTATCCTGCGATGATGGTGCTTGTTGCGGCTGCCCAGATTGATCCGTCCGGGGCGGTTGCGAGCTGGCTGATCTGATCGCCACCGGGGGAGTTGGGGTAGTAGAGGTTGTAACCATCGCCTTCCCAGGAGGCAATCCCCCCGATGTAGTCCAGGTTGGTGTCGATTGCTCCACAGACCTTACCGTTCAGAGTAGTCAAGTCGAAAAACTTCGGTTTGAAATCCGAATCAACGCCGACAAATCGGTTTTCCGCACTGCTATACTTCCTCAGCCCTGTATACGTTCCCAGGTAGAGATCACCCTCGCCGTCGACTGTCATCCCGAATGAGGAGAAGTCAGTAGGGATCGGTTGAAATCCCCCACTCTCGAACTTGAAGACCCCCTGGTTGTATGCGATCAGGTAGGGAGTTCCATCGAGAACCTTCAGCATTCGGGCGTAGGTGACGGCATCGCCGGAAATGCCCAGGTCTTCAACAAAGCGAAACACTTCCCAGTTTGCCGACTCGAAGAGATTCTCCTCCAGCCTTCCCCGCGCCACTCCCAGACGACCTCCAGCGTAGACATAACCATCATGGACAATCACACGCAGCATTTCGGTCGACCGGGGCCAGGGGCCGAATGCGCGGTAGGTATCGACCACAACCCACGGTCCCACCCCATTCGAGTAGGATAAACGGGAAATACCCACGTTTGTGGCGACAAAGGCCTGCTCCCCACTGACAAAAATGTCGTGGATGACAGCGACATTCTCATCGTTGAAAAAATCCCTGATCCTTTGCACCACACGCATGGTTACGGGGTCCACGATATCGATCCCGCCATTGTCATAACCGAGCCACAGGGTGTTGCTTCCCGGGGTGACGGCAACGACAGTCAGGTTGTTATGGAACAGCCCGTCATCGACATTAAACAGCCGAAGCGTACCCGTGCCCGGATTAACCCGGAGCAACCCGCCTTCCGAAGCAGCATACAGATATCCGGCAGCGGCTTCAATACGGGAAGGTCGCCACCCTGAAGTGACCGTGCGCCAATTTTCCGCAAACGCGGAGGTTGTGAGGAAGAGAAGAGTAAAGAGGAAAAAAAGTTTGCGGTCTACAGCGTGTTTCGCATTCATACGCCCCTCGCTTGGCAGTGACTTCGTCCATGGACAGGTTGTTCAGATTCCCGGTGCAAACCGGGGAGGTCTGCCGCTGCCTGCGGGGAACAGTCCACCAGGCCGAAGTCAACATACGCACCTTCGGCACTGGTGGACATGAACAACGGAAACCTCAACCAAGACGGCTGTAGAGGCTGACCAGCTCCACCGCATTCTGCGCGGCGTGGAAGCCACGGTTACCCGCCTTGGTTCCTGCCCTCTCAATGGCTTGTTCGAGGGTGTCTGCGGTTACGATTCCGAAAATGACAGGGACCTTGCCTTCGAGGGAGATGTGAGCCAGTCCTTTCGCGACTTCGCTGGTCACCAGGTCGTAGTGACTGGTTGCGCCACGTATCACAGCGCCCAGACCGATCACCGCGTCCACCTTCCCGCTATCCGCGAGTTTCCTCGTCACCGCAGGAATCTCAAAGGAACCGGGAACCCAGACGACAGTGATGTCATCCTCCTTCGCACCAAGCCTGTGCAATCCATCCAGTGCGCCTTCGAGCAGTTTCGACGTGATGAAATCGTTAAAACGGCTCACGACCACACCGAATTTCCGGCCTTCCGCATTCAGTACACCCTCTATCACATGGGGCATATCTCTACTCTCCTGTTCTGAAATCGCCTGTGGATACTCAAGCGTAATTCAGCATGTGACCCATCTTGTCGCGCTTCGTGCGCAGGTAGTCCTGGTTTAAATCATTGGGGCGTATCTCTATGGGGACACGATCAACAATCTCGAGACCATATCCTTGCAGTCCAACAATCTTTTTCGGATTGTTGGTCATGAGCCTGATCTTGCAAACGCCGATCTCTTTGAGAATCTGCGCCCCGACACCATAGTTACGCAAGTCCGCCTGGAAACCCAGCAGCACATTCGCCTCCACCGTATCATGCCCGGCATCCTGGAGACGGTAGGCATGGAGCTTCGCCTCGAGCCCGATCCCGCGTCCTTCCTGGCGCATGTAAAGGAACACTCCTTTTCCAGCCTCCTCGATCATCTGCAGGGCACGATCACGCTGCTCACCACAGTCACACCGCTTGGAGGCGAAAACATCACCGGTGAGGCATTCACTGTGGACACGTACCAGGACAGGCTCATCGGGTTCCCAGCTCCCTTTCACCATTGCCACATGTTCCTTTCCAGATCCGACCTCGCGAAAATGGACGAGGGTGAAATCTCCGAAACGAGACGGCAGTGGAACATCGACACGCCGTTCGACCAGACGTTCGTTCCGGTTGCGGTATTCGATCAGGTCCTGGATCGTATACATCCGCAGCCCGAATTCACGGGCGATTTCCGTGAGTTGCGGAACACGCGCCATCGTGCCGTCATCGTTCATAATCTCGCAGATCACGCCCATGGGCGTCAGTCCGGCGAGACGTGCCAGGTCGGAGGAGCCTTCCGTATGGCCCGCACGGCGAAGCACACCACCCCGCGCCGCTATGATCGGGTGAATGTGTCCGGGACGTGCGAAATCCTCCGGACGTGATGCGGGGTCTGCCGCACGCCGGATCGTCGCGGACCTGTCTTGCGCGGAAATCCCTGTGGTTGTGATTCCGACCGCGTCAATGGTCACCGTGAAGTTGGTCTTGTGCAGTGCCGTGTTATCGGATACCATCGGTGAAAGATCGAGTTCCAGCGCTCGCTCCTCAGTGATCGACAGGCAGATCATACCACGGCCATGCTTCGCCATGAAATTGACCGCTTCCGGTGTGACAAGGTCAGCGGCCATGACAAAATCTCCCTCATTCTCACGGTCCTCATCGTCCACGAGAATGATGACACGTCCCTGGCGAATGTCCTCGATAGCCTGCTCGATGGGATGGAAGGCTACCGCCTGCCCACGTTGCGCCACGTCTGCCTCCCCCCTCTCAACTTTACCATCATCCGGCTGGTTGACAGTCGTCCCGACTAGCTCGCGATCACTCACCTGCTTCGACTGCATGAGTCTTCCCTCCAGCGCCTCCGGTTCAATGCGGTATCACTGCGATCCCGGAGAATGCACAACGTTTCAGCGGGGCAGCAGTCACTTCCAGTTCTCAGCGTCCAAAACCCGAGGCGAACAGGGTTTCGGCGCTTATACCACTCTCACCACGGTGTACTTGAATAACGTGATTGACATATTTTGCGATGATGTCCCATTCAACATGGAGCTTATCCCCGGCTTTTCGGTCTGACAAGGTCGTGTGACTGTAAGTGTGGGGAATCACTTCGAGATCAAAGCTCTCAGCGGTGGTTGCCGCAACCGTCAAGCTGACACCGTCAAGCGCGACCGATCCCTTTTCGACAATAAAGGGCTTCCCTTCGGGCGGGAGGGCAAGTGTGAGACGCCAGGAACCGGCGAGTGGCTGAACTCGTTTGAGTTCGATCAAGCCATCGACATGCCCCTGAACCATGTGCCCACCCATCCGATCGCTCGGACGCATAGCCCGTTCCAGGTTGACCCGGTCTCCCTTGCGCAACATGCCAAACCTTGTTCTCTGCATGGTTTCGCGCACTGCCTGGACAGTGAAAGATCGACTGTTGAACGCTGTCACAGTCTGGCAGGGTCCGGAAATGGCAATGCTGTCGCCAATCCGAATCCCCTCCAGTACGGTCGCGGCTTCAATGGTGATGATCGCCCCCTCACCATTGGGAGCAACCGCACTCACCACACCAATTTCTTCGATCAGGCCGGTGAACATCAGTCGTTCCCCTTGCTGACAATCCGGGCGGCGATGTGCAGATCCGTGCCGATGCGTCTCCAACGAAAGGGTTCGAGACGGATGGCATCATGCACCTTCAGAATCCCCAGGTCCTGGATTGAATCGATCCCGTGTCCAAGGATGATGGGCGCGACAACCATCTCGATTTTGTCCACCAGACCGAGGTCGAGGAAGCTGGTCCAGATCCTGCTCCCCCCTTCCACCATCAGCGAGCAGATCCCTCGTCGACCCAGTTCATTGAGCACCACTCGCAAGTCTGTCCGTCCCTGGCTGTCCCGGGGTACCAGAACCGCTTCCACATTGGGCTTACTCGCCCAGATCGGCAGTTTGCCATCAGACGGCGATCCGAAGACAATTGTCCTGGCAGCGTCCTGTGAGTTGAGCAGCCTGCACCCCTCAGGAATCCCGAAGTGCGTGTCAAGGACGACTCGGACCGGGTTTCGGCCTGCTACATGGCGAACCGTCAGTTGCGGGTCATCTAGGTGTACGGTGCCCGAACCGACGAGGACTGCGTCATGGGTCGCACGGAGCATATGTGCGAAACGCATGCTTTTTTCGCCGGATATCCACTGACTGTGACCGGTGATGCTCGCGATACGACCGTCGAGGGATTGAGCGATTTTCAGCGTCACCCAGACATCGCCTGTAGCAGCTTTCTTCAGGTAGGGCTGGTTGAGGCTTACCGCCTCATCCTCCAGCACCCCAACCACCACATCGATTCCCGCTTCACGAAGCCTGGCAAAGCCTTTCCCTGCTACCATCGGATTGGGATCGAGCATCGCGGCAACGACACGGGTGATTCCCGCGTCAATGATCGCCTCAGTACAGGGTGGAGTTTTCCCCTGGTGACAGCAGGGCTCGAGGCTGACATACAGCGTTGCGCCCCTGGCTTGATCACCTGCCCTCCGCAGTGCATTCACTTCAGCGTGCGGCCCACCGAACCGTTTGTGATACCCTTCGCCGACAATCTCATCGTCCTTCACCACAACCGCACCGACCATTGGGTTGGGAGCTACCCAGGCTCGCCCACGGCGGGCGAGAACCAGGCAGCGGCGCATCATCTGTCCGGCGAAGGTCTGTTCGTGCATGAATGGTTCCAACACAAAAATGCCCCGATGATTACCACCGGGGCAGGGTATGACGACTTGGCGGAGAGGGCCTCTTCAGGGAGTCCCCCCAGCTTCGGACCGAGTCTTGCGGGTTGACTCGGTCTTGCCTTCTCCCATCCGGACTTTCACCGTCGGCACCGGAGTTTCACCGGTTCAGCCCCTGCATTAGTCGGGAGGCAAACCTCTCGCACAGGGGGTCGCGGGCTTTCACCGCCGGCCTGGAATTGCACCATGCCCCGAAGGCATGAGCAATATACCCACTGCTCTGCCTTCCTGCAATTATACCCACACCAAACTGCCTCCACATCGGTACTTGCCCTACCCAAACCGTTCGTGCGGACAATTGCGGATTTTCCCCCCTTTCGCTTGTGCATCGGGGATTCCGAGTGCATTTTCCAACAATCAATCCGGGGGGGGAGAAGCTCGGCGATTGCACACCCTCAGCATCCGGCCCGACTTCCGAATCGATGGATGCAGAGAGTTTTCAGGGTGTCGTATTGATGGATTCTTCAACCAGGCCAGACAATGCAGCATGAAATGAACAACGCGAAACGATTCCGGGCATTGCTCGATCAAAATGAGAATGCTGTCCTGCTGCTTTCTCTCCCCGATGGCCTGATCGAAGATTGCAACATGGCCGCAGAAGCGCTGCTTGCAAACGAGAAACACTCCCTGCAGCAAACCCCGCTTGCCGACCTCCTGCTCACTCCGGTCCGTTACTCGCTGCGCAGCTTTTTCCGCAAGGATCGTGTCCAGGCTGATTCCCTGCTGAAAAGCGAAATCAAACGGTCCGATGGCGTTGTCATCCCGGTCGAACTGACCCTGCGCCGCGGAGAGTACGAGGGGGTCGAGTACACGATTGCGGTGCTTCGGGACCTGTCAGAGGAATCGAAGGCGGGCAAGATTCAATCCGTGCTGTACCAGATCACCAAGGCGACTGTCGAGACCCGTAAACTGCCTGAACTGCTCACCCTGATCCATGGCGCGCTGGGAACGCTGATCGATACAACCAACTTCTTCGTCGCGCTCTATGACAGTAACCGAAACTCCTACTCATTTCCCTATTTCATAGACCAGTATGAGACTATCGACAACAAGGCCTGGTACAACATGGAGTCCAGCCTTACAGATTATGTCCGTCGTACTGCAATCCCCATTCGTGTCGACCAACCCGTTCAAGCCAAACTGATCGAGTCCGGTGAAGCGGAAGTTGTGGGTGTGGACTCCCCGATCTGGTTGGGTGCCCCGCTGAAAACCGCATCAGGTGTGATAGGTGTTGTTGTCGTCCAAAGCTACCACGACACCGCTACCTACTCCCCGGACGATCTTGAACTACTCTCCTATGTTTCAGACCACATTGCGCTTGCAATCGAACGCAAGCAGGCGGAGGAGGAGCTTCGTACACGCGAAGAACGCCTCAATGTGACCCTCGAAGCCACACAGGATTGCGTTTTCGACTGGTTGATCCAGTCCGAGGATTTCCTCACCAACAACCGCTATTACGAAATGCTTGGCTTCGATGTGGATGAGCTGCCTGTTACGGTTTCCACCTGGCGTGAGTTGATTCATCCGGACGACCTCGATGAGGCGATCGAAGTCCTGAATCGGCACCTCGACCAGGAATCGATTTTCTACGAGAATGAATACCGTCTGCGACACAAGGATGGCAGCTATCGCTGGATCCTTGCCCGTGGACGCTGTATCGACCGCAACTCGGAAGGAAAACCGACACGCATGGTCGGTACCATGATGGACATCACCGACCGGAAACGCACGGAACAGCTGAAACTGCAATGGGAGGAGCGTGTCTTTCACTCCCAGAAAATGGAAGCGATCGGCAACCTGGCGGGCGGTGTGGCACACGATTTTAACAATCTGCTGACAGCAATCACCGGTCATCTTGATATGGCGTTGCTGAACCTGCCGGATGACCACCCAGTGCAGCGGGATATCCGCGAAGTGCAGCGCGCCGCAGACCGGGCGACAAATCTAACCAAGCAATTGCTCACCTTCAGCCGTAAGCAATCACTCGAATCGAAGGTAGTGAACATCAACAACATTATTGTCGATATGGACCGTATGCTGAGGAGGCTGATTCGTGAGGACATCGCCCTCGTGACAGACCTCCAGGAGAACCTCTGGAATGTCCGTATCGACCCGAGCAAGTTCGAGCAGGTGATTGTCAACCTCGTAGTCAATGCCAGGGATGCCATGCCGAAGGGTGGCACTCTGATGATCCGTACTCTGAACCGGGAGTTTGACGCTCAACAGGGCGAACTTCTGGGGCTTGAACCGGATCGTTATGTCGAGGTCAGTGTCGCTGACAATGGAATCGGCATGTCGGAGGATATCCGGCGTCAAGTCTTCGATCCCTTCTTCACTACCAAGGAAAAGGGAAAGGGGACCGGGCTGGGGCTGTCCACCGTCTTTGGAATCGTCAAGCAGAGTCGTGGCACCATCGAACTGAATTCACAAACCGGCGCAGGAACCGAGGTGATCCTTTACCTGCCCATGTCCGCGGGAGAAGTCGAAAAGACTGCTGAGCGTGGTGGCTTAGGCCCCTTCCTCGCAGGAAGAGGGGAAACCATACTTGTTGTAGAGGATGATATTGCCGTTCGTGAAATGATCCTCTCTACGCTCGAACGCCTCGGTTACAAAGTGCTGACCGAGACCGATGGCGAAGCTGGATATTACCGGATGCAGCAGCATGCCGACCAGATTCGGCTTGTAATCAGCGATGTGGTCATGCCGCGCATGAATGGTCTCGAATTCGCCGAAAAGGTCTGGGAGACCCGTCCCGACCTGAAGTTTATCTTCATTTCCGGCTACATGAATGAGGAGACTCGCCTCGAAAAAGCCCTCAAGAACGGCCACGGGTTCCTGTCCAAACCCTTCCGCTCGGCAACCCTTGTCGAGCAGATCCGTCTCCTCCTGCGAAATCAGGATGAAACGACACGTTCAGTTCCTCAGGAGTAAGCTCACCGCCCCATGAAAACGGCAGGTCGAGTATGACCTGCCGCCGCAACAACACACCCACAATACCTGCTCCTGAAAAGCAGGAGCAGCTAAATCTCGTTCCTATCCCTTCCGACTTTGAAGTAGCTCCAGCGTCTTCACAGGGTGGATGAGTCTTGTCTCACGGTCCCCTGCCATCCTCAGCTCGCTGGCCTCGATCATCAGCTCACGCAACTCTGAGGGTGTCAGGGAGGGTTCGATGGCAAGGAGTTTCGCCGCCAGGTTGGTCACATTCGGTGAGGACATCGAAGTACCACTCATCTTCATCCTGTCGCCCCCCGGTACGTAGCTGTCCACCTCAAAGCCGTTGGCGTAGATATCCACCTTGCCAAAACTGGTGAAATCGGTTTCATCACCCGCCTGGTCGACCGCACCGACTGACAGAATGTTCGGCAGATCGAAAGAGCTGGGAATGAACTCCTCAAAGTTCACATCGTTGTCCTCATTCCCGGCCGATGTCACAAAGAGGATTTCCGGCACGGACGCGATTGCATGATAGAGTGCGTCCCTGCCGATGGTAAATATCTCGCGGGCCAGCGCCTTGCGTTCCTCAACTGTCCCGCCGGCATTGTTCGCTTCCAGGGCGGATTCGATGCCTGCGATGCTGCCACCCCAGCTCATGTTGACCACACGCACGTTGTTTTTCTGGAAATAGCCGATCACCTCGCTGTACATCCTGGCCTCTGCCTGCGCCAGTTCGATCGTTGGCAGAGTGGGAATCATTGTGTAGTCGAACGTTATCCGTGCGCCGAGGATTCTGGCATAATCGTTCCCAGCCGCCGCAATCCCTGCCACATGAGTGCCATGCGCATAGTTGCCGTACTTGGAAATGCCCTCGATGAAGGGCTGAACCTCATCACGCTCCAGCATCCCCATCGCATGCTTCAACTCGGTCGCTTCCTCACTGTCGATCCCGGAAGTGATGTCGGAGAGCCCTTTCATCTGACGCTGCAGGCGAGGACGTTCCTCGCCGACATCGCCAATGGGATACAGGAGGTCGATGGTCTTCTCGCTGCTCAAATCGTAGGCGATGCCGTGAACATCATCGATGAAGCCGTTCCCATCATCATCCACACCATTGTCCCTCAGCTCACCCTTGTTGATCCACACCTGGGCGGTCTGATAAAAAATGGCAGCATCCACCCCGGAATCCCAGATGCCAATGACAACCGGCGTCGCCTCCAAATCCGAGGTCACACTGAAGTCACGTTCCGCCCAGATGTCCGCTTTCTCCACTTTGTGAGCGTCCAGGTACCCGCCGTAGGTCTCGGTAACAAGGTGCTTGTAGGGGAGGTACGTTCGAAGCGTGACCGACATCGAGAGGAGGCTGGTGGCAATATCCTTGCTCATCTCGCCATCACTCCCGTCCAGGACAGGCTGAATGCCCGCCATTACCTGGCCTTCAACCAGCGCGGCAGAATAAATCTCGGAGATCCCCTTGGATTGCTTCAGTACATCTCCGACAATCTCGTAGGGGAGCGAGACCAAACGCGACTCCAGTTCATGACGCAGGTCCGTTTCAAAGTCCTTCGCGTCCGCCAGCATCACTGCTGCGTAGGCACGGGAGTACAATGCCATGGTCAGACGGTTTGCCTCTTTGTCCTCGAGAAGCATTCGCTGCTCCACTGAACCGAGGTAATCGGCATAACGCCCCTCCAGCAAGGCAATCGCGCCCAGGTCGGCGTAGTAATTTTTCAGAGTGGTTTTGTCTGCAATCTCATAAGTCGCAAGATCCGATTCGAGATCCTTCCGCACCTGGGCGGCAAGTTCGAGCACGGCGGAATCATTGTGCAGAAATTCCACCGCTGGCATGCCAATTTTGTACGTGTAGCGGGGAAGATCGTCAAGCTTTTCAATCCTGATTTTCTCGCCCGCCTGGAGCGATCCTGCCAGCATCATCGCCAGCAGCAGGATTCCTGACTGCAGCAAACGTGTGCGCTTCATGGTAACCCTTCTTTCGTTATCCCTGTCTCCCGGGGCAGCTTTCTATCCGACTCGTTCCAGCTTGGGGTAAAAGTCCTTCGGTTCCTCACAAATTTTGTGCGGCTATCCCAGCCTCGTCCGGTTCTCAAGTAAGCCTGGATGCCGAAAGTATCCAATGGTGCCCTGACGACGCAACCAGAAGCACCTTGCTGTAAGTCCTTGTTTTCTTGAAAAGAAAGATGCTTCTACGACAGGTAACAGGTCTGTTGTGTGGTCGCTCGCAGCCTTCGCCCCGACAAACGCGGCAAATTTCCTTTCAAGAAAACAAGTTTCGTTCAAGATCTCACTTTCGTAGCAGTCAAGTCGCGCCGAGAGACCGCGCTACACTTGCCTCTCGGCGAACTTGACAGCTGGATTCTTGCACAAATTCTCAGGAGGAGCCTGACAACTTGACAGCATATACCTTGTCATAAGCCCTTGTTCTGGTAAAACCAAATCAGCCGCGACGATCAAGATGCGTACACGCGGCACCTTAAAACCTCCGCGCCTGTCATCTCACGAACCCTGATATTTCTGCTCGCTTCTCAGTTTTTTCTACGGAGACGTTCCGGGTTCGCACCACGCTACCTGCTTACGTATATTAACCGCCGTCGCAGCGCACGGTTCAACCAATTCACCCAGAGGCCCCTGTGAAAAAGGCGTTCAAACAGCTCGGATATGTCTTCCTCGGATTAATCTTTCTCGTGTTTCTTATTGTCTGGACCCAGGATGAAGAGACCATTGAACGAATCTTCATGATGACTGATGTTACTGAAAAGATTTATAATTACTATGATTACGAACGATACACACCCGACCTTCTTCCCATTGTGTTTTACGGGAGCATGAAGGTGACTTTCGAAGGTGATACGACCGGTCTCGGGCTCAACCCCCATTACTTGCGATTCTGGATGGGCGAACGGTTCGATGAACACTTCCGACCGGGCTGTATCTACATCAACCTCGATAATTTCGAACTTCTGGAAAAGAACGAACGATACCGCACGCTTGCCAGAGAAACCAGTGAAGACAGAGTAGGGACACTGGAGTTCATTGTCGACATCTCCAAACTTGGCCCTGGAAACATGCCGATCTGGTACGAAGTCACCCTTGTTGCTGGAAACAAGGAAAAACCACTGGTTTATCGTAGCAAATACATGAACATGGGCAATCGACGTAAATTAACCCAGAGCTTGGAACACGGCATCGACCGTGAACTGAAAATCTATGCGAAGAAGTTTTTCAAAATACATCAGAACATCGAACAACTGCGCGAACTCTACAAGAGTGTCTACATGAAATAACCTTTTCTGCAGAGAAGCGGGCTCCGCACGAAACTTTGTGCGTGAATTCGGCGGTACGATGGCCGAGAGGCAAGCGCCGCCGGAAAGCCACAATCAGAATGACCCCCCTGAAGTTCGACCTCGCTACACCAGTGGACGTTCCAGCTGATCCGCCGGTACAATCTGTCCATCGAAAAGATGGACAATCCTGTGCGCATATTCCGCGTAGGACGGCGAATGTGTCACCATTACGATTGTCGTTCCCTCGTCATTCAGCCCACGAAGCAGGTTCATCACTTCATCCCCGTGGCTCGAATCCAGGTTGCCGGTAGGCTCATCTGCAAGGATCACCTTGGGGCTCGCCACGACCGCACGTGCCACCGCAACCCGCTGTTGCTGCCCGCCTGAAAGCTGTTGTGGGAAATGTTTACGTCGATGTGCGATCTGCATCTTTTCGAGGGTGGCATCCACCCGATGTTTCCGTTCAGCCGTGGGCATCCCGAGGTAGAGAAGCGGCAGCTCGACATTTTCCTGGACAGTCAGTTCGTCAATCAGATTGAAGTTCTGGAAAACAAAGCCGATGTTCGCCTTCCGCAGATTGGCGCGCTGTCTTTCCCGAAAACCGGATACATCCTGCCCTGCAAAGAAATAGCTGCCGCTGGTGGGATTATCCAGCATGCCCAGCAGGTTTAACAACGTCGATTTGCCGCAGCCGGAAGGTCCCATGACCGCTACAAATTCGCCGGTTTCGATCTCAAGATTGATGTCGTTTAAGGCAGTCGTCTCCACTTCCTCAGTGGTGTAAAGTTTCTTCAAGTTGACCGTTCTGATCACAACCGAGGTTCTCCTGTCAATCGCTATTCCATTTCCGGAACAGCTATCATCCGGCTCGAAATCGAATTGCTGCCCACTACACTCTGCTTAAAATCCATTACTTCAAGTTCAACTTTTCCGCATCCCCAAAAGCATCGTAGGAGGAGGTGATAACCCTTTCGCCTGGTGTCAGCCCGGAGAGGATTTCATAATCCCTCGGATTCTGACGTCCTATCTGAATGGTTCGCTTCTCGGCCTGTCCGCCATCCTCCGACACGACATAAACATACCTTCCCCCGCTACTCGAATAAAACCCGCCAACGGGCAGCAGAACCGCCTCGCTTGCGCCGCCAAGCTCCAGACGGACACGCAAGGTCTGCCCTCGTCGGATTCCTTCCGGGGTCTCACTGGAGAAGAGCATGTCCACATCGAAACGCCCCCCCGCAACCTGCGGGTAAACCTTGTCGATCACAAGGTTGTAGGTGTGACCGGCAAACTCGAATTGTCCTGTCAGACCTGGAAGGATACGGGCGATATAGTGTTCATCGATCGAGATCCGCACCTTAAAACCATCCAGGCGGTCGATCTGCCCGATACGCTGTCCTGTCGACATCGATTGCCCCACTTCGCCATTCAATTGAGTTAATTGTCCGGCGATTGGCGCTCGAATGGTCAGCCGCTCCAGTCTATTCTTCACGGCGTCCAGGTTATTCTGCATCCTCTGGACGCTCGCCTCGATCTGTTCGATCTGGATGCTTCGGAAGAGGGAATCCGTGCGATGATTCTCAAGGGTCAATTCACGTCGTTTCCTCAGATAATCGTAAGCATCACGTTTTCTGGCGTACTCCATTTCGCTCAACAGGTTATTCGAATAGAGTTCTGCCCCCTGATCATACTGCCTTTTGGCTTCCGCGATTTGATTGTCCAGTTCAAGCAGCTGGGCACGGAGGGAGAGGGAGTTTTGCGCCATGGCGAGACGAGTGTTGCGCAGATTGTTGATTTGCTGATACTGCTCAGCCTCCCGGTACATGATGTCAAGCAGGAGATTCGTATTGGAGAGACGTATGATCGGCTGGTCCACCTCCAGGAATTCGCCTTCGACCACGAAGACCGTATCGACCTGACCGCCTTCGACAGCGTCGAGGTAGACCGTCTGCAGTGGCAACACCGTGCCGTTAGCCGGGATATAATCGAGGAAGAGCCCCTGGGTCACTTCGGAAATGGTGAGGCGGTCCGCACGGACGTTCAACCTTGCGCCGCCGCCCCCGGAGAGCAATACAACCAGGAAGAGAAGTACGACAAGAGTTCCCCCGCCAAGTAGGGCGAGCTTTGTCGGGGACCATCGCTTTTTCTCAAGAATGCGATCCATCAGCCAGTCGTCCAAAGGTTCACAGCATCCACCCGGGTTTGTGCGAACCACGTGCCCGTTTCCCAACTGCCGTTTTATCAGGAGGATACGTCATGCGGCAGCAGAATAGTCGTATGAGAATCAAACATTTCGAGTACGAAAATGACACCTGCTTCACTCCGTTTGCAAAGGTAGCCCATGACTGCAGCGAAACGCACCCTCTCGACACAATTAGAGTACAAAATCCTTCCAGCACAGGAGAGCAGCACTCTCAGGCTTTACCCCCTTTCTCCTCTGCAAGCGCTCCCCCTGAACGATTTGCGGGCGCACGCCAGTACCGCTACCTTTGGGTCTGATTCCAGACAGCGTACACTTGCGAGAGGAGGCGGACGGTGGCCGCAATAAAAGGCATTCAGTACATCCCCTATCGCCAGGCGGGCGAACCTCCGCGGCGAGCAGCGATCGTCCCCGTTACCATTGATCTTGATCGATTCAGCGACGAAGATATCCAGATCATCGGCCACCTGCTCGAGGCGGTTGAGTGGATGAATCCGATCTTTCGCGATCAGTTCGACTCCCGCACAGTCATGCTGCGTAATGCGACCCGGGCAATGCTGGAAATCTGTGAGACGGCGGAACGTCCTCCCCTGCAACACTATCTAACCATGCTCGACCTCTTCAATGGCCCCTTCTCCCTGCTGCCACGGAAAAATCAACTTCTCGATCTACCCGCGGATCGTGTACGTTCGCTTCTGCAGCTGGTTCCTGGCTTCGAGCCGGATGAGCTGGAGGAATCATATCGTCTGATGACTGAAGGTCAGCTCGCCCCGGATGTGGCGAACCTCTATCCGCAGGGGATGACCGAGTCAGAACTCGAGGAGCTTGGACCGGCGGGGAAAATCGTGAACTCCAGTGTCATTCGCGACTCCGATGGCGACCTGTTTGTCGTCTATAACGAGGATCGCTATTCCGAGACACTGCTCGCTCCGATCCGTCACCTGGAGGCGGCGCGCAACCTCGCCACTGACCCCGGATTTCGTCTTTACCTGGACGCCAAGATCGTCGAGTTGCAGACCGGGTTCGATGAAGCCCGCCGTCTCGCGGACTACACCTGGGTGCGGCACGACTCGCCCTTCGATGTGGTGCTCTCGACAGCCCTCGAAGTGTATCTCGATAATTGGAAAAACTTCCGTGGTGCCGCCGCTGGAGGTGTGTACCTGCGCAATGACGCCGCCGATGAGCTGCTGAAAGCCCTGGTGGATCGTGTGGAATACTGGGAGACACACGCCCCCTGGACTCACAAAAAGCAGGCGATCGCCCCTGAGACCCTGCCGAAGCTGAAATTTGTCGATGTGCTCAGTTGGTCAGGTGATTATGTGACCGGTCCATTCACCACGATCGCCCAGAGTCTTCCCAATGATGATTGGGTCGGGAAGAACGTCGGGACGGTCAACATGGTCTACATGAACACCGGTCGAGCGGTGCACGGTGTATCCGGTAACCTTGCCGCGACGGAGTTTCTCACTCGTGCGGAGTTCAACGAAATCTCCGATATCCTCTACGAAGCCAATCAACTGCACAGCGCCCTGCACGAAATCGGCCACACAACCGGCAACCAGGCCCCTGAAGCCAACCATGGCCAACCCTCCAACTACCTGGAGGAGGAGTATTCCTTCCTTGAGGAGACACGTGCTGAGTTGTTTGGGCTGTTCGCATTGCAGAAACTGGTTGAGGATGGGGTGATTGAGGCACGCATGGCGCGAGCCTGTTATGACGGAATGTTGATCTCAATGCTCAACAGCCTGAAGTTTGATCCCGTACAGGCGCATAACAAGGCGCGCAACGGCATGTTCCACGAATTTGAACGCCGTGGCGCGATTGTGCGGGTTGTTGAGGATGAGAAGACAAAATTCCAGATCGTGCATGACCAGGCACATCTGGTGGTGTGTGAACTGCTGAAAAAGGTTGGGGATATCAAGGCGCATGGGGATAAAACAGCAGCGATGAAACTGCGCGAGGATACTGTCTTCACAGACCCACTCAAAGGCGAGATCGAGGAACGGACCGCTGATTTTCCTCTCGGCAGAGGCTTGATCTTCCCGAGACTGAAGAAAGTCGACGGACGCTATACCCGTGTGCTTGAGTATCCCGAAACCTTCAGCGAGCAGGTCAAGTTCAACCTGGCCCTGCTTGACTGAACATCGGACAGGTAGTCTCGCAGGTCGCGCAAATCCGTCCGATCAAGATGCGTCCCTGGTTACTCGGTCTCCTCTTTATCCAACGGATTAAGCGAACCGGACAGGCCGCGATTGGCGTTTTCAACACCCCGTGGCAACGCCTCCGGCTCGCCGACAGCCAGCGTACTCAGGCAGGCGACCACATGCTCCGGTCGCAGGACGACATCCCCTTCCCCACTGCGAAGAAACAGCAACGCCGAATTGAACTCTCGCACCAGCCTTTCGATCCAGACTACCTCCGCCTCTGTCGCACCAAAGGCATGCAGGTCACGTCTCACCGATTTTGTCCAGATCAACTGGTTCTCCGTGTCCCCACCGGCAAGGAGAGTCCCGAGCGCGGTAAGAGCCCAACGGTTGAGCCGCCGATCGATCACAACATCATGGACATCGCAGATACTCTGATAAACCTGCTCGGTCAATCCCGTCCTCCACACTTCGCGGTGCACCTGTTCGATGGCGTTCAGACGGAGATCCTTCCGGATTCGATTCCCCTCCCAGCAGGGGATGAGTTCGCCCAGCAACCCGTGTTTGTCAAGGAACCTTAGTCCGACATGACGCCAGGGAAGTGCGAGCAAGGCCCAGAACTCTTTGCGTGCAATCGTCCGATCAACAAGGATTGGTCGATCCAACCCGGCAAGCTCCTTCGTCAGTGAATCCGGGATCGACAGCTTCCCTTCCGCTTCAGCAAGTTCACGCGCCAGTTCCACCCAGAGAACCGGATTGGCGAGGTAGGCATCCAACTCTATCTTCATGTCCCGCTCAACGTTGTTGTGATCGATAATCCTGCTTCTCTTCGATGTGGAGGGGAAGGTAGCAAGGACTCCCCCGAAACTGTGCCATCTTTCCCAAACTCTCAGCGACTCTCAAGCCTCGAGGTGCTCGTGGAGACAGGCGGACAACTGCCCCCTCTTCCTGGATGCTCCGCGCAAGCGATCTCACCATCTCCACCCCTTGCCACCCCGATAAACAATATGTATCCTTCCAACTGTTAGTTATCCTTAACTTGTCGCGGAAGTCAAACGATTTCGTCTTGTTCAGTCAACCTTCAAGGAGTCACAATGAGTACTCATACAGTGAAACCGCTTCCTTACGCGTACGACACTCTGCAGGGGATTTCCAAGCAAGTGAACGAGTGGCATCACGACAAGCACTATGCCGGTTATGTGGCGAAGCGTAACGAGATCGAAAGCAAGCTGGCCTCGCTGAAGGAAAAGGCAGGAAATGCAAACTACAGCGAGTTCGGCGAGATGAAACGGCGTGAGACATTCAACGCCGCCGGGCAGATCCTGCACGAGATCTACTATGACATCATGGGTGGGGATGGCGCTGCCGATTCCAGCCACGCCGTGGTGAAAAAGATCGAGCAGGATTTTGGCTCGCTGGATGCCTGGCGGGAGGACTTCAAGTTGACTGCTCTTTCCGCGCTGGGGTGGGCCATCCTCTGCTTCGATCCCTCCGATGGCAAGCTGCACAACTTCCTCGTGGACATGCACAACAACGGCGCAGTCTGGGGTGCCTCTCCGCTGGTGCCGATTGACGTTTTCGAGCATGCCTACTATTTCGATTACGGGCCGGATCGTGGCGCATACATCGACACTTTCCTGAAGAACCTGAATTGGTCGAAGGTGGACGAACTGTATCGTCACGCCACTCGCTGACCCACATGGCTTCCCATCGCGGGGGTGTTCGCATGGCGGACACCCCCTTTTTACTGGCTGCTTGATCGTACCCGTCCCCGCCAAATTTCGGCACTCCTAACTGCTTGACTTCTCCCCTCCCCTGCCGCTTATTCGAGGTGATAGTCCCTCCCTCATGTTGTGCCTCGGTTTCAAAACGACAAGGAGTCAAGCATGGCCAGCAAGCTGCCGCCCCTGCCGTACCCGTATGATGCGCTCGAGCCCTGGTATGATCGTGAAACGGTCACGCTGCACCACGACAAGCATCATGCGGGGTATGTAGCCGGGTTGAACAACGCATTGGCAAAACTGGAGGAAGCGAGAACAGCTGGTGACTTCACAGCCGTAAAAGCTCTGTCAAAGGAAGTAGCGTTCCACGGGAGCGGGCATGTGCTCCACACCCTTTTCTGGGAGAATATGAAACCGGATGGCGGTGGCAAGCCTCTGGGCGAGATTGCCATTCAAATCGACAAGGATTTCGGATCAGTTGAGGCATTCAGAGGTCAATTCCTCGCGGCGACAAACACGGTCGAAGGCAGTGGCTGGGGAATCCTCGGCTGGAACCTTGAGCTGGGGCAACTCATGGTGATACAGTGTGAAATACACCAGAATCTGTCGGTACACGGGATTGTGCCACTGCTTGTCTGCGATGTCTGGGAGCATGCCTACTACCTGAAATACCAGAACCGCAGGCCTGAGTGGACCGAAGCTTTCTTTGACCACCTCGTGAACTGGGACAATGTAAATCAGCGTTACCTGAAGGTTCGCTGCAAGTAGTGATGCCAGGATTCATACTTCACCGACATGGAAACGCCCGGCTCACCGGGCGTTTCCATGTAATCCAAGGCTCAGAAGGGTGAGAATCCCCCCGATGCCCAGTAGTCCTCGCGCAGGCTTGCCTGTTGACGCTGCAGCGCGTCGTAATGCTCCTTCTCCCATTCCGCCAGTTCACGATAGAACCGCTCAACGACAGGATCATCATGCTGCTCAGCGGACCGTGTGTAGAACTGGATCGACGAAAGCTCAAGCTGCATCCCGATCGATAAGGCGGTCATCTCGAAATGTGCCTCCCCAATCCTGATCTTGATGTTCTCGGAAAAGATCGGATGATCGCCTGTCAGTGGTGTGTGGGCAGGTAGCGAAACTGCCGAATCCGGCTTTCCAGACCGCAGGTAGGAATTGTACTGGGTTTGCAGATAATGCAAATGCGCCAGTTCCTCGCGTGCGAGCATCTCGAACACGTCTCGCCCCTTCGGATCACCGGAGGTCATCGCCGCCATCCGGTAGAAGTGGTGCCCGTCGCCTTCAAACTGGATCGCCTGTTTCAGTCCGTCGAGAAGGGCCTTTTGCTGGCTCAATTCTCCCCCCTTTCGCTGTTTCGGCTACAGGTTTAACAAAAGTAAAACAGCCCGATTCAGCCATTTTCAAGGTTAAATTCGCCGAATTCAAAGAAATAGCCTGTTCCGCTGAGGGCATCGATCTCAGCACGGACAATTGCCAGGTGCCCTTGCTCGATTTCGAGGAAACGTGCGAACATCGCCTTCGCGTCATCTTCGAGTGTGTCCACCATCTGCTGGTAGAAATCGCTGGTTTCCATCTCGACCACTTCTGCCTTCTGAAGCATCATGACTTCTTCGCCACGATCCTGGCCGGCGAGACGGTCACGCAAGGCTTGTGCGCGTTCGGCGATCACCTCTTTGGGCGGAACAACCGTCGCCAGCTTTTCTGCTGTTACTTTTCCAGTCCGTCTCCACTCATCGAGTCGGCTCTTCAGATAGTCCAGGTGCCCTTGCTCCTCATTCGCGAGCAATTTGAAGACACGCCGACCCGTCTCATCGGTCGCCGCATCGGCTGCGCTGTTGTACGTGTCGCGGACACGTGTCTCGAACTCGATCGAGGTGAGGATCGCTTCTTCCACGCTTGGCGTGACTGGTGTTGCCTGGCTCATGGTTACTCCGGTAAGAAGGGTGTCGTTTCGTTTCAAGAGCAAGATAGGAAAAAATGGCTTCGGACAAAAAAAGGTGATGGAGCAAGTGTAGATCGTATGCCGTCGGCAAACTGGACTTCGAATCCAGAAACAGCCCACTGGCGCCCACGATCTTAAGTGAGTTATAAAACCGACTGCTCCCGAGTAATTGTGCGTAAAATCAGCGGTCAATTCCGCCAGGAGGCGGAACAAAGTGACGATTCCTGGCGAGATTTGACAACCTGATCAGCGAGAGATTGCCGCACAAATCTTGTATAAACCAACAAAACAGTTGCGGCAGGTCCCCGCAAAGGGGTACCCGCCGCAACAGTAGGTTGGCAGTGCAAGTGATTTGCACTATATCAGGCTGACGCTCAGTGCTGACCGGATGCCGCCTGGCCCGCGAGTTCACGATCCAGGAAGAAAAGGCCGGGCTTGAAATCCCCCACCAGTTGCATGCGGGACATCACTTCATCCACCACCTTTTCCTCTTCCACCTGCTCCTCGACAAACCACTCGAGGAAGGAGTGTGCAGCGTGGTCCCCCTCCTTGTGTGCGAGATTGACGAGGTCATGGATGCGACGAGTTACTTCACGCTCGTGCTCGAAAGCCGCTTTAACCGCATCCATCGGGCTTTTCCAGGTAGCTTTCGGCTTGTCGATCGCACCGAACTCAGCGCTGGAGAGGCGGTCGTAGAGGTAGGTGTAGAACTTCATTGCGTGCCCAACTTCTTCGCGCGCATGATTCTCCATCCAGGCGGCGAAACCATCGAGGTTCTGCGTCCTGAACCAGGCACCCATCGCCATGTAGATGTACCCGGAATACAGCTCAAAGGTCATCTGATCGTTGATTGCGGTCTGAAGCTTTTTACTCAGCATGTTTCTCTCCTTTTATGGTTGGTTTCTCTTCGACAATCACTGCATATGCAAACAGAAGGAATGGCAGTCCAGCGATGTGGCGCCTCCTGAGAATTTGTGCGCGAATTGAGCGGACAAGATCGCCGGAAGGTCTCCTGGCACGACTTGACAGCCTGTTCCGCCAGAAACAGTCACACAAATTGTTGTGAGGACCCTGTAATGTAAGGTACTCAGCACGGGAACCTATCTTATTTCATCCGCCCTTCGGCAATCTTCACACCGTCCCTCGAGCTCATAGCGAACCGAAAATACCTCGTATCTGCCTGTTTTCAGGAAGAGACTGCTGACATCCGGCAACACTCCCTCTTCGATGTCGACAAGCTTGTCACACTGCACACATCGGAGATGAAAATGGGGATGAGTCTCGCCGTCATATCGCCTCGGTACGCCCGGCAGGTCAATCGTCCGGATTTCACCCTGCTGGGTCAGTAATTCAAGGTTACGATAGACTGTCGCAAGGCTGATCTTCGGCAGATAGTCGCGCAGGTGATGGTGCAGCTCATCCGCTGTCGGATGGGTCTGCATCCGCCGTAGTTCACGCAGCAGTGTCGCCCGCTGCCTGGTCATCCTTGTGGCACTTCGCTCTTGCATCGCTCACCTTATCAGGAATCGATCCTAATAAGATGTTTTTTCCACACGGAAGCAAGAGTCTCACAGCTCATCACAGGATCCCGGGAGCCTTCGGCACGCAGTGTGGTCGCAGGGCTCATGATCTGCCTGAGGTGGTGCGGAGCTACACTAACCGCTTGATAACAATACATTTAATGCTTACATGGTGTGATTACTCCGAGCCTGAGCTTCATAACAGCAGACATCGTTCGGGCAGATCTGCAGGACCTGACAGAACAGCACAGGTCAAGTACAGATTGCCACGCTCGTTTTCGCTTGCGCGAAAACGGCTCGCAATGACGCACTTTTTAAGGTGCGAGGGGTGTTCGGGCAAGTCCGAAGGCTTGCCGGATCGGTAGAGGCGGAAGGTCTCCGTTTCGCTGAAGAGCTGCCACAACGTGGGAATTTGGGACTCGGGGAGAGCATTTCCGCCAGGTTTGTGGACCTGGCGGAAAGGTGCTATCAGCAGCGACTTCCAGGAAGTACCCTTCTACATCAGAGCACCCGGAGTGCCTGGTTCAGGTCATCCATGATGTCGGCCACATCTTCAATCCCGACGGAGAGACGGATCAGGTTGTCCTTGATCCCCGCTTTTTCTCGGACACTCGGCTCGTACGTGGAGTGGGTTGTTGACGCCGGATGGCAGATCAATGTATCACAATCACCAAGGCTGACCGCCACTTTCGCCAGTTCGACCGCATCCATCAGCTTCTTGCCTTCATCAAACCCACCGGCGATTTCGAATGCGATCATCCCACCGAAACCACTCATCTGTTTCGACGCAAGTTCATGGTTTGGGTGCGACGCCAGGCCGGGGTAGTGCACCACCTTGACCTTCGGGTGGAAAGCAAGGAATTGGGCGATCTTCAGCGCATTTTCGCAGTGAGCACGCATGCGAAGCGGGAGGGTCTTGAGGCCGCGTAACAGCAGCCAGGCGTGAAGAGGCGCCATTGTCGCGCCCGTGTCGATGTAGACATCTGTGCGCAGACGGTCAATGTATTCCCGTGTGCCGATCACACAGCCCGCGACGACATCGCCATGTCCCCCGATATATTTCGTGGCGGAGTGAACGATGACATCAGCGCCGGACTCCAACGGCCGTTGCAGGATCGGGGTGGCGAAGGTGTTGTCCACAATCACAGTCAGGCCGTGCCGATGGCCCAGCTCCACCAACGCCTTGATATCGAGGATGGTCAGGGTTGGATTTGCGGGTGTCTCAAAGAAGAGTGCCTTGCAGTTCTTTGCTTTTTTGATGGCATCTTCAACCTTGTTCAGGTCGGTGGCATCCACCTCGTGACCTTTGACACCGAAACGGGGCATGACGTGGTCGGTCAGGGCGTGTGTGCCGCCGTATACCGTTTCACTCGAGATAAAGCTGTCGCCCGACTTGCACTCGGTCATGATCGCATTAAATGTGGCGGCCATCCCCGAACCGAGCGCCTGGGCAGCTTCGCCGCCTTCGAGACATGCGATTTCACGTTCAAATGCGTCAACGGTCGGATTCGAGATCCGCGAATAGATGTAACCGTCCGCCGTGCCGGCGAAAAGGTCCGCACCATGCTGCGAGTCGCGGAACTGGTAGGTCGAGGTCTGGTAGATCGGGAGACTGATTGCACCCGTCGCGGGATCGCCACCCCCGAAGCCGTGAATGGCCTTTGTCGCAATCCGCCAGTGCTCCTTCACCCTTGTCATCCCAATCTCCCTTCGTTTCTATGTTTCTCGTTCCGGGGGCTCAAATTCAAACCTATTACCGACCGTGCAAAATCGGCATAACGGTCACCTGACTTACAATCGACCACAACCGAGCCTATGACTGTGAGTCGGAATTCAGTTCGATCAGCACACTTCCGGTACTTTTGGGGTGCAGAAAACCAACACGCTTTCCCCCGGCGCCGGGACGGCTCGCCTGGTCGATCAACCTTACACCTTTTGAGGCGATGGTTGCCAGTGAAGCGTCCACATCCTCCACCTCGTAGCAGATGTGATGCATTCCCTGGCCATTCTTTTCGAGGAACTTCGCGATCGGCGATTCGGGGGAGGTGGGCTCCAGCAATTCGATGTGGACATCGCCAACCTCGAACATCGCCACCTTCACTTTCTGTTCCTCAACCACTTCGACAGCGTGAAGGTGCATCCCGAAGACATCCCTGTAAAGGGGAATGCTCTCCTCGAGGCTGTGGACCGCCACACCAATATGGTCAATTTTCTTCATCATCTTTCTCTCGCAGGCGTAGATGCAATCCCGGCTCACTTGTGAAGAATATACGCAAGCAGATGTCAGCTTCCCACCTCCCTGACTCAGCACTCCCCGCCCCGAGGGCTGCTCGTGCGACCTGGGAATAGGTGGGTTGCTTCCTGAAAGTCGCCAGCCTACCTTTGATCCGTCCAGCAAGCAGCTTGAAGGGAAACAGACGTTGACCGACTCACTCCGAATCCGCCAGTTCAGATGGTTGTCGAGTATCAGCACTGTGCTGGCACTCCTGTTCATCCTTGTTAATCCCTGCCAAGCAGCCTCCCCAGCCCCCGCCTGGGGGACAAAGGGAATGGCTGCGACCGCTCACCCCCTTGCGACAGAGGCAGCGCGCAGCATCCTCGATGAGGGCGGCAATGCCATCGACGCTGCCCTTGCCGCCATCTATGTCCTCGATGTGGTGACTCCCTACAGCGAGGGCCTTGGTGGCGGTGAGTTCTGGGTGGTTCGCTGGGCGAAAGATGGGTCAACCTTGACCATCGACGGTCGCGAGACAGCTCCTGCAGCATCGACTCAGGATATGTACCTCGACACGTCCGGAACCGTCATACCGGGGCTATCCACGTACGGTGTCCTCGCAGGTGGGGTACCCGGCTCTGTCGCCGCACGGGAAGCCGCGTTGGCACGCTACGGCTCGACAAAACGCAGCCGTATCATGCGTGACGCTATTCAGATCGCTGAGCAGGGATTTGTCCTCACGCCTTCGCAGGGTGAAATCTTCGCGGCGGCCGGTCCCTATTTCACCCAGTGGCCTACATCCGCCGCAGTTATGTTCAAATCCGACACAACCACCTGGTCCGCGGGTGATCTTTTTGTCCAGCGCGACCTCGCCGAAACATTAAAACGAATCTCCCGTGGCGGTGCAGACGAGTTTTACCGGGGCACAACGGCTGCGGAAGTCGTTCGATTCATGGAGGAACATGGTGGGTTGATCACAGCGCAGGACATGGCGGACTACGAGCCGATCCTGCGTGAACCGGTGCAGGGTAACTATCGCGGGTACGAGGTTTACTCCATGCCGCCGCCATCCTCGGGCGGGATCCATCTGATCCAAATGTTGAACATGCTTGAGAAATGGAACCTCGAGCAGTTCGATCGTTACTCGTCACGCTATTACCACCACCTCGGCGAAGTGATGGAAGCCGCCTTCGCAGACCGTTCGGAGTATCTCGGCGATCCCGCCTTTGTTAATGTCCCCACGGAGGGATTGACCGCGAAAAGCTATGCGGAGGAGCTGCGTAACCAGATCGGCTCGCTGTGGGAAAGGCGGGTAAGAGCACCGGGAAATCCCTTCCTGCACATGGCCAACCCGCCCGACTCACTGTTGAAACCCTCACATACCTCCCACCTCTCTGTTATTGACAAGTGGGGCAACATGGTCGCATTGACCACCTCGGTGAATACCCACTTCGGCAGCAAGGTTATCGTTGGAGGCACAGGTTTCTTCCTCAACAATACCATGGATGATTTTTCAATCCAGGCAGGTCATCCGAACGCCTTCGGGCTTGTGGGCAAACAGGCGAATGCCATTGCACCCGGCAAGCGACCCCTCTCCAGCATGACCCCGACTCTGATCCTGAAGGATGGCGAGCCCTTCCTCTCTGTCGGTGGCGCGGGCGGTCCGAGGATTATCACCGCGACATTGCAGACAATTCTGAACAGCATTGATTTCGGCGCGGACATCCAGGAAGCGATCAATGATCCACGCATCCATCACCAGTGGTCGCCGGATTATCTCTTCATCGAGACCGACATTTCGCCGGACTGCGCACAGGAGCTGCACCGGATGGGACACCGTGTCCTGCGGATGAACCTTGGGAGTGTTGTACAGGGAGTCCAGTACGATCCCGCTACCGGCTACTTCTACGGTGCATCCGATCCCCGAGCCGGTGGAGTTGCTGCGGGAATTCATTGATCCTTTTCCCGTGAGGCGAGAGGATGGCTGTCCGCTACGATCCCACAACTGACCGGCTTCACCTCGCTGTCGGTGATCTCCTGTGGGTCGAGCGGAAGGCGGACCCGAACATCACTGGAAACCTGGCGGATCGCTCGGAGATCGGTCGGGAAATCCATATCCGTCACAGCGAGCAGCGCGCCTCGGTGATCGAAAGCCACCGCAGTGAGATTGAGATCGAGTGCCCCTTCACTGTCGATGGTGCCCAGGTCATGGTCCATGGGCGGATGGATGGCATGTGGGAGACCGATTCCGGGCTCTGCATCGAGGAGATCAAGTCCACTTTCGCCAATGCCAGCCTTCTTCCCTTTCCCTCCCATCTCATGCAGATGCAGCTTTACCTGGTCCTTGCAAGTCAGCTCTACGGCCGGGCCGTCCATGGATTGCTGACCTACCTCCACCCCTCGCGGGGACGGACCGCCCAGGTGGCGCAGGGACCGGATGCAGGGATCCACGATGAACTGCTGCGCAGGCTGGGCTTGATGGTGGGCTGGCACAGACGGGAAGCTCAGAGGCTGATGCAGCGTGCATCATGCGCGAACGATCTGCGCTGGCCTTACCCCTCCGATCGTCCCGGACAGGGTGAAATCCGTGAAGCGGTGCAACACTGCATCGCGGAACGGAAGCACCTGTTGATTTCAGCCCCGACCGGTAGCGGCAAAACGGCGCCGATTCTGCTTACCGCAATGCAGGAAGCCATGCGTGGTGGCACACGGCTTTTCTTCGCAACCTCCCGGACCGCACAGCAAGCGGAACGGGTGGAATTGATCCTGCAAGCATTCCCCAGCGGTTCCGCGGGTCGGATCCTGCTGCTCACGGCCCGGGAAAAACTGCGCGACTCCTTCAGCCCGGCAGACGATAATCCGGAAGCCCTCGATCCTTATGATCCACCCGACTGGTTCCTCACCTTTCTCGAGTGCGAACCGGTAGTCGGTGCGGATGCCATCCGGAAATGTTCAGAGATCCAACAGATCGACCCGGTTGCTCTGCAGCACGAGGTGGCACGTTATGCCGATGTCCTGATCGGTGACATCAATCTGCTCGCTTTGCCCGGCGGGGGGATCTCGCCCCTTGATCGGGCAGGGCGCGACACCCTGCTGCTGATCGACGAGGCACACGGTCTGCCTGACCGTCTGCGGGATCGCAGCTCGGCACGTCTCCTGCCGCGAGAAGTAAGGCGACTCGCCGACCGGATCGACACCTTCCCCTCCCCGCTCTCAGGTGAATTGTACTCGGTATTGCGCGAGCTGTACAGCCGCCTCCGGTCCCGTCTCACCCTGCCTGAGGGGATCGAAGTTCCCGCCTATGAACGGTGCGAGACTGCCGACCAGCATTACTCATCGTTGATCCAGCACTCGGCAATGCTGCTTGGCTCCTTCGAGGGTTACGATCATGACGACCTTACCCGTGGGACAATAAATCAGCTACGCAGGGCATCGGCTGCCGTCTCAGAGCCGGAAGGCTACGCTGCCTACCTCGACTGGCGTGAATCCGCCCTCTGCTGGGAGTTGGCGGAGACCGCGCCCGTCATGCGATTCCACACAAGTCGCTTCTATTCGGTGATCGCCTTTTCGGCGACCCTTGAACCCCTCGAATCCGCACGCGACGACCTGGGATTGGAGCCAAACCGGACCGAACTGCTGCGTCTGCCAGACCCCTTCGGTCCCGACCAGCGACTGGTGCTCCGCTGCACTGCCTTCGACACACTGTACCGATTCCGAGAGGAGACAGCCGCCGGCATCGCATCGCTGCTCAACTCCTGCACACGTGCAACGGGTGGACGATGGCTTGTCTTTTTTCCTTCGCGTGCCTACCTGGAGATGGTTGAACGCGAACTATCTGCGATTGACTGCGCCACCTTCGCACTGGTCGGTAATATCCCCCAGCGACTTCTCGAAAAGATGTATCAGAAGGTGCAAGGCCCCTCCATCCACCTCGCCCTGCTCGGTGGTGCGCTGGCGGAGGGAATTAACCCTGTCGAGGGGCATTACGACGGCCTTGCGGTGATCAGTATCGGCATGCCACCACAATCGCCGCGAGCTGAGCTGCTGCGATCGGTGACTGAGGAACGTGGGGAGTCCGGTTTGTTGAAAGCCTACCTGCTGCCCGGATTGAAACGAGTGCAGCAGGCTGCGGGTAGGTTGATCCGTTCGCCGGAGCAGCGGGGAGTTCTGCTCCTGGTCGACCCGCGCTTTGCACGCCCCGAAATCGCCTCGCTGCTCCCTCCCTCCATCGCTGAATCCGAAGTCTATGGAGAACCCGCCCCCCTGCTCGAAAGGATCGAATCCTGGTGGTCGAGGGTCGGATAGTGATCGCTTGAGGCCGAATTCCGTTTTGTGCCAGCTCCGTTTCGTGTCGTATACTCTCGGTAAGCGAGCAGAGCTGTAATGGCGATGCTCACCGGCTCGCAGCCGGGTCAAACCCCGGTCACCACTGGCGGTGACGGGCAGGGACACGCAAGAGGTTTCAGATGAGCGAAGAGCAAGTCAGCAAGAAGACTCGTTCGGCACCTGACGGAGAAGACGAATTCTTCGGTCCGGCAGTCAATGATGACGAGGACGAGCTGGACGATGAGCTTGACGCTTCCATTCTTGGCGATAAGGTCAAACGTGCAGCCGACAAGGTGAAAAAAGGCATTTCTACGGGCGCTGAGGGGGTCTCTTCGGTGGTGAAGCGAGCGTTGCAGGCAAGGGAACATGTCCTCATGGTCCGAATCAATGATGAAGCATTGGAACGGATCACAGACCTGAAAGATGCCGGACTGTTCCGAAGCCGCAGTGAAGCAGCCGCTTACCTGATTGCGGAGGGGATCGTCACGAAATCCGACCTGTTTGAACGCATCCAGGCGAAGATCAGGCAGATTCAGGAGATCAAGGACGAACTCCGCGCACTCGCCGAGGGGCATGAAGCCGCTGACAGCGATGCAAAAACATCCCAAAAACCGACTGAGTAGTTTCCCAATACGATGCACAGACGGATTCGAACCATGAAGCGTGGCATACCCATTCGCATTCTCGCACTGCTTGTTCCTGCGCTCCTGCTTGTTTCCTGCTCGATCCGGGAGGCAGACCCGATCCGTTACCCGGATGCCGGCACCCTCTACATCTCAGCCACCGACACGACATCCGGTGAGTCGATCACGAACGCTCAGGTCTTTGTCGATGGCGTGCCCCGCGCATACCAGCTCCCTGCGGTGATCGAACGTGTACGCGGCGGTGACCGGCGCCTGGATGTCCGACCACGCGGCGCCTACCCCTCGAAAAGCATGGAGATCACCATTCTGACGGAGGACACATCGTCCTACCAGTTCCGATACGCATCCAGCGATACCCTCTCGAATCAGAATGCCATTGTGACCTTTAATGTCAACCAGGCAGCGACTATCTCCATCGACGAAGTCCCGCTCGACGCCAGCAGCTCCTCGCCTATCTTTGTAAAACCAGGCGTGCACAGTTTTTCGGTGTACAGGGCCGGAGCGCGCACTCTCGCGCCCCAGGTCCGAATCGATACTCTCGCAGCAGGGCAAACCGCGCAATACAGTTTCACACTGGAATCAGCTCAGACCGGCTACCAGGTTGGGGACCTCATTCCGGAATTCACCCTTCCGGACGAGAACGACAACCTCTTTTCTGTCGGTGCGCTGCGCGGGAAGGTTGTACTGATCAATTTCTGGTTCTACAACTGTCAGCCCTGCCGGATCGAATTTCCCGAACTGGAAGAAGTCTGGCTCGATCGGGGTGAGGAAGGGTTTCGCATCCTTTCTGTGAATGTCGGCTGGTACAACGACACACCTGCGCACTTCACCGCGATTCGAGGCGAACTTGGGTTGACCTTCCCCCTGCTTCGTAACACACAGGGCACCATGTGGCCAACCGACACATTTGGTGTGCTGGAAGCCCCAACCAATATCCTTGTTGACGAGTCCGGCATCATCCGGTCACGATTCGGCAGTACGACCTTTGAGGAGTTGATGGAGAAGCTTGACCTGCTGTTGCCCTGATCCACCCATGCCATACCATTCCCCGGAGGGAACATCCGTCTGCTGAGGACCAGCAAGGCCAGCGGTGGCGAAGTGCTGGCATGGTGCCTGTACGATTTTGCCAACTCCGCCTTTGCCACTACGATCCTCGCCGTGATTTTCAACCGTTACTACGCCGGAGTGATTGCGGGCGGTGCGGACGGTGTCCATCTCACTCTCTTCGGAAAATCGCACGTCGTCCACGGTGCGGCGATGTTCAATTTCATCGTCACCGTAGCCATGTTCCTTGTCGCCATCACCGCACCGATCCTCGGTGCCTGGGCCGATTCTCTCGCAGCGAAGAAGCGGTTCCTGACAGTCTATATCCTGCTCGGCGTCTTTTCGACAGGCATGCTCGCCACATCGGGTCCGGGTACATGGTTGAGTTCGGGGATCTGGTTCATCATCGCCAATTTCGCTTTCGCCGGCGGCAATGTCTTCTACAACAGTTTCCTGCGTGACATAGCTTCGCCAGATGAGATGGGCCGGGTTTCAGGCTGGGGCTGGGGGATCGGCTACCTGGGAGGCGGCTTGCTTCTCCTGATAAACCTGGTCATGCTTCAGGCACCGCACCTGCTGGGATTCGCCAAAGACACCTTCAGCGTGCACCACACATTTATCAGCGTATCCCTTTGGTGGGCACTCTTCTCGATTCCCCTCCTGATCAAGGTCCGTGAACGAGTCTCGCCTGTGAAGCGTTCGATGCTCGCCGGTGCGGCCGACTCTTTCCGCAGGCTTGGACACACCTTCAGAAATATCAGGAAGTACCGTCAGCTCTGGCGTTTCCTGATCGCCTACCTCTTCTTCAACGATGGCGTGGAAACGGTGATCATCATGGCGGCAGTCTTCGGTGACCAGGTGCTCGGAATGAGCCAGGGGTTGCTGATCGGGTACTTCCTGCTGATCCAGTTCACGGCGTTTGGTGGTTCACTGCTCTTCGGACGCATCAGCCTCGGTATGGGCACCCTGCGGGCCTTGCGGATCAGCTTAATTGTCTGGTGTCTCGTGGTGATCGGCGCCTTCTTTGTCGGCTGGACGGGCTTCCCCATCGAGGAGTATTTTGTCCTCGGGATTGTCGCCGGGATGGTGATGGGTGCGAGTCAGTCGCTCGCGAGAGCGTTGCAGGGGACCTTCACCCCTGTCGGTCAGGAGGCAGAGTTCTTCGGATTCTTTGCTGTGAGCGGAAGGTTTGCGGCGATTCTGGGTCCCCTGACCTACGGCGCAGTTGTTGCCATCACCGGATCGCTACGGCTTGCTATCCTGACACTGATCCTCTTTTTCTTCACTGGCCTGATTCTGCTGACGCGTGTGGACGAGGATGAGGGGCGCCAGGTCGCTCAGGCGGCGACTTACAATCCCTGACCTCCCGGAGTCAAGTGATGAACAGACCTCGTCCTGCCGAAATGGATAGTGCCGGGTGATCCATGATTGCCGCTGAATTGGTTGCCGGTTTACTCCGCAGAGAACTTCCAGGTTACGCTGTATGACTCACTTTCCACGCTTTTTGGGTTTTTTCAGGAATGTCTTGGGAATGCCGTGTCAGCCGTTGCCTGAGCTTATCTGTGCCGCTATATTCCAGCAACTGTCACGGAGACGGCTTCTCTTTCCACTTCTATAGACTCTGAAAGGAAAACGATGAATTCGAAGGGTCGCATCCTGATCGTGGACGACGAGCCGGATATCAGCGATTTCCTCTCCGCCTTTTTTCAGCTGAAGGGGTATGAACCCCAGGTTGCGAACAGCGGGATGGAAGGGCTGGAGAAGTTGAGCAGTTTTAATCCCCATGTTGTTCTGCTCGATGTTCGCATGCCAAAAATGGACGGTATCGAGACACTGCGGCGAATTCGCGAGATTGACCCGGAGGTTGGCGTCATCATGGTTACTGCTGTCCATGAGGTCAACATCGGACGTGAAGCCCTCAAGCTGGGCGCTGCGGATTTTGTGACCAAGCCGATCGACCTCGAGTACCTCGAGACCACGGTCATGGTGAAGTTGATCAACCTGATGTCGTAACTTACGGGGGCTGTGCGTCACACTCTGGTTGCTCAGGCTCAACCAGCAGATCGGCGCATTCCCTGACTGGAGCTGCCATGATCATCCCCCTTTACATTCCCGGGCACTGGGAGATCATCCTGATCGTCCTCGGTGTCCTCGTTCTCTTTGGCGGGAAGAAAATTCCTGAGATGATGAAGGGAGTCGGCACCGGTATCCGCGAGTTTAAGAAGGGTATCCGGGAAGAGGAAGCCGAGGAGAAAACCAAAACGATCGAAGCCGACAAACCCGAATCAAAATCCGACTGATCCGATACCTGGATAAAAGTCAGCGGCGCACCCCACGGGTGGCGCCGTTGTTGTTTACAACGGCTTTCTGTGAGTTGTCAAGTTCACCAGGAGGTGGAACGAAGTGACGTTTCCTGGTTTGACTGGACAGTTATTGTGAGAGATCTTTATTCACGGCACAATCCATTCAAAAATCGCTCATGGCTCAAACCGGGAATCGAGGTAAGGGTTATTGAGCCGTTCGTGACCGATGGTCGTCGCAGGACCATGTCCGGGGTAGACCGGAGTAGCATCGGGGTATTCGAGAAGGATTGACCGGATGCCGTCGATCAGCTTACGGCCGTCCCCACCGGGGAGGTCCCACCGTCCGACTCCTTCCTGGAAAAGTGTATCCCCGCCGAAGATGTAGCCTTCGATCTCATACACCACATGCCCGACCGTGTGTCCGGGCAGGTGTCTCACCAACACCTCAAACAAACCAGCCTTGAACCTCTCACCATCTGCAACCAACCGGTCTGCGGGTGCGGTTTGTATCGGTTCACCCACCCAGATGGAGAGATTGGCCTGCGGGTCGGTCAGGCAGATGGCATCCAGGGGATGGATAACCACCTCGGCGCGGGGGAATCTCCGCTTGACCTCCTCCACACCACCGATGTGATCGTAATGGCCGTGAGTGATGAGGATGGCTTCGAGATTCAGCCCGAGCTCGGTGATGAGCTGCGCGAGTCTCTCCCCTTCAGCTCCCGGATCGATCAGGAGTGCAGCGCCTTCCCGGTGCACCAGGAAGGCGTTGGTCTGGATCGGTCCGACGGGTATCTGTTCAATCTGCATGGCAATCAGAGGTATTGACGCACGAAGGCATCCGGTCGGGGCGTGTTGCCAGTCGTGTTACGGACCAGTTCATTCATCTCCCACATGGCGCCGTGGCTGAAAATCTTCTCCTTGAACCACTCGCCGATCCGAGGATCACCGTGCCAGACGGCGGGTTCATCCAGGTTCAGGTCACGGATCATCGCCTCGGTGAACATACTCGCCTGCCATTCCCCGAGCAGGTAGTTGTGGTAATACACAGGCGCGACAGCGATGTGAATTTTGCACGCCCAATCCGCTTTATCGTTGCGATTGACCGGACGGCGGACCAGTTGGAAACGCTCCACCAGATCCCACCATCGCGCCTGCTGATCCTGGTCGGGGTCACGGTACAGGCCACGTTCAAAATGGATCATGACCAGAATCCAGCGGCTGAGCACCGCCATCTGCATGCGTTGCTCCTCCAATAGCGTCTTGGAGAAACTGCGCACCTGCGGACCCGTCAGCCCGAACATCACCATCATCCACTCGAGATCGCGTGCGAGCCGGCCGAAGAACATCGCCACCGCCTCTGTGGTGGATATATGCGCCGGGCGGCGAAGCGTATGCGGCAAACTGCGATCGATGTTCAGGTCGTAGACGGCGTGACCAAATTCATGCAGGGCTGTGTTTGCCCAGTAGGTGGTGTCCTTCAAGTTCATCAACGTGCGGACATCACCGGCACGATCGATGTCAATGCAGAAAGCGTGCGGATCCTTCCCCTCGTGCTCGTAATAGTCGCCCTTATCAAGGATGCCGTCGATCGGGAGCCCGATTCCTGCGAAATACTCTTTCACCCACTCAAGCGTGTGCCTGCCCTGGTAAATCGGGTCTGTGTCGGCCCCAAATACCGGGGGCACCTCCTGGAAGAAGGGATCGGCGTAATGCCAGGGAGCCAGGTCAATCGTATCGATTTTGAAACGATCCGCCATCAACCTGTCGAGACGAGCCTTCATCCGCCTGAAACTATCCTCGGACATGGCGGCGAAATTACCCAGCGAGCTGAAGAGACGGGCCTCGTCAATCTCCTGAAGCTCGAGGTTCATCCTGTAAAAATCGGGGTAGCCCAGCGATCTCGCCGCGACATTGCGCAATTTCACCAGTTCGTGAATATCCTGCGCGATCTGCGGACCGATCTCCTTGCTCGCCTCCCAGGCTTCGCGTCTCTTCTCCATCTCCTCGGAGTTACGCAAGATGTCATTGATAGCATTCGCAGTGACACTTTCGCCACCGATCTCCGGACGGAAGGCATTCACCTTCGACTCAAGCGCTTTTTCACGCGCGACAAGGTCTGCGAGGGTCTCTTCCGGCAACATGTGGGGTGCCATTTCGTGCAACAGCACTTGCGACCAGCGACGCAAACGAAGGTCCTGCACACCGGGGTCGGTCAGACGAGTTTTCAACTCCTCGAAAAGTTCACGGTTAGCGAGAGCTTTCCGGTACTCGATCTCAGCTTTTTCGGCCTCTGCAAATGTCTCCTCTGTGCCGCGGATAGAGGCCTGCCAGTAGGTTTCACTCTGACGTGTGCGAAGTGGTTCAAGCTGTTGATCGAATGCTTCGAGGGTGGAAAGCAGGGCGTTTTCGGTTTCGGGGTTCCCGGTCACCGGACATCCTCCATGGTCTGCTGGAATGGCAGTTGATAACAATCGCCAGGATGTGAAGACATCCCAATGATATAACCTGCAAATGTACATACAGACTGCATTTTT
>Ga0068713_1000613_pt1 | contig 62743 bp, 58 predicted proteins | sample MTBAKSrepl2MetaG_FD_62223 | JGI IMG/M metagenome (GOLD analysis project Ga0068713, IMG submission 62223) | Enrichment culture microbial communities om Arthur Kill intertidal strait, New Jersey, USA, that are MTBE-degrading - MTBE-AKS2 (Arthur... | ecosystem: Environmental > Aquatic > Marine >... | reverse complement strand
CGCGCTGGTAATAGGCGTCCTGCAGGTCGCCATCGAGCTTGATCGCCTCCGTGAAATCCTCTATCGCCTCTTCAATCTTGCCCGAATGACGGTAGGCCTGGCCGCGCAGGAGATAGGCCTCCTGGTCGTTAAAGTCCAAGTCAATGGAAGCGGTCAGGTCCTCGATGGCTTTCTGATAGTTCCCCATCTGAAAATTGGCGTCCCCCCTGTATTTCAATATCATGACATCGTTGGGGTCTATTTCCAGTGAAAGCGTGTAGTCCAGGATGGCTTCCTTGAATCTGCCGATGGTATGATAGGCGACACCGCGGTTGGCGTACGCGGCGGCGGATTTCTCGTTCAGCTTGACCGCGTTGGTGTAGTCGGAAATGGCTTGAGTATAGTTTTCAGCGTCGAGATTAATGTTGCCGCGGACTAAATACGCTTCATACAGAGTGGGGTTTATTTGAATGGCGGCATTGAGGTCGGCGAGCGCCTGGGAGAGGGCGCCTTCCTCGTAATATACGTTTCCCCGGTTATAATAGGCCCTCCCGAATTTCGGGTCGGCTTTGATGGCTTGCGTATAGTCCTGTAAGGCTTTTTCGGTTTCTCCGATGCTTTGGTACACAACGCCACGGTTGTTGTAAGCCTCGGCGTAGGAGTCTTCCAGTTCGATCGCTTCACTGAAATATTTTATTTTTTCTTCGGGAGCTGAGGACTGTAGGCCCTTGGTATAGAGACTTTCAGCTTTTACGCCCACAGCGGAAGCCTGATTTACAAAAAGGAAAAGAAAAAGGAAAACAAGAAGGAAAGCGCAGAGCATTCTAGGCATAGTCATTCTCCCTGCTGTATATGAAGGACGCTGTATTCGTTGTTGGGGACATAGGTCCGGAATGTGAGTTTCATACTCCACAGCAGCTCGCGCGCTGTCCCACTGCGCATAATCCTAACTTTTTTATATATAATCCCTTGCGAAAAAAACCAAATACTTTTGGGATGCAAAGATTACGCCCAAGAATTATTTTCGGGTTGAGGTCGCGCCTCTAAGTAACTCTTGACATGCGGCGAGACAGTATGTAAATCTTTGTTGTTCGCCACCGTAGCTCAGCTGGTAGAGCAGTTGATTCGTAATCATCAGGTCTGCGGTTCAAATCCGCACGGTGGCTCAAACAAGCGCAGGCTAAAAACACATAAAGGGCGCCAGGACAGCGGCGCCCTTTCATTTTTTGCGCCCCGGAAAGCGCCGGGACCGCGCCATGTTCTCAGGCCGTGAAAGACCCTTCAGGGCAAGTAGCCGCATCATTTCCCGCTGTGGTAAATCAGCCAAACAAGGGCCGCTTTCGGCCAACGCATTGACACGGGAAATCAGGGAATTATATAAGTTCTCTTTATAATTACGCGGAACGTGATGATAATAAAATCGAAACGCGGCTCTCCAAAGCCCTATTGATCCCGGTCGAGTCTTGGCAAAAAGCGATTCAAATATTTTGAGCAGGTGGGGCGTCTGGATTCTTATCGCCATTTACCTGATCCTTCTGATGCCAATGACCCCGTTGCTGTCGACCTATCATGACGATGAACGCTACTACACCGACGCGGCCATCATCATGACTCAGACCGGGGACTATATCACCCCCTATTACCCCAACGGCGAAATCAGATCGAAAAAGCCCATCATTATTTACTGGCTTTTAAGCGCGAGTTACCTGCTTTTCGGGGTCAACTTTTTTGCTTCCAGATTGCCTTTTTTACTCGCCGGCTGCCTGACGCTTCTCATCACCTATCGATTGGCCATGTCGCTGTTTAGAAACGAGGTGGAAGCCCTCGGGGCCGCGGCGATCATGGCGGGAAACATCACCCTGTTTACCTCTTCGCTTCGGTCCACTCCGGATGTCCTGCTCTGTCTGTTTATCAATATCAGTCTGTATGGCTTTGCCGCCATCATCTTAGAGGGCAAACGCGGCGTCCTGCCATACTGCTACGCCTATTTTGGCGCTGCGCTGGCGGTGGAAACCAAAGGATTGCAGGGCTTGGCTCCGATAGCTTTCGCCGCCTTCTTTTGTTTTGTAAGGCGTGGAACGGGAACGCGGATCCGCGATCTTATTCATATCAGGATCATGGCGGTGGCGGCGATAGTCGCGCTTTCGTGGTACGCCGTTATACTAATTAAGCACGGAGAGGCGGGACTGGCCGGCTTCGTCACCGATCAGGTGGGCAAGCGCTTTTCCGGCTCCAAGCTCTATATTCTCGAAAACATTAAAAATTACTTCTGGGGCTTTGCGCGGCATTTTTTCCCCTGGTCTCTGGTTTTCCTGGTCGGACTCGTTTGGAAAAGGAAAAAAGTTTTTGAATTCATAAAAACGCATAAGGAAGAGATTCTTTTTATCACCGGTTGGTACCTGACGCTGCTCGTAATGTTTGTAAGCGGAAACATCAACCGGACACGATATCTCCTGCCCGCCTATCCGTTGATGGCGGCGCTTTTTTCCTCACTGGCCTTCCATCTTCTCAGGGAAAGCGGATTCGGGGCCTTCATGCGCGGTATTCAACAGGTGTTCGTAATAATTGGGATCGCCGCCGCTTGTTTATTCATTTTTACCGGCGCCTTCGTGGACATGAGGATATTGGCGGGAGGGATATGGTTGCTGATTATTTCCGCAATTATGTGGTTTCTCTCGCTTAAAAGGAATTCGTTTCCCATTGTCCTGGCCATCGGGCTCTATCTGATGTTTGTTATAACCGCCGTGGATACGTTCGTGCGACCCGTGTTTCGGGTTTCGCCGGCGCGCCAGCTCGCGCAGAGGATTTTACGCGTTGAAGGTCCAATACCAACGGTGGTTTCCATTGGGATGGAAGATAAATACGCGGGTCAGTTGCGTGTGGCGGCGGGGGGGAGAATTGAGGTGACGAGCTTTCCCACAGGATCAATCCCCCCGCACGTGGAAGAAAATCGAATTTTAATCCTTACGGAAAATACCAAGGAGGAGTTCGATAATTCGGATTATAGGATAGAACGCTGCGCCTACTCTTTTAAACCGCTCAAAGCCAGCCACATTCTGGAGATTATCAAGGGTGGCAATCGGGACGCCGTGTTCGAGAAGTTAAAAAGGAACTATTATCTGGCTTTTAAAGTGAAGTAGCGTTTTTTCCCGCGTTCAGGCGCAGGTTGGTTTCCTCGGGGTTCCCGCCATTGTTCCATCCTTTCAACACACCGCTCCGTTTTTATACTCCGGACACAATTCAGTGTTTGGTGGAACATAATTGTACTTCAGGGGACGGAAGCGCGTTTGGGGAATAAAGTAATTTCACATAATAATCATTCACATAGATTGCGTATCTCACGAGAAAGCGAGGAGGTGACCAATGGCATGATAGTTGCTCAATGTGTGTGAAAAGGGGGCAACCCATCGGTCACTCCAAAACAGCCAACCCGCCGGTTTCCCCTTTACCGGCGGGTTCCTTTTTTTCCTTCCCCAGGGTCTTATTTCAAGCGCTATACTGTTTTTTTACAAATTTAAGCGCGTTCTTCTGAAAAACAAGGAATAGCTGGTGTAAGTTCCATTGAATATAACTTGACAAGGCTGCGCAACTCCCTGAGAATATAATAATATTAAGATCAGGCAGTATTTTTTCATAGGAATTAACCGGAGAATAATATGTCTTCACCAAAACGAACACCAAGTTATCTTTCCTCTTTTTTAAATTATTTTATATGTTTTTGTTTATTATTACTCATAATTATCCCGTTATGCGCGTATGATCCCGTTCAAGCCCAGTCAAGAGGCTTTCTTGAGCTGACAAACGAATCAGCTCTTAAAATTATTGCTATAAAACCGGTGGCTGAGTATTTTAAAACCGAGAAAAGTAAAGACAAGAAAAAGAGCACAACCGTGCTTGATATTTACAAGACAGGTTATGAGATAAAATTGCAGAACCGCGATAAAAAGAATGCGACTGTAAAAATAGAGATGATTCTTGATTATCTCGCTGAAGGAGACGTTTTCTCATATATAACGTATGATGTAGTAAACGCTAAGCAATCCAAGAGCGTATATTTGATGTGCGATAATATTCCAGTTGAATGTACTGGCGACTCCAAAGATAAAGACCAGAAAAAGAAGTGCGAAGAATTAGCGCTCGGAACGTGGGACAGGCACGTAAAAAAGGTGATCGTATCTCAGTTGAAATGAATATGAAGCATTATGGCCGTATCGATCACTACTTTATGAAATCAAAAACGAAAGCTCTATTTGAAAGAGCTTTTTTTATCAAGAAAAATAACTATGGATCAAGCTGAAAAGCTTCAGCTCCCCTCGGTGTTATCCTGCCTGAAATACTTTTGTCTCACCTTAAGCAGAACGACAGCGCTTATAACAAGAAGTGTCGCCGCAGAAAATATCTGAATTAGAGACTGGTAGGGAGATTCCTTGCCCAGGCCGCTGCCGATAAGGGTTGTCGCAATACCTGCGGGCAAAAAGCCAAGAAAAGAGCCGATGATAAAATGGGATTGGGGCACCGCCGCCATGCCGAGGAAAACGTTCATGACCAATCCGGCGACGGGGAGTTGTCTGACGATAAACACTCTGCTGATCGACGAATGAGAAAGAAACCGCGCAAGAGCGGGTCTGTTGCTTATCTTTTCGGTCAGCCATTCTCCGCCACCCCATCTCGCGAAAATATAGGTGCCGTAAGAACCTGCAAGCGATCCGACATGAGAAAGCGCCAAGCCTTCAATAAACCCGAAAAGCAGTCCGCCCAAGGTGCAGAAGATCAAGCGAGGTATACCCAAACCGATTAAAACCATGCTGAGCCCCATAAAAGCAAGAGGCGCCCATGCTCCGGCGCTTCTGATGAAAGCCTTTAGCTCCTGGACATTCCGCACCAGATTACGAAGGGGTGTAAAGTGCAGGCCGATAACACACAGAACCAGAAAACTTATCATAAAAATGAACTTCTTATTGACCGAACTTAACTTTAGCATGCTTATTACCGTTTCGTGTCATATAATTGAAATATATCAAAAAATACGAAAATAAAAGTCATTGAGAAAATAAACGCCCCCGGACGCTTGATAAGTTAACGCAAGGCCTTCAAAAGTTCAATCGGTAAAAATGGTTAGGTATACCATATACCAAAGACATAAAAAAAACGTGGACGCATATTGTTCTATAATCCGATGGCAATAGCGCGCATTAGATGGTTGTACAAGAACCGTCCCATTTTGAACTATGAAATATGATTGTTGCCCATCTGTTACTGTCGCCATGAAATGCGTTTGAATGCTGTAAACCTGTCTATGGCCGCTTAAATGACTTGAAAGTGTTGTGCGAACCAATGTAGTTATATTATTACTCGCTTTCGATCAAAATAGGAGGTATGGTATCAGCGCCGCAAAGGCAAAACAGGGTGTAATGAAAAAATGAGGATATTTATAAACTATTCTTATCATATAATAAACAACTGCGATAAAAATGCAATAATGCGCATCTTTTTTTAGAGAACAAATGATTAGGCAAATTATTTTGAGGAAAATATGGCTTTAAAACTAATGATATTTATTGACGGAACATGGTTATATCAGAACAGAAGCCAAATAGCCAATTATTTTGAGAAACCTGATTTTCGCATTGATTATCGGTCGCTTCCCTCGGTCATAGAGAAACAATTGGCGAACAGCTTGAACGCTGAAATTCATACGGTCCGAACAAATTTCTTTGGTTCCATCCCCGTTAACAAGCCGGAATACGACCCTTCTCAACAGCAGCGGTTTTACGATTATCTCGAACGTGATTGTCACTACGAGATGGAAATATTCGAAATCGATTTCCGGGGCAACGAGAACCACACTCCACAGGAGAAATGCGTCGACGTGGCGCTGGCGTCCTGCATGATGTATTATGCCGCGCTTTCCGGCGCGTACGATATCGCCGCTCTCGTGGCGGGGGATCTTGACTACATGCCTTTGCTGAAGCGAGCGCGATTGCTGGGAAAGCTCACCATGCTCGTGGCGTTTAAAACGATTGGAGATAACCACCCGACCAGCAGAAGACTCCTGGAGAATCATTCCTTATTCGATTTTCCGGTGGTATATCTGGAAGACCATCTCGATGAAATCGAATTGAAACGCCGTGAACGAATGCGCGTGTGCGATAGCTGCAAAAAACAAAAGTTTACCACTTGGGAGGGTGATACGTTTTTCTGCAACGATTGCAGGAAAGATTTTACAAACAACCGGAAACGGCAAAAGCTTACCTGCGAAAAGTGCGGCAAGATAGAAGAGTCGAGTTATCAGGGAGAACGTTTTTACTGCAGCGATTGTCGAAACGTTTAAGTCTATCCATATGAAAAACAGCGTCTTACGTACAGCAGAAAAGCCGTTCCAGCGCGATCGATTTTTTTTGATGGGCTGTTTGCGCTAGACATGAAGAGGGCCTGTGGGAAATCTTCGCTTCATCGGCCACGTCGGATGAAATTTCCGCCGGTCCCCATGACGCTATGATTTGAAAGCTCGACTTCAGAATTTTCAGTATATTTTTATAGAGCGCTGTTATAAAGTGCATATAGTAGATCAGCGCATGTCAGCAAGGCGCTTCATTCCGCGTGTCGGAGACGGCGGGTAACGTGAGTCGTTCCGGCGGAGCGCGTCGAATCTGCGTACCAAAAGCGCGTCAGGAGAAAAGTTGGGAGATTACATGAGACAAGAACTGAAAATATTTATTGCGCTCGTTGCTTTTATGACCGCAACCGTATCAACCACAGTTTACGCCGGCGCCGTCGAACGTCCGGTAACGATTCAAGTATTCGGAAACCTGAACCCGATACTCTACGGAGACACGGGCAGCGGCTCCGGTTCGGTGGATTACGCGGACGCCTTCAATACCGGCTTGGGCGGTGGCGCGGAGATTTCGTATCGCTTTGGAAGATTCAGCGCGCTTTTCGGCGCCCAGTATCAATCGTATGATGGCGACACGTACGGCGGGCTGAGCTTCGATAACTATCATGTAATTCCGCTCTATCTGGGCGGCAAACTGCATTTCCTTCCCTCCAATTCCTGGTGGGATCTGTACGTGAAGCTGGACGCGGGCGCCGCGTACACGGATTCATTGAAGGTCAACGGCCAGCCGTTCTGGGATGAATCATGGGTTCCGTTTTTTGATTTCGGCGGAGGCGCGGCCTACACGTACAATGGCTGGCGAGTCTTCCTTGAACTGGGCGGGCAGATGCTTGGCGCCCCCGATCATAACGCCGGCGCCATATCCGACGCGGAAGCGGTTTGGTCTCTTCCCGTGCGATTCGGATTTGGCTACAGTTTTTAACCCCGGCATTCCATTGGTTGGGAGGGAAGGATTTCCACGCCCGCTTTACCTTCTTCCCAACCAAAAGAGACGGCGTTTTCTCTTTGACGGAGAAGGGGCGGCATAGGTTTCCAGGAATTTATCTATTGCCTTGTTCCACGTGAAGTTCAGCGCGTTTTCCCTGCTGTATGGTTTGAAGTCATTTCCTCCCATATCCCAGGTGTGGATTACGCATCCGCACGCCATTGCTTCCAGAAGGGGGAGACAAAATCCCTCTGACTTGGAATATTTGTAAAAATGCCTGGTTCTTTGATAGATGGACGGTATTTCCGCTTGCGGAGGGTTCGTTATCGTTTCAACTCCTTCAAGGGGATGGGTTTCTCTCGCCATCCAGACTATCCGTTTATGCCCATCGTTTTTCGCTGATTGGATAGCATGGTGAATATTTTTGTTTGGCTCATCAATCCCTTCAACTAAAGCGTCTATGTCCCTTTTGAGGGCTAAGTCTTTAAAAAATCTCGCTCCCACTCCGTTTGAAATAATTGTCCCTTTTCTGCCTGTCCACTTCAAGGCAAACGCGCTTACCGCCATTATCTCCCAATTATGCTTTTCTCTAATCCGGCGGCAATTCATGGCCGTTTCTTGGTCATAAACATCTATGTCCCTCGCCTGAACAAACTGGATTTTTTTCCCCTTGAATTGTTCGAGCATCGGGACTTGCGGCCACCAGTTGGCGACTATAATATCGTCAGCGGTGAAATTTCTTAACTCCTCAATCGGCCTGTACTGAATCTTATAAAACTCTTGCAGGACACCGTCGCATTCAAAATTGGCGTAGATGTCGGCTTCATATGATCTTTCCCGCAATCCGGCGACATATTCAAAGTTGGTTATGATCCCGCCGCACGCCATAATTCCTTCATTAACAAAAGCTATTTTCATCTGGCAACCGCTATCTTTCGCTTGTTATTTCTATGCGTTGTGGCGCGAGTTGTCCGAATGGGCCTTTGCGCCGTTCGAGATCCGGGTGGGGAATGACGTTATTTGAATTTGATCCAGAGCAGCTTGGCGGGAATCGATTCAAGATTTTTCCACTGCAGCGGGATTTCGGACTTTAAGTGTATGACGTCACCCTGGCTCAACGTATAGCTCTTATGCGCCAACTTAACGAATAAGCTTCCCGACAGGACATAGCCCATTTCCTCGCCTTTTTGAGCGAAGAAATGAGAGGTGAGCTGACCGGGATGGAATTCAATGAGATAGAGTTCCGCCTGATTGCTCGTTCGCCTGGGGAGCAGCAGGCTTGCGTCCATGCTCCCACCGGCCATGGAAGCAAGTTTCACCTCAATAGCCTCATCGGTGTGAAAAACGCAATCTTCCGCGTCCGCTTTTTCCTGAAAAAAAGCGCTTACCTCAATACCCAATACTTCCGTCATTTTTAAGAGAGCCGGAATGGAAGGGTAGATGAGATTGCTTTCCACCTGGGAGATGGTGCTCGGCGTAACGCCCACCAGCTTGGCTAACTCGCTTTGGGACAGACCCTTTATGGTTCTGTATTCTTTCAACCGCAGACCCAGATCTAAAAAACCCGAGCCTTTTTTTTCCCCGTCAAAGGTGATGGTCGAGCCTCTGTTCCAGTAATTATGGGGCCTATGGAAGGTGACGAGTTCCCTGTTTTCGGCCTTGACAACATTGAGCGACGTGGTGCCGCGTTTGATGGACAGGTCGATGACTACTTGCGCAATCTGGCTTATGCTGGCCCTCATGCGGGACGAATGCGCTCCCCGCTCCATGATCCAATAAGCTATGGTGTTTAATTCATACAAGCGGGGACAGGAGTGACTGTAGAAGGTAAGAAAATGGTCTTCTCCTCCCCATAATTCCTGCATGCCGGTGACGCTTTCGATTACGAACCTTACCTCGCCGCTGTAGGTGGAATGCAGACTGTACAGTTGATCCATGAATTGTTCGGTATTGCCGGGTTTTTGAACCTGGACAACTTTGCACGGCCGCTCGTCTTCCGGCGCCTCGTAAAATTTTTTGAATATTTTAGATGATCCGCCCTTGCCGTTTGTGAAACAATCCAGGATTACGAATGAATCATAAACAGCCAGATCGCCGAGTTTATCTATGAGGTTGCGTGGCGAACGGTCAAAACTGACATAAATAAGGGGGAGACCAAGACTTTGCGAAATACGCATGAAGTTCATACAAAAGACGAAGGCCAGACTGCCGTTGCTGTCCAACCAGACCACATTATCCCCGATGAACAAGCCCCCGAGAATCTTGTCCAGGTCCGGAATTCCCGTGCTAAGCGATTGTCTATTCATGAATTAAATACCGTCAACTCCATCAAGAAATAACATCAGCCCCCCAAAATAGCTCTTAAAGAGAACATTACATTATCTATAGTCACTCATGTCGAAAAGCAAATATAAAAAATAAAAGTTAATATTAGTCATTATTTCCAATAGTTATGAGTTGGTTGAGTTTCTTGCATCATCTTGCATTATAGAGCCCGAAGGAGTAAGGTGCGTCAAATTGAACCGGTTTAACCGCGCTGCGCAGAGATCTCTCATTGAAGAAAACGGAAGATATGTATGTTTCCCCTGTTCCCGCTCCTTTTCCTTACCAGCCTTTTTCTCTTTAATTTCCTGGCCCGTATATCTTTTGGTCCCTTAATGCCAGTCCTGGAACAAAACCTGGGGCTCAGTCACGGAGCCGCCGGTTCATTGTTTTTATTCATATCAGGCGGATACACTGTCGGACTCCTCTTGTCAGGTTTTTTTTCCTCCCATCTTGGCCATCGGAAAACCATTTCGCTGGCGTCCCTGGCGGTGGGAGCATCGCTCTTTTTTATCTCCATGAGTTCTTCAAAATTGACGCTCATCATCGGGCTGGTCTGTCTCGGAGTCAGCGCGGGTCCCTATATTCCGTCCGGGGTGGCGACAATCAACAAGATCGCGCCCCCGCAAAGCTGGGGAAAAGCATACGCCATTCACGAGCTTGCGCCAAACCTTTCATTCGTGGTGGCGCCCCTGATCGTGGAAACTCTCCTGTACTTTGCGCCATGGCGGTCGGTTCCGTTATTTCTCGGCTCCAGCGCGACCATATTGGGACTATTGTTCCTCCGTTACGGGAAAGGCGGGGACTTCAAGGGGGAGCCGCTGCAACTGAAGAATATCAAGCGGCTGATAAAAATTCCCTCCTTCTGGATAATGATGTTCATTTTCAGCATGGGGGTCGGCGCCAGTCTGGGAGTATACGCCATGATACCTCTCTACCTGGTCGCGGAACGGGGAATGGACCGGCTGACCGTCAATGAATTCCTGGCCTTCTCCCGCATTTCCGGGCTGTTCATGGCCTTTCTTGGTGGATGGATATCGGACAGGATGGGGCCCAGAGCCACTATTGTCGGTGGCTTTTTGTTGACCGGCGCCGTAACCATATTGCTCGGGATCTTGCGTGGTGACTATACGCTTATCGCGGTCTTTCTGCAGCCGGCGGTATCGGTCTGCTTTTTCCCCGCGGCTTTCTCCGCCATTTCCCGGATAGGCCCTCCGGAAACCAGCAATATTACCATATCTCTTATAGCCCCAGTCAGCTTCTTCGTAGGCGGCGGAGCCATTCCGGCCCTTATCGGCATTAGCGGAGAAGAGCTCAGCTTTTCGGTGGGTATCATTTTGGTGGGATGCCTGCTATGGGCGAGTCTTATCGCGGTGAAATACCTCCGGTTGGAAGTCAAGAAAGAGCAGGCGGCAGAGGCCGTCGAGGCGTAAGTCATCCGATCCGATCTTTTGGGGAGGTATTCGTTATTTTGATTTTATCAAGGGGACGAGTATAATAGAGGAAACTGAAGAAATCGAAGCATGGTACTCTTGAAAGTGATTCCATAGCGAGTATGGCATTTTTTCAAAAATATAGCATTCAGGGAAGAGCGCGGTTTGCCGCTGAAATTGCTCTGCTGTTTCTGCTGTTTCAAGCGTTGTTCGGCTGCGCCTCAACCCCCGACCGAGCGACTCAACCCCAAATCAGCAAAGACATACCCCCGGAAGTGCGTGATAAAATCGAGATGCTTTATTCCCCGGATCCGAAAGCTCGCGCCGCGGCCGCCGCGCGATTGCGGAAAATGGGTCCCCAGTCGCTTCCGGCGATTCCCTATCTGGTCGAATTACTGGGCGATGAAACCGTTATTTACATCAGCCGCGGATCATTCCGTGTTGTTTCCATCAAGACGACCCCGGGCAAGGAGGCCGCCCTGACGCTCAGTTCCTTCGGAAAAGCGGCCGTTGAACCGGTTATCGGTAGATTGCTCGACTCCGATCCCGACGTGCGGGAAAACGCCGCGTGGAGTTTGGGTATGATAGGTGATAAGCGCGCCGAGGCGCCACTGGAAGAATTACTGAACGATCCGGACGAGAAGGTGCGTCATGTGGCGAAATGGGCGCTTACGAGAATCCGCAAAGGTGGCCCTCAGCGCGGACCCTATGATAAGCAACTCATCTAGGCGGGTTCCTTCAATGTGTTGCTCTGACTGGCCACGGTCAAAGCCTGGTTGGGCTCGTTCCTAGGATTTGACTCTGTTCCGGCCCGCCTTTTTTGCGGCGTATAGCTTCTTGTCCGCTTTTCGCATAACCTGTTCCGGGCTCGCAGTTCCTCCTTCCGAGGAGGCCGCTCCGACGCTGACCGTAATTTTGACCCGTTTGGGGGCTGAAGCGTTGCGATTGGGAGCGCGGCCGGCCTGTTTTCTGCGTTCCGCGTCTCTTACCACAAAGTAATCCTTTTCTATGGCTATTCGCAGATCCTCCAGTTGCGGCAAGGATTCCTTCAAGGTTTGTCCCGGAAACAGCGCGGTGAACTCCTCGCCACCGTAGCGGAATATCCTGGCCCTGCCTCCGAGCGTCGCCATCTTTGACGCTACTTTTTGCAGGGCCTGATCGCCGGCTTTGTGGCCGAAGCGGTCATTGAACTTTTTAAAATGATCGATGTCGATCATCGCGACGGTATAGCGGCGGCCGACGTTCAAAAGCGCTTTATTGAGACTGCGGCGGGCCGGCAGACCGGTGAGTTCGTCCAGATGCGACCTGAGGAAAGATACCTCCACGGAGGACGCCACAAGAATGAACCCGGCGGCGGAAAAATATATTGAGGCGGAGAACATGTCTTGATAATGGCGCGAGCCCAGCAGAGAGGCGATGATCGCGCCGATAAAGGCGGCGGAAAACGCTTCGTTTCTCCGCAAGAGCTTGTTGAGCAGGAGAGCGAGCGAGATCGCCAGACTCGATAGCGGTATAACCGTCCCAAGCTTTATGGCTGAAGGAATAGGGGAGGCGCCGGAATCAAAGACGCGGAGGACGTACTCCACGCAGTTCTGAAATTGGGACTCCACGTCAAGAGTGGCCGCAAAGGACGCAATTGACACGTTAAAATAGAAAAACAGCGCGAATAGGCAGGCTTCCGCGGTAAGCGCGGCCATGTAGATCAGACCGAAAGGAGTTATCACCCAGCGGTTGGTCAGGGAGGAGAAAACGGCAAAATGGAGCGGAAGCAGGACCGCGATCAGGCCGAGACTGAGTTCGTTGAAGGGGGAAGCCGTATGCGCGGCGCTCACCGCAAGGTATGACCAGAAGAGACAGAGTCCGGAAAGCGCCAAACCCAGATTGCCGTACCGCCAACCCATCAGGAAACACAATGAAAAGAAAATGAACGGGGTTTTGAGGAGCGCGTCAAGCGTCACAGCTTTTTGAGACGCGTCTTTCAAACGCCCTGCCAGTTCCGGCGCTTGCCAGATGAGAAGAGCCGAAAGCAAAAGAACCGTAAACGGAAGCAGGAAGCTGGAACTCCAACGCTTTAGCATGATACCCATTGTTTGCAGGCCCGCTGGCGAAATTCAGACTTTCGAGGTCAGGATGTTGTCAAATATCGCGATATCTGCCATACACACGTTTAAAGCGGCTGACGGTATATTAATCGACAATCGGACGCGTGAACCGGCGCCGTCATTTTCATTAATCGTGCGTTTTATGGATAAACTTGAGTCTTGAACGCCGGCGAGGGGCGCAAATTTGTTTCGCGCTCCGCCGCTTTACCGCCGTAAGCCTGCTATAATCGTTCAAGTGACGCGCGTTACCGCCGCATAAGGAGCTGCCATGAATGAAACAAAAAAGGCCGTTGCGCTCTCCAGTGGGGGGCTCGACTCCACAACGGTCATGGCGATTGCGCAATCGCAAAATTTCGAGATATACAGCCTCAGTTTTAACTATGGACAACGTCACGCCGTCGAACTCGAGGCGGCCAGAAAGGTGGCCCTGAGTTTGAAGGCTCGAAAGCATCTTGTTTTGAATCTCGATCTGCGTCTTATCGGAGGTTCCGCTTTGACCGACGACCTGGAGGTCCCCAAGGACCGAAAGGAATCCGACCTTGCCTCAGGCATACCCATAACCTACGTGCCGGCCCGCAACACGATTTTTCTTTCATACGCGTTGGCGTGGGCCGAGGTTTTGGAATCCGCGGATATATTCATTGGCGTCAACGCGCTCGACTACAGCGGCTACCCGGATTGCCGGCCCGAATACATCCAATCCTACGAAAGGATGGCGAACCTCGCCACAAAGGCGGCCGTGGAAGGCGCCATGACGGTAAAGATACATGCGCCGCTTATCGCTATGAGCAAGGCGGATATTATTCGAAAAGGGGTGGCGTTAGGCGTCGACTATAGCATAACCAGCAGTTGCTACGATCCTTCGCCCGCCGGGGAAGCGTGCGGCCGGTGCGATAGCTGCTTTCTGCGCAGAAAAGGGTTTGCGGAGGCGGGGGTCCCCGATCCTACCGTCTATGTCTCGTGACGCGTCATGATTATTTGGAAACCATTTTGCGCGCGATACATGTTCTATAAGGAAGAAGGATGTTGAAAAAGATACCCAATTCATATCCCGACGGCGACTGTTTCTTTTGCGGCCCGCGAAATGCGCACGGATTAAAGCTGGAATTCCAACGGTCGGAAACGGAGCCGCCGGAAGTGGTGTGCCGCTGGATACCCGAAGCGCGTTTCAAAGGACTGGGAAAGGTGCTGCATGGAGGCATTCAGTGCGGGATTTTTGACGAAATCATGGGGTGGGCCACGCACACGTTCACCGGTCAAATGGGAGTCACGGGCGGTATAAGCGTGACTTTTATGAAGCCGGTCCTGGTGGGTAGTGAACTGGAAGCCCGATGCAGAATTGCCTCTATTGAAGGGCGGAAAGTGTTCCTCACCGCCGAAATCTACGATAGCGGAGACGTTGTGGCTACCCGAGCCGAAGGCTCCTATATTCTGCTGGATAAAGATCGATTCGAGAAAGTAGTTCAAGGAAAATAATCTGTAATATAATTCCTGAAAGAGACGATATATTTAAAGAGGGACCCGGTTGACCGCGCCAAACGGTTCAATCGGGAAGGACGATTATGGAAAAAATATTCTTCTGGGGTTCGCTGCTGGGTATTGCGCTGTGCGTCACCGGATGGCTGTCGTCCCACCATTCGGATTATTCGTTTGTGCAAAGAACGCTCATCCCGGAATACCAGACGACCCTCAATGAATATGAGTATCTGAAAACTCGTGTCGGCGAAAACCTGAATGTCAACGAGAACGGTATGCGCGCTTTTGCGCGTTTGTTTAAACGCGCCGCGGATGGTCAAGGCTTCCGGTCGCCTCAGCGGGATGTGATTTTAAAAATAAAGGATTGGGACATCAGCTCGATACGACTGGTTGGTTATGTTCCCTATGCGCTGGCGGCGGACGGCGCGATGTACGAGCAGGCCAAATTCCAGGTATGGGACAAAAATGGTAACGACGCCCGTTTCACAACCTATAATCTGAAACAGTTCATTAAGGCGGTTTACGGCGCGCACATTCTTTTTCAATACAGTGGATGGATTTTCTGGGCGGGTATCGGAATTTTGAGTTTTCTGATCATTGCGGATCGGATTACCTATTATTTCTAGTAAGTACCTAACAGTCAGGCCTACCGAATTCACGTGGGAACGGAATAAATCCAAGCAGGGGGAAGCGTAGGGATATTGACATGGAAAAAGAGCTGGAAATCAGAGCTATTCCAAAAGTTGAAATGTTGTTTGAGGAAAATTTGCCTCATTTTAACCGCCTTGTAATGGAGGGCAAAGCTCCCGACCTGAAAAACGCCAATCTTTCCGGATTGGATCTGCGCAAGGCGCGTTTGAAAGGTCTTGATCTGTCAGGAACCTATTTGAGAAACACCAACCTGCGCGGGGTCGATCTTTCGGGATGCGATCTCCAGGGGGCGAGCCTGCAAGGGGCCCTCATCAGCGGCGCGTTGTTCCCGGATGATGTGCCGGCGGAAGAGATCCGTTTTTCCATAGAGTATGGAACCCGCATTAGAGTCGCTCCCACCAATAAGATCATTCGGAAGATGGAAGAGTTGTTGGTAGAAATGCGGAGGCTGTTGCAGAGCGTCGGAAAAGAATAGGCGCATTACCGTTTATTGGTAAGAAGGCGCCTGCGTTTTAACTCCAGTCAATGAGTGAGGCGATTTCTTCCCAGCAACTGACCACATGAAACGGATGTGGCTTCCTGTTCCACGGCTGGTCAAAGACTATGGGCGTGGTGTCGGTTTCGCTTATCAGGAAACAGGTGTCCAGCCTGTCTTCCACGAAATATTTCACGCCATGCGCCTTGAGTACGGGGAGTTTGTCCACCGACTCCCCGGTGGCCACGATATGGATCGAATCGGCCGCTACCGTCGGCAGACAAACCCTGATCCACTCCAGTATAGGCTCGGATTCCGAACGCGCGGTTATGAAGCGCAAGCTTCCATGCGCGCTCAGGCGTGTCAAAACTTCAACAGCTCCGGTGATGGGTTGGATCCCAATCTCAATGGGTTCGAACAAAATGCCATGCATCAGCCGTTCGAGCGACGCGCCTTCAATATTGAAAGTTTTCCAGAAAAAATAGTCGTCAAGACTATCGTATTCCATATTCAAACCATACCATTCCCCCGCCTTGACGAGAAATGCCCTGAATGTGTCGGCGAAAACACCGTCTATGTCGAACGCTATTTCATTCGGTCGTATTGCCAGCATAATGTTTTTGTCCAGCCTGCTGTAAAATTCTTCGGCCGGGCCCAAAAGCCCGCCTCTTTAGAAAAGTGCGATTTTGTAGCGCGCAAGTCCAATGAAAAAGACTTGCGCGACCCGTGAAACTTGAGCTCTTACGATAATAAACGCCAGTTTGGCGCCAATGAGTTTTTTATTTCAAGAACGTGAAAAACGGACGGTAACGGCGCCTCGCCCGACTCATATCCACGCGCTTTACACGGATTCACGCTTTTTTATGGCCATGACCTTAATTTCCACCAATCCGGTCTTTGGCAGACCGGCCACTTCAACCACCGCCCGCGCCGGTTTGTGCGAACGGAAAAAATCGGCGTAAATCTCGTTGAACGTTCCAAAATATGAAAGATCGGTGACAAAGACATCGACCGTCACCACATCTGTAAGTTCGGCCCCTCCGGCCTGCAATACGGCGCGTACATTCCGCAGCGCCTGAAGCGCCTGGGAGGCGAAGTCGGAGCCTGCGAATTCTCCGGTTTCGGGAACAAAGCCCAACTGGCCGCTGACGAATACAAAGTCGCCTTGTTCAATGCCTTGCGAATAAGGGCCGATAGCCTGGGGAGCTTTTGAGGTCGAGATCGCTCGAATATGTTGGTCCATGTGTGGTATCCTTTCGCGGAAGATTTTTCGCATAAGTCCGTTGATAGCGTTCGAAATCGCAATCGCGGCCCGCCCCTTGAGGAACAAGGGGTTTTGAAGGTTCCGACTGAAAACGATATCCTAGTGTATCATATGAAAAATCGCAAGCCGTCCGAAGAAGCCCCGCGTTGAGCCAGGGTGGACAAATATTTTTTTGACTGAATTTAGCCTTTTCGGTACATTTCTTTCATGAGTCACTTCACGGAAACCATCATGCCGAGGTTTCTTCCAACCGAAAAATTTCACTCGCTCGCGCGGGGAAGGTCACGTATGAAAAAGGCCCTTGTTTTGGCGATTATTATGTTCCTCGGTCCCGCCGCCGCATGGAGCGGCTGCTGGGACGACTTCGGACAGATTGAATCCATGGGGCCCGCGCGGCAGTGTCTGGAACTTCAGAAAAGAGTGCGCGACATACTGGAAAAGAAAATGCCCTGCAAAACCTTCGCGTTTTCCTGGGAAACCAAGACGCCGGAAGGCGCCGCGCAGCTCGGATATGTGCTTTTTGACGGTACCATTGATGACCTGTGGAGAGTTACCATAACCAAGTATCCCGGCTCGAAACCGTTTATACGGTGGGAAACCTGGGACAATTTTTCTCAGCAGGATATCCTCGGCCTGGATTCAGCGGTAGGGCTGGATTTAAAGAGCGACGCCAAAGGGAAAGGCCCGGTCCCGCTTATGTTCGGACCGCGTGACTTTGTGGAAAAATACGGGCCGCGGAGAGAATTCAAAAAGGCGATCTTTTAGGATTATATCTTCTTGCGGTCCATGACCGCCGTGTGATCCTCGCTCCACTGTCGCAAGGTATAGACGCGCAACTTCTGGCTGCGCGGAAACTCCGTCTTAAAAAGCTTCTTCAATAAGGGGCGCAACTTTTCCTCTTTTGTTTCCACTCTGCTTTTTTCAAAGCCATCCTGGATCAACAAATATGTGTCTCGCGACCTCTTCACGATTATAATGGACCTGTTGCGCTTGTAGCTGCGTACGTCCAGGTAATCGCCCACCGGCAGACTATCCAGTTTTTTGAGCACGGTTTCCAGAATGACTGTTTTATCGATCATAGCCGCGTCCGAGTCGTCACGATGATAGAAGCTAGCAAAAGTCAGCAACCGAGCACAACCGCTATCACGGCGTTCGGGATCCGAACCTTTTTAACTACGTCAAAAGCTACGATCTGGGCTACAATGAAAAGTCGGCATGAAAAGCTTGGGCGGAGCCGGTTGCGGGTTCCGAATCGCGAAAAGGGAGACTGGTTGTTATGAAAGCGCTTTACTTCGAAGAACACGGCGATATCGACGTTATGAAATACGGAGACGTTCCCGACCCCCAAATTGCGCCGGGCAAGGTGATCGTAAAAGTGCGGGCTTGCGCCATAAACCACCTGGATATATGGGTACGGCGGGGATGGCCGGGACTCAAACTGGAAATGCCGCATTGGGGATCAGCCGACGTGGCGGGGGAAATTGCCGAAGTGGGTCCCGGGGTTGAAGGCTGGAAGACAGGCCAGCGGGTGGTTGTGGATCCCGGTATCAACCTGTTTGAAGACGCGTATACGCGCAACGGCGAAAGTTCGGTGAGCCCCGGATATCAAATTCTGGGTGAGGATGTGAGGGGAGGGGCGGCGCAATACCTGGCCGTACCGGCCGGTAACCTTAAGGAAATGCCCGTCGACCTCGATTTCACGGTCGCCGCCGCGCCGATTCTGGTCAGTGTCGCCGCCTGGCGTATGCTCATTCATCGCGCCAAAATTCGCGCCGGCGAGTCGGTTTTAGTGGTGGGAGCGGGCGGCGGCGTGAACAGCATGGCTATCCAGATCGCCAAGCTTGCGGGCGCGAAGGTGTACGTGGTGGCGGGCGATTCGGAAAAAAGCGCCAAGGCCCTGGAGCTGGGCGCGGATGAAATCATCGACCGATCGCAAGTGGATTGGGGAAAGGAAATCTTTTCCCGAACCAACAGGCGAGGCGTGGACGTGGTGGTCGACAACGTGGGAAAGGCGACCCTCGGCGTAAGCATGAAAGCGGTGGCCCGTGGAGGCAGGATAGTTATTATCGGCAACACCAGCGGCCCCATGGCTGAAATCGACATCCGGTTTATTTTCGGAAAGCAGATAAGCCTCATCGGAAGCACCATGGGCAATCATCAGGATTTCAGGGACGTTACCGATCTGCTCTGGTCGGGAAAGCTCAAAACGGTCATCGACCGGGTCATGCCGCTCAGCCAGGGCAAGGAGGCCTTTCTGCTCATGGAACGCGGCCACCATTTTGGCAAGATCGTGCTGGAGCCGGAACATACGTAACCAGGGCCGCGCGCCGAGAGTTCCCTGCGGGAAAAGAAACGGCTGTCAGCAATTTGCATTGACAAGAACCGCTCATTTCCGTTAGGAAAGCATAAGCAACGCCGGAGTGGTGAAATTGGTAGACGCGCTGGACTCAAAATCCAGTGGGTGAATAACCCGTGTCGGTTCGACTCCGACCTCCGGCAAACATGAGGAGTTAGCCCTGAGGGGCGACTCCTTTTTTTGTGCGTGTCGTGAACGGGTATTGGACGCGCTGTGGAGAAAAAAACCGCGGCGCGGAAGCGCGCCACAGGCCCTAAAACGCTACAAATCCAGCCATAAGAGCGTTAATCGTCGCTTTTGTCCTCTTAAACCTTGATAACACGAAGACGGGCGCCCACGTCGAAAAGGGAATTTCCCCTATGGAAATGGAGAGTTTTCCCTATGGAAAAATGTGGCGAATAGTTTATTCTGAAATAGATCCAAAAAGTAATTCCAAGCAAATCGATGGAAAAAAGCACGTTGGTTTTGGCGCGTTGAGGAAGGGACCATGAGAAGGATAAAGTGGGAATTGTTTTTTTGCACACTGTCGCTACTAGTTATCTATCTTTACTGGTTTTAGAGCAGTTCAGAGTACAATCCATGGCGCCTGATTTGGCTTTCTTTTGCATGCCCGGGCTTCCTGGAGAACCTTCAAACGTTTATGACTTCAGACAATTTGGAAAGAACGATCACGCGCTGTGATTCATCGAAAACCCCAAAAAAAATAAGAGGATTTGGCCGCCATGTACGCTTTCGATGATCCTCATCTAAGAAAACGCGCCGCCGAGTTAGAAAAAACCACGCACAGGGAATGGATATACATGTGGCTTGTGTTCATCTGCTTTGTAATCCTGACAACCCTGCTGCGCTAAAAAAATGATTTGTTTGTGGGAACAAGAGGCAGAAAACATTCGGCGGTCTTTGGACCTTCATAGATTATTCAGCCGTACAGCGCCGCGCCCTCGTCATAGCTTCACTTCTCATAACACCGATCCGGCCGCGCCTCTAAAAAAAGAGGCCCTCCACGTGGAAGGCCTCTCCAATTAGGGGAACCGCTTTTATCTTACGCGCTATTTATAGCAGCAAAAAACCTCATTCTGGAGAAAAGCGATTTTATCGTTCAGGAATCGCGCCTTATAGCCGGCGTTGATCAGAATGGAGTGTCCCATTTCCGCGCGCAATCCGGTGCGGCAGTGGACGATAATTTCCTTATCCTTGGGCACATCCTTGAGCCGGCCGCTCAGTTCGTCAACCGGGATGTTCACGGCGCCTTCGATCATCCCGTTGGAAGCTTCGGCCACCGTGCGCACGTCCAGAATCATTTTGTCTCCGGGATTGGATTTCACGATGTTCATGAATTCGTCGCCGGTGATTTCACCGGGATGGGGTCTGGGCAGATAAAAAATCTTGGTCCGCACCATATCCTTCATGATCGGATAATCGTTCTTAGTCCATTGCGTGTAACCGCCGTCAAGCAGGAAAACGTTCTGATAGCCCCAGCTGAGAATTTCCTTTATAATCGGGCTTATTTGGCCATTTTCGGTTTCCTGGCCATACAGTACGATATAGGCTTTATGGTCAAGAGGGAATTGGTTCTTCTCCGCGATGACCGCGTCAAGCGGCATGGCCACCGCGCCTTGAATATGGCCTTTCTTGGCCTCCATTTCGCCGCGGGTGTCAATGATAACCAGATACTGCAGGCGGTTCTTTACGAAATCCTGCGTGGTGAGGGCCACATTTCCGGCTTCGAGCCATGCGGGCATACCGGCGTGGAAAACTTTTACGTTGGTGTAGCCCAAATTATTTTCCGCCAGCCTGGCGGACAGAGGGGCCAACGTTCACCTGAATCCCCCGCAATAAAAGATGATGCGCTTATTCTTATCCTTGGGCAGTTTTTTCTCGGCCAGATCGAGCAGCTTGGGGAAGGGGATGGAAACGGCGCCCGGGATATGGCCTTCCGTATAAGCGGCGCCGGGACGGGAATCGACCAGCACGTAGTCGCCCTTTTCAGGTCCCTCGGCCACGAGTTTTTGCATTTCCTCCACGCTCACCAGTTGTTCCGGGGGAACCTTGATGACCGGCTTGGCCACGACGTGAGTCGCGATCAGGTCATCGCCCTTTTTATCGTAATAGACCTTGACCGGGATGGGTTTTTTGAGGTCCTTGAGTTCTTTTACATTGTCCACGTCGGTATCGTCCGTGAACTTGACGATCATCATGGTGTCGTTTACCTGAACTTGCATGGACTTTGCTTTGTTCGAAAGACTCTGAAACTCACCGGTAAGGACTCCTTCTTCGCTCGCGAAATCCGAATGGCAGCGCGCGCATTTTTGGGTCTGCAGCGGCAGCGGTTTCGGCTCGTCGGCAAAAGCGGCGCCTCCCAGAAGAAGGATCAGAGCAGAGAAGAACGCCAGCGCCAATGGGGCTGACCGGAACAACTTTTTGCTCATACCTGCACCTCCGTACATCTAGCGTTTGGTTATAAAAACTTTAAAGGACTCTCCGGCGATTTCGATATCGCGGATCTGTTTGACATCGAGATCGATTTCCGACTGATTTTGCACAAAGGCCATCAGATCCCTGAGTATCGACGGATTATCCCCCAGAACCTCCAACGCTTGCCCCGGCGAGAGTTTTCGCAACTCACGCTTTATGGTGATGAGCACAATGGGACATTGCAGCGCTCTGGAATCGATGGTCGTGGTGACAGCCATTGAAAAACCCGATAAGAAGTGTGGTTACAAAAGGCTGGTGAGCAATATGTGTACCAAGACGGGCGAGCAGGCGCAAAACTTGAAATGGTAATTAATTTAGGTAGATAGATCAGGGAATGGATCGATGGGAATTCTGATTGATGTTAACGTTTATTAACATGTGTTAACTTTACGGTTTGCGTTGTTAACCCTATTTGTTTCCTTACGGCCTAAGCGGGGCGGTAACGGAAGGCGTAGCAAAGTCATGAGGCTGATACGCGTCCGAGAGCCTATCCGTTTACTTTATGAGTCCGTTACCGCTTTATCCGATCAGTACGATTCGATCCATCGTTTTATTTTAGGCAGTTGTTCGCTTCGCCAGTCAGGCTTGGAACGCTCATCAAGAAAACTGTAAAAGAGCGAGTCCATGGTTTCCATGGCTTCCTGAACCAGCGCCACGCGTTCCAGGATTCTGCCTTCAAGGCTGTCCGATTCCTCCCCCAACGCCATCATCTGGGGAAGCCTCAAGGACTGAAAGCGGAACTCATCGGCCTTGAAGGTAAATTCCCATTGGAATTCACCCTTGCTGAGCCGCAAACGCGCTTCCTTCACCTTTTTTCCTTCACGGAGCGCCGCGCGACCTTCTTTGAGGTTGGCGTGCAGCCCCTGGCATTGGACCGTTTCGGAATATTCTCCCTCGCCGGCTTCAAGCACGATCCTGCGCGTGAACACTATTTCCACATCGCCGATGCCCGGAACGAAGACGCCCCCGCCGCGTTCTTCGGTCTTGTACCAGAGCCAGGTTAGGAATTCGCGTCCCAGAAAGCTGTTGTCGGTGGTTTGATCTGACATTGCTAATCCAAAAATTGTTGAGGTTCGACGTTCATGAGGTTCTTCACGGCCGACTGCGGCGCCGAGGCAATCTCCCAGGGGCGGTATGGAATAAGTTCGAGCTCGAAACACTGTTTGAAGTATTCCTCGAATTCGGTGCGAACTTTCGCGCTCACGCCGCTAAAGATAAGCCATTTCTGCGACACGCTCCAGAGAACGTCGAACAGAGACGGAACCGCCAGCGTTCGGGACATAAGGCTTATGCGAGCCCGTTCGCGCAACTCGGAGATTTCCTGCCGGGAAATGCGTTTGCGGTTGGTTTCGTTTTTCAGTCGTTGTTCTTCTTCCATGACGCGTTTTTTCAAGAGCGCGCCGGGTATGTTCTTCCGGTCCACGCGAAAGGAAAAGGTCAGGTAATCCCCGCACGAGTAACTGGCATAACTGAACTCGCTGTCCAACATATTATGGAGCGCCACCCAGCCCCTGGCCACTTCGTCGGTTCCGCTCTCGATTTCACGGAACGCGAAAGCCCGGATTTTTTCGCCGATGACTTCCCAGAACGGGTCGGGTTCATGTCCGACCACATTATAGCGGGTAAAAGAAAGAGCGCCGGTCAATAATCCCATTCATCATTCTCCTTAAGAATATGCTCGCATATTCGTGACCAATGGTTACTTTGTCAACAAGAGTTTAAGGGCGCCGAAAATTTTTGTTTCACGGCGGAAGAACCACGTTTTTGAATATTCGGTCTGTTTCCTTTATTTTCCGCTCTGGAAGCGCGCCGTTTCCCGGTCATGGGAGGTATTAAAGCCGGACGAACGAAGGCGAAATTCTTGCAAATTGGCCTTCCATTTGCTATCAGTGCTTCACAATGAGAACATTCGCTGCTGTGGATGTCGGTTCGAATACGCTACGTCTCCTCATATCGAGAGCCGGGGAACCGCTTCGGCCTCTGGAAAAAAAACTGCGTACGACAAGGCTGGGCAAGGATCTTCATCTGACCGGCCGTCTGTCGGAAGACACCATCGAAAAATCAGTATCGGTTTTGGATGAGTTTAGGCGGGACATGCTTGAACACAACGTCTCGGCTTATAGAGCCATTGCTACAGCCGCCGTACGAAAGGCGGCCAATCGAATCGAACTCATTAACCGCGCCAGGGAGCGCGCGGGCATGGACTTGGAGGTGATCAGCGGAGAAGAGGAGGCGCGGCTGACGCTTGCGGGAACGTTGTGCGCCATCGAAGAAACGCCCGGCGCCGTTCTGGTTTTCGACGTCGGCGGCGGCAGTTCCGAGCTGATCGGTCGCCGGGGCGGCAATGAGGTGAACATACACAGTGTGGACATCGGCGCGGTCAACATTACCGAGCGCTTTTTAAGCGACCATGATCCGCCGCTTCCGCGAGAGTTGGTCCAGGCCGGACAATTCATCCGCGACTCCCTGGCCGACGCTGTTTTGGACCTGCGAGGCGGAATGGAAACAATCGAGCGGTTTGTGGGAACCGCCGGAACGGTAACCACGTTGGCCGCCATGCTGCAAAAAATGGAAACGTATGATCCTTCCCGTATAAACGGCTATCAAATAAAAAAGGACCGGATTGAACAAATTTTTTCTATAATGGCCGGTATGCCCACCGAGCAGCGGAAGCGGTTGCCGGGGTTGGAGGCTGCCAGAGCGGACATAGCGGTCGCGGGCGCGCTTATCGTCATGGAAATTTTGGATGCGTTCGGCGCGGAAAACATGATAGTAAGCGATTCAGGATTGCTGGAAGGCGTTATATCCTCAATTTCATAAGATTATTAATTGATTGGGTGAATTATGGAACAGAATGAGATTCCAGAGGCGTTGACATTCGACGATGTTTTGCTCTTGCCGGGCTACTCCGAGGTGCTTCCCGTCGAGGTGGATGTTTCCACACGACTGACACGGAACCTGCGGCTGAACGTTCCTATCGTGAGCGCCGCAATGGACACGGTGACGGAATCCCGTACCGCTATCACCATGGCGCGTCAGGGTGGCATGGGAATCATACATAAAAATATGTCGCCGCAGGCGCAGGCCACGGAAGTTCAAAAAGTCAAGAAATCCGAGAGCGGCATGATCGTCGACCCGGTGACGGTGAACCCGGAACAGAAGATTCAGCAAGTGCTGGAACTCATGTCCAAATACCGCATATCCGGGCTGCCGGTCATCAAGGACGACAGACTGGTGGGCATTGTAACCAACCGCGATTTGCGGTTTGAAACCAATCTGGAGCAGAAAGTCGGCGACGTGATGACCAAGGATAACCTGGTCACGGCCCTTGAGGGAATCAGCCTGGAAGAATCCAAGCAGATACTTCATAGAAATCGCATTGAAAAATTGCTGGTTGTCGACGAGCGCGGCAAACTCAAAGGACTGATCACCATAAAGGATATCGAGAAGATCAAAAAATACCCCTTGAGCTGCAAAGACCATCTTGGGCGACTCAGGGTGGGGGCCGCCGTCGGCGTGGGCGCGGATAGAGAAGAGCGCATCGACGCGCTGATGAAGGCCGAAGTTGATGTGATCGTGTTTGATACCGCGCACGGACACACCAAGGGCGTGCTCGAAGCGGTGGCCAGCAGCAAGAACAATTTCAAGAACATGGAATGCATTGCCGGTAACGTGGCGACGGAAGAGGGCGCCAGAAGACTTATCGAAGCCGGCGTGGATGGAGTCAAAGTGGGTATCGGCCCCGGCTCCATATGCACCACCCGGGTCGTGGCCGGCGTGGGCGTGCCGCAGATTACCGCCATTTTGCAAACGGTCAAGGCGGCGCGCAAATTCGATGTGCCTATCATCGCCGATGGCGGAATCAAGTTTTCAGGCGACATCACCAAAGCCCTGGCCGCCGGAGCTCATTCGGTGATGGTTGGGAGCCTGTTCGCCGGAACCGACGAGAGCCCCGGAGAACGAATCCTCTTCCAGGGGCGCAGCTACAAGGTCTATCGCGGGATGGGCTCCATCGAGGCCATGCGCGAAGGCAGCGCCGACCGCTACATGCAGGAGCGCGAATCCGAGGAATCCAAACTGGTGCCCGAAGGAATCGTGGGCCGCGTTCCCTATCGCGGACCATTGTCGCAAAGCGTCTATCAACTGGTCGGCGGCTTACGTTCCGGTATGGGATATCTGGGGTGCGCGACCATTGACGAGCTGAGCTCAAAAGCGCGTTTCATCCGTCAGACCGCGGCTGGTTTGCGTGAAAGCCACGTCCATGATGTTATAATCACCAAAGAGGCGCCAAACTACTGGTTGGAATAGCGTATGTCGAGCATACTTGATCATAAAATCCTTATATTGGATTACGGTTCGCAGTACACGCAGCTCATAGCGAGGCGTATCAGAGAATTAAAGGTATACTGCGAAATTCATCCCTTTAATTACAGTATCGAGCAGATACGGGCCTTCAATCCGCGAGGCATAATTTTATCCGGAGGACCTTCGTCCGTGTATCAGAAGGACGCGCCGCACAGTTCGGCCGACCTTTTTGAACTGGGCGTTCCCATCCTGGGTATCTGCTACGGTCTTCAGCTTATGGCCGCGCAACTTGGCGGCGATGTCGAGGCGTCTCCGGAGCGGGAATACGGATACGCCCAATTGATTATCGATGACGATTCGGACCTTTTGCGGGGTCTGGCCGACGGCGAGCAGGCCTGGATGAGCCACGGCGACCGCATCAAGCGGTTTCCCGACGGATTTCGAGTGATCGCGCACACGCGGAACTCTCCGGTGGCGGCGATGAAACACGAATCCAAGCCCTTTTTCGGCGTCCAGTTCCATCCGGAGGTAGTCCACACGCCCAAAGGGGTGCAAATCCTGAGCAACTTTGTGTTCGCGGTTTGCCAGGCCGAGCCGCTTTGGAACATGGCCTCCTTTATCGAAGAATCGGTCGGGCGCATACGGCAAAAGGTGGGGAGCGACCGAGTCATATGCGGTCTCAGCGGAGGCGTCGACTCGTCAGTCGCGGCCGCGCTCATTCATAGGGCCATAGGGCCGCAGCTCACCTGCATTTTCGTGGATAATGGAGTCCTCCGCGCCGGCGAGGCGGATGAAATCATCGAAACATTCGGGCGGCATTTCAAAACCGATTTGCGGTTCATACAAGCGGGAGAACGTTTCCTGGGCAGGCTTAAAGGCGTGGAGGACCCTGAGCGGAAACGAAAAATCATCGGCGAAGAGTTCATCCGGGTGTTCGAAGAGGAAGCGAATAAGATCGGGAAGGTAAAATACCTTGCCCAGGGGACGCTTTATCCCGATGTCATAGAGAGCGTTTCCTTTAAAGGGCCTTCCGCGACCATCAAGTCGCACCATAATGTGGGAGGGCTGCCGGAAATTATGCGGCTTGACCTCATAGAACCGCTGCGCGAACTTTTTAAGGACGAAGTCAGACTTCTTGGAGAAGAACTCAGTCTTCCCCATTCCCTGGTCATGCGGCATCCGTTTCCCGGCCCCGGGCTGGCCATTCGGGTGCTGGGAGAGGTTACTGCGGAACGGCTCGCCGTTCTGCGCAAGGCCGATCTGATCGTCGACGAAGAGATGAAAAGCTCCGGCTGGTACGAAAAGGTTTGGCAGAGCTTTGCGGTGCTCTTACCCATCCGGACCGTCGGAGTCATGGGCGATGAGCGGACCTATGAAAACGTAATCGCCTTGCGGGTGGTTGACAGCAAGGACGCCATGACCGCCGACTGGGTCAAGCTGCCTCCGCAGCTTATGGAAACCATGTCCAATCGCATCATCAACGAGGTAAAGGGAGTCAACCGGGTTGTGTATGATATTTCGTCCAAGCCGCCCAGCACCATAGAGTGGGAGTAACGGATGTCCCACCCCCCATTCGTGCACCTGCACCTGCACACTCAATACAGCCTGCTGGACGGCGCCATTCGCCTTGAAGACCTTTTCCAAAAGGTCGTGGAATATGAAATGCCCGCCGTCTCCATGACCGATCACGGCAGCATGTTCGGCGCGATCGACTTTTACCGCAAGGCCAGGGAAAAAGAGGTCAAACCCATCATCGGTTGCGAGATGTATGTGGCCCCCGGCAGCAGGCATGACAAGTCGTTGAGCAGAGGGCAGTCCAATCATCATCTGGTTTTGCTGGCCGAGAATTACCGAGGATATCAAAACTTGTGCGCCTTGCTGACCAAGGCGTATTTTGAGGGCTTTTACTATAAACCGCGCATCGACCTCGAACTGCTCGCGGAACATAAGGAAGGCCTCATCGCCCTCAGCGCATGCCTGCACGGCGAGGTCGCCGAAGCGGCCTTGCATGGGGACGCAAACCGCGCGCTCGCCGTCGTGCGCCAGTATCAGAACATTCTCGGCGTGGATAATTTCTTTGTGGAGGTTCAGGACGCCGGGATAGAAGAGCAGCGGATAGTCAACGAGGTCTTTCTGGAGCTGGGCGCCAGGCATGGTGTGCCGCTCGTGGCCACCAACGACTGCCACTATCTGAACAGGGAAGATTCCCGTGTCCATGACGTGCTGCTGTGCATTCAAACCGGCAAAACGGTCAAAGAAGACGATCGTCTGAAATTCACCACGGATGAGCTGTACTTCAAATCGCCGGAGGAAATGATCGATAAGTTCAAGCGTTTTCCCGGCGCCATCGAAAACACCCTCAAAATTGCCGAACGCTGCAATATCGAGATCCCGCTGAATGAGACTCACATGCCGGTCTTTGATCTTCCTCCCGGCGAATCCGCCGAGGAGATATTGGAGAAAAAGGCCTGGAAGGGACTGGAGGAACGGCTCGATCATCTGCGCTCCACGGACCCCGCGTTCGATGCGGAGAAGGAAAAAAGCTACCGGGAGCGTCTGGAAATCGAGCTGGATGTCATCAAGAAGATGGGATTCCCCGGTTACTTTTTGATCGTGTCCGATTTCATAGGCCACGCCCGGGAAATGGGGATACCCGTGGGACCGGGACGCGGCTCCGCCGCGGGCAGTCTGGTGGCCTACGCCGTACGCATAACCAACATCGACCCGCTGTTGTACGGTTTGCTGTTCGAACGATTCCTGAACGTGGAACGCAAGTCCATGCCTGATATCGACATTGACTTCTGCATGGACAGGCGTGAAGAAGTCATCGCCTATGTTTCCGATAAATACGGCGGACAGGACCGGGTTTCTCAGATCATAACCTTTGGTAAGCTCAAACCGAGGGCCGTGATCCGGGACGTGGGCCGGGCCCTTGATATGCCCTACGGCGACGTGGACCGAATCGCCAAGCTGATTCCCAACGATCTGAAAATTACCATCGAGAAAGCCATCCTGCAGGAAAGCAGACTTAGGGACCTGGAGCAAAACGATCCCCAGGTCAAGGAGCTTCTCACCGTCGCCAAGGCTCTTGAAGGCTTGCCCCGGCACGCCTCCACCCACGCGGCCGGAGTTATTATTTCGGACCGTCCCCTGGTGGACTATCTGCCGCTCTATAAAGGTCCCAACAACGAAGTCATGACCCAGTTCGACATGGGCAATGTGGAGCGGGTGGGCCTCATCAAGTTTGACTTTCTGGGATTGAAAACCCTCACCGTGATTCAGTACGCCCTGAAGACCATAGAAGAGCGCAACGGCGGAAAAAAGCTCATTCTCGACGATTTACCCATGGATGACGCCCCCACCTACGAACTCCTCTGCAAAGGCGACACCACGGGAGTGTTCCAGCTTGAAAGTTCGGGCATGAAGGACCTTTTGCGCCGTATGCGCCCGGCTTGTTTCGAGGATATCATCGCGCTGGTCGCCTTGTATCGGCCCGGTCCCATGGAAAGCGGAATGATAAGCGATTTTGTCCGGGCCAAACACGGTGAGCAGGAAATCGTTTATCCTCTGCCGCAGCTCGAATCCATCCTCAAGGAAACCTACGGCGTCATTGTATACCAGGAACAGGTCATGCAAATCGCCAATGTGCTGGCCGGGTACAGCCTGGGAGACGCCGACATACTCCGTCGCGCCATGGGCAAGAAAAAGCCGGAATTGATGGCCGCTGAGAAAGCGAAATTTCTCAAGGGAGCGGACGAAAAAAAGGTCGACCGCAAAAAAGCGGAAGAAGTTTTTGATTTGATGGAGAAGTTCGCGGGTTACGGGTTCAACAAGTCGCATTCGGCGGCGTACGGATTGATCGCCTATCAAACGGGTTACCTCAAGGCGCACTATCCCGTGGAATTCATGGCCGCCTTGCTCACCTGCGACATCAACAATACCAATAATGTCGTCAAGTTCATTTCCGAATGCCGGGAGATGGGCATTAAAATACTTCCCCCCGATGTCAACGAAAGCGACAAGGTGTTCACGGTCGTGGACGAAGGCATACGATTCGGTCTGGCGGCGGTGAAAAACGTCGGCGCGGGCGCCATTGATTCGGTCCTGGAAGTCCGGAAAGAAGGCGGTAGGTTCGTTTCACTTTTCGATTTTTGCGAGCGGGTGGATCTCCGGAAAGTCAACAAGCGGGTTATTGAAAGCCTGATAAAGGCGGGCGCGTTCGACTTTTTAGGCGCGAAACGGGCCCAACTCTTCGCGGCCATGGATGAAGCCATGGCTCACGCGCAGGCCTTTCAGCGCGATCGAATGGCCGGACAGGTCAATCTTTTCGATGTCATGAGTTCCCAGACCCCGGAAGCCAGAGCGGAGCCGGCCTTGCCCCAGATAGAAGAATGGCGTGAACGGCAGAAGCTGGCCTATGAAAAGGAAGCGCTCGGTTTTTACATTACCGGCCATCCGCTGGATCAATTCGAAACGGAACTGGCCTTGATAGCTTCCACCCGTGTTTCGGAACTGCAGTACGCTCTGGACGGTGAAACGGCGCGCGTGGGGGGCGTGAGCGGCGATGTGAAGACGATCCTGACCAAAAAGGGGGAGCGCATGGGATTCTTCCCCCTGGAAGACCGGGAAGGATCGGTCGAAGTGGTCGTGTTCAGCGATCTTTACGCGCAAAACGCCGATCTGATCGAAAGTGACGAGCCCCTGCTGGTTACCGCCAAGGTCAACCGCGACGAAAACGGTATCAAGTTAACCGCCCAGGAAATCATGGCTTTGAAAAACGCCCAGGAAAAATATACGAACGCGCTGGATATCAAGTTGAAAAGTTGGGAACTGGACGAGCAACGGCTTCAGGAGTTTCGAGAGTTGCTGATCTCGCACAAGGGGACCTGCGAAACCAGACTGGTCGTGGAAATACCGGATATGGGGGAAACCGTCTTCTCGCTGCCCCAATCCATGTGGGTACACCCCGATCGCGCGATGGTAAGGGAAGTAAATCATTTCCTGGGTTATGAAGCCGTCCGCGCCAAAGTATGAAAGAATATAAGGACCGTTTTTATCGCCGGAGAATTTCCAGGAAGGACCTGGTATCCTTCGAAGTAAGGGTCAAGGAAACCGACCTGTTGATCCGGGCGGACCGGGAGCTTTCAAAGCCGGCCATGGATCTTGCCCTGAAAGCCCGCGAACGGCTTGAGTCCTATATTGGAGGACGCCCCGACTTCGCTTCCTCCATGACGCCGTTGCCGTATGATCCGTTCGCGCCTAAAATAGCGCGGGACATGCTGGCCGCGGCCGAGAAAGCGGGCGTCGGCCCCATGGCGGCCGTGGCGGGCGCCATAGCCGAGTACGTGGGACAAGGATTGCTCGATCAGGCGCGAGAAGTCATGGTTGAAAACGGAGGAGACCTTTTCATCAAGGTCGACCGGCCGGTGATTATCGGCCTTTTCGCCGGCGAATCGAAATTTAACGAGAAGATCGGCCTGGAAGCGCTCCCCGAGGAATCGCCCATGGGGATTTGCTCGTCGTCCGGCACAATCGGTCATTCCATCAGCTTCGGCGCGGCCGATCTCGCGTGTGTGAAGAGCAAATCGACCGCTCTTGCCGACGCGGCGGCTACCGCGTTGGGCAACAGGGTAAAAAACGCCGGTGATATTCACAAGGCGCTGGAGTGGAGCAAAACGGTTGAAGGAATTCTGGGCGCGTTGATTATTGTGGGCGACCGTATGGGCGCGTGGGGGTCGATGAAGCTGGTGGCCCTATGATGACGATTTATTTTGGAGGCTATTCGTGATAATACAGGAACGCGAGAGGATTTGAACGATGGATGTATTGTGGGCGCCATGGCGCATGAAATATATCTTGAAGGAAGATAAATTCGACGGCTGTATTTTTTGTCTTAAACAGGAAGCCGAGGACCTGCGTGATCGCCTGATTTTGCACGTGGGCGAAACCTGCCTGGTTATCATGAATAAGTATCCTTACAACAACGGCCACCTCATGGTGGCGCCGTTACGACACACTTCCGATCTCAACACCCTTGAGCCTGAAGAAATGCTCGAAATCATGGAGCTTCTGAGGAAATCACTGGATATTCTGCGGGACGTCATGAAACCCGAGGGTTTCAATGTGGGACTGAATCTTGGTATTGTGGCCGGCGCGGGCGTGGAAGATCATATGCATTTTCATATTGTCCCCCGATGGGGCGGCGATACCAATTATATGACGGTAATCGGAGAAGTTCGCGTTATTCCTGAACATCTTTGGGCCACTTATGATAAGCTAAAACCATACTTTGACGAATTGAAACTCGGAGGAATAAGATGAAATACCTGCGGAATATCCTCTATGCGCTTTTGACGCTTATTACTCTCATATTTATCATCCAGAATTTTGAAGATTTCTCCAGGACTCTTCAAATAAGGCTGGATCTGTTCGTCTTTTCCTTTGAAACCATGCCCATAGCCGGGTGGGTCCTTTTCCTGCTCTCGTTTCTGGCGGGCGTCATGCTGGCCAGTATCGGCGGCCTGCTGGAAATGACAAGGATAAAAGGCGAGCTGAAAGCATTCCGAAAAGAAAACGCGCAATTGCGTGAAGAGCTGAGTTCGCTGCGCAATCTTCCGATCACCGAGGAGCCGGTTTCCACGCCTCCGGCAGTGGTGGAAGAAGAGCAGCGGCTGGAAGACGAGGAAAAATCTAAAGAAACGCAACTGTGACCTCAATGGATTCCTTCCTGCAGTCAGAGGGGGGTCTGCTGGCCCTCCTGTTTGTAGCCTTAGCCGTCGGTTTGGCCGCCGGATACGCGATACGGGGCAGGGGCAGGAAGAAGTCATTGAAGGCCGGAACCATTTCGGTCAGCGAATCCTTCCTCAGAGGCCTCAACTACCTTATTCACAACGATCAGGACAAGGCCATACAAGAATTCACCAGGGCGGTTAAAATAGATTCGGACACGGTCGAAACGTATGTGGCGCTGGGGAATCTCTATCGATCCAAGGGCGAAATCGAACGCGCCGTCCGCGTTCGGCAAAGCATTATTTTGCGGCAGGGCGTGGACGAAGGAATACGGCGTCAGGCCCTGTTCGATCTCGCGCTCGATTATCGGAAAGGCGGACTTGTGGATCGGGCCATCGCCACTTTCGATCAAATCCTGAAGGTCGATCCGTCAAACCTCGAAGTGTATAAACAACTGGAATGGCTCTATGAGGAGACGCGGGACTGGGCCAAGGCTTCGGCCATGCGCCAGAAAATCTCCAAACTGCAGGGCACGGACGACCGCAATATCCTTGCTCATTATTACACCGAACAGGGGAAGATTTCCTTAAGCCGGGGAGACAACAAGCGGGCGGAGGATTTTTTTAATAAGGCCATCGCGCAAAATATAAACTGCGTCGACGCCTACTTGCACCTGGCCGATCTTTATCTGGCGCAAGACGATTTCTACAAAGCGTTGAGTCCTTTCAAACGGTTGGGCAAGGTCGCGCCAGAGATGTGTTATCTGGCGTTGGACCGGCTGGAGCGCCTCAAACTGGACGATCGTCAGGAAAAAGAAATCCTGGAATTTATCGACAGCTCTCTGCGGGGCAGGGAAACACCGTTTGTTCGATTGTCCATCGCGCGTTATTATTACAGCCGCGGACAGAAAAGCGGGGCGCTCGCCGAACTGAAAGCCGCGCTCAGTGAAAGCCCCCGTTTCATGCTGGCCAGAAAGCTGCTGGGAGTCATCCTTGAAGAGGAACACAGGGGTGAGGAGAGTATTGCGCAGTATCATGATCTGCTTGCGCTTATCGAAGATAATCCGCGTCAGTATCAATGTTCGAAATGCGGCTATACATCTTCCGAGCTTACGTGGAAATGCCCGCAATGCCTGCGATGGGACACGATCAGGCATACGGACATCAAGAAATAAGCAAGCCGCTTCCCGTTTTTATCCAAATAAACGAGTAGGCCGTTTTATTGTTCTGTCCGTTATGTAAAAGGAGGAACCTGGTTCGGTATGTTAAAAGTAACACCCATGCTCGAACAGTATTTGAGTGTAAAGGAACAGCATAAGGACGCCATCGTGTTGTTCCGCATGGGTGACTTTTATGAGATGTTTTTTGAGGACGCCGAAACCGCCTCACGGGTGTTGCGAATCACCCTGACTTCCCGCAACAAAAACGACGACCACCCCATCCCCATGTGCGGCGTGCCCCACCATGCGGTGGACGGCTACGTCTCCACACTCATTGAAAACGGCTACAAGGTCGCCATATGCGACCAGATGGAAGACCCGCGCCAGGCCAAAGGGATTGTCAAACGCGAGGTAACGCGGGTGATCACCCCAGGCACGGTCATCGATCCGGAAAATCTCGACGCCAAGACCCATAACTATCTGGCCTGTGTGGCGGTGGAAGGGGCGAGGATCGGTCTGGCCAGTCTGGACCTTTCCACCGGCCATTTTCAGGCGGTCAGCCTGAATAACGTCAGAGATCTTATCAATGAAATTTATCGTATCGGGCCGCGGGAACTGGTTCTTCCGCAGGATATGCGGGGAGAACAGGAACAGACGTTGGAAAACCTCACCCAGACCGTGTACACCACCTGGCTCGATAACGATTGTTTCAGACGCGCCGCCTGTTACCGGACCCTCACCGAGCAATTCGATGTGGACTCGCTGCACGGATACGGCTGCGAGGAGAGCGGCGAAATCATCCGTTCGGCCGGCGCTCTGATCGCGTATGTGAAGGAGAATCAAAAAGGCGCGGTTGAACACATCGGCGGCGTAACGGTTTACCAGCTGAGCGACGCCATGATTATCGACGACGCCACCAAGCGAAATCTGGAACTGGTGGAGTCTTTCAACAGAAAAAGCGTGAAGGGGTCGCTTCTGGGCGCGATCGACTGCACCCGCACCGCCATGGGAGCCCGCGCGCTTCGTCACTGGATCTGCTATCCGCTGGTAAACGCGGCTGATATTCAAAAGCGGCTGCAGGCGGTGGAAGAACTCAAGGATGAAGGCGATCTGCGGGAAAGCCTGCGGGAAGACCTGAAGCGCGTCAGCGACCTGGAGCGGTTGAACGGAAAGCTCGCCTTGGGGCAGGCCAACGGGCGGGACCTGATGGCCCTCAAGGAATCGTTGCGGCAGGTACCGCTGCTCAAGAGCAAGCTCGCCAGCGTTCAGACGGTCAGACTCGCCGAACTAGCCGATCTCTTGGACCCCTTGGACGACGTGTGCGCGCTGATTGAAAACGCGCTGGTTGACGATCCTCCGGTTTCTCTTAAGGAGGGTGGACTCATACGCGAAGGGTTCGATGAAAACCTCGACCGTTTGATTCACGCTTCGCGGGACGGCAAATCCTGGATCGCCAGCATGGAGGCGCGTGAAAAAAAGAGAACAGGCATCAACTCCCTCAAGGTGGGATTTAACAAGGTCTTCGGCTATTATATCGAAGTAACCAAGGCCAATCTTTCCTCCGTGCCCGAAGATTATATCCGTAAGCAGACCCTTGCGAACGGCGAGCGATACATAACCGAGGAGTTGAAAGAATACGAAACCCTGGTTCTGGAAGCCCAGGACAAGCGGGTCGAACTGGAATACGAAATTTTTGTGGCGTTGAGAAATCAGGCAGCCAGGGAAACCAGGCGCATAAAGCAAACGGCCGGTATCGTGGGGGAACTGGATATCCTGGCTTCGTTCGCGTACGCCGCGCAAAAGTACGATTACACACGACCTGAGGTAAACGACGGCTTTCTGATACGAATCAATGAGGGGCGTCATCCGGTCGTCGAACAAACCCTTCCTCCCAATTCCTTTGTGCCCAACGACCTGTATCTGGACAACACCAATGAACAAGTCCTGGTGATCACCGGCCCGAACATGTCCGGCAAGTCCACCATTCTCCGGCAGGTGGCGCTCATTGTGCTTATGGCGCAGATGGGCTCCTTTGTGCCGGCGACCGCCGCCGAAATCGGGATTGTGGATCGCATCTTCACCCGCGTGGGCGCCATGGACGACATCGCGCGCGGTCACTCCACTTTTATGGTGGAGATGATCGAAACGTCCAACATCGTGCACCAGGCCACCAATCGCAGTCTGGTCATACTCGATGAGATCGGACGCGGAACCAGCACCTTTGACGGCATAAGCATCGCCTGGGCGGTGGCGGAATTTCTGCACGACCGGAGAAATCGCGGCGTCAAGACGCTGTTCGCGACGCATTACCACGAACTGACCAAGCTGGCCCAGGTCAAGGATCGGGTCGTCAACTACAACGTGGCGGTAAAGGAATATAATAACCGGATAATATTCCTGCGCAGGATGTTGCGGGGCGGGGCGAGCCACAGCTACGGAATCGAGGTGGCGCGGCTGGCCGGACTGCCCCGAAGCATAATCAAACGCGCCCAGGATATCCTGATCAGTCTGGAGAAGGGCGAGTTCAAAGAAGTGGGAGAACGGAATCCGCTGGCGGTCCAGGCGCGCGAAAGCCAGCAACTCGGCCTTTTTTCAGCCGCTGACGGGATCGTGACCAGACGTTTGCAGGAAGTCGATTTGGACGCCACCACGCCCATTGAGGCGTTGCAGATTTTGAGTGAGCTCAAAGCGCTGGCCGAGCCCAAGGGAGAGGACTAACAAGGAACCGCCGCCGGAACGGTCGGTTCCCGCGCTTAGGGCAGAAGGCGCTATTTCCCGAACAACTGGTTCATCCGCATCAACAAGGACAGGTCGCCCTTTACCTTGTATTTTCCTTCCATAAAAGCCTGCTGACCGTCGGCCTTTCTGGTCATGATATCCATCCACAGATCAAAGGGCGTCTCTATGGTCAGGTCGGGATTCTGCGCCATTCCCTCCTGGGCCTTTATTGTTCCGTTTTCAATATGGAGGCTGCATGAGCCTTCCACCTCGCCGGAAAAAACAAACTGCAGCGTGGCCTTTGTGTCTCCCGCCTTCTGCGCGTTAAACCCCATGGGCATGACGAGCATGAAACTTTCCAATGAATCCGGACGGAGCGCCATCCCTTTTTCATCGAATTCCTTGGGGGTAACGCCCTCGGCTATACAGGTTTTCCAAAAAAGGTTCCCGATTTTATGCGTCTTTCCCGCATCCGGCAGGGGCGTTGTAATTTTCTCCATGGTGGCCGGTTCGATTTTTCCCGACTCCACCAGTTCCCTGCCCGCGCGTTCCACCGCAGACAGAACTTCAGCGCGCAATGTCTCGTCAACGCGCGCGTTGAACAAGCCCTCCGCTCCAGACCGATATATTTCGGCGACCAAGCCTCCCCGAAAAATGAATTTAACCCATGATGACAAGAGATCAAAGACGCTCTGTTCCGGAAAGCCCGCCACCGAAATCATGACCGTGCGGGGAGGCATGGCGCGCAGGGGGTGCGTGGTTTTGTCGCCCTTTTGTTCAAAAAAAGGCTGCAACATGGGCAAGGTTCTCTCAATGAACGCTTTCATATTGGCGTTCACCGTAAAATGATAAAGGGGAGTGGCGAGAATGGCGATGTCCGATTCCATGTACTTGGGAAAGAGTTCCTTGGTCATGTCGTCTTTGTGGATACACACGCCAGGCGTTTTGGTCCAGCAGGTAAAACAACCCGAGCAGTATCTGATGGTTTTATCCCTCAAGTTGACGATTTCCACTTCAGCCCCTGCCTCGCGCATGCCTTTGACCAGCGCATTGAGCATGACTTCGGTTTTGCTTTGTCCGCTCCCTCGCGGGCTGGAGTTCAATGCGAGCGCTTTCATGGCCTTCTCCTTTCTGTTCGATGTGTTGTCGCTTGTGTTGTCGCTATGGTTTTGTGGTACGGAAACCTCGTCACCATTGCTTTTCAGATTCGGCCGGGCGGCCGGCTGATCGCCCCCCGCGCCGCTGAAAAGCGAGGACATCCTCATTAGCAAGCCCAAATTTCCTTCAGCCTTGAATTCCTGTTTCATAAAAGCCTGCTGCCCGTTGCGCTCCTTACGCGCAACGCTCAGCCAGACATCCGCGGGTGTCTTGATTACAAGGTCCGGCTTTCCGGGCTCCTCCTGCGAAAAACTGCAGGTTCCCTTATCAATTACAATGTGGCCGGTGAACTCCTCATCTCCCGTCACTTCGTACCGCATGATCGCCGACAGCTCTCCCGCCGCCTGAGGATTAAAAGCCAGGGGCATCTTTGAAACGGCCTCCCAGGCGGTCGAGGGGAGCAAACTCGGTTTGGCCTTCTTTTCCCCCAACGGCTTGCCGGAACGCGCCATTTCCCGCTGTTCCTTGAGGCCCGGGAGTCCCAGACGCTTCAGGTAGTAGTCGGGAAAGCGTATGTTGAACGGAACGCCGAAACCCATAATTAGCGCGATAGGAATGATCGCTCTTGTCACCACGGATGGATACAGGCTTATGAGCGCGCACAGCGCGAACAGACCCGCCCACACGTCGGTCATGATACGGTTGACGGTTATGAAGATGGGGTTTTCCCAGACATCCTTCGGGGCCATCTTTTTGGCGTAGTGATAGGTAAAGGGGGGGAAACCGAGCAGGGGAGGCGCGAACGCGGCCGCGAACAGGCAGACGTATATGCCGGTAACGCCGTACCGGCTCAGAACCCACGCCGCCGACCGGGGAACAAAAAGCAACGCCGCCGTGACGACGCAGAAATAGATGGCTATGGTCCAATCGAAATAGCTCGGTTTGTCCCATGAACGCGCCAGTAGTATCACCAGCGCGCAATAGGCCAGCATGATGGCGGAGACAATGAGGAGGCTTTCCGGAGATCGTTGCGTTGAGGCCCATATCTTGAAAAAGACCAGGGCGGGGAAGGGCGCCACATAGAGAAAAATCTGTTTGAATCTGTTCATACAAATCCTCTCTTGATTATAAATAGCGGGAAGTTAGAGTATAAATTTAAAGCGTATTTGATATACTCAGGGTTCCAAGTCTACGATGGTTTGGGCGATGTTATTCGCCAGATCGTCGAAAAAGCGCAATCCGAATTCAAAGCATAATTTCTGAAAATGGTCCGCTCGCTTATCGATTTCCGGTTTGGCGGCTTCCAGTTGAGCGCGAGTCTGGCGAATGGCTTCCAGGTGGCTCGTAGCGATGGCCGCCCGTTCATCGGGCTCAATGTCGGCGAAAAAAAAGAGCCGCGTTAAATATTCGCTTTTGAGGCGTCCCAGTTCCATGGGGCTTCTGAGCGCTTTTAGGAACTCCTCCCGTCCCTGATCGGTGATAGTATAAACTTTCTTGTTCGGAGCGCCGTCCTGAATCTCCAGTTTCATGGTAATCAAACCCTGTTGTTCCATTTTTTTCAGAGCAGGGTATAGGGAGCCGTAGCTCAAGCCGGAAAAAAAGGCGAAGGAGAGGGAAAATCTCTTTTTGATTTCATAGCCGGTCATACTTGATCGCATGAGAAAGCCGAGGATCATGGTTTGTGTGTTCATGGAGTCTCTTTCATCTAGGTTCAAGAGATATATATCATAACGATATATACTCTGTCAATATGTATCAGTGCGACCTAATACGCGGGGAGCTAAGCCCGGTTGAACGGTTGGGATGAAACAAAGGGCTGGAAAGGCGGCGTAGGAGGGGGCTGTCTTACTCGCACTAACCCGCGGCGCTGGGGGGAGAGGGTTCTAAAAACGGTCGTCGGAAATCTTGCGGAAATCCTTGGCGCGGAAAACGCGTTCCATCCAGCCCGCCCGAACGTCTTCACGGGCGTCGAACTGGGGAACGTAGGGCTTGATATCCAGGAGAGGGGTTTCATCGAGCATGTCCGCCTCGGCTATCTGCAAAATACATCCTTGCCGTGCGATCAGCCTGACAATTGAAATACCGAGGGGATTGGGGCGCTTGGGCGCCCTGACCGCGAACACGCCGTGAAGATTCTCATCCATGTACGGCTTTACCATCAGTTCGAAGTCCCGGCTTCGATGGAAGACGTACAGCGCTATAAGGTGGGAAAATCCTTCAATATCGGTAAGGCCTTCTTCAAATTCCGGAAACACTTCGATTTGACCCTGCGCTTCGGGCGCAAAAATACCTTGTATGGGAACACCGTCCGTATGTTTGTGGGGGGTGTGGATCACCCCGATGGGTCTGAATACAAACTCGGATGGCGCGCGGGACATATCGTTCACCTGAGAAGGATTTGCCGGGCGGATAACGCCCGGCCACCCACACTATTTTTGTCGCCGTTATCGTTCGTTTATACTTCGGCCGTGGCTGCGAGGTACGCTTCCATAAAACTGTCCAGGTTTCCGTCCAGCACGGAGTCCACGTTTCCCACCTCGACGTCGGTACGGTGATCCTTGATCAGGCGGTACGGCTGAAGCACATAAGAGCGGATCTGGCTTCCCCAGGAAATTTCCTTCTTGTTGCTTTCCTGTTTGGCTCGCTCTTCCGCTTTCTTTTTCTCTTCAAGCTCATAGAGCCGCGCCTTTAAGACCTTCATGGCCATATCCTTGTTGCGGTGTTGGGAACGCTCATTCTGGCACTGCACCACGATGCCGCTGGGAATATGGGTGATGCGCACGGCCGAGCTCGTTTTATTGACGTGCTGACCGCCGGCGCCGCTGGCCCTGAAGGTGTCAATGCGCAGGTCTTCTTCGTTGATATCCACCACGATATCGTCTTCGATTTCAGGCCACACGAACACACTCGCAAACGAGGTATGGCGTCTTCCGCTGGCGTCGAAAGGCGAGATGCGCACCAGCCGGTGAATGCCTATTTCCGAACGAAGATAACCGTACGCGTACTCTCCCTCCACGGTAAAGGTTACGCTTTTGACTCCGGCCTCTTCCCCCTCCAGCATGTCGATTATGGTGGTCTTGTAGTCGCAGCGCTCGCACCAGCGCAGATACATGCGCATAAGCATCTGTGACCAGTCCTGCGCCTCGGTTCCGCCGGCTCCGGCGTGAATGGTGACAATGGCGCTCTTGGGGTCGTCCTTGCCGCTGAGCAAACGGAGGGTTTCCAGGCGGTCGAGATCCTTGTCTATTTTCTTCGCGGAAGCCCGGACCTCTTTGAGCGCGGCCGAATCCTGCTCCTCTTCGGCCAGGTCCACCAGGACAAGAGCGTCTTCCAATTCATTTTCCGCTTTTTGAAATTGTTCGACGATAGGCAAAAGCTGGGAGCGGCGCTTCAGAACATTGGTCGCGCGAGTTCGGTTATTCCAGAAGTCCTGACGGGACATAATGGAATCAATACGAATGAGCTTTTTCTGTATAGTAGGTATTTCAAAGACGACCTCGTAGAAGCTGTAATCTGTCCTGAATTGTCTCGAGATCTCTTTTCAGTTCGCTGTACATTTTTTTTTACTCCTTCATTGCATCGTCCGGTGACGAGGAATCACGTAAGGATTTGGTTGTTGAATCCCATTATATACTAATCGATTGATGCACGCTTGGTTCTCTCTGCCAGTAACGCCCACGCAAAGAGCGCCACGGTCAGAATAGCGCAACCATAGGCGATTACGTCCCCAAATTGCATATAAAAGGTGGTTCCGTCAAGTAGGGGGACCTTTCCCACCAGCAAATATTCCTGGAAAAGCGGAGATTGCGCTTCGATTTTCCCCTGGGGGGAGATGATGGCGCTGATGCCCGTGTTTGCGGCGCGGACCGCGGCGCGGCGCGCCTCTACGCAGCGGAAAACCAGCATCGAGAGGTGCTGGTAGGGAGCGCTGCTTTTGCCGAACCAGGCGTCGTTGGTTATGTTGACCAGTAACTGGGCGCCGGATTTCACCTGGGCGCGGGTCAGATAGGGGAATATGCCTTCAAAGCAGATCAACGGCCCCAGCCGCGCCTGTGGAAGATTCAGGACCAATCCCTTGACCCCCGGGGTAAAATTGCCGGCCGCGACCACCAATTTGTTGATAAACGGGAAATATTTCTTCAACGGCACGTACTCGCCGTAGGGCACGAGGTGCGTCTTGTCGTAATACGTTAGGATAGTTCCGTCGGGAGCGGCCAGAAAGGCCCTGTTCCGGTTTTCGTAAGCATTGGATCGTTTGATCGCCGCGGGACTGCCGAACAGGTTGTAGGTACCCGTTTTCCGGACAAAGCGCGTGACGAGGTCCGTAAACTCTTCTTCACGGCCGAAATAAAACGGCAGGGCGGTTTCGGGCCACACAATCAGGTCCACGTTGTCTTTCAACGCCGGTTCTATCACTTTTTCATACGCGGCTATGGTTTGACGCTTATACTTGGGGTCCCATTTAACGGCCTGATCGATATTGCCCTGCGCCAGCGCCACGGTAATGGTCTTGGGCTCCGATTTCGCGCTCTCGACGATGGTCATCTGACCGTAGACAAAGTTAGTCATAAACAACAGGACCGCCACGGGGGCCGACGGCTTGAGCAGGCGATTCCTCACCGGCCCGCCGGCGAAGATGAAGTCATACAAGGCCACGTTAACGCTCATTATGATCAGCGCCAATCCGTACACCCCGGCGATATTGCTCGATTGGATGAGGCTGAGGCGTTGATACAGCGACTGGCCGATGAGCCCCCAGGGAAAGCCCGTAAAAACATTGGCGCGCAGCAATTCAAGCGAAACCCATAAGAGCGGAGCGGTTACGATCAGCGGAACCGGCGTCGACCGGCGCATGAGCGCAATTCCCCAACAGAACACGGCGGGGTAGAGGGCCAGATAGCAGACAAGGAGCGTGAGCACAAAAGAAGCCAGGAACCAGGGCAGGCCGCCGTAATATTGGATGACGTGGTAGACCCAGTAAATCAGCGTATAGTAATGGATAAGCCCCGCCAAAGCGCCGAGCAGGAAGGCTTTTTTAGGGGAAGCCTCCCTGATAGCCCAGAACAGAGGGATGAACGCTCCCCAGATCAGGATGTCCCAATTATAATTTGGAAAAGCGAAGGTTAATGCCATGCCGGACAGACCGGCGGCAAGAACCGGCGGAAAACTATTCGGCGCCGGACGGGGAACCATCCCCCTCCAACCTTCGGACTCTGATTGTTTGGATTCTGCGCTTGTCCGCTTTTTCGATGATAAACTCGAGTTTTTCAAAAGGAATCACTTCCCCAACTTTGGGCACACGTGAAACAAGTTGGATAATAAGTCCGCCCACTGACTCATATTCACCCTCGGGAAAATCAATCCCCATGTATTCTTCGAGGTCTTCTATATCCGCCCGCGCGTCCACCAACAGGTTCGCTTCGTCGATTTTATGAATGAGAGGCTCTTCATGGTCGTGTTCATCCTGAATGTCCCCGACAATCTCTTCCAGAATATCTTCAATGGTGATTATACCGGAAGTGCCACCATATTCGTCGGTGACCACGGCCATATGGAACCGTCTTGTTTGAAAATCACGAAGGATATCGATCAGGCGCCGGGTTTCGGGTATGAAATGACAGGGCCGTAACACCTCCTGCATGGAAACTCCCCCGTTCCGCGCGCTACACTGCGGAATGAGGTCCTTCACATGCAGAAAGCCGATGATATCGTCAATGTCGCGTTTATAGACCGGATAACGGGAATGGCCCTTTTCTTCCACAAGACTTATGATTTCATCGAGTGGCATGTAGATCTGAATAAAGGTCATCTCGGTGCGGGGGAGCATGATCTCTCGAGCCAAAGTATCGCGCAACTCGAGGATGCCTTGGATCATCACCCCCTCTTGCCTGCTAATTTGCCCCTCTTCTTCGCCCTCGCCGATGAGCGCTTGAATTTTCTCCTCGATTTTATTCGGTTGAAAAAGCCGACCACCGGACAAGAAGGAAAAGAGTCTTTTTAATAGCGAATGTTCTTTCAAGAGTAATTATCACCACCTGCAAGAAATATAGGGAGACGGTCGAATGATGTCAACGATTTTAGGAGTATTATCGGGTGATTTGCCGCCATTGCAATCATTGGGAGCTTGCAAAGTGATATACGTGTTCCATGTTGTTGTTATAAGCCTCGGTTATGACTTCCCTGGTTATAGGAGCGACGCCATACGCGACAAGTTCCCGCAGGGCGATGAACGTGACATCGTCCGCGTCGCTGGCGGCGCACGGATCGCCTCCTATGATTTCACAAAGAAAGTCGCACAACACATAATGATACTGAACACGACCGTTATCGTCGCGAAATATCCTTTCCAGCGTTTTAACCAGCCGCACCGGCCGGACCTGCAGGCCGGTTTCCTCCAGCACTTCCCTGGTCACGGCGTCGGCGAGGGTTTCTCCGATTTCAACCATCCCTCCGGGAATGGACCATTGTCCCTTGCCCGGATTACGACCGCGTTTCACGAGCAGAACTTTATCTTCGTTGAATATGAGCGCGCCGACACCTAACAATGGCCGCTCGGGATATTCTCTGCTCATGAATTACCGGTCCTCATGAATTTTCCGTATTTGCGCATGTCATATATCACAATTTTATTCAATTGAGGAACAATTTACGAATGTGGGAATTGACGCGCCGCAAGACGTTAACCCTATTGATTAAAAGTGGTATGCAAGATATATGTGAGAACTTAATTAAAGGAAGAATCAAATTTGTTGAAGGAGAAAAACCGAATGGTTCGCCGGTACGGATTCATGGCGCGCCGCGATCGGTTGATTACCGCATATTGAAGGGAAGGGATTCTCTGAAAGGAGCTTTTAACGTGTCCGTTTATATTTATGGTTCCTTGGCGTTTGACCGCATAATGGATTTTCCGGGCAGGTTCACCGACCACATTCTGCCCGAAAAAATTCACGTTCTTAACGTATGTTTCAATGTTAACGGGCTCAAAGAACACTTTGGCGGCACGGCGGGCAATATCGCGTTCGCCTTGGCTTCGCTCGGCGAGCGGCCTGTTATAATGGCTACCGCGGGAAAGGATTTCGGACCGTACCGTGAGTGGCTGGACCGCAAAAACATTTCGTGCGAGCATGTTGAAATCGTGAACCAGGAACACACCGCCAGCGCGTACATAACAACGGATAAAGCCGATAACCAGATCACCGGCTTCAATCCCGGCGCCATGAAACATACCACTTCGTTTGAACCTTCCGGCGAACAGGCGCAAGATTCCTTGGCTATAATAGCGGCCGGGAACCTCGACGACATGAAGCGATACGCGCGTGTCTTTCGGGAAAGAGGTATTCCTTATATCCTTGATCCGGGTCAGTCTCTCAATATCTGGGATTCGAAATCCCTGGTTGAAGCCATCACGGGTTCCTCTGTTTTTATATCGAACGACTACGAACTCGATCTCACGCTCAAACATACCGGTCTGACTTCGGAAGAACTTATGGATCGAACGGGTATGATTGTTACGACCAAAGGGGAAGAAGGTTCCGTTATAGCCACAAAAGAGAAAAGGTATGTCATTCCGGCGGTCCCCGCAAAGAGGGTAGTCGATCCCACGGGCGCCGGCGACGCGTATCGCGCGGGTTTGATCAAGGGACTCAGGGAGAAACGTGACCTGGAAACCTGCGGGCGCATGGGTTCGGCTATTTCCAGCTTTGCGGTGGAAGCGTACGGCACGCAGGAGTACCTGTGCGATATTGAGTCGTTTGCCCTGCGATATAAGCAATTTTTCGGAACCGAATTATAGCGTTGCGTCGGGCGCCGGTCCGCTTCCCGCGGTGGATCGCTGTTGAGACCAAAATATCGATGGCGGATTGACGTTGACTTATGGGAAAAGCTATATTGTCCACTTTTCAAGGCGGCGCACAAGCCACGCGCGGCCGGCTAAACAGGCGGGAAAGGCTGACGCCGATAAAGGAGAATGAACATGGAAGTCAAAACTTTTGGAGTTGTGGGCGCGGGTCAGATGGGCTCCGGTATCGCGCAGGTAGCGGCCGCGAGCGGGTTGCGGGTCATTATGAATGATATCGACCCGAAATTTGTGGAAAAAGGAAGACGGACCATCGAAAACAGCCTGGACCGGCTGGTAAAAAAAGAGAAAATCGGCGCGGACAAGCGGGATACGATACTGGGCTTAATAAAAGACTCGACTTCCCTGGATGATATGAGCGGCGCGGATTTTGTCGTCGAGGCGGCCACCGAGCAGGCGGATCTCAAATTTAAAATATTTCAGACTCTGGACAAGGTCTGCGGCCAAGGCGTAATACTGGCGTCCAATACGTCTTCCATTTCCATCACGCAGTTGGCGGCGGCCACCGGCAGGCCGAAGCTTTTCATCGGCATGCACTTCATGAACCCGGTGCCGGTCATGAAACTGGTGGAGATTATCAACGGACTCGCCACGTCCCGGGAAACCTTTGAAACCACCAAAGCTCTTTCGGAAAAGTTCGGAAAAATCCCCGTGGAGGCCAACGACTATCCCGGTTTTATTTCCAACCGAATTCTCATGCCCATGATAAATGAAGCGATCTTTTGCCTGTATGAAAGCGTGGGCGCAGCCGAGTCGATCGACCAGGTCATGCAGTTGGGCATGAATCATCCCATGGGGCCGCTGGCCCTGGCCGACCTGATAGGGCTGGATACCTGCCTTGCCATCATGGAAGTGCTTCAGAACGGCCTGGGAGACGATAAATACCGCCCGTGCCCGCTGCTCCGCAAATACGTCGCCGCCGGTTATCTGGGGCGCAAAAGCGGACGCGGGTTCTACGACTACAGCGCCGGCAAATAAGAAACCGCCAATTAATGCGCAAACGTCCGCGCATAATTGTTTTTGAGTAAGGTAAAAAAATGATCGCCATAATTGATTATGAAGCGGGGAACCTCACCAGCGTGGGCCGCGCCTTGGATTCATTGGATGTTGAATACGTCATTACTTCAGACCCTCTGAAAATTCTTGACGCCGACCGGATTATCTTCCCCGGGGTTGGAGCCGCGGGCGAAGCCATGGCCCAGCTTCGCAAAAGAGGACTGGACGAGGTTATCAAGAACGTTTTTTACGAGGGAAAACCCATTCTCGGCATTTGCGTGGGTACTCAGGTAATCATGGACTACAGTGAGGAAAACGACACGCGGTGCCTTGGGTTGGTGCGGGGAAAGGTCGTGCGCTTTCCCGTGGACCTTAAGGATCGGAACGGCGCTTCACTCAAGGTTCCCCACATGGGTTGGAATCAGGTGGAATGGAAGCGCGACCATGCGGTTCTTGAAGGGATTCCGAGTGGCATGGACTACTATTTCGTCCACTCATATTATCCCCAGCCCGAAGATGAATCGACGATAATCGGGGAAACCGAATACGGAATCCCTTTTACCTCCATCGTGGGTTATAAGAACCTGCTGGCCCTGCAATTCCACACCGAAAAGAGCGGTCCTGTCGGGCTGGGGATACTGAAAAATTTTTCCGTCTGGGACGGCAAACCCTGAGTCTCAGGAGGTTCTGAATTCCTCCACATAGTTGAGCACTTTGCTCAGATAGGTTTTGGTCACCGGGAACGGCGGGACACCGCCGTATTTCTTAACCATGGCCACGCCGGCGTTATACGCGGCGATCGCAAGCTGGCGGTTGCCGTCGAACAAGTCCAGAAGCTGTTTATAATATTTGACGCCGGCGGTAATGTTCTCTTTGGGGTCGAATATTTTTTCAACTCCCAGGGAGTGAGCGGTCGAGGGCATAAGCTGCATCAAACCGCAGGCGCCGCGGCTGGAAACGGCGAACGGGTCGAATTGCGATTCCGCCTTGATAATCGCTTTGATGACGTAAAAATCCACTTGATACTTTCGCGCGACCTTGCGAATGATATGATCGAAACGTGTGTAGCCCGCTTCGGTTTCAAGCGGGCCCGGAGATACGACGGGCGTGAGGTGTGCGGCATACAAACCATGCCAGCGTTTTGGCGTGGCTTGCTGAATTCTGAAAGGCGGCGCGAGTCCAGACTCCATGTGCGCGTCATCTAAGAGGGCGGGATCAATTCCATCCGATCCGTAATTATTTGCCTGGACAGCGCCAATGGTCGCGAAAAGAATAGTCCAGACAGCCAACAGGGCTACGACTTCTCTGTTCTTTTGCATTAGCATCGGCTCTTTAGTTATGAAAAGCAACTGTTCATACTGGCTTTTTCGTTTAAATCAATAAGGGCGCCATAACCATGGGCTGCTGACGCCTATGACTTGTAACACTCTAAATTCATTGATTATTTAAAGTTTTTTCGGGTACGGTTTTAATCCTCCGCTCCGGTGATTGCGGCTGAAAAATCATTCGAGTCGAGGTTTTTGTAAAATAAATCGACGAATCGCTCGACTTTAAGCGCAAACGGATGAGCCAAAGATCTCGGAAAATCATGAAATAGTTACATTTAAATAATTAAATCAATCAGTTGACATCCTTGGAAAATGTGAAAAAAACCGACTTCTGATATGATGATAACGGCAGGGTGAAGCGCCTATACTCCCCCTTTTGTTAAGAGTATTGTAATAGAGATTTTTTTTTAGGGCAAGTTCTTATTTGCATCCACACTCAAGCGCGCAGGATATGAGGACATATGGAATCTCAGGCTGACATTATTCTCCACAATGGCTGCATCATTACCATGAACTCCAAATTCGACCTGATTCCCATGGGATATGTAGTTATAAAAGGCGAACGTATCGTCGAAATAGGGAAGGGACCGGCGCCTGCGCATATGCGATGCGGAAAGATGATTGACGCGCGGGGGGGATTTGTGATCCCGGGTCTCATAAATTGTCATACGCACGCGGCCATGAGCTATATGAGAGGGCTGGCGGACGATCTTCCGCTCATGAAGTGGCTTGAGGATTTCATATTTCCCATTGAAACCAAAAGCAACGGGGACGTAATTCACTGGGGAACGCTGCTGGCGTGCTCCGAAATGATCCGTTCAGGCGTCACCACATTTTGCGACATGTACCTTTTCGAACGCGAAGTGGCTCGCGCCGCCAAGGAAGCGGGTATGAGAGCCTTGGTGGGGGAGGTGCTGTATGATTTCGATTCGCCCAATTACGGCCCCATAGAGAACGGTTTTCGATACACGCTCGATCTGATCGACGAATGGAAGGACGATGAGCTTATTTCCATAGCCGTGGAGCCGCACGCCACCTACACCTGTTCTCCCGGCTTATTTGAAAAAGCCATGAGCGTCTGCGAGCGCTGTCAGACCCCAATGATAACCCATCTCTCGGAATCGGCGCAGGAGGTGGAGACCATAAAAAGCCGTTACGGAAAATCCCCTGTTTTCCATCTAGACAGTCTGGGAGTCTTGGGGCCGCGCTTGATAGCGGACCACTGTGTTCAGGTGACGGAAGACGAAATCGACCTTCTGGCCGAGCGCGGAGTCCGGGTCGCGCACAATCCTGAAAGCAATATGAAGCTGGCGGTAGGCGTCGCGCCGGTAAGCGATATGTTGCGCCGTGGTTTGACCGTGGGGCTGGGTACGGACGGATGCGCCAGCAACAATAACCTCAACATGTTCGGCGAGATGGATTCGGCCGCGAAGATACACAAGGTAATCAGTGGGGACCCCACGGCTATGGACGCTCAAACGGTGTTCGCCATGGCCACTATCCGCGCCGCCGAAACTCTTGGCCTCGGAGATACAACCGGCAGCCTTGAACCGGGCAAACTGGCGGATATGGTTATTCTGGACATTAATCGGCCCCATCTGACCCCGGCGTATCAACCGTATTCGCTTTTGGTTTACGCGGCGAACGGTTCCGAAGTCACCCATTCCATTATTCACGGCAGGATCGTAATGGAGGATGGCCGGTTAACGACCATCGACGAGGGGCGGGTAATGGCGAAAGTGCGGGAAATAGGTTCGAAAAGCCTTGATTTTTTAAACAATATTAATAAGAAAGGTTTCTTAAAAGAGTTATAAATAGATTAAGCCAAATCATGCAATGAACCGATCAGTTTCATGGAGCGATTAAAATCCACGGGCTTTTGGGATCAGGGATTAATTGACCCGGCGTGAGCAGCGCCGAAGCTGAACCCCGGGCTTTCAACCGAGCTTTTCAGGAGGTTAAAGATGAATACGGTATCTATTCCAAAGCAGAGAACTGAAGTTCTGGTAAATGACTTCGTAAGGAGTGTGTACAACTGGATGTTTGTCGGGCTCACTCTCACGGGGCTCATCGCATACTACGTGTCCACCAATGACGCGATCAAGCAACTCGTTTTTGGAAACCGGATCATATTCTTCGGTTTAATTATCGCCGAACTGGCCATGGTGTTCTCGCTGGCCGGTTTTGTAAATCGTATGAGTTCCGGAGCGGCCACCGCGCTGTTCGTGGTTTATTCCGCGCTGAACGGCGTCACCTTATCGTTCATATTTATGGTATACGCGCAGGCGTCCATCGTGAGCACCTTTTTCATTTGCGCGGGCACCTTTCTGGTGTGCAGTATCTTCGGTTGGACCACCAAAAGAGACCTCACGTCTTTGGGCGGATTTCTGGCCATGGGACTCATTGGAGTCATCATCGCGTCGCTGGTGAATATGTTCATTCGCAGCAACGCCATGACCATGATTATCAGTTACATCGGGGTGCTGGTTTTTGTGGGATTGACCGCCTATGACACGCAGAAATTGAAACAAATGGCCCTCACCCAACCCGATGGAGTGGAAGGGGCTGTGGTGCGGAAAGCCGCAATATTGGGCGCTCTGTCCTTATATTTGGATTTCATAAACCTCTTCCTGCTCCTCTTGAGAATTTTCGGTGGGAGCCGCGATTAGCCGAAACCGCGCATGAGGCGAATGGCGGGCCGGAGAGTCGCCCGATTGCCTGCTTTTCTGTCTCCTGCGGGCCCCTCGACGGGCCCGTCTGGCTTTGTTGCGGCTTAAATTAATCGCCTTAACGCCTCCCTAACGGTTTGGCTTGACGATAAGAATGATTCTCACTAGGATACTGATTCCACCATATGAATGTTAACCCAGTTATGAAAACTGAATAAAAGAGGTGTAGAACAGCCATGTCCGCCGCCAAGAAAATTGAACTGCCTACAATGATGATGATTCAGCAGATTTTCGACGTTCCCCCTCCCATTGACATAGACAAGGCTATCGATCGCGAGTTCGAGCTCATCAAGCCGCAGTTGAAGATAAAGCCGGGCGCCAGAATCGCCGTCGGGGTTGGGAGCCGCGGCATAACCAACCTCGCGCATACCGTGCGTGGCGTGGTGGCCAAGCTGCGGGAACTTGGCGCGAAGCCTTTTGTCATGCCCGCCATGGGGTCCCATGGCGGAGCGACCGCCGAAGGGCAAATAGATGTTCTGCGCCACCGCGGAGTGACCGAGGAATCCTGCGGCGCGCCTGTTAACGCCACCATGGAAGTGGTTTCGATGGGAAACACCGACGACGGAATACCGATCTTTTTAAATCGTCTGGCGCATGAAGCGGACGGTATTGTCCTTGTCAACCGGATAAAGCCGCATACCAATTTTATCGGCCGGACCGAAAGCGGCATCTTGAAGATGATCGCCATCGGGATGGGTAATCAGGAAGGCGCGGAACATTATCACCGCTTGAGCCTGGTTCGGGATCAATACACGATTATCAGTTCCGCGGGCCGCGAACTGGTCAAACGCTGCAAGTTCCTGTTCGGTGTGGGATTGGTTGAAAATCAGGACCACCAGACCTGCAACCTGCGCATACTGCCGCAGGCTAAGGTGGAGGAGATGGAGTCCGAACTGCTCGTCCAGGCGCGTAATCTGCTTCCCGGCCTTCCCGTCGATCAGATCGATTTGCTCATTGTCGATGAAATGGGAAAAGACATCAGCGGCGAAGGCATCGATCCCAACGTGGTGGGGCGTGATTGTTGCTCGTATGGCGCCAAGAGGCCAAATCCCTACATCACCCGCATCTTTGTGCGCGATCTGACCGAAGCCACCGAAGGCAGCGCACTGGGCGTGGGGCAGGCCGATTTTACGCTCAAGCGGCTGGTGGAGAAAATAGATTTCGCGACGACCGCGGTGAATTCATTGACCGCGTGCTGTCCCGAGTCGGCCAGAGTACCCTTGGCGTATGAAACCGACATGGAAGCGCTCGCCGCCGCCCTGATGAGTATCAGACCCTATACCATGGATGATTTGGGTATTGTCTATATAAAGAATACGCTCGAGCTCAATCATGTCATGATTTCGGAGGCGTATCGGGGAATCGTCGAGTCCGCGTCCAATCTGAAGATTCTGGAAGATAACAGGGCGCTGACCTTTAACGAAAAAGGCATGCTTATTACACCGTTTCCTTTCGGTCGCGAATTCGAAGAATAAAGAGGCCCTCCCAGGGTTCACGGGGCAAGTCGATCCTTATGCGCCGCGCGGCCATAATAAGGAAATGATTAAAGGAGCCAGGCTGTGAAAGATGAAATTAAAAGGGAATTGAAAGAAATAGTCGGTGAGGAAAATTTCACCGACAGTCTGATTGACATGATTTCATATTCCCGTGACGCGTCTATGCAAAAGCATCGTCCGGAAGCGGCGGTGTGGGTTGAGAACGCGGAACAGGTTTCAGCTCTATTGAAACTGGCCAATCGCGAAAAGATACCTGTGACGCCACGCGGGGCCGGAACAAGCCTGTCCGGATTAACGGTGCCCATAGAGGGCGGGATCGTGCTGGACTTGGCCAAGATGAACAAGATCCTGAAAATCAGCATTGAGGACAGGCTCGTCGTCGTGCAGCCGGGGGTTGTGTACACGGCTCTTGAAAAGGAACTGACGCCGCTCGGTTTCTTCTTTCCTCCCGATCCGGCCAGTGGGAAGGTGGCCACGCTGGGTGGAAACGTAGCCACCAACGCCGGCGGCATTAAAGGAGCCAAGTACGGCACCACGCGCGATTATGTGTTGGCTCTGCAAATTGTGCTGCCTGACGGACGAATCATGCGAACGGGGTCCAACTGCATGAAGAGCGTATCGGGCTACGACATGACCAGGCTCTTTGTCGGTTCCGAAGGCACCCTCGGAGTGATCACCGAAATCACCCTGAAGATCGATCCCAAACCGCTTCGCACCGCCACCGCTCTGGCGACATTCGAAGATGTCGAGGACGCGGGGCGCGCCGTCAGCGCGATCATGCGATCCGGCATTCTGCCCAGCGTGCTGGAGGTCGTGGACCGGCAGTGCCTGATAGCCATTAACCAGAACACCACGTTGAATCTTCCCGAAGTGGCCGCTATTCTCCTTGCCGAAACCGACGGATACACGGAAGAGGAAACCGAGTATCAGTTGGACAAGGTGATTGAAATTTTTAAGCAGAACAAGGCGTCATCCGTGAGAAGAGCCGCATCGCAGGAAGAGGCGACGGCTCTCTGGACCGCGAGAAAATCAGCGTACGCCGTGATGGCGCGGGTCAATAACGGCCTGCTGGTTGAGGATACGACGGTTCCCATGTCAAAGGTCGCTGAAATGCTGAAAGCTGTCGAGGAAATTTCCCAAAAATACAATTTGAAAATTCCTACTGTCGGTCATGTGGGTGACGGAAACCTGCATCCGACAATCAGCTTTGACCGCACTAACCCTGAAGAAGTTGAACGGGTTGAAAAAGCCGCCGCTGAAATGTATGACCGCGCCATTAAACTGGGCGGCACGCTCAGCGGGGAGCATGGAATCGGACTGGATAAAGCGCCGTATCTCAAATGGGAACATGATGAAGTCGCCATGGATATGATGCTAACGTTCAAACGAACCCTGGACCCCAACAACATCCTGAACCCCGGGAAAATGGCCTTGGAGTATTAATTACATGGAAGCAAAATACGAATTCGAGAGAAAATTTCGCGATCAGGTACTGCGATGCTCGTCTTGCGGTTTCTGTCAGGCGGTCTGTCCCGTGTTCGGCTTGACCCGCCGGCCTGCTTTAAACGCCAGAGGCAAAATGCTCGTATTAAAAGAGGTCATGGATGGAACCATAGACCTGGGCGACGAACTGGTGGAAACGCTTTTTCAGTGCACCACCTGCGCCAATTGCGCAACCAACTGCCCTTCGGGCGTTGACGTGCCTGAGATTATAAAGATGGTCCGCAAGGACATGGTAAAACTGGGTTCATGCCATCCCGCCTTTACCGGCATGAATGAGGTGCTGTCCAAATACACCAATATCTACGCCGAGGACGAGCCCGAAGACTTTGAGCGCGAACGCAACAGACAGGCGGAATACGTGTACTTCATCGGCTGCGTCGGCTCGTATCGGGAAGATGAAGCCACAATGGGCACATTGGACGTTCTGGACAGGCTGAACGTCGATTACACGCTTATCGACGAAGTGTGCTGTTCGGGAGTGCTCGAAGATGTTGGACACCAGATCAATCAGGGTTTGGCGGACAAGAACATCGAGCTGATATTGGCGACCGGCGCAAAAACGGTGATCACCGGCTGTCCCTACTGCTTCCGCACCTTCAACAACAAGACCCAGTATGACCGGCTGCGTGAAGCGGGTGTCAAAATTATCCACATATCCCAATTTCTCAAAGACTACGACCTGGGAGTCAAAACGAACAAGGTCGTCACCTATCACGACCCCTGCGACCTCGGACGCCACTGCGGTATCTATGATGAACCCCGCGAGACTATCAAAAAGATCGCGCCCAATTTCGTGGAAATGCCCCACAACAGGGCCGAAGCCATTTGCTGCGGCGCGGGCGGCGGAGTTCGCGGAGCGTTCCCGGGCAACTCAATCGCCATGGCGCGTAGAAGACTGGAAGAAGCCGAGGAAGTGGGCGCTGAAATCGTGCTGACCGAGTGCAATTCCTGCGTGCACAACCTGACGAACGGCAGGCTTCGCCGCCAGAAGTTCCAGATCTACACCACGACCCAGTTTATAAATATGCTCGCGGAGGGCGAGGAGGATTAGAGCGGAACCTCCAACCAAGAAAAATTAAAAGGGGAGGCGGCCTCTTGGTAAGGTCGGCTCCCCTTTTTGTTTGCGCAGGCAAACAGCCGTCGGGGCTCGCATCCAACACGAACCCGCTTGGCTTTACTACGCTGAGAGCGGTTTCAGAAGCTCCACCAGGAGTTCATCCGGTCCCCTGAAGTAGGCCATCCGCACCTCTGCGGTGTCCACCGGAGTGATAAAGAATTTATAGCCCTTGGCTTTGAGCTCTTCGTAAGCCGCGTCCACGTCATCGACCAGCAAACCGAGATGATCGTATCCGTATCGTGTCTCCAACGAGTTCTGGGTTATTTTCTCGTCGCTGCGCCTGACGCGGAGGTTTATTCTTACCCCATCAAGGGAAAGCATCGCGCCATCGGCTGTTCCGAATTTTTTATATTCGATGAATTCCGCGCCCAGATCGTCGGTCAGGAAGCGCTTCATTTGCTCAAGGTCGCTGCACACGATATGCATATGGTGATATTTGAATCCCATGTCAAATCTCCTCTGTTACGGGCCAATTATAAAAGAACCGCACCGGCTTATCTCGCTGCGCTGCGTAGGGGCCACGTACGGTTCTTTTTTTTACTTTATGATAAGCCGCTAAACGAGAGTGACCTTACATCAAACTCGGCAGCCATAATATCACGGGCGGGAAGAAGATACACAGAAGCAACCCTAATATCTGCAAACCGATAAAGGGAAAGACACCCTTGTATATTTGTCCCATCGTGACAGCGTCCCCCGCAATTCCTTTCAAATAGAACATGGAATAGGCGAATGGGGGTGTCAGGAAGGACATTTGTAAATTGACGCAGGTGAGCATGGCGAACCACAGCGGGTCAAAGCCCAGCTCCTTGGCGATAGGGGTGAAGATCGGGATGACGATAAACAGGATGCCTATCCAGTCTATGAACATTCCCAACAGAACCACTACGGCCATCATGATTATGAGTGTTCCCCACTTTCCAAAAGCAAAACCCACCACGGTTGTTCCGATGAATTTTGCGCCGCCGAGACCCATAAACACACCGCTGAACATGGTCGCGCCGACGGCCACGAACATTACCATTACCGTAATACGCAGCGTCTGAATCGCGGAGTCATACAGGACTCCCATGTTGAATTTCCGGTAGGCTATGGCCACCAGAACCGCTCCGAACGCGCCCACGGACGCCGCCTCAGTGGGAGAAGCGATGCCGATCAATATTGTGCCCAGCACGGCAAAGATCAGGAACAGCGGGGGGATCATATACTTGCCGATTTCAAGCCATACTTTTCCCATGGGCATATCGCGCTCAGATTTGGGCATTGCGGGACCATAGGAAGGCTTAACGAGACAAATCACCACGGTGTAGAGAATATAGAGACCGGACAATATGACGCCTGGAAAAACCGCAGCCATGAAGAGCTTGGCCACCGACAAGCCGGCGGTGGGGCCATACAGAAGCAGCATTACGCTTGGGGGAATCAATATCCCCAGGGTCCCACCCGCGCAAATAGAGCCGCAGGCCAGAGGAACGCTATAGCCGCGTTTCAGCATGGCCGGAAGAGCCATGAGTCCAACGGCGGTTTCGGTGGCGCCGACCACTCCCGCCGTCGCGGCAAAAATTGTGCATAAGACGATAGTGGCGATGGCCAAGCCGCCTCGTAAGCCGCCGAACGCCCTGTAGAGCGCGCTGAAAAGCCTTTCCGCGGCGCCCGACTGGGTGAGAATGGCGCCCATGAAAACGAAAAGAGGAACAGCGGGGAGCACTTCATCAGACATGAGGCCGAATATGCGGCTGGTGAACTGACTGAACACCTGAGGCGCCCATCCTCCAATTATTCCGAACAGGAGGCCAAGCCCGCCGAGCGCTAAGTAAAGAGGTAATCCGCTCATGACCACGAGCAGAACGCAAAAAAACATTACCACTGCTAAATGTTCGGGACTCATAGCGGCTTACCTCGCAAGGCGACCGTCGCGTTTCGTATGAATTCAGCAACACCTTGCAGAAAAAGCAGCAGGAACGCGAGGGGCATGATGGTTTTAATGGGATATACGGGGGGCTGCCAATAACTTACATAGGAGTGTTCCATGATTTTCCAGGAGTAGGCGGCGTACTTGGTTCCGTATATGATGAGTATGATATAGAGGGGAAAAAAAATAATAATGTACATGAGCGTATCGAACCACGCCTGCGCCCGCTCCGAATATTGGTTATAGATGACATCGACGCGCACCATCACATTATGCCGCAATCCATACGCTCCCCCCAGAGCAAAGAAAGCGCCATACTCCATCCATGTCATCTCGTAGGCCCATTTTGTCGGCGCCTGGAAAAAATAGCGCATCAACACGTCATAGACCGTGCCTAAAACCAGCGGCACGATGAGCCACGCCACGATTTTGCCGCTCCAGTTGCTCAGGCCGTCTATGAACCGTACAATTTTTCTCAGTGTATCCATACTTTGATATCCATTGATTGTGTGAAAGCCGTCCAACAAATCGCCTTAGTTAGGACGGCTTTCATCATTTTATTGTATGTCTGAAGTAAACCCTGCTCTCAAAGTAAACGGTCTTTCGACTACTTTTTCATCTCCTTGACCATGTTTACATCAACTTCAGCGTCAACGGACTGCAATTTCATGTATGGTGTATACAGTTTGAGAAAATCTTTTTGGGACTGCCATGTCTTCTGAAACATCGGATCTTTCTGCTCGTTGTATTTCTCTACGAAACGCTCCAGAATTTGCTGCTGCATCTCGGCGGGGAATTTTTTGATCTGCACGCCTTTTTCCCTGTATGTCTGGACCGCCTTGCAGTCATCCACAAGCCATCCGGTCGTGGCGCGGTTTACGCTGACATCGGCGGCGCCTTTGACAACCTCTTTAAGGTCGTCGGGAAGTTCAGCCCATTTCTTGGGGTTGATCATGAGTTCCAGGAAACCGGCGATCTGATGAAGGCCGGGGTAATACTGGTATTTGGCCACTTCGTAGAATCCAAGCGGCAGGTCGGTAACGGGTGTGCTGAACTCGGCCGCGTCCAGCGTGCCGCGCTGCAGAGACGGAACGATATCGCCGGCGGGCAGCGTCACAACCGAGGCGCCGACTTCGGAAAGAATCTGACCCCAGATCAGAACGGTTCTGTATTTGAGGCCTTTGAAGTCGGAAAGTTTCTCGATGAGCTTGTTGGCCCAACCGCCGCCTTCGGCCCAAAGCATACCGGCGGGCATAACCACCACGGTGTCTCCGTACGTTTCCTGCCACAGTTCCTTACCACCGCCGGCGTACATCCAGGTCATGTATCCGAGAAGGTCCATGAAGGCGGGGGTGGCGGCGAACATGGTACAAGCGGGGAATTTACCAATGGTATATCCGGCCCAGGTGTGACCGGCGTCCAAAGTTCCCACTCGGACCGCGTCGTAAATTTCAAAGGCAGGCACTAATTCACCAGCGGAGTAGAGGTCAATCTTCATTCTTCCGCCACTTAGTTTCGCAACGTCATCGGCCCAAATCTGGGCGGCTTTATGCTGCCACAGAGCCTGCGGCCAAGGTGTTTGCACTTTCCAGACAATCGGTTTTTCTTTTGTCGGCGCATCGGCCATAACAGCGGGCGCGCAAAAGACACAAAGCAGACAGAGCGTCAGGAAACCTACACCAAGCGATAAAACACGCTTCCTCATTTTGAAACCTCCCTATTTGTTATGTGATTAGGTTGTTAGAACTGCCCTTGTATACGCCACTGAATCCTGTACAAAATGGAGTGCTTTGTCTACCTTTTTTTTCGCCCATGGGAAAAAAAACGACAAAAATTGTAGTAACCAAGTGAATTCAGTGATTTGTGATAGTCTAAGGGTACGGATCATTAGCCGCTAGTAATTATTAATTGCTTATGCCGCTTAACTTCCTGGCCATCTGCTTCTTCATTTCCAGTTTTCCCAAACGGCCGTACATTACTTTCTGGGTTTGAGGAGAGCCCGCGCCGTGCATGGATTCGACCAGGGCGGTCCCGCCGGTCATATTCTCAATCAGGCGAAGTATACGAATTCGGTTTTCAGTGGAAACCCCTTCGACACCGCTCAAATATTTCTCGATATATTTTCCGATCTCAGGATGCCTCAGATCTTTCTCGAACGGCATGGTGGCCACGATTCCACCCGCGACATCGTGCGCCAGACGGGCTATCTCATAAATGTGTCTCGTAATGTTGTGTTTGGTGCAGTTGGCGAGCAGGGGGTCGGGATAGTACGCTCCGCTCCTGGTTTTGGAACCCAGGGCCGAGCAGGCCACCGATCCCGAATACACCGATTCGGCCAGGTGAATCATCTCAGCTATCTTTTCCTTGATATGCGAAGCCTTGTCAGTGCCCATGTATTCGGCCGCCAGGGCGGTGGCCCCAACCAGAACGTCGGTGACGCCCCCCTTGCATCCTCCGTAATTCTGGCGGTGGAGGGTGGCGAATCTCTCGACCAGCAGGCCGGCAAAATCGATTTCTCCGCACATGAACACCCGTTCCCAGGGGACGAATACATCTTCGAAGATCATCAGGGTTTCGCCGCCCACCAGTCCGAATTCGCGGTTGCCGATATCCAATCCGCCTTCGAACTTGCGCTCCTCATTGGTCTGCCGCCCGAAAATCTGCGTGATGCCTTTCGAGTTGAGAGGAACCGCGCAGCACAGCGCGAAGTCCTCGTCGCCCGGACGCATGGCCTGGGTGGGCATCAGGAGCACTTCATGGCTGTTGGCCCCGCCGGTCATGTGAGCCTTGGCCCCGCGTATAATGACGCCGTCCTTTTCCTTTTGCGCGACATGCACAAACACATCCGGATCTTTCTGCTCGTGGGGAGCCTTGGTACGGTCGCCTTTTACGTCCGTCATGCCTCCCACGACCATCCTGTTGGTTTCCTGAATCATTTTGAGGTACTCGACGAAGCGCGCATGGTAATTCGTGCCGTGTTTCTCGTCGATCTCGTAGGTGGTCATATAGGTGGCGTTAAGCGCGTCGAATCCCACACAACGTTGATAACAGCTTCCCGTCTCATGACTGATCAGCCTGAGCATTTGAACTTTCTTAATAAGATCCTCTATCGATTGATGGATATGGGTGAAGCGGTTTATCTTCTTGCCGGTGAGATGGCTGGTGGCGGTCATGATGTCTTCATACTCCTGCATCAAAGCCATCTCGTAGGTCTTGGCGGCGGCGTTGATATGCGGAATGAAAGCGGGATGGGTGGTGACATCCGCCACGCGTTCGCCATTGTAATAGACCACGTGTCCTTGTTCCTTTAAACTACGGACGTAATCTTCCTTGGTTTTTATCATGACATCTCCTAAGTGATAAGTTTTTCGATGATTTTTTCAGGTCCTTCCTTTTCATCGGTTATCACTACGATTTTTGAGGATTTATCAAAGGACGTGTACTCAACCGGACAAGCGGTCGGGCAGCCGGTGATAACGAGCACGGCGTCGTAGCCTTCATCGTCGGGAGAAACCCACGCGACGCGCGACCCCGAAGCTTCCTTTATACGTAACCAATACTGGCCGCGATCGAACGTGGGATCACATCCCCCGCAGAATTTTACGGCGACTTTCTTCATCTCGCTTACCAGGCAAGCCATCCTCCATCCACGGGGAGTACCACCCCGTGCACAAAGTCAGAAGCCGGGGAAGCCAGAAAGAGCGCCGCGCCGGCCAGTTCCTCGGGATTTCCCCATCTTCCGGCGGGCGTCCTGGCGACGATGCCCGCGGCCCGTTGAGGATCGTTTTTTACCGCCGAGGTGAGGTCGGTTTCATAAAAGCCCGGCGCAATGGCGTTCACGTTAATTCCGTGCGGCGCCCATGCGTTGCTCAGGGAGCGGGTCAAGCCCACTATGGCGTGTTTGGTGGACACGTAGGCGGGCACGTACAGGCCGCCCTGAAAGGAAAGGATCGAGGCGGTGTTGATGATTTTGCCGCGTCCCCGTTCCAGCATGAGTTTTCCCGCGGCCTGGCTGAGCAAGAACGTGGCGCTCAGATTCAACTCGATTGTCTTATCCCACTCGGACTCCGGAAACTCCGCGACTTCGGTGCGGGAAATATATCCGGCGTTGTTCACCAGTATATCAACCCTGCCCATCTCCGCGACTATTTCCGGAACCACGCGCCTGGTCACGCTCCGGTCGGTCAAATCCGCCGGGTAATGCATGCAACGCCGTCCCAGGGCCTTCAATTCATCCAGGAATTCCTGATTGGATTTCCTGCTGACCAGAGCCACATCCGCGCCGGCTTCGGCAAAAGCCTTGGCCATGGCTTTGCCCAATCCCTGGGTGCCTCCCGTAACAATAGCGACGAGACCGTCCAGTCGAAATTTATCCAGTATCATTGGTCGTCTTCCGCTCCCTCGTTGCCCATAAGACCGTATTTTTCTATATTCTCATCCGCTATGGCCTGAAGCCGCTCGATTTCCGCCTGGCATTCGGCGGCGAACAGGTGGCGAAAACGTTTCTGAGGTTTCAGATAATCGGTCACCGGGATCCGCTTCTTGATTTTCTGAACCTTGATAACCCGGCCGTCTTCCATCTCAAAAAGAGGCACAAGCCCGGAATTAACGCCGAGACGCGCGATTTCCATGGTCATATTGGGGGGGAATCCCCACACCGACGTGCACGGCTGATCGATCTGAATGTATCGCGGGCCGGAGAACTCCATGGCTCTCTTGACCTTTTTCTGGAGGTCGCGGAGATACCCTATGGAAGCCGTGGCGAGATAGCGGACGCCGTGGCCGGCTATAATGGTCGGGAGATCCTTCTTGGGTTCGGTTTTACCCAGGGAACAGGCGCCGGCCGGATGCGTCGTGGTCGCGGCCCGCAGCGGCGTGGCGCCCGAACGCTGTCCGCCGGTATTTCCATAGGACGCGTTGTCGGTGCACAGGTAGAGCACGTCGTCACCCCGCTCCAGCATGCCGGAAAGGGAGCCGAACCCTATGTCGAATGTGGACCCGTCCCCGCCGATAGCGATCACTCTGGTATGGTCGCGGCCTTGAGCCCTCAGCGCGGCCACGACTCCCGAGGCCACCGCCGGCCCGTTTTCAAACAAATGATGAATCCAGGGCACTCCCCAGGCGGAGTATCCATAGGGAGATGATATGGTTTCCAGGCATCCCGTGGGTGTAACCACCACCACATCAGGGCCGGTGGCTTTTAGAATATGGCGGACCGCCAAGGCCAGTCCGCATCCGGGGCATCCGCGATGACCCGAAGCAAACAGCTCATCCTGTTGGTACGTTTGTACGTTTTCCATAATATCCTCCCGCCTAGGGCACTATTTCGCTGTTGAGGTTTACCCAGGCAGGCTCCTGCAAGGGTTGACCCTGCGTGAATGAAGTTTCGATCCTTTCAACGATTTGGGCGACGGTCTGTTTGTTAACCTCACGTCCGCCCAGGCCCGCGATGAAATCCAGGACCAGCGGCATGTTCGGGCGATTGCACACTTTTGCCTTGAGATCGAGGCTTATCGCGCCTTCCGAGCCCATGGAAAAGTTCGCTTCCATCACGCCTACGAACTTCGCGCCTTTTATGGCTTCCATAATGTCTTCGTAAGGGAAGGGCCGGTAGCAGCGAATTTTTACCAAACCTACCTTTTTCCCCCGTTCGCGCAGCTCGTCAATGGCTTCCTTTATGGTACCGCACACCGAACCGAGGGCCACCAGGATTATCTCCGCGTCTTGGCATCGGTACGCTTCGATGAGTCCGTTGTTATTTCGCCCCGAGATCTCGCTCAACTCACTCAAGATGTCTTTCATCCTGGATTTTGCGCGCAGCATGGCGTCGTGCACGGAATAGTTGATTTCCATCTGTATGTCGGCTTCCGCGTACGATCCCCATGTTTTGGGGTCTTCGGGGGTCAGGAAGTCAACCGGCCTGAAGGGCGGTAGGAACGATCTGAC
>Ga0068713_1000596_pt1 | contig 63688 bp, 77 predicted proteins | sample MTBAKSrepl2MetaG_FD_62223 | JGI IMG/M metagenome (GOLD analysis project Ga0068713, IMG submission 62223) | Enrichment culture microbial communities om Arthur Kill intertidal strait, New Jersey, USA, that are MTBE-degrading - MTBE-AKS2 (Arthur... | ecosystem: Environmental > Aquatic > Marine >... | reverse complement strand
GTGATCTTTGGGTAGAATCGCCTGATAATCCGGGAATTTCCCATCGATCAATTGTGAAACAATCTGCACGTTTTCACAACGGAACACCACCTGGCTACCATTCGTGGGTAAAACAAGAGTGATCCTGGCTGTTTTGGTCGCGTTCAGGATACGCACTACCTCTTTCAATGCGGACGCCGGTATGATCAACAGTTTCTTGGCGAGTGGTTCTGGAAGGATCGCTTTACAGATAGCGAGACGGAAGCCATCCGTTCCGACCATGGATACGGTCTTTCCATCCATGCTCATCAAGACTCCAGTCAGAACAGGTCGGGTATCATCCATGGAAGCAGCGAACGCAACCTTTTGGATCATCTCTTTGAACATACTTGCGTCCATCGAAACCCCATTGGTGATAGGGTACTCCGGGATGGTTGGGAACTCGGATGCATCAATCCCCTTGACGATCCCTTTATAGGTTCCGCACTTCAATGATGCTTCCGGTTTCCCATTTACCGAAAAAACGACTTCGGGATCTGTAAAGCTGTTGATCACATCAGTCAGTGTTTTGGCGGGTAAGGTCAAACCCAGGTCTCCGTCTAAATTGGCATCCATCCAAACCGTGACACCCACGGTCAAGTCGGTAGCCGAGAGGCGAAGCTGATCCTCATCCTTACTGAGTAAAATGTTCGATAAGATCGGTAGATGGGAGTGAGAATCTACCGCTCGTCCAACAATCGCCAGACTTTCAGAAAAAATATTCTTTTGAACAGTCACTTTGCAGGTCATTCTGTATCTCCTTGTTGTTTTATAGACTGGGCATTTGGTCGTCCAGCCAGTGTTCAAGTGCAGCAACGAGCTTATCGTCCTCAGCAATTTGCGACATGAGTTCATCCATGCTGGGAAAGTTCAATAGCTGTTGCTCCAATTGCTCGACCCATTCCTCCATTTCTTCTGACGAAAGGGAGAGAGGCTTTTCCTGCTTTACTCTTTGTTTCCATTGGGTTGCTTGAAAGCGATCTGCCACATTGCATGGCGCAACGAAAGCCCGCCGCTCAACAAGATCGATAATCAAGTGATAGTCCGCAGGATTTTCAGAAGAACCCAGGTTGAACTCCGTCAGGAGAGGATGTACTGATTTATGTTGCACATAGGCCAAGTAGCCAGGCCAGAGACCAGTAAAGGTCACCAGACCATCCGATACCATGACCTCATCTCCGCAGGGTTCCCACCAGAGGACAAGATAATGGGCATTCCGATAATTTCGGTAACCCACTGCCTGTTCTAGAAGTGGTGCAGGTGGAACAGGGATTTTGAGTTGGATCATCTGTTTTTCCATGTATCTCCTTTGTTACAAAATAGTCTTCGAGTGGATAAGTATCCGGGTCCGGTTCAAGATCATGCTTTTCCGCTTCAATCTCAAACCAATCAGTGAGCACATCCAGTTCCTCATCTGTCATACGTGGCGGTGGAGGAAACCAGTCATTCCAGTCCGATTCTGGCGGACTGTCACCCAGACACTCTTCATCAAACTTGCCCAGGATGAAATCTTCCAATGACTTCTTGCAGCAATCATCTATTAGGGCAATTTCTGCTTGAAACCGTTCCCAATTCACATCTTTTTGTGTTTCGTACAAAACCTCCAATTCTTCCTCCTTTGGTGAAATAATCCAACGTTACGCATCTAAATACCCAACGTTAAAGCTATCTACAGACCAACCCTCAGAAGGTTGATCCATACATTTGCGCCAACGTTGTTCGACACGCAGGGGTTGAACCCCTGCGTGTCTTATAGTGATTAGAATTCGTCAAATAAATCTGCAGAAGCACCACCATCCGGCCAGTAGACCTCATCATCCCCGAGGCGGATTGCGTTTTCGTATTGCTCCGTGAGAGGACCTTCGTCATCATTGTCTAAATTTGATGTTATGAAGGCTGTGACGGTTGGGTGATCCGTTGTAAAAGAACGGATAGAACTGCGCCAGAAAAGTACATCATCGTTCTGAAGAACTTTCTGGACTCCTTGTGCCAGATCTATCAGAAAATCTTCTTCCAACCGATCTGGAGGAAGACCGTGATCGGCCAGGGTATGAGCGATCTCTTCGGCAATTTGTCCCCATGTAATGGCGAAAGCAGGTTTATCCATCGGGAATCCAGCCTGTGCCAAAATCTTGGAAACCTCGAAACCTGATTCCAGGTATTCAAGCTGTTGTAGGGTAGGTAATTGATCCATTTGATCCTCCGTGAAATTAGCGGTTAAAAAAAGCAGGTTGGTAAGTATTCATTGCCGGCAGATATACCCCGCACATGCGCTTGTACAGCTCTACGACCAGAAAGACATCGTTTCCAGCGTACTTACGCAATGTTTCCGGATCCATGTTGACCACTTGAGAACCATCCAAATCAGGTAGCGGGTTTTTTATCCCATAGCGTTTACAGACCCATTTCAATCCTTTGGCCTGTCCCCAGTTGTAAAGGATTGCCATTAGATCGAGAGTTGGATCAATGCGAAATTTGGAAAGTTGTGGTTGGATCGGAACCTGGATGCCAAGATCGAACGACCGTCTGAGTAAATACGGCAGGTCAAAACCGATGATGTTGTAACCGCATGAACGACCATCGGCTTTTGCGAACAAAGACCAAAACCAACGGATCAGATCGCTTTCGGTTTTGGTTTCAGGATCACCAATCAGGTGAACTTCTACCGAACTTTCAATCCCGTTTTGAATCGAGATGGCAATAACCTTACCCAGATCAGCATCTAGTGGTGCCTGAGCTATTTGTTCTGCTTTCTTTTCGGTGATGTATTGGGAAATCTTGTCCTGATCTTTGTAGTTGGCAGGAGCAGAAGGCTCGGGTAAGAGCGCAATTGCATCCGCATTAGCAGTGGTTTCAATATCAAAAAACAAAATGGATTTCATGTTGACCTCCTTGTGTTTATTCGTGGATTATGAAAATCCCAGCCCTTTTTCCTTCAGGGACACCCATCGTGATAATCCAATGACCAAATGGTCCAGGACTGACACATCCAAGAGCTTGCCGGCTTGGACAATGGCGCGAGTAACGCTGACATCTTCGGGACTGGGTGTGGGATCTGTGCTGGGATGGTTATGTGCGATCAAGATAGCCGCTGCGTTCCGTTGCAGTGCTGGTTTGAATAACTCTCCAACCCGCACCATCGAGGAATTAAGCGAGCCGTGATATATCTCAATCACATCCAACATGCGGTTGCGTGTGTCAAGCGGCATCACAACCATGAATTCTTGTTCACGATGCGCCAGCATCGGCATCAAGATTTGAGCAGCATCTCCAGGTGAATGAATTGTTGGGCGTTCATCTTCTGGTTGAAGGAGCTTACGTCCAAGTGCTAAAGCTGCTTTGAGCCGCAGTGCAGTCAAATTGCTAATACCCGGCACTTTGGCAATCTCATTCACATGTGCCTGGGCAATTTTCTTGATCGTGCCAAATTGTGCCAGCAGCTGTTCAGCGGACTCAATTTGATTTGAACCACCAATGATGACTGCCAGCAATTCAGCCAGACTGCATGCATCTGAATCTTTGCTTACCCGGAAAGCCGGCTGCTCACGAACGGGCAGGTGCTTGAGCCGGGGAAAGTTGTAAGTTTGAGGGTGTGCACTTTCTATAAGGTACGGTTGTAGATTGTTCATGTCTGTCTCCTGTTATTAAGGGGACAGACCACCCCTGGAGGGGTGTTGTCCCCTCCGATAGGGTCATGTCTTTAGGCGGTCGGATCGTATCCGGTCTCAAGAAATACCTTGCGGCTGATTTCTTCGCATTCTTCCCAGGTCATCAATTCATCGCGCCGCACACCTGGGTATCCAGGTGCGGGAGGTATGAGCCAGGGGTTTTCTGCAAGGTTCTTTTTTATCCTTTCAGCTTTTGCATCCAGGAAATGACGCAGGCCGCCTTTTGTGCAGCGCCACCCCAATTCCTTGGTGTACTTACCATCCCAATTTCGATCGCGGTAAGTCTTGCTGCCACAAATTGGACAAGGTGGCATCCCTTCTGGATCAGGCGCTCGTGCTCCACCCGCTTGAAGATAAAAACGAACAACATCAATCGCTTCGCAATAAGCTGCACCACAAGAGCACTCCTTGTTTTTATTGACCCTGTGAAAACGATGTTCACTGCCCGAACCAAAATCAACCAGGTATTGATATCCCTGGACGGAAACGGATGGCGTGAACACGGTAAAGTCTTCCCGGATCATTGCACTGCCATGCGCTTTTGGGATCCCCTGACTGCTTCTAACCGTACCTGCGGTTCTACTCGGAGCAAGTTCGGTCTTCATAAGCACTCTCCAGAAACCAATCCGCTGGAAGCAAGTGATCCTGCGGAGAGATTTGGATTTCTAGTTCTCCTGGTTCAATCGTTTCACAGATTGGTGCTTCTTCAGGATCATTCTCAACACGGACATCCCTCAAGTGAGGGATATGAACCACCGTAGTGCTGTCCTGATAAGGGCCACCGTGGCTGTTCTTGGTAAATGGTTCCAGTCCATTGAGCGCGCGTACCCATACTGTTCCAGGTCTCGGGCCTTTTCCCACTACCTCAACGGGTATGACCGCATCTCCATAACATGTACCGATTGTGATTTCAGCTTTTACCATGTGTTCCTCCTGTGTTCTTTCGATAGGAATGAGAAAGGACATGCCCTGAATGGCATGTCCTTCGTTGTGATTCACCAGTGCGTTTTTACTCTGGCTAGAATGGAATTTCGCTTGGGTCTAAATTTGGCGGGACCTGGGTATTTACTGCGGGTTCTGCTTCCTCCTGGTCTTCACGTCCAGAAAGAAAACGTACGGTCGAGGCGGTTACTTCGAATGAAGCGCCAACCTTTCCATTGTTTTCCCAGATATGTGGCCCACCAGTTTCAGGATCGGGGTTTAGGCGTCCTTCCACTAACACCTTGCTTCCTTTGTGTAGGAATTCATTGCAGGATTCTGCTTGTTTTCCCCACACAGTGACACGAAACCAGGTTGTTTCTTTGACTGGCTGTCCGTTCTGACCGTTGTAACGACGATTTGTGGCCACCGATAAGGTGGTCACTGGTTGTCCGCCAGGGGTAAAGCGCATTTCAGGATCTTTTCCCAAATTTCCGATGAGGATAATCGTTTGGTACATTGTGTATTTCCTTTCTCTTTGGTATGTGGTTTTTAACCTGCAACGGATGCAGGCGTCGGTGTGGCGCGTTGACTGGCAAGCCAATTACGCAATTCATCTTTGGAAGCAGGAACTCTCCCGGTTTTCTTTTTGAATTGGTCGAATGCCTCCTGTTCGGAAACATTACCATTCACGGAGACTCCATCCCCATACTTGCGTACGATAGAGGTGGTGGGAGGCGTTGAATTTGCTTTCGAAGATGGATTTGCCGTAGATGAGGTGCCATTGGATCGGTTTTGATCAAGGCCTGCGTTCTGAGCAATTTCCTTGTCATACAGCAAATTGCCGAACTGCTCACCCAACTGACGGAAGCAGCGCTTCAGACAGTCTGTGGCTGAACCTGCCAAGGCCATATCAAGAGCTTCGGGTGTATCACCAGTGAAGACACAACGACCAAGGTCGGCGTGACTGTATGTTTTCCCGTCCAGATCGACAGAAACTTTGCCGGTGATATACACTAAACCGACTTCCTCGGTCTGAACATTCCCATTGGCATCCAGAGCTGGAATCTTGCGTTTTTCCTGCTGATTCCAGATCAGCACCTTTTTTTGCCAACGCACGATGACCGGATCACCAATCAAGTCAAATGACCAGGTAAATCCGAAGATACTGTTGGCTCGATCAATAACGTCGTATCCTTCCAGATATGGAACAGATCCCATACCTGGCGCTTGGCGGCGTTTGACGCGAGACATATCCAATGGCTGGCGAAGTTCCCAGAGGATGCGGCTCAGCCGGTCGCTCAGGTTCCCATCATTTGAAGGGATGGTTTCATTCATGTGACTCTCCTTTTCTTGATCTATGTGAATTTGTGGTTGCGCCGCTTCTAAAAGACGGACACCTTCAATGTGTTTGCATAGAATCTGTGGTCCACGCTGCTGATAGTCCATACAGGTACACGCCCAATTGACCTCTTCAGAATCACCTTGAGATGGTCTCAATGTGACGACATACGGTAGCTTGTCGCCATTTTTAACCGTCCATTGGTGGGGATTGGTTCGGGTGACCTGGAACTTGCCAGCGAGAATCGCAGATTGTGCACGTTCAGTACGTTCAACTTGTGCTTGAGTAAGGTCTTGTGTTTTTTGCATAATCCTCCTTGTGGAAATATCCGACGTTGATTAACAAAAGGTCGATTCGAAAGATCAACTCATGGCTAAGTACCAGGAGTGTTCCGACGTTATTTGCTACCCGTGAATAAACACAGGGCAGAAAACGACAATGATGAAGACTTTTTCTTCATCGCTGACATTTGCAGCCCTATGGATGTGAGAATATATGGGTGGGATGAATTACTCATCCCACCCACACAATATTGTTTTCTCCTTGTGATATGAACCTTTCTGCTTCTCAGCACGCCATGACGCCTCCTGGGAGGAAAAGGTTATTTGTTAAAGTGCAAGCCCACTATCCGGGGACTCCCGGAAATAAAAAGGAGGATCACTCACTCCCAATACAAAAGGGAGCTTGACGATGACAGGTCTCGAAATCCCGCTTGCTTTATGCAAGGGATTCGGGCGTCATCTTGTGATCCTCCACGTACCCTGAAGTATTAAGAATTCACTTCAGGTCTGAACTCATCCATCTCTCTATTTTTTTACACGCTTAGGCCTTTTGCAGGTAATCCAAAAAGAAAATTACTCACGCTCACCTTCGGTTTGTTGAGTGGATGAGTTATTCAGCAGTTGCGTCAATTTCTCCAGAATTGGATACCATCTCACTTGAATCATTCTCCGCTTCAGTGTGCTTGCCAGTCGTAACTCTCTCAAATGATCTGGCTTTTTTCTCGTTCGGTGCGGCAGCATCCAACACAATAATGCGCCTGGCGACTGCCTCTACCACGTTTCGGTCAATGAATACCTGGTTTTGTTTCAAATCGCATGCTTTGATATCCACAGCCAGGTCTGTACAGTTTTTGGATTTCCGTGCTTTGCTGATAAATTCTTCCAAGCTTTCGCGGAAATCTCGAGACTGGAGGAAACCGTGAACTCTCAATCGCATGCCGCGGCGAATATGGATCAACCCATTGGCTCCGCCATTGACCCGGACGTTTATGTAATCACCTGCATCACGTTCCAAATCCAATTTCTTGGCAGGTAGATCACTGTCTCGATAGATCACCAACCGGAAGAACAGGTCATCCATAAATTTCCATGGATCACGTACCACGATTCCTTCTAGAACTACATCATTTATCATCTGACCTCCTTGTTATGAAACCCTCGTCGTCCAGGGTTAAAAAGAAAATGCCGGACAGATCCCAGTGGGTTATGTCCGGCCAACGTTAAGTGAATAAGTATTGAATTGTAAAGATAGTATAGCTAAGAAATTAGTTCTATCCTAGGTGGGCACGATTTGAGTAATTGTGCAATTGGCTTAGAAAACAAATAAATTCGAAGATTAAGACGCACATTATTTCGCAACTTGGGCTAATAGCAATTTATTAATAATCTGGGAAATCAATAACTCCTTCAATTTCGATTCACTCTACACTTGTGTATTTTCGCCTGCCAAATCAAATAAAGGTAATTGTTTTCCAGAAGATTGAGTATTTTTTTTCTTCTTATGAATTAGATTGATAAACTTCTCCATCGGGCGTGAAAATTTCTTAAATTGGATAATGTATTCATCACCTTGTGATCCAGGTACCGCAAGACCGATTGAAACAAATTTGTCTAAGGCTTCTTTTATCCATGCTTTTTGGGGGTATTCCACTTCACGGTTTTCACCTCCGACAGCACCATATAACTTTTGAATGTTCAAAGTCAGTGCATCTACTTGAATAGGAATTCGCCAAACTTTTTCTTTGTCATCATACCTACTTTTACCATCTTGATTAGTTAATGCTTCCTGGGTAAAAATATTTTGCCAAAGAATATCCATGACATATTCAATATCACTTGGTTTGGCATCATAGAACTTTTTTTCCTGATTTTCAAAAATTAATGTTTCTAAGGGAATTTCTACACCTTGTTTAAAAGCTTGGGATATGTTCCCAGGCATGTCCCCAATTCTAGTTCGAAGAAAAAGAAATTCCCTTGCTTTTTGATGTTTGGAATACTCTATCACTGCAAATGGACGGTCGAATTGGATCTCGCCTGTATCTATTTTTTCCTTGAAATAATCACCGATTTTCGATGAAAAAGTGAGTTCGGTAATCCACACAAGATTGGTTCGTTCTATTAATTCATCTGTTGTCCACCAGCCAATTAAATCATTATCATATCTCTTTGCTTGTTTAACGTATTTAGCCCAATTGTCTTCGGTGTTTTGGCAGATAAGTAGTTTTGCTTCGCCTATAATACCCTGAGCATGATCAAGTTGGATTACCAAATCAGGAGTGCAAAAATCCCGTTTGGATTTCCCATTAGCATAATGCATACGACGTCCAATCGATGTGTGGATGTTTTCTTTAGGAAAAGTCGAGGTCCGTTTAACTGCTAGAATAAAACCATGAAGTGCATAAATGGTCGATAAGTAAGATTCGCTTCTGTCCTTGATACCTTGCAGGACAGGATCTATCTGTTGAGTGCTAATCCGTTCCTGGGACATACTCACTGACCATACCCTCCTTAAATCGGTCAAAAATAAAAGTAATAACCCTGGATAATGCTTGGGCAGAGGCTTTCGCTTGTGGAGTAATCAAAATACGTTTCTGCGAAAGAACCCATATTTCAAAGGATGAGCCATCTCTTTGATCTGCAATATTAGCGTGGAAGTATGGATTTCCATGGTATATGACAATCGAAGAGTCTTGATAATGTCCTAATGTCTCGCCAAATTGTCTGACTTTGGCTGTGGAATCAAAAACTTCATCTTCAAATGATATTTCAAGAGGTGGGCCAGGCTTATAATCTCGTTCAATGATACCTCTCCCTTCTAATAATTGCATTCGTTCAGCTGCAATAATTTCAAGAGGCTCAATAAGCAACGATCGCAGTTCATGATACATTGAAGTGCAGCTAAAATACCCAAATTTTGAGATCTTCCCCATTGATCGCTGATAATATCTTTCTCTGGAAGGTGATGCTATTGAAACTCTGAATTTAAGATTCGTAAACCAAAAACCACGTTCTTTGAGATCACCAAATGTTTCAGCTAAAGATAAATTCGTCCAGGATCTCTCTGTGCTAATGAATTTTGTTTTCTGATTTGATCTTGATGATTGCTCTGCCTTTCTTGTGACTTCTATGACCCTAACCTTAGCTTTATCTGCAAATTGTCTATTCAGACGCTTTTCGTAATCAAGCAAGGAATCTTCTAATTCGGATTGTTTAAAATAAAGGATGCATAGGTGTGGATAATTCCGCTTTAAGAATGGCTTTACAGCATTTACCCAAAACCCTCCCCGTGAGATTGATATTACGCGAAATAGGCAAGAATGAGTACCATTTAATATGACAATTACACCTTCGTTTGGCTCGCTTTCCTTGTCTTTTCGCCTGGATAAACGAAATGCTAGGATATTGGGATTTATTCTCTCAAGCGTGAATGGCGGATCATAATGAATAGTAGATAATAATGAGGTTAAATCTCCTTTATGGTAAATAATAAATTCTCGACACTCAATATAGGGAACATTGATTGAAAGAGAATTTCGTAGATAATAATCAATCTCTGATTCAGATTGAGCGCTCAGAGCATAACTTTCAAAAGCTTGTATTGGATCAATCTTAAGAGCAGTCATAATATCAAAATACCCAAAATCTCAAGATTATTTGTCGATAATAATTATGACATAATCTATTAAAAAATAATAATAGGAAATGTCATTTGATAACCACCCATTAGTTATTCTGACAATGATATTTAGAGTGTATTCAAATCAATTCTATATCAATGGATCCGCTAAGAGCGGGCTAAGAATTCAGATCTTAAAAATTTGATTTAAAAACCTTTTATTATTGTATTTACATAATTCACAATCTATTAATGAGTAATCGCTCGTAGTTGGGCCACGCCAGTTTGAGTTACAAGCACCTTGGGAACTACTGATGGAAACAGGATAGATAAATCTGCTGACACAGAGACCCGTACAGTATTGTCTCCCCCACTGACCTGAATTCCTGTAACAAAGGCGTGCACCCCTTTAGCGGATAAGCTGGCTGTATTTGAAGTCACATAAGCCTGAGCGTTTCCCCAGGTTCTTGAAGTGGGAACAAGACTTCCAGTATCTTGAAAAACTTGCTGGTTGATCTCAGCGGAAGCAGCAACTGCCGCAACATCTGCTGCCTTTGCCACTTCTGAAATGGCATAAAAATACCGTCCGAGTTCAATAGCCAATGCCAGGGCAGGAATCATCACCAACCCAATGAATACCGCCCAGAAAGTCATTGAATAGCCACGCCGATCTCGCCACAGCATATTACCAGCCTTCTTGCCGAAATGTAGAATCGGCACGGACAGTAAACGTCTGCCCTGGCAATCCAGGGAATAGGCTGGTCAGAGGTGCCATAAAGTTGGGTACACTGCCGCTGACTTGGATCTTTAAAATGCTACCGGCACTTCCTCCAGGAGCCAAGACACTGACCGAAGTATCTTCCAGAATCCCAGCCTGGGCGATTGCGTCTCTTGCTCCACTCATGGCATAACAGGCTGGGCATTGCTGCGCCACACTTCCCATACGCGCACCATGCCTGGCTGCAGCTTGCACTGCCTGTTGGGCATAGACTAACATCCCCAGGTTAACAATCGCCAACATGACCATAATCGCAATTGGAGTTGTAATTGCAGCCTCAAGCAATTCCATACCACGAGTGTCCTTAATAAACCTCATAATCCTCCTTGAGGAATAATTGATCTGCCAGTTTTTGAAACATCCCCGAAGGGGACATTGCTGGCAGACCCTTGATCTGACTAGATTTTTCCAGCAATATCTGTCACGATGGCAGCGATATTTTGACCCAGCAACCGGTATGCACCATAAGCCACCAGAACAACTACTGCGATGATCAATGCAACCTCAGTCGACTCAATTCCCCGGTTATCCTTTAGGAAACGCAATGCCAATCACCTCCTTCCTTCTTTAGAAATATGGATAGAGAACGAACAACAAAGTTCCACAAAAAATTGAAACGACAAAAGGAATTTCCCTCTTTTTCTGAAGGCTCGCGATTACGCCCTGCACTCCACCGACAATTGATATCGGGATCAGAAAAATTGGATTTCCAAGAACCAGGGCAGCTGCAATTATCAGCTTGACATCCGCACCTCCTAGAACACCAAATTCCCAAAGCACCCACACGACAAGGATGAGAAGACAAATCAACGTCGCCGCAGGTTGAAAAATTGCAGCAAATGCGGACAACGTAAGAGCAAATGCTAGACGTTTTTCTCGGGGGTTGAAATCTGAGACGTGTGTCAGTGCAATCATCAACAATACTGGAGCCCATAAGCCATTGAAAAGGGCATACACACCTGCACCAACCATCCCGCCAACGGTTAATGGCGTGGGGACCTGGTGGTTGCGGAGATCGTAGACCATACAGGTAAAAAACAGGGCTAAAACGGCGAAATTAGCGATCAGAAGGCGCTCCTATCCATTCTGCATCAGTGCAAGTGCTTAAAATTAAAGCTGGACTCACTTCTGCGCCCAGAAGGTTCTGTCCAGCCAACGATTAATCAAAGATTGTCTATTAATAATTATAATGACGGAATGAAGTTATCCAAGGTGGCCAATTTCTTGATGGGAGTAATAGCCACTTTTCCGGCTGTCATGGAGATTTTATGATAAATAAAGTGGAAGTAATCATTCCGAACGAACTTATCAAGGAAATTGAAGTTTACGCAAAGGTCGAGGGAATCACTCTCAATGAGTTCTTGCTGTGGGCTCTTGGTGAAAAGGTTGGCGAATTGCGTGAACGGCGAGGGGTTAAGAATCTACTTCGGGTTATTCCAAACCAAGCCACTGGAAAAACTCCCTTAGATAAAGCTACACCTCCCTCATATCCTCAAAAACGGCTACTGAAAGCCGAGGAAGTTGCGAAATACCTAAGAATAAGCAAATCAGGTGCCTATCGGTTAATGCAAACTGGTGAAATTCCAGTTGTGAAAATTGGCAAAGTAGTCCGCGTAAGAGAGGAAGACATCGAAAGTTTTGTATTGAACACAAAAGCGTAGTCCAGACATTACGGATTAGCCTAAAATAATTATCCCTACTTTCAAGAGTAATACCGAGGCTAACAATATCGGCAATCCCGGTAAACGGTGAAGCGTGATTTTCTGTTCCCGTACCATAGATATCAATCCCGAAGCAATCACAACGATTAAGTGAATAACCAGAAACGACATGATAAAGAAAATCCCTGACCAGATAAGACAGATCGTGATTGCACTAACGGCATCTGCGCCACCCCACCAATTCAATTCCCAGGCAGCCCAGAAGCCAATGATTGCCAAAGCTGAAAGTGGTGAAGATTGAATCGAGAGGAATGCCCCCAAAAATAGCAATGGGAGCCAGGTGATTATTCGGCTTAACTCTTCCCAGCCAAATGCTTGAGATATCCTATCCCGTTCACTAACAGCTGCAACTAAGACAGCAAGAAGGACTAATGCCCAGTCTCCCTGCCAGATCCGATAAAGACCTGCGCCAATGAGAGGAATAACCACCCAGGCGCTGTGAGGTATTTCGCTTTTTCGAATATCGAACCAAGATACGATTCCCAACCAGGTTACAACAAGGCCAAAAATAATCCAATCCATAACACCTCTTTTTCTACGGCTTGATCTGCCCTTCGATCCGTCGAATATATTCAGCGCCACTTGCGCAACCGCTTGAAAAATTGGCTGCAATGCTATTCCAATTGTTCGGATTTCCGGTTTTTCGAAGAGCTTGATAAACACACCCAGCGCCGGCATGGTAATTTGCTAGAACCAGACGCCAGTAATCGTCATAACTTAAAAACGCAGCTGGTTGTTTGCCGGTTGCAAGATTGAAAATCCTGGTCGATTGCAAACAACTTGCATTGAGGGTTTCAGTCAGCACTCGTATCGCTTGGTTTCCTTTTTCAATATCAACACCCCCTGGACAATTCGGGCAGGTGGCCTCGATATCTCGTAAAACCATTCCCCGTAATAAGTATTGCGTTGAAGAATCCAGGAATTGATATTGGGTAGTACATCCTACTTCACCGTATGTTTGCCGGCAGATGGTTTGGAAATAAGCCGGCCGCCACATCAAAACAAGGTCTGCACCATATGTGGTCATCTGACCCAATCCAATCTCACCCAGAGTCCAATTTGCTGCTGGCCAGAATTGCGATTCAACGGCAATGACAGCTTTAACTACCTTTGGGGGTAACTCTGCAGCCTGAGAAGAAGAGAGAATCACCGAGTCAAATTGGTTCTGCCAGGTGAGCACTTGTTCATGAGTAAGCTCGATTCCACAACCATTTGCGGAGCCATCAGGATTCAATCCTTGTACTGGACAGGTAGAACCATCGACTAGTCCGGATGACAATAACTCGGCAGCTAAAACATCATAACGGTTGGCAGTGGCTAGGTTCGTGTTCTCGCTTACTGGCATTAACCAATCTGGAATAGATGTTGGGGTCAAGCCATATGCCATTTGGCAGGTTCCATCGCTATCAGCCTTCACAGATGTTGTTTCCCAACTGGCACTGGTCAACACTGTAAGAGCGGCGAGTAGAATACGGATTACGGGCGACCATGCACGGGATGCCATGCCACCTCCCAAACTACGCTGGGTGTTCGATATGTCTGGCCAAAATCATCCGTCAAATCAGCCCATGCGGTCCAGATACCCTCTTCTGTGGTGCCAAAATTGAGATCTCCTGAATTCTCAGGGGTTACCGACCAGGTTGAGCCGTTGCGGTTCAAAGAAAATTGGGCTCCCGATGGTGCCCGAACTCGTACCAAAATAGAATAAGGTGGAACACCACCTGTTACATCGCCAGTTAGGGTCTGTGCGGGTTGATCCAGGCTAGGAGCAAACAACAATAAACGCGCATATGTGACCGCTATTGTCCCGCGAAGTGGTGCTATCACAATAACCGTGACTGAATCGCTAGCAGTTTCATACTGATTAGAACAGGTGATTGTATAGGTGTGCGTTCCAATCGGGACTCCACTCATAGGCTGATTTCCAGCTATGACCACATTCCCAACCCAGCTGCCATCCGAGCTGGCTGCTGAACAACTGGTTGCATCCTGGCTGATCCAACTCAGACTAAAGCTTGCAGGAGAAATCAATGTCAGAGGACCATCGATGTTGTTAACCTTCAAATCCACTGCGGGTGGATTGTAGACAATGACTGTTACATTATCTGAAGCGGAGCCAATGGGATTGGTACAGGTCAACGTATAGGTGTAACTTCCGGTGGTGATGCCAGTGTAATTCGTCGAGCCGGACTGACCCTTCGTTCCAGCCCAGCTTCCTGAGGCAGTACAGGTATCTGCATTACTGGATGTCCAACTCAATAAATATTGAGCTGGAGAAGTCAGGCGGATTGTCCCATCCTGGTTATTCACCTTTAAGTCCACACTGGGCGGGAGTGAGCACCGAATTGTTCTATTTGTTCCTGACAGATCAAACCAAGAGGAATTATAAGGATTTTGACCCTGAACGCGTGCGGTGTGTTGAACATTGGGCGAGATCAATCCCCATAAATCCTGGCTAAAGCCACACGTGCCACCTGTACAGGTTCCAGTCAGATCCGCCCTGTACTGGTTAGCGACTCCATTCGCTACCAAATTACCATCTACCAGGATGCGGTAATTGATATCCAACCCTGGAGCGGCATCTTGCATCACCCAGCCGTAAGCACGACATTGGGATTGAGGTACTGTTCCAGAGGCTCCATCATGGTAGCCAGTAAAGGTATCTCGATAAGCCCAGATTAAGACGAAATCTTCAAAGTCGTGGTCATAACCGCCATTACTATTATCTTCATCCCAATCCCCCCAACATTGTGGAGTGCCGATAATGGTATCCCCGGAAGCGAGGAAAGCTGTCATTAAACTGGTAAAGTCTCTACCACCGGCGCTTGGATTGTAGTTTTGCGAATAGAAGTAATTTGGACAAAAGTAATCGTGGTGAGGCGTTTTCCAACCCACATGCGGGTTAGCACACCCCCCTGAACCGCAGTTACCTCCATAACAATCACAACCCCTGATCTGGATCGTCTCACCCGCTGCAACCGTGATCGGGGTCAGCACTGTTTGATTGTTAATCACATCCATATAGGTGCAATTCTGCCCTACCCTGCAGCCATTACGGATGAAGTAATAGCGCGAAAAATAGCCCGGTGAGCTTGAGGTGATGATATTCCATAAAACAATTCTTCCAGCTCTGGGGAACGTGATCGAAACGGGATTTCGATTATAAGAAACGATAGGATGGCCATAATCCGCCAGTGCAGAGATCGTGATCACCAAACCAATCACAATGGCAAGGATAATTCCCAGAAATGTTTTCTTACGCTTCATCAGATTTGAGATAAATTTTTTCATTGGACAACCCCAGCGGATGCAAATACCCGAACGGTTTTCAATTCGATTCCAAAAATGTTCAGAATCGTCCATTGGATTGGAACCTCCAAATAAACCCCAACAGCAGGCTCATTACTAGACCAATCACTCAACCCATCTCCCAAGCGGACTGGGCGAGGTGGAAATCCAGATATCGTTCCTCCAAATGGATCAGGTAAAACCCGAATTGACGAGCTATAGCCAGTAATTCCACGCGTTTGCATAGCAGAATTAACTACGTTTTGGGCTTCATTACTGGCTACGGCTTGATCAAGTTGGATAAAGCCAGTATTGAGAACAGCATCCCAGTCCCTTCCTCGGGATGCACCAGCAAGCGCAGCTTCTTGCGCCACAGAATAAGCCCAATTACGCGCCGCATATAGCCTGTAAATATCCACGAGCCCACCTGCAATCACTACAAGCACAAGGATGGATAATAATCCCCACACTGCGGATTGAGCTTTTCTTTCAAGAATCATCCCATTTCCAGTAAAAGCTTTAAATGGTAATGGGATCATGGATACCGCTCCACGATTCCCCAGTGCTGAACTCGTATTGTCATGATGGGTTCAGAGAGGAAGGGAATATCTGCCTGAAATGGTGCTGAAGCCTCCAGGATAAAAGTAGTTCCAAATGGGCTACCTGAAAGCCAGGCAGAACTCCGTAGTGTGCCGGCAGCATCAAAAACTTGAATGGTCGTAGCTTCAACCGTACCCATCACATTTTGGTTCGTCCCTTCTTGAATCAAGTTCTTTGCATAACTCCATTGGGTAGGATCTAGGGATAAAGCGCGAACAGCTGCGCCGGCACTGCTGTCCAATGCCTGCCTCATGGCCACTCCACGGCTGAGTTCAATACCACCAAAAATGACCAGTGCAAGCACCATCAGAACTAACAAGGCTTCAACTGCTGCCTGTCCCTTAGAATCTGATTTAAGACCCAATTTCGGCGTTGACATCATTGAACTTGACCTTTAATGTGGAAAAGACTTCCCAGAGCGCGCTGCCAACCAGAGCGATGAAGATCGCCAGGACAACGATATACTCAACAACACTTTGTCCATTTCGATCATGTAACATAATTCCTCCTCTCCTTGGAACGCTCCTCTGCACTTTTACAGAGGAAGCGGAGTGTTAATGTGTGGTAGCTGGTCTTCTATCCTGAAGACCAGCTACCAGGTTTGCTAAAAAATTATGGGTGTGCAGCCGGCACAGCGATGCTGTTAATCCAGTCCGCAATGCTGCCGCCTTGGGTACCGATATTGCTCAGGATGGCCCAGATAGCCACTGCTCCCAAGACAACGGCGATCGCCAGAACAACAACAAACTGTGGAATTTCAGATGCTTTCTTATCGAACAACATAAACAGGCTCCTTTCCCTCGCACTTTGGGCGGGGGTTTTGAAAAATGGGTTAGAAACCGCCGCCAATCGACACCCCGGAGAGGGTTTTCAGGATGCGGTCAACAAGCGGGTAAAACAACAAGATAACAATTGGACCAAGGAGAAACGGCATAGCCAGCAAGGTGATGCGCAGGGGCAAACGCTGCATCTGTTCCTCGGATTGGTAACCGATCTCTTCGTTCAATTCTTCGATGACACTGGCAATCGCTTGATCAACATCGGAGACTCCTCCGGATTGTTGAGCAGCCTGGACACGTTGTACAAAGCGAAGCAACTGGGGAGATTTCAAATCGTCAGCTAACTGGATAAGCAAATCCAACCCGCTGCGAGCAGAACTACCCTTCAGCCGTTTTTGTAGACGTTGGTATACAACTGAAGTTTCGACGGTCGTCTTTGCCAAACTCTCCAATCCAAGTAAGAGCGAACCATGCAAGCTCATATGTAGACGCACATCGATCAGAAACTGTCGAATTTGTCCGACCATGAACCGTTTTCGCTGCTGGATCAAATAGCGTTTGGCTAACCACACCAGACCTGGCAACGCCAGGAAACCCAGCCGGATGCTGGGAAGCTGCGGTCCTAAGATTGCCAATAGGATCAGCCCAATCAGGGCCGTACCCGCATATAAAGCTCCCCAAGGAATGTCGCCGAACCCCAATATTGCTTCTTCTGTTCTTTTCTCTTCGCTTTGATATTTAGTCCCGAGTCCGAGAGCGTGTAAACGTCCACGCTGTATCGGACGGCTAAGCCTCCTTCCTGTTTCAAATAAAATGGATATTACGGTATTGGCAATCATGCCCACTCCGATTGCCAGACTAAAGCCCACCACAAGGGAAAAGGTATCCATTCTTAGACCTCCCCAAAACTCAATTGGTAGACTTCGTACTCAAAATACAGACTGGCCAGCACGACTCCACAAATCATGACTGCCAGTAACACCCGATGGGGGGCATCTTGCAGGAAAAAATCACGCCAGGCAGGGGACAGCACAACAAAGGAAACGGAAGCGGCAACTACGCCTTGTAGTAGGCGGATTGTTCCACGAACAAGCGAAAGGGTCTGGCGGGTTTTTGAACGCACCAGCTTTTGGCGATGAGCTTCCTGTTCCAGTGAGATAAGCAACTCTTCCTGAATTTCTTCTGTCAGCTGTGCGTTATTGGCAATCAAAGCCGAAAGCCTTGATGTGACATTTCCAGGTAATCCTTTTAATGCCTGTGCAGCTTGGGCAGGAGGTTGATGCATTCGTAAGCGGCTTGCGACCTGCTCGATGGCGTGGTTCATCACTCCCACAGGCAATTTGACCTTCATCAAAGCATTCAAAAGAGAGTGATCTACACTCATCAATGATCGAATTTGCAAGGCAACCGCTTCTGCATCCTCGTTGATTTGTGCGCGCTCGACCTGTTTTTGCTGAAAGTTGATCCAAATCAGGATGATCAAACCGATCAACAGTACAAGCGGTGAGAGCATAAAATCTTGGACTGCTATTGCTAACCCTGGCGTGGCAATCAATAAAATTAATCGCTTCCAATCCAACTCATTGTGTGCCTGGTAAGGCTTTTCTTGAATGACGCCCATCGCCCGTAGCCGGCGACCTGCCCAGGATACAAATGTCCTGCGCCACGTTTTCACTATGATTTCTGCGCCAGATAACAGCGTATTGTATAAAGCCAGAAAGATGCCGCCCGCCAGGAACACTGCTCCTGCATCAATTAAGAATCGAAACGGACTCATGCCTCTTCCTCCGGAGAACCTTTTATACGATCCAGTCTGGTCCAGTACCCGCGCGGAGGCTTTGGAATACCTAACGCCCTGCAGCGCTTTTCAACGGCTTTATCAGAAACTCCGTATAAGGCAGCAATCTGAGTAGTTGGAATTTCCCATACCAACTGCCGTAATTCTTCTGGATCAATGATAAATTTCCGATCAGCCAACCTTCGGCAGGAATCGTTATGGTAGATCCGCCGATTTTTATGAGAAAGGGTGACTTTGAAAGGTTCTCCGCAATATGGGCAAATCAAAATTACCGCCTTATGATCCGGGTCATGTGAAAGCTTGCCGAGGGTTGTCAGAACTAGATTTTCAATCGTCAAGTTTTGCGGATTCCCATCCTTATAAATAACAATCTCAAATGAACGAAGCCACCGTCCTAAGCTGACTGACATCAGATGCCGGCTCAAGATCACCTTTCCATCTTTTCTGGCTAAAGGGTGATGACAATCCTGGAATTCCTGCTGTCCGGTTTCAGGATTGACGACTGGATGTATATCTTTGTGATAATCACAAGGTTCCATAAGTCACTCCTGGCCAATTAATATCGACTTATCCGGGTCATCATTTGTGGAGATGATTTGCCAGCATAAAAAACCATACATTGGATAAGTTGGCGGTTCCCAACCATAACGAATAAACCCGTTCGTGAGTCCAGTTCCCACATCATCCAGCACAATCATGGTGTCAATCATTTGCGCCAGGTGGCAATAATCAGACTCGCAATCCTCCCAATAAACGCCATTTTGAGTGACATAATCACCTTTCAGTTGAACTCCAATCAACTGTCCTTCTTGGATAGGATGGGAAATCAATGAATAGGCCGGTTTTCCAGAAAATTGAATTTCAGTAGCCGCCCAGGTGAAGCTTAGGTCACCGTCTGCTTCGAGATAGTAGACTTTCACCAAACTCATCGGTTGAATAAAATCGATCTGTTTGGCTTCACCAGCTACCCCATAAAAACGCCACGTTCGGTCTTGCCGGATAAAACGCAAGCCTTGCCAGGGGGCATTCCGCAATTTGCTCTCGATTTCCTCGTTCTTATGATTCACATCTTCGGAAGAATCTAAACTTGATGGTGCTGGGTCCACCTTCATTAGGGCATTCAGGTTCCCGAAAACAAAAACCAGGCATCCTACGACAGCAAGTAGAAATACAACGACAAGGATCCATTTTAAGAAGCGGTTCATTTTCTTTCCTCCAACTGGTGATAGGCTTGTTCAAAGACAGGGAGGCTCTCATCACCTTCTGCCCGGTAAAGGTAGTTCAAACAATAATCACCTTTCGCATTAATTCCTTTAATCGTGGCAATGGCCTGTAAGGTGCGTTGAACTCTTCCTGATCGGTTGACCCTTCCCATCAAAGCAACAACATCCAATCCCATCGCAACCATTGAGCGAACAGCAGACAATCCCAATTCCGGCGCTGCAGCCAGGGCAAGTTGTTCAAGGCGCATTAGGGATTCTTCTATCGTCCCACCGTGAATGGTTGTCAATGCTTTGCGCCCCAGGCAGGTGGCTTTTAAGAATTGCAGTGCCTCATTTCCTACCACCTCACCCACCAGGATGGCTGCCGGGTTCATACGGGTATAAATGACGTTTAGGACCCAATCCAGGGTCACGCCAGGTGTGCCAGGCGATAATTCAGCTGGAGCTACAGTACGCAATAAAAAAGGGTGCTGGATTTCCAATTCCCGGAAGGTTTCCAGCGCAGCAATTGGTGCAGATACAGGCAAGAAACCCGAAAGAGCGTTGAGTAAAGTCGTCTTGCCAGAACCCATTTCACCGGCAATCATCAGGCTGCCAGCCAGGTTGGCTACCATCCAGGCTAGAAATCGATCTGGTGTGTCTTTCAGGGATTGGATCCGACAGGTTAGTTCGGACCTGGTATCTTTTTCGGCAGGGCTGGTAAATGTCTGCAGCAATCCGATTGATGTCAGATCACATTTGGCAAAAGTGCCAGTCTGCTCCATTTCTTCCAATGTGCGAACACGCCGCCCGAAAGTACGGATATTGATTGCAGTCCCTTCAGTTGACAGGCGCGGAACGATGGCGGTAAACCGTTCTCCGCCTGGCAGATCAATTAACACAGCCGGGCGATCTCCGCGTAAAGTGGCGCCGCCTTGATCAGCAACATGCACAGCGAGGTTTTCGAAATAGCTGTCATCAGCCAGTTTCCCCAGATGATAAAAACTCCCATCATATTCCACTGCTACCTCCCCATTACGCACAAAGATTTCCTCCACGTAGGGGTCACGCAGCAACTGATCGAGTAATCCCACCCCGGACAATGCATCCGTGATAATTTGTGCATTGCGATTGACGACGCTGCGATTCTCACCCTGATCAATCAAGATAGAGCGCACCTCATCATAGAAACGACGACGTTTTTCTGAGTCTGCTTCTCGCCAGCTAGGTGGGTTGATTCCCCGCTGTACCAATTCCTCACGGACCCGTTCAATCAGGAGCAGATCGGATTGGTATAAGGGCTGAATGGTTGGTGGAACGGTTGGATGGATCAAGGAAGTGCCAGAGTTGACCATAACAATCCACCTTGTTTTTTACTTGCTGCAACCGCAGTGAGAATAACGTCCACATCTTTCGGCTCTACCGCTAGGGTAAGGATTTGGACTTGTTCGTTCTGAGGGCTGCCACCAAACGTTGAGTTATCCTCACTCTTCTGATTGGATTCTGCAGCGACACCTTGTGCATTGCGGACATCTACTACCAAAACACTCCTGGCGATGATCTCGACCTTGAAGGTAGATTGATCGTTGGCTGAAATCGCTGTGTTCTCAGGGTCAATTTCCTCGGGAAGCACTTGATACAAATTGACGTGTTCTCCGATTCGAATTTGTCCACCTACTGCAGAAACAGGTTCAACCGGGATTGAGAGAACTTCATATGCTGCATCGGCCAGTCGAAACTGCGTGACTGGCACCGCATTTGCCTGAGCAACCGGCAGTTCTGCCGGCAACGAAACCGTGCTGATCTTTCCTTCCAGATCCTGGGTGGATTGGTAATAGGGTAAAGATGCCATCGTGCGAGGCATCTCGCGCATTTGAAACATGTCTGCATCTAGAATTGCGTAAGCAGGGATTGCATTGATGGGTACTGGTACCTGATAAGTGGAAACTTCCTTCAAATACAGATTGCGTCCATAGAAACCTGCTCCCAGGGCAACTACAACGGCAATTACCCCGATAATAAATTGAACAGTTCGATTCATTATTTTCTCCGTTTCCAGCCGGTATATGCTTGTTCTAAAATGGGATCAGCCAATCGAGGGTCGAGCGACTGAGCCCATGTTTCGTTGTAAGGCAACACAATCAACACGCCGCTTTCTGCACGATCAGAGACCGATTTGGCCATGTTCAAGACTAAATGGTGTGGTTCTGAAACTTCGCTCATCAATCGTCTGGCTTGTAATATGGCATCATCGCGAGGAGAGGTAACGACCAGGTTGATCAATCCAGGCTTAGGTTTCGACAATTCCGAGAAAAGGGGATGACCGGGAAAACAGTCCACGACAAAAAGTGTGTGTTTCCGTTGGATCTCTGCCAGGAAATTTCGAACCCCTTGCGGGTCTTCGCTCCAGAGGACATCGATCGTTCGGCCATCCATCGGGTATAAGCTGACCCCATTCCAAAGAGCAGGCTCTGCTTTATGAGTGGCAATGGTAAAGAATTCAGGAAGGTCGGGTGAAATTCGAGCGTGCAGTGCGCTACCGCCCATACTAAGTTCAAGCAATGCCGCTGGCAGTCCTGTATTCCTGACGAAGCGTTTACAAACAGCCATCGCAAGGGTTGTTTTTCCCACTCCTCCAGACCAATTCACCAAATTAATCTGACGGGCTGGTAGAAACGAGACTTGTTTGGCACTGGTCAACCGGGCTCGCCCTAACCATTCAGCCGGGTCTATTACAAAATTGTCTTGAGTAACCACCGGGATCCCACTCTTATCCAGCGCACTATGAAGTATCTCTTCAGATACGTCTGACATTGGGAGCAGGTCACCGAGAATAACCAGGTGTACTCCAGACAGGTTCTGTAAAACACCACGAGTCGAGAATGCTTCCCGTACTGAGAGATTGTCAGTCTGGGAGAGTGCTTCCAATACTTTTTGATCAGGTCGATGAGCCCCAAGCAAAATATCAAGAGCCGAATTCCGTTTCAAATTAAAGGAATTTCCAAAACTAAATTTCATGCTATTTTTCATCTCCTTGGATGTTTTTTGATGGGTAGGACAAATCTGCATAGATTGCCAGTAGCACCGCAGTAACCAAAAGCAAAGTGGTTAAGACCGTCAAAATGGTTCCAGGAAGTGAACTGCTACCCAACTTGATATACACGATGGATAAACCACTAATCCCGGCAATTCCCATGGACCGAATCCACATCAAATTGGTCAGAATGGCAGAAACAAATACACTGAACACCGTCAGCCAGACCAAATCGTCTTGGACAGCAAATGATTTCATGAGTAGGGCGATACTCAAAGCCAACGCAAAGCACATGTTTGAAAAATTCCGCGCCATATTTTTCACCAGAGTCCAGGTATCAAACGCCAAGGTACAATCCGCATGTAGCAGGCATATCCGTCAATCATATTTTCTTCTCGAAGGATTCGCCAACATTGAATGAACGTCAGAGCAACAGATAAAAGAATGGCAGTGAACCAATCTGGAGAACTGAAGACCATCATTGCCCTGAACACCAGTTCTCCTAGATACATCGGGTGACGCAAAAACCGATAGGGGCCACGACTGGTCAGGCCACGATCCGCAGGAGCAACCCCAAAACGTGATCCTAAAGTGATGAGAGACCACAAGATCAATGAGTAGCCAGCCAGGGCAGGTATGAGCAAATACCACTCGCTATGGCTGGAAGTTGTGAATGTGGGCAAGAATGCGGCGATCATTCCGAGCCATAATCCGGTTCGATCATATTGTTTCGCCGGTGTTCGCCGGGTGTAGAAGAAAGCTAATAACCCGTTATGAATCGCAAACAGCCAGGTCAGGATAGAAGGATGCTGCCAGGCTGCCAACCCGGAAATAAGCGTGGCAAAAAGGAAGAAGCCAAAACCAACCAGGTCACGTATGCGATCGGAATGTTTCCGAATGAAATGGAGGGGATTGGTGACCATTACATCGCGCCTAGATTCTGGACAATTGGCCATCCGATTACAGCCAACAACGTCACCAGGAATGGCAGGAAATAAAAAACCACCATTGGGATTACCAGTTCGGATCCCACTTTTTCTGCTCGCTGCTCAGCGGAGCTAATATAGTCAGCTGCAATACTGGTTGCCAGCTGTCCCATCAATTCCTGTTGGGCAGTACCGCGTCGGATGAATTCCAATTGAACAGACATGCCGATCAATTCGGGGAGATGCGATTCCTGGGCTTCGCGTTGCATTTGCTCAATCAGATCACGACCTTGCGCCATCTGAAGAACCCACCGCATCCATTTGCCTACCAAGCTTTGCGCTTGAGCTGTCCGACGCAAGGCTTCTTCCATCGAAACATTTGCAGAAATCTGGGCTGAAACTAGCTGAACAAATTCTGGAAGTTGAGCAATAAACTGACGGCGATAACGACGGGCAACCCCGCCCATAGACATAGCAGGATATTGAAATCCAACCAATCCACCTACCAATGCAAATACTGGTTCTGCAGTGGCTACCATCCCCAATCCAAACCCTGCTACAGCTAAAGCCACCCGCAGAGAGGTAAATTGCACTTCGTTCCAATCGTTCCAGCGATCTCCGATGTGAGCCCAATACAGATCTGCCCGTGTTTTCCGTAAAAAACCAGCTGGCGTCCATCTAGATACAGGCTTGTCTAGTGGAGATAGGGATTTACGCCATCCGGTCAGGATAACGCCATCTGCTGGCGTGAGAATCTCAGATAACCGGCCTGTGGGTGCTGCAGGTGCAAGTTCAAGTGTCAGGTAGATAACCAATGCAAAAACAGCGATTCCGGTGAGATAAATGAGTGCTGTCATCTACACTGCCTCCATAATCATGGAACGGATAATGAAGTACCCACCCACCATGGCTGCCATCGTGCCACCAATTACGATTTGAACAGGGAGGGCGGTTAACGAAGAGCGCACCATTGGGTCCTGGCTGAGATAAATCAGAATGAAGATCAAGACAGCTGGCAGGACTTTTGCAGAAACCAGCGAATCGCCGGCTTTCGCCTGGGCACGATTCCGAGCAATCAGGATTTGCTGAACCCGGCTTGAGATATCCATGAGGACTGCGGTGTAGGCTCGTCCGCCTGCTTCGGTATATCCTTCCAACAGTTGAGCTAGATTGGCAAGGGACACGGAAGGGCTGCGTGATGCCAGACTTCGCAATGCCTCTACCCTATCTTTGATTCGCATTTCTGAAGCGGTGAGAATAAACTCTGGGGTGAGTGGATTGGTTTTTTCTATCTCCAAGGACTCACCGACTTGTTGTAAAACATCGGGTACGGATCCACCAGCGAGTAGACCAGCAGCAGTCCGACCAATAGCAATTGGGAGCAACTGGTCAATATTCCGACCACGACTTTTCACCCGATCATCCAACCATGCGCCAGGAATGTAAATTAGGATTCCCCCAATAACAATTGCCGGCAGACCGGGGAGGAACAACCAGGCAATGACCATACCGCAAACACCAGCAGCGATACGCAGTAAGCGGAAGGTAACGGGTTTGATATTCAGACCGGAGGCCAATAGTTTATACTCCAGCGATTTTTGATCGAGGCTGGATAGAGTTCGGGCTGAATCAACAGTATATAAAGCGGATAATCTACCCGTTTTGATTTGCTTTGGATACCACAGTAAGAGCACCAAAGTAGTGGATAAGAACCCAACCACTGGAATTAATATCGTCATAGATCCTCCAGGTAAGTTTTAAAAACAAAAGCCAGACACTCGTGCTTATGCGCCTTTGACGTGCGCATCCAGCAGGTAGAGTCCGGCTAACGATTGAAAGAATAAATAATTAAGTTGTCAGATTAGATTGAGTATAGCAAGCGAAAAGAGCTTATCCTAGGGGGACAATAATATTTGTCTCGTTATTCTATTTTGCAATATATAGGTCGAGAAATTGGCAAGAAAGAAGGCACACCACCTATAAAAGAGAATTGTTATTTAATCTCAATAATTACCTCTTCAAGGAGTTGTAAAACACACAGCCAGGCTTTGTCAAAATCCAAATCTTTGTTTATTACTAAATAATTAAGTCGGCGCTCCCAGTCTCTCTCAAATTCAGATTGTCTTTGTTGAATCGCTTTTATATCAATCCCCTTGAGACTTAATCCCCTGACCTCAAACTTACCAGGTAAGATCTGCATCACAGCATTTTTATTAATTCCATTTGAAACAAGGTTGTAGATATCATAAAGATCTCTTGAAACTGCAAACCTTCTTTGACCACCAACTGCGCGGATCTTTTCAGCGATTACTTCTTCCAAGCTATAACACGGCAAATTGATATCATCAAAACTTGCTTGGTCTGAATATGGGTGTATGATTTGTTTTTCATTTACCGGCAGCAAGATTTTTTCAGTTCGTGTCAAATCCAGTTTGACAGTTCTCGGTGAACCTCCCCATCGCAGTGGGCCACGATAATAGATTCGAGCCTGATAAGATTCACTTCCGTATTCATCATCCACTACTTCAAAGTGGATCGGTTCGACCCGAAAATCAGGACCATCATGATCGCTAATCCAATCAACACTTTTCATGATCCAACCTTCAACCTCTGCAGGTGATAGAGGCTTCGTAGCAGTAAAATCGAGATCTTCTGAAAACCGGTATTCAGGAAAGTAGCACTTTCGCAAACAGGTACCCCCTTTGAATATCAAACCTCCCAATGAAGTATTCGTTTTTCGCATACCGAGCAAAAACCACCCAAGACTATAATCCAGGTCGATCACCATCGGATCAACTTTTGTTGCGGCTGCGATCCGGCGAACTTCAGCTTCACTTATCATTCTTTACTCCAATCATTGCTCTTGGGTTTCTAAAGAAACATTTATCTGAAGTTGCCAACGCGTAACAATTGAACCTGATCGTCCTGAACCGGGTTCTAATTGGCTAATACCTTTAGAGATCATGGTTTGCCAGTGGCTTAATTTCGAATCTCGCGCAGGTATCGGCAGAGATAGTGTTTCTACCAAATACCCAAGCCGTTTGGCCACAACACCGCCTCCCCATTTTTCCAAATAGTGTTCGAGTTTTTCCCAGTCAATAGAATTAATAGAGGACTTCATTGCTTGCGCTAATTGAACAATTCCACCACTTAACTCTGGCCGGCTGGCCGCATCGATGATGGTTTTTTCGCGATCTGTCACTATGATTGGGATATCTTCAATTTTCCGGGTGCTTATCCCAAAAAAATAACGTTCTGCTACGTAGATAAATTGGAATTCGACTCCCTGAATCATAAGAGATCTCTTCCGTTTCGTCGTTTGGATAAATTGAACACGCGGAATTTGCTCAGTCATATTCCAAAAACGAAGAGCTGACCAATAGGCAACAGCACCCGGCGAGGTCAAATTAGAAGCCAGTACCAATGCATTCTCTGACCAGAGTCTTTCGGGTCCAGCCTCCAGTGGAATGATCATGTACAATCCACGTTCCAGGCGCTGGAGCCATCCTTTTCGGACAAGACGACCAAGGGTATTCGTTGCGGCTACCTTTGAATGCATGTAATCGGTAGCCTGTTGATATGTGAACACCCGCTTTCCAGATGCAGAAAACGTAGTTAGAAATTCGGCTTCCTGTTTACTGAGCGACATGATATTTAGTGTAATACAACCTTCAGTATTTGATGTTTCGGTTACATGAAATATTATACAACAAAATTTATCATTGCATTGAATTCTTTTTACTAAGCAGAAAATCAACCATCGAAATCGGCGAATCTAGTATCCGATATTCTATATTTTGCTTATTTAAAAATTCCCATAAAACTCTCCAAAACGGTTTGAATGGACACATGGTTATGAGCAGCCAGTATTTTTATGTTTTAAACTGCATTGCTGTACTCAAAGAAGAACCTCAATATATTCTCTGGCGGTTTTTTGGACCCTGAATTGTTTGGCATAGTCGTAAAGCTGATCAATGTTTCTATCCTTGTGAACTACGTATTTTTTCAGCGCCTCGTTCACGAAATGAAACTCTATCTTATTCCTACTTCGTAGTACATCGCAGATAGTTCTTTCGAGGTTAAAAGTCTTGATATCATTCCCATGAGGCGATTTCATTGTGATTACCCCTACCAGGTATAAACCACGATTCACAAAATATACTTTTGCCCCACTCGCTTTTAATGATGTTGCATTATAAACACCCGGGACTGTCAAAGAATAAAAGAGCGGGGTCCGATCGGTTAGTCCTAAAAGGTAAAGGGCTGTTTCATGGGAAAAGATCGCTCCTTTGAACCTGGCCTGTATACTGGCCACCTCATCGGTCATATAATTGGTAGCCGAATAAGCTCCTCTGGAAAACCGCTGGATCTCGCCTTTCTTTACTAGAATTGAAAGATAGGTTCTCGGAATTCCAAATTTTGCAAGATCAGAAGTTAATAGAATTCCATTCTGACCTTCCAAAATATCTCGAACTTTTTCAATCGGATTTTCTTTATTTTTTACAACCATGCTGATATTATACGTCAAATCAGCATGGTTGCAAAAAACTTTGCCTGGTTATTTCAATTCTCCCAATTTCTCCCACCCTGGTTCTGTTGCTGATGATTCTTCTATGTACCGGTATATAGGTTCAAAAAACACGTTACCGTTTTTCAGATCCTTGGCGATATTTGAAATCGCGGACACCCGCCAGACCTCGTGCCGGATACCTATCTGCACCAACAAATCCACTGCATCGGAAATCATTTGATTGGCTTCGTGCGGTTTTACCCCAGCATCCGCGCCCATGACCGTTGCCAAACGGCGGGCAGCTTTACGTGGGCTATCTGAGTGAAAGGTTCAAGCTCCGCTGTGCCCCGTCATCAAAGCCCGAAACAAACTCATGGCTGCTATCCCATCACGATCCTCACCGATCACCAGATAGTCGGGGGACATCCGCATGGCATCATCCACTCGTCTGCCAGGGTATAAGGCCGGACATCCGTACCAACCGCTTGCGGTCGGGCTTCGACAGTCTGTACCGTGGGGCGGTCTACCCAGATTTCCTCCGGATCTTCAATCTTCACAATGCGCCAGATTGAGGGCAGAAAATTACAAAGGGCGCTTAACAGCGTGGTCTTTCCGGTACGGGTCATCAACAAGTTAGTTCATTGGTCCCATGCCTACTCCGCTTATTGTGATCAGCTTTCCACGACATCCACCAGAGTTCCCCCTGGCATACCAACCGTTAAATCACCCGGATCATATGCAACTACCGGGTTTGTCCACCGGAAAATCCACTTGGCGTCTTCAGGAGCAGCATTCACACATCCATGCGACATTTCCTCCCCGAAGTTGTTATGCCAAAAAGTGGAATGGATCGCTACCCCGTTACCCTCAAATAAACTCGTCCAACTCACACCTGGGAGATCATACCCGCCACCAGTTGAACCCCCAGACATATGGACCGAAATCAATTTACGCCAGATCGGTCTCAGACCTAATGGCGTTTCCCAGTTCTCGGTCCGGTTCCCATCCATATCGAACCGGATCCCAGTAGAGACCAGAGCGAAATAGACTTCCGAGTTTCCCTCAAAGCAAGAAATTGTCTGACGAGCAATGTTGACGACAATCCGTTTGTTATCCACCTCTAGATGAATAGGCGCAACTTCTTCGTTGGTCATTGGGCGGAACGCCTCAGCCCTGGCCCAGAAAATATCCCCATAACCATAACGCTCGTTCACCCGATACCAGATCTGACCATCATCGGCTTTCCTGATATGGTCGATCCAAAAGACCTGGGAGTAGTATAAACGAGGGGTTTGGTCTTCCTTCAACCAAGGTGAACGAGCTGGTGGGTTTGCCAGAGATAGATCGACATACGGTTGGGTTACCTCGGCCCACATTCCGGGTCCTAGACTAGTTTCTGGTAATTGATTAATTGGCGTATTGGGTAGATTTCTTACTGGCTGGAGATAAGGTGTCCAGATATATCCCTGAGGTGTCTCTACCCAGCGCTGGTTCCTCCGATAAGGCCGGCGTCCCACCACTTCACGCAACCAGGGGACAACAGCATCCTCATAGACTTTGGCCATCGTCAGGCTGTCTGCATCAGGTCTGACTTTCACTTCTGCCATTCCAACGGTTACCCTGCCCAATCTTTCTTCCTGCGGAAATGAAATCTGGGAGAACCACTTTTTGGGAGAGGTTATGGCCAATACAGCCAATCCCCCTGCTGTTTTCTTCAGGAATTCACGGCGGGAAATCATGTAAGATGATGTCACGATAGTTTCCAATAGAGCAGTTTCTACCAATTCACCGAACGGATGCCTGGACCCAGATTTCCTGAATGGGATGATTAGGATCGTTGGTCTCGATCAGCACGCCACGACGCACCGTTGTTCCGCGCATCTCATGAAAGCCTGGATCAAATTGCAGGGTCATCAACACAACTTTTCCAGGTGGAATTTCGGTTGCCGTGAAATCTGCCTTAGTGCAGCCGCATGTTGTGTAGGCGCGCTCGATGATCAAAGCAGATTGACCGGTGTTAGCTATGACAAATGTGCGCCTCAAAACAATATGAGAATTGACTTCACCGAAATCAAAGAAGGACTCAGAGACACGGATCACCGGCTCCTCACTCAGATTCGCAGGAATGGTTTCAAGAACCTGGGGGCTGCGATTGATGTCCATTCCGTGCACGGCGTGGATCTTTTTCCCATACACTACGTCTGCGGGAGTATATTGGAGCTCCTGACCGGCGCGGCTCAATCCAAGAATCACGAAGTATATGAAAGCCAAGGCAACGATTCCAGCCATCCCAAGGATCACATAATCCCATTTCTTGTTTCCAGATAGCCGCAGAAAGCTTAGGATAGGAAAGGTCCGTTTTTTCGAGGTATTGGAAGGTGATTTGCTGTTCATCTATTTGTAGATATTTTCCTGTTCTTTTGACAGAGCCAAAGAAGATTGATGGTGTTCATGCTCACCATGTTTCACACCTGCCCCGGGTGCATGTGCCGGGGTTGTGCCCATCATTAAAAGGTGGGACAGTGGGCAGAGCAAGACCATCAGGATGATAAAGACGTTGTTGAATGGAACCTTGAAAAGCAAAACCGCAGCAGCTGCACCCAGGCCAATCAAGCAGCAGGCGACCATGATGAGTGCATGTTTTTTAGACATTTGTTCCTCCTTTTATCCTGAAATTGACCAGGTAAACTCACGCGACGGGGCGTCCAAATTGGTGATGGTGATTGTGACGCTCTTCGCGCCGTCTATCAAAGCAGATCCATCTTTAGTAGATGGGAATGAGAGCTTCCCTTCCACGTGGTGACCACCCCGCGGTGCGTCCCATAAGGTTGCCTGAACGGTTTTTCCGGTATCCGTGGAAAGAACAGCGAGTTGAGCAAGATCCATGCTGAGATCGACCGAATGGGTATCCATTAAGACCTCAAAGATCACGGCATCGCCGGGATTTTCTAGATTGGTCGGTGTAATCTTCATTGTCACAGCGCCCTGAGCGTCTGATTTTGTAAGATTAGCAGGGACCTTTACTTCCAGGGTTGCGACCATTTCTTGGGTAGGAACAGTCGTTGGTTCAGACTGGGCTGTCTCGGATTGAATGGATGATTCAGCCGTTGGAGCCTGTGATGGGTTTTGCCCGTTACAGGCGGTGAGTATAAACGCAGCGATCGTAACGATAACGACATTTGAACGAAATTTCATCATGATTCCTTTGCAAGGATGGCATCGAACAGTAACGGCATTACTTTTCGCCTTTCGCGAAGGATAAGATGGACCATATAGCTGATGCCTAGAAGGGTTGTGCCCAGACCCACCCCCATAAAGAGCAGGCGGTATTTTGCCAGAAAAGTGGCTGCTGCGGTCAATCCCAGGATCGGCAGCACATCCGTAACATGGTGTGCGCAACATGCCACCATTGCCACAGTCGAGGAGGTTCCGCTGGCGCCTATGCTAGTTCCTGTGGCTGGAAAGCGCGACAATACAGCTGATCCTAGCTTTGTTACTGGCAAATACAGTCTTAATTTCAAAAAGGTATATAAGGCAGCCTGCACCCCAAATCCGATGATGATGGGAAACACAATCCAACGATCCTGCCAGAAAAACTCAGCCGCGTGAGCCGGGCTCTCGGCCCAGGACACAATCCCAAAGTAGAGTCCTGTAAGCAGGACTGCGCCGATTAATCCAGCGCCTATGGGCAAAAAGATCTTTTTTTGTTTGAAAGTCAAGGTGTTTTCCATTTCACACTCGATAAACAATAGGGGCTATTTCATAAAATGATACGAAGTCTTGAAATGGTTGTGATGCGCCGAGTTGCCCGAAACTGGCTAAGCAATAAAGCCTATCTATTGTTGGCGAGATAGCGCTGTTGATCGTGTTCCCTTCCAGGTATGATTTGGTTATTCTTCTCCTCCTACGAGAAAAGAGCGCCATTTCATATTCGGGATATATGGGCGGCGCTCTTGGATCGTTTATCATGAAAGGATATAAAAATGGAAGATCACTGCCAAGTTTCACCGATCCAAAAGATAAGCTCTGTTGAGGAAAACGCAAAAACCATGCAAGCTTACCTGGCTATCTCTGGTTTAAACTGCCCAAATTGCGCTAATCGCGTAAGAAATGCGCTAATTAGTTCCTTGGGGGTGACCGATGCGTTGGTCGATCACATCGATGGACTGGTAGAGGTTTCATATAATCCTGATCTGATCCGCCCGACCCATTTCATGGAAATTGTCTCAAAAGCAGGTGGTGATGGCATTCACCGTTACTCCGCAGAAGTGATTGGATAAAGTTATTCGTCTCCTCTCTTCCTCCGAGGCTCCGAAGATAAGTGGAATGTGGTTCAGCCATGTCGATAGACTTGTTGAACCACATTTGCATTTGAAACTCGCAATATCTTTACAAAAGCTTTAAAAATGCTTCACTGTGACTTTACCATCGACCAGTAAACTGGGTATGTAAGTTTAAAATCAACTAGAACAGGAGAAATTACAGATGAACAAATCGTTCAGTATCGCGTTAGTGGTTATTGCAGGCATCGTCCTGAGTGCATTGGTCTTTGGGGCTGGCCTAGTGGTTGGGCGAGCGAACTTTGGGTCGACCAATTCTGGCTTCTTCCCTATGATGGGTCGGAATTTCACCAACCAAAGCTATTCGATGATGGGGAATAGCCAGAACATGATGAATAATAATTGGATGATGGGAAACGGCTACAATATGATGGGTGGCAACGGAATGATGGGCGGGTATTCCAACGGTAGCGCGACCAACCCGACTCCACTCACGATCGATCAGTCCAAGCAGGCCGTGGAAAGTTATTTGAAAGGCCTGAACAATTCCGATCTTGAACTAAAAGAAATTATGATCTTCGATAACAACGCTTATGCCCGAATCACCGAAAAGAGCACTGGAACCGGAGCGATGGAGTTACTGGTTGATCCCTCGAGCCTGACCGTTTTCCCTGAATACGGTCCTAACATGATGTGGAACCTAAAATATGGACATATGAGCGGAAACGGCATGATGAGTAGTTCTGGTGGCATGATGGGAAACGGTGGCATGATGAGTGGTCGTAGAATGATGGGCGGTTATACCATCAATCCCGGCTCTGTCTCTGCAACCATGGCGGTGACTCCTGAACAAGCGCTTCAGTTTGCCCAACAATACCTGGATCAACAATACCCAGGCTACAAGACCGCTGAAGACGCAGACCCATTTTACGGTTATTACACCATCGACATCTTGAAGGAAGACAAGCCTACCGGGATGCTCAGCGTAAACGGCTTCAATGGGCAGGTCTTCCTCCACACTTGGCATGGAACTTTTATTGAAATGTATGAGTAATCTCATCTAGCTTACCCACATTCAGGGATCGGCCATTCCGCCGATCCCTGTTTCTGTGTAGAATGGTTAAGCAAACCTATTCGGAAGGAATCGAAAGTGCCATTAGCAAAGATACTCGTGATTGATGATGAACCCTCGATCCACAATGTTGTAACTGCGTATTTAAAAGCAGAGGGCTATGAATTCCAGTCAGCGATGGACGGACCGGCTGGACTGGCCGCCGCTCGTTCTTTCAAGCCGGACATCATCATCCTGGACGTGATGCTTTCTGGCATGGATGGGATCGAGCTCTTGGCCAACCTGCGCCGCGAGTCGAATGTCTATGTAATCATGCTGACAGCCCGATCAGAGGAAACTGACAAAATCGTCGGCCTTTCCGTCGGCGCGGATGATTACCTGACCAAACCTTTCAGCCCGCGTGAGTTAATCGCCCGCATCAAGGCGGCCTTGCGTCGCATGCAAAGTCCCTATGGCACAGTTAGCGAACCTGTCATACTCAATTTCGCCCACCTACGAATTGACCTCTCCGCGCGACGAGTGTGGGTGGGGGAGCGTCTGATTGAACTGACAGCAGTAGAGTTTGATCTGTTGGTTGCGCTTGCCCAGCATCACAGCATGGTATTGAGCCGGGAACAATTGTTAGAAAAAGCCTGGGGATATGATTATTTCGGCGACACCCGGGTAGTTGACGTTCACGTCGGCCACATTCGCCAGAAATTGGGCGATGACAAGATGATTGAAACCATTCGCGGGGTAGGCTATCGCTTCGAAGATAAATAGGTGACCTTATGTTGAGAAATTTGCGCACGCATCTCGCCTGGAAAGTATTTCTTTCTTATGTGCTGGTCGTTCTGGTCGGTGTCGTTGTTCTCGCCACTGCCACCAGTTTATCCGTTCCAGCAGCTTTTGACCGGCACATGGCAGGAATGAGTGCAATGATGTCCGGCGGGGATATGATGGGAAATGCCCAGCCTATGGAAATGGAATTATTCACCAACTATACGGCATCGGTCACCGAAGCACTTTCCCTGGCTGCGATTGCGGCATTAATCGCGGCGGTGATTGCTAGTTTTCTGATCAGCCGCCAAGTGGTCAACCCTGTGCAACGCATGATGATACTCAGCCATCGCATCGCGGAAGGAGAATACGAGGAGAGGCTTACGATTTCCGGAGGTGTGCGTTCCAACCAATTGGATGAGCTTGACCAATTGGCGCTCAGCTTTAACCAAATGGCAGATAAGCTTGAAAAGACGGAAACTATGCGCCGGCAATTGATTGGGGATGTGACCCACGAGCTGCGTACCCCCCTCGCGGCGATCAAAGGTTATTTGGAAGGGTTGATCGACGGGGTTTTACCGGCAGAGCCGGAAACTTACCAACAGGTCCATGCGGAAATCGACCGCCTGCAGCGTCTGGTAAACGATTTACAGGAGCTCAGCCGGGTGGAGGCTGGAGCACTCCAGTTAAAACCGACCTCTGTTTCGCTTCCCAATTTGATCGCAACCATCCAGGGCAACTTGGGTCAGCAATTCGAAGAGAAGGGTATCCAGCTAGAAACGAACATAGAGCTGTATATCCCTAATGTTTTAGTTGATAGGGATCGCGTTCTGCAGGTGCTGACAAACCTGGTCGGAAATGCGCTGCAATATACGCCAGGCGGCGGTAAGGTGTCTATCCAGGCAGCTCGCGAAAAATCCGAGATCGTTATATCCATATCAGATACTGGGATCGGCATAGCACCAGACCATTTACGCTTGATATTTAACCGCTTTTACCGCACGGATAAATCCAGGACACGCGCCAGCGGAGGAAGCGGAATCGGCTTGACGATCGCTCAGGCTTTGGTGAAAGCCCACCATGGGCGCATCTGGGCAGAAAGCAGCGGCGAAGGAAAAGGAAGTACTTTCAGTTTCACCTTGCCGATCCAGGCTGATTAACATCTTTATCAAACCTTTACAATCGCTTTAAAGTAGCTTTATCCTTCTGAGTTATCATCATATTGTAAACATCAAACAACAATCTTTGTGACGGCAAATCGTCAAGAAAAAAGGAAGGACAATATGATGATGGGATATGGTGGTTTTGGATGGATCGGAATGATTTTGAATCTGGTAATCACGCTGGGTGTGATCATTGGCCTGGTATTACTGATCGTGAGGGCAGTTCGCCGGACGAGTGGAAATAACACTCAGGCTGGAACGCAGAATCTGACCGGGCAATCAGCCCGTGATATCGCCCAAAGCCGCTACGCCAAAGGTGAGGTTAGCCGGGAAGAATACCAGCAGATCTTATCGGACCTGGGTCGCTAAGGCAGGTGTGCCATGATGGGATTCGGTATGCTGGGCGGTATGTTCTTATTCTGGATTGTCCTGATCGTTCTCGCCGTTTTACTGGCCCGAGGGCTGTTCCACTCCAATCAACCGGTTGGCGGAGACCATGCCCCGCTTTCGGCCAGAGAAATCCTTGAACAGCGATACGCTCGAGGTGAAATCAACCAAGAACAATATTTAGTGATGTTGAAAGATATCCAGTAAACAATACATTCTACAGAAGAGCAGTTCACTCAATAAGCGAACTGCTCCTTTTATTAAGGGATTTTTGAATAAAAATCATGAAGAATATCTCCTGGAAATCCTTTCTAAGTAATAGTCTCATTCACCGTTTCCGGCAGATCTCTGACTGCCCGCCCGCTCAAATATCCCACGTAGGCTGGCACCAATGGTAAAACGCAGGGGGAAAGAAACGACAGAAGACCTGCAAAAACAGCAATGATGTAAGTCGGCGTGACCGCGCCTCCCAGAGGCAAGTCGATAAAATAACCCCGCTGCAGCGCCCAAATGGCGATGAGAGTCATCCGGTCGAACACCATCAGCAGTCCGACGATGATCAAGAGCGAACCGCTGACGATCTCGATCCACCGCACGTACCTTCTAAAACGGGCCATGAACTGGATGGCTTTTTCCATCCCAAATCCAATCGCCAGGAAGGGAAGTCCCAAGCCGATGGCATAACCACTGGACAGCACCATGGCCTGGGTCGCGGATTGCTGGCTCATTCCAAGGGTGAGTATGGCTCCAAGCGTTGTCCCGATGCAAGGCGTCCAACCAGCGGCGAAGAAAACACCCATCATCACTGAAGATAGGATTGGACCGCCCTTGCCAGGGGTCCAGTTAGAACGCGTTTCATAGTTTAACCAGGGAAGGTTGATGAGTTTGAGCGTGAATAAGCCTAACAAGATCACGATCGCCCCGCCGATTCGCCCCAAAATGGACTTATAGATTCCAAACACCTGGCCGAGAGCGGTGGCCGCGCCGCCCCAACCAATAATAAATATCACTGAAAAACCGAGCACAAACAGCACTGCGTGGAAGAACGTATTCAAGCGAAGACGCATGCCACTAGCTTTTTGACCATGGGTTGTCTGGGTCGTTTCCAAATTGAATCCTAGGGGTGATGCAAAATTTGGATCAAAAGACTGTATACGATCGCAGACGCCAGACCTAAAATCACCAGGATGGTCCAGATCTTATCGAAAACTTCATGTCGGGTTAGGTGTTGCTTTGTATTTTTTGAGAAAATGGGAGTTGGCATAAACTGGCCCTTTCAATAATATTCTTATCATACGCAATCCAAATCAATCGAACATGCGTCAAAATGCTGTTACTTGAACAGGCAGAATGGCCTATTGTGATTTGTCTCCCCCACTTTTACAATTTCATCAGAGTTATCTCAATTTCAAAGGAACGAAATTTGAATGTCTAAAGTAAATAGAGGTATTTCGAAAAGCCGCCAGGTTCAGCGCAAACATAATAAGTTGCCGCTGATTATGGCGCTGGCGGGAGCAGCGGTTTTGATCGTTGCTGCTTTTTTTGCCTTCCAAAAGCGAGCCGATCCTTTTACCCCTGAGGTTACCGGCAGCCCGAGCCTGAAGGTCGACAAGGAGAAAGTCGACCTAGGAGACGTCAAATTAGGACAGACGGTTGAGGTTTCCTTTGAAGTCAAGAATATGGGAGACCAACCTCTCAAGTTTACCAAGTCGCCTTTTATTGAAGTCAAGGAGGGGTGTTGACCTCCCACTCCTGTCATCGGTTCGATGACCCTCAAGCCTGGGGAAACGACAACCATATCAATGCAGTTCATGATGCACGGCGATATGGGCGGAAAACACGACTTTCGAGTTCACCTTCCTTCAAATGATCCTATTCAAAAGGACATGACCCTTACTGTACTTTCCAATTGGATCCCCTAACTGTTCCGGGTTGTTTTGGACTGATGTGGATCTTCTACCTTAACTCTCAGTTTTCAGGAGTCTTGTATGTCAAATAAAGTTCCAAGTACAACAGAGGTTTTCGCTGACCCTCCATTTGCGCAAAGTTTGTTCAACAGCCCTAAATGGGCTTGGTTTTGGGTAATTGCACGGCTTTACGTTGGTTATTCGTGGCTGACCTCTGGAATTGGCAAGCTCTCGAATCCCGCCTGGACCCAAACGGGCGAAGCCTTGAAAGGCTTCTGGGAAAGAGCAGTGGCCATCCCTGATGCGCCAGCCCGTCCATTAATTGCCTTTGACTGGTATCGCGGATTCTTGCAGTCCATGATTGATGCCGGGGCTTACACATGGTTCTCAAAGATAATTTATATTGGGGAAATCCTGATCGGGGTGGCGCTGATCCTGGGCTTGTTTACCGGTATCGCGGGTTTCTTCGGCGGTTTCATGAATTGGAATTTCATGATGGCCGGATCAGCCAGTACCAATCCGGTTTTGTTCACTCTGTCCATCCTGCTTGTGCTCGCGTGGAAAACTGCGGGGTGGTGGGGATTGGACCGCTTCTTATTACCGGCTTTGGGGACGCCCTGGCAGCCAGGAAAGGCATTTGGACAGAAGCCTCCCGAAAAAAGTTAAGCGGCGTTACAGAACAGCTTTAGGAAAACCAATCGCTTTATTCCGAGATGGTCACAGGGTTCCACGAAACATTTTCTTGAGAACCTTGTGACCATTTTTTATTTCATGACACCGGCCTAATAAACTCATCAATAGGCAATATTACCTATTCTATTCCAAGCGAAATCGCCCTCAGCGATTTCGAATTACATCTTTATACTAGACATAGATCCTTACACATATCATGCAATAAGGTGCTTAATGATGAGTAACCCGCTTTCTACAAACGTTCGTAATTTTCGCTGGTTTATTTTCCTCGTGGCCTTGCTCCCGATCGTTTCTCTTCTGTCTGGTTGCAGCGCCAGCAGTTCAACCGCAGGTCAAGATTTAAATATGGCCCCCATGTCAGATATGCCGGTTGATGTCCAAAAGGCAGCAGTGTCTGTGCAAGAGGCCTATCAATTCGCGGTTGCGAATCCGGATGCATTGAAGAATGTTCCCTGCTACTGCGGCTGTGGCGCGGCTGGGCATACTTCGAATTATTCCTGTTATGTCAAGGAAGTGAAATCTTCGGGCGAAGTCGTTTTTGATCAGCACGCGCTGGGTTGTTCAATTTGTGTGGATATCGCTCAAGACGTGATGAAAATGACCCGAGACGGAAAAACGCCCAAAGAAATACGGGCGGCAATCGATCAGACCTATTCACAATACGGCCCATCCAATATGCCGCCGGCCCAATAATGCCGATGGAATCGCTGCCATACAAGACTGCTCTCATAAACTGGAAGGGATGGGCCTGGGTATTCCCTTTCGCCGGTCTGACCTTGCTGATCCTCTTTGTTCCACTGCCATTGCAGTTTCATGCACCGCAGGACAGGTTGCTTCGTATTGAGGCCAGCAGTTTTCAGTTCACGCCAGGCGAAATCCAGATCAATCTCGGAGACCGGGTGACCGTTGAGTTGGTATCGACCGACGTGGTGCACGGGTTTTCGCTGGACGGTTATGACTTTGAATTAAAGGCAGACCCTGGGCAAACTGCGACAGGAACCTTCATCGCGGATCAGGCTGGGGTTTTCCGTTTTCGTTGTTCGGTAGCATGCGGCAACCTGCATCCCTTTATGATTGGTAAGCTGCAAGTAGGCCCTAACCTCCTTTTCGTTCGAGGGATCGTTTTAGGATTACTGGCCATTTCGGCAGCCCTAATTTCTCTCAAGAATGTTTCCAGGGGGACGGCATGACGACCCGTCTGGATCTGACCCGTTCCCCCCGTGCGCTGGCGCTGCTGCGCAGCCGTTGGCCGCAGTTCTTGCTGCGTGCCATCACCCTGGCAGGTTTCATTTTTACGATTCTCGCCGGTCTGATGGGTTCGGTGGTGGGCAGCCATAATTTCGCCATCATCTTTGTTTGGATCGCATGGTGGACGGCGCTGAAACTGGTCTTCATCCCTTTTGGCGGTCGATCCTGGTGCAGTATTTGCCCCATTCCCATGCCCGGCGAATGGTTGCAAAACGGTGGTATCTTGCAGCCGCGCGGCCGCGCGGGCATCGGCCTCGGCAAACGCTGGCCAAAGTTCCTCAGGGGAACCTGGATGCAGGCTGGCGGTTTCTTGTTGATCGGATTGTTCGGCGCATTGACGCTGACCTCGGCAAAAATCACAGCGATTGTTTTACTATTCATTTTGGTGTTGGCGCTGGTCCTTAGCCTGGTCTTTGAGCGCCGTTCCTTCTGTAATTATCTGTGCCCGATCGGTGGGTTTACCGGGTTGTATGCGCAGGCCGGGCCGGTAGAGCTGCGGGTAAAGGACGCGGATATCTGTGCTGCGCACAGTGAAAAGACCTGTTACACCGCCTGCCCGTGGGGACAGTACCCGCTGGCTTTGAAATCCAGCGCCAACTGCGGGCTATGCATGGAATGCCTGCGCGTTTGCCCGTCGGATAATATCGCGGTCAACCTGCGCCCGTGGGGCAGCGATCTGGGCTCAAAGACCAAACATCGCCTGGATGAAGCCTTTCTCGGACTGGTCATGTTGGCCTCCGCGCTGGTCGACTCTGCGGTTTTCTTGGGGCCCTGGGGGGAGTTGAAATCGGCTGCTTACAGCATCGGCAGCCCGGACTGGTTCCTGTTTGCAGGAGTTTTTCTGGTGACAGCGCTTGGGGTTTTGCCCGGCCTCTACACTTTTTCGACATGGGTTGCGAACCGGCTTGGTTCTGCGCGCGCTTCTTTGCGAAAATCCCTGGCCCATTACAGCCAGGTGCTCGTCCCGCTTGGACTGATGGCATGGATTGCTTTTACCATCTCGTTTGCCTTCGTCAAATTTGGCTACGTACTCCCGGTGGTTTCAGATCCTCTGGGTTGGGGCTGGAATTTGATTGGTCATTCCAAGACAGCCGGGGTGGGAGAAGCCACGTCCTTCAGCCTGATTTTACAGGTAGCTATGCTGATGGTTGGACTTTTCTGGTCCAGCCGGGTCGCGCGCCGCATCAGTGAAACCATTCGCCAGGCCGCACCGTTGATAGCCTTTTCAGGTTTATTTACGCTGACCATGCTCTGGCTGCTGGTAGGTTAAATTCGATGAAAAAAGAAGGACTTGCCCGTTGGATCGTCATTCTCCTGGTACTGGCCGCGGTAGTTGTTCCACTGGGTAGCTGGTGGCTGTCCAAGGATCAGGGAGCGAAAATCGAGCTGCACGCGCGTATGCCAGAGAACGGCGGCTGGAGCGTTGATACCATCCAGGCAAAGGTTGGGCAGCCGATTCATTTGCGCCTTACCAGTGATGATGTGGTGCATGGTTTTGCTTTAGGTAAGTCTGATATGGAATCCTGGTTAAGTATCTTCCCTGGAGAATACGTAGAAACCACCTTGATTTTCGAACATCCAGGAAAATATACATTTTTTTGTACCCGTTGGTGTGGCCCTAATCATTGGCGAATGCATGGAGAAATTATCGTTACTGGAGAAGGTGATCCAAATCCGGGTGATTCACTCCCCCTATTCCTACAGTACAACATCGATATTGATGCACCTCATTATGCAGAAAATATTCCTGGCAGTCCTCCGTCCGCAGCAAGAGGGGCAAGATTTTCAAATAGATTGCCAGATTATTCCATTGATACGCAAACTTACTTATTGATAAGTCCAGCAGACCTGTGGCTGAGACTTCGCTCTGAGCCTTCATTATCAGACCTCAGTGATATGGATATATGGGATATCGTGCGATGGATTTGGGACCGTCAAAATTCATCGAAAACACAGAGTCTTGGTGTTAAACTCTTCATGGCATTAGCATCTGCTGCCCATGGCGAGTCTGGGAGGGGAGATGGGGTCATGGTGAGAGGATTGCCTGTTATAGATCACTCAAGAATGGGAGCTGGGTTGGTTCGCCCTCCTGATTTTTCAGACCCTCATGTGTTACTTGGCGCAAGCCCAGCTATTTTAGAAGGAAAAATTATTCGTGGGGGAATGGGTACGGGAATGCCTTCGTGGGGATCTATCCTCTCAAGAAATCAGATTAATTCCATAATAGGCTATTTATATACGATTGCATGGGAGTCTATAAAATAGACCTGATCATAGATACTGGATATTTTTCACCAAAAGACTATAATAAAATTTATGGAATTTATAAACAACAATCAATTAATCCATGTTTTATTAGCCGATGATCACTTTGTCGTTCGAGCAGGTATACGCCAATTTTTGGAGCAAGCCCATGATATACAGGTTGTTGCAGAAGCCTCCAATGGACAGGAAGCCTGCGAACTGCTGAAACAATCTAATCCCGATGTAGCTGTTCTGGATATCCAGATGCCGATGATGAGCGGGATCGAGGTGACGCGCTGGATTCGGTCCAATCGCATGCCAGTCGGCATTTTAGTACTAACCGCTTACGATGATGATCCCTATGTCCAGGCGGTGCTGCGAGCTGGAGCGAATGGTTACGTGCTAAAGACGGCGGATCCACGTGAGATCATTCAGGGCATCCGCGACGTGTTCCACGGAAAATCCGTGCTGGACGCTGCCCTGGCTCGAAAACTAATCGCGAAACTTGCCCGGCAGGAAGAAACAGCGCCCGTGGAATCCCTCACTGATCGCGAATTACAAATACTGACTTTAGCTGCCAAGGGATATACCAACAAGGCGATTGCCGTACAACTGGGTATCAGCGATCGGACCGTGCAGAACCATCTGGCCAACACCTTTCAGAAATTGAATGCCGAGAGCCGTACGGAAGCAGTCATGCGCGCGGTATCACTTGGTCTGATCCCAGCCAATATCGCTGAAGAGGGATTGTGAGCTTCGTGACCAGATGAAACAAAAGGTGCACGTTGTCTGAGCAGGATCACCCTGCCATGAAAAAATCGAATTGGAGGGGGTTTACCCTCCAATTATTTTTGATTACCATAATGCCATTGACCGTTTTACTTCTGGTGGTGGCCTTCGGCAGTCAGACGCTTCATCACGAAGCCATGCGCAGCCTGGTGGGCGATCGAGATCTGAGGACTGTCCGTGCAGCCTCCTCCTCAATCGAACGGGAAGTGACCCATCTCACTGGCACCATTCAGTTAATCGCACGGGAAATGGGAGACCAGCCCGATTTTTCCTCTATCAGTTTCACAACAGGCGAAATTGCCTCTACCTTCGAAGGGGGTATCGCCCTTTACACCCGGGATGGCAGCTTGATCCGCGCTACTACAACAGAATTGGATTGGCAGACCATCCCGGCCCTGGTTCCCGATCCATTCAAAGCGTCAGCGCAAGATGATTCCACGCCGGCCTTTTCTAGCCCGGTCACATTGCCAGGAACAACCCAATCGTATATTTTTCTCGCCACGCAAACAGAAGCGGGTAACGTGCTTCTTGGGGCGTTTTCTCCAAAAAACCTGATTGACGTAACGATTGGCGATCTGGCAAATTCTGGTCAAGTCACCATCCTGGTCATCAGTCCAAAGAAACCGAAAGGGGGTTTCGACGTTCTCTATCGCGCCGGTCCCTCAAAAATGGATGAGTACGTTCAATCGCATCCAGGGATCACCGAGGCACTGAATGGCGAAAGTGGGATCAATTATTATCAAGGCAGCGAGGGTGAGCACGTCGTCGCCTTTACTCCCATCCATCCGGTTGGATGGGGACTCGTGATTGAAGAAGCCTGGGAAGATATCGCCAGCCCTTACTTAATCAGCACCCAGTCGGCCCCTTTGGTCCTGGCTCCAGTTTTCATACTGGCAATCTTCACGATCTGGTTTGGGGCGCGCAGGATTGTGACCCCGTTACAAAAACTAGAAAAACTGGCCACGGGCCTCGCCAGGGGGAATTTTGAAGCTATCCGGCAACAAGTGGGTGGAATCGAAGAGATCCGCAATTTGCAGTTTGAATTGATCGATATGGCGGATAAATTAAAGGCTGCCCAACAGAGCCTGCGCAGTTATATCGGCGCGATCACTGCTGGAGTGGAAAATGAAAGACGCAGCCTGGCACGGGAACTACATGATGACACCATCCAGGCGCTGATTGCGCTCAACCAGCGCCTTCAATTGATCTCAATCAATTCCCCCGAGGCGCAAAAAGGCTCTCTGAGCGAACTGCAAACATTGGTCCAGCAAGCCATGACCAACCTGCGCCGCATGATCCGCGGTCTGCGCCCGATTTATCTGGAAGACCTGGGAGTGGTCGCTTCTTTGGAAATGCTGGTTCAGGAGATGGGACAAACCGCCAACATCCCAATTGCCTATAAAGTAAGGGGTCAAGAACGCGGTATGGATGCACAAAAGGCGATGTCGGTGTATCGCATCGTCCAGGAATCGCTCAATAATGTGATCCGCCATGCCGAGGCCAAACACGCCTGGGTGGAACTGGATTTCACCGACTCGGAAGTCTTTGTTCAGATTCGAGATGATGGAAAAGGGTTCGTCGTTCCGGCCAATCCGTCTGAATTTCCAGAAAAGGGACATTTCGGTTTGTTGGGGCTGCAAGAACGGGCCGAAATAATCAATGCCGAGCTAAAAATCCTCTCAACACCAGGTCAGGGGACCATTATCACCTTGCAAGTAAGGTAGGCATTAACGCTTACCTATAATCCGGCTACTTGGCGCTGTTCACTGTTCGAACAGCGCCTTATACTTTTATTTGTAAGTGAGGTCAAATTAATTCGGTCTATCACGTAGACCAAAAGGAGAAATCGATGGCAAAAGACCCAGTCTGTGGCATGGACGTCGATCCCAAGACGGCGGCCGGGAAATCCGATTACCAGGGAATGACATATTACTTTTGTTCGTCAGGGTGTAAGAAGGCCTTTGATAAAGAACCCCAGAAATATGTGGGGAAGGCTGAGGACAGCCACTCCGGACACCACCACTAAAACTTCCTCTCCCTTCCCCGTTTGGCAAATAAGCAAACGGGGAAGGTCTTAAAAGGTATTATGATCACCATTCCGATCGACCCCATTCTATTTTCAATAGGTCATTTCCATCTCCGATGGTACAGCCTGATCGTAACAGCCGCCGTGATACTTGGCGTCTGGTTGGCACTTAAAGAAGCTGGACGAAAAGGCTTCAATACCGAACAACTCGCGAACAGTGTTTTGTGGATTGTTATTGCCGGCATGGTTGGCGCGCGGCTATTCCACGTGATCGATCATTGGCCGGATGAATTCGCCGCCAATCCAATCCGCGCTTTGTATATTTGGGAAGGAGGCCTGGCGATCTGGGGCGGCGTGCTGGGCGGAATCGCGGCCACCGCAGTGCTTGCACGAATCAATCACTGGAAGTTAACGCGCCTGCTAGATGCCTTTGTTCCTGGCGTGGTTTTGGCCCAGGCTGTTGGAAGAATTGCATGCATCATCACCGGCGATGCTGTGGGTAAACCGACCAATGGTCCATTTGGCTTTGCTTATGTCAGCCCAAATGCGATGGTTCCCCAACTTGGCGTCTACTACACCCCCACGCCGGTCTACGAGATCCTGATGAACCTGGCTATCTTCGCAGTGTTGTGGAGCCTGCGTAAGAAAGGATTAAAGGATGGAATTTTGGCCTTGATCTATCTGGCGCTGTACTCTTTTGCCCGCTTCTTCATCGCTTTTACGAGCGCGTATAAGATCATTGCCCTGGGTATGAACCAGGCGCAACTTATTAGCATTGTTGTATTTGCGATCAGTCTGCCGCTCCTCGCGATTACGTTACTGAAGAAACGGCAGCTTTCCGTGAAGGCCTGATATTGGAGGTTTCCAATGGAAAAGCCGTATGTCGACTTATCTCACCCAACCAAATCTCAAAAGGTGGCACATTACCTACTGGCAAGCATTCTCTTGGGATTTGGCGTCTATTTCCTCGTACAAGGAATTCTCACCATTCTGGCAAGCATAGGATTCTAGATGCGTCAAAATAACCAGCATAAAAGAAATCGCGCTTCAGTAAGTCATAGCAATCGCCGTCTGAACATATTTGCCTTTACTGGGATCGCGTTGATTGTTCTGGGCCTGGCCGGTGTATTGCTATTCAATGCCTTTTATCGGGCCCCACTGCCTGTTGCCGGCAACGTCATCGACATTGCCGCGGACATGGGCGGATTCGATAAAGACGTTATCCGGGTGAAGGTAGGTGATCCGGTCACGATCCGGCTGCGTAGCCTGGATAACTCGCATCACACGGACGGTGGCGGAAAACACCAATGGGCCGTCGATGAATTTAATGCCAATGTTGTTGCCCCCCCAGAGGGAAACGCGATGACGACTTTCACACCGACCGAACCAGGAACATACGTTTTTTATTGTGACATTTGCTGCGGTGGGCGCGCCAATCCAACGATGAACGGCAAGTTGATCGTCGAAGGATAATTTTATGTCATCCACGATACTTCGCCGCAACCTGATCTTGTTAGCCTTAGGCATTCTGGCGTTCGGAACCGTAGGCCTCGCCGGATTCTGGCACCCGAATGCCCCTGAGGCAGCCATGCAGAGCTACCTGCCAGTGATTACGCTTCCTACGGTGATCATCGCCGGGGCAGTGGATGGGATCAATCCCTGTGCCTTCACTGTGTTGCTCTTATTCATCACGGCACTGCTAACGACGCTCAAAGCAGGAGAGCAAAATATCACGGTAACCCGGGCGCGCCTGGTTGGGATGGGCAGCATTTATATTGGCGCGGTGTTCCTGACTTACCTGGCCCTGGGTGTTGGCCTGCTAAAGGCGGCGGATTTCTTCACCCGCCAGCATCTGCCGGCGCGGTTAGGCGCCCTTGTAGCCATTCTGATTGGTCTGTGGATGATCAAAGATTATTTCCTCCCAAGTTGGGGGTGGAAATTACAGGCTCCCGGCAAAGTGAGTGAGATTGCCCGCCAGTCCGCCCAGAAAGCCACTATCCCCGCCCTTGTAGTCGGCGGCTTCCTCATTGGCCTTTGCACGGTTCCTTGCAGTGGGGCTGTCTACCTGGGCGTCCTCAGCCTGTTGGCCCTACAACCAACCGCTATGTTAGGTTATGCATACCTGATTCTCTACAACGTCATCTTCATCATGCCATTGGTGGTGATCTTGATCCTGGCCTCTGCTCGCCCAACACTTAACCGGCTGGCCCATTGGAATCTTCATCACAAAGAATGGGTGCGGTTGGCGCTTGGAAGTGGAGTGGTAATTATGGGGCTGATCATTTTGGCAACGGTGTAACTCTATGGTAAAGAATGAGAAGTACATCCCGGCATTGAATCAAAACTGGTTGACCCCACTGTATGACCCCTTGCTTAAATGGGGCATGCGGGAGGATGAGTTTAAACGCCATCTGGTCGAGTATTCCAACCTGGCGAGTGATCAGCAGGTTCTTGACCTGGGTTGCGGCACGGGAACATTGACCATCCAGATAAAGCAGCGTTTCCCACAGCTCGAATTGATCGGACTGGACGGCGACTCCACCGTGCTCAATATAGCCCAAAAGAAGGCCGAGGCCGCAGACATGTCCAACCAATGGAGGGAGGGGCTGGCTACAGCCATTCCCTATCCTGACGCCTCATTTGATCGGGTCGTTTCCTGCCTTATGGTGCACCCTCTCATCGCTTCCAATAAGGTTAAAGCATTCCAAGAGGTCTTACGGGTTTTGAAATCTGGCGGTGAATTTCATCTGTTGGATTTTGGGAAACCGTCTACTCCCGTGATGAGGATGATATCCATCCCAATTGCCCGCCTCGAGGAAGCCGGAGATAATATTCAGGGCTTGCTTCCGGAGATGTTAAGCCGGGCCGGGTTTATCAGTATCGTTGAAATTCGGCGCTTTAAAACCATTTTTGGGGAGCTGGTACATTACCGTATTTTGCCTGAGGCTATATGAGGAAACGAAAAAAAGATCAAATACATGATCCTGAAATCATGCTGCTTAATAGGGTTGACGAGCAACTTCGCCAGTGTGGTTTTTTGCTCCCAAGAGTCTGGACGGTTAACTTTCTTGTCGCCTTCAAATCCAAGCCTCTGATGATTCTGATTGGTCCGCGCGAAGCCGAGAAAGAAGCGTTGGTCGAAAGTTATTGCCACGTTATAACAGGCGGCGGTTCGAATCAATATCAACCGATGGTGGGACATCCCTGGTGGGCATCCCAAACCGCAGACGTCGCCATGTTTACACAAACTCAATCCCGGTTCAATACCCTCAAACTAGAAATGATGATCGAAGAAGCCGGGTTGCCAGGAAATCGGGACCGGTTCTATATTGCCAATATCAAGAGGATCAGCCCTGGTGAACTACAGGAGTATTTCTCGGAAACAGCCTTTCAACTTCGCCATGGTGAGTTGATGCGCTTGCCCACCTCCCATTTCTCAAATCCAGTTCCATTTCCACCCAACCTCGCCATCATTGGCACAATGGACACGCTCGCGTTCCCCTGGTCGGATGCGGATCTGCTCTCGCAAACAACCGTCATTGACTGTGCACCAACGAAATTACCCGGTTATCCATTGGTTGGCAATACGAGTCCGGATCCATTGGAAGAGAAACGATTGATCCGATCCTACATTCGAGATCCACAACGAGCTTTTCGGAAGTTAATGTTCATCCTACGCAGGATACCCTCAGCCTTATTTCCCTTACTTCATGTACAAAAATTTCTGCAGAAAGTTGTTGCCCGGAATTCCAGCAGTATGCTGCTTGAGGGAATGATCTATCTTTCCAATTCATGGTCACAAATGGGTTCTGGCCTTTTCGACGAAAACCCGCAAAAGAATCTACAAATCGCAATGGACCTGGCGATCACCCAGTCCTTATTACTCCCAAACAGCGAAAAAATAGCAAATTCGAATAACCTCCGAGATAAACTGCAAAAAATCTTGGACAATCAATATCCCCTTGCGACGAACTTGCTAAGTAGCTCGCGCCAGCCTAGGCATTTTTGCTAGCTCAAGGGCCCGTCAAACAGCGCTTATAGAAAGTCTCGGCCTTCACTATAGTAGAAGTACAAAGGAGACTTTTTATGAACCAAACGAACCCCTCCAACAAGCGTCGAATCCAACCACTCTTATTGGTCACAATTGCTGGATTGCTGGCCGCCTTGGTAGCTATATTCGTCTTCAAAGTGTCTGTTGGCCTGGTTATCAATTATGGCTTGATTGGAGCGATGATCTTGAGCCATTTCTGGATGCACGCAGGTCATACTGGCCACGGCGGCGGCCAAGAACAATCTCCCCTGTCCAAAACGGGCGATCGGCTCAGCCCAGTCCCGGTAGAGAACGAACACAAGCATGGCTGCCATTGATAGGCAGAATCACTTACGTCTGAGTCCGTGATTCTGCCCTTCGCACGAATACTCCGACCTTCTATACTCAAATCGGAGATATGAAATGAACGCAGGAAAGCAACCAATCCTGGTAGTAAATCAGGCATGTGGCTGTACCGTCACCCAGGTGACTGAACAATTCAAGTCGGCCGGATATGCGGTGGTCCAATCCTTCGATCTGCTTTCGGCGATGGACGCCCGTACCCGATGCATCTGTCAATTGGTCGTCCTCTTGATTTATGGAAAGGATGGACCGCCTGCAACAATCATCCTGGATGGAAATGATATTTCCACGTCTATTTTCCTGGAGAACGAACCCGAACGCAGCTTTCGCGCAAAATTCACCACCCTGTTGTCCCCAATTGCAGAGACAGCTGATGCAAACGCTGAAAGCAGCAACGATGAATCGACTGACATTGAGACCCAACATGACATTTGACTATAAATCAGATGACATTAGGCATAATTGCCCACTCGCCACAGGCCATTCGGCGCTTCATTTCCTATGCCAATTCGTTTACCCTTGGGAAACAACCTAAAAATCCGATCCCAAGGAGGAGCCATTTGAAAAGATCACTCAGGTTTTTGTCAATTGCCATCGTAGGAGTTTTCCTGTTAGCCGCTTGCGCCCCTAGTTCTAGGACCGCAATGGGAACGGGGAACATTATGAATGCTACTGCAACCCCAGGCGCAATGATGGCATCGCCAGGGAGTTCTCATATGATGCAACCTATCAGCGGCGAGAATGTCCAAGAGGCGACAGAAGCGACTGGCGGACAACCGCTGACTTATCGAATGGATGGTGACGTCAAGGTTTTCGATTTGACCGCCAAACCAATTATCTGGCCGATCACCAAGGATGTTTCAGTCACCGCCTGGACTTACAACGGGACTGTGCCTGGACCAATGATTCGGGTGACCGAAGGCGAAAAAGTTCGCATCATCCTGAAAAACGAACTCCCTGAGCCAACCACGATCCACTGGCATGGCATTGCGGTGCCGAATGCTATGGATGGAATACCGGACGTTACTCAAAAGCCGATCCAACCGGGGGAATCCTTCACCTATGAGTTTATCGCTAAGCCGGCAGGCACCTACATGTACCACTCGCATTACGAGGGTGACGTTCAGGTTTCGGCAGGGCTGTATGCACCGTTTATCATTGACCCCAAAGAGCCAGAGGCATCCAAACCGGATGTGGATGTCGACCTGATGATTTCCGAGTGGCTGGTGAAGAATGGCAATACCTATGCCGCCATGCCCATGGCAGGCATGGAACCGAATTACTTCACCATCAATGGGAAGTCTTTCCCAGAAACAGAAACGATCAACGTCAAAAAGGGGCAGCTCGTTCGTCTGCGGCTGACAGGGATTGGACAGTTCGTTCACCCCATCCACTTGCATGGGGTTCCATTCAAAATCGTGGCAACGGATGGTCACCCGGTCCCCGAAGCAGCCCAATTGACCAAAGATACTGTGCTGGTGTCACCAGGCGAGCGGTACGACATAGAGTTTGTCGCTACTGTAACCGGCCAATGGATGCTGCATTGTCATATTTTGCACCATACCACCAACGACAACGTCGAACCCGGTGGTTTGATGCTGATGATTAACGTTACCGATTAAGTGGAGAAAACATGAAACCGCGCTTTATTTGGATTGGAATGCTCATCATTGTGGCAACCCTCCTGGCAGGATGTTCGAGTGCTGCCCAAACGCAAGATCAATCAACCGAACCGGTGAAATTCACCCTGGAAACTACTCCCGCCCCACCGGTCACCGGGAAAAACGAAATCATCCTGAAGCTGGAAGACCAGGATGGGCAGCCTCTGACCGGGGCGACCGTGGACGTTAGCGCCGATCACACCGACATGACTGGCATGACGATGAGCGGCCCAGCGACAGAACAAGAAGGTGGCAAGTATGCCATTACTGCAGATTTCAGCATGTCGGGAACATGGAAAATTACTGTGTACGTACGAAAAGAAGGACTGGATGTGAAAAAGGATTTTGATTTGAAGATCCCATGATCCGGATGCTGTTTTAGGTTCTATGGCGCGTCCGGTATACGGATGCGCCATAGAATGGAGAATTTCTGATGAACCCTTCGGTCCAATTACCAACTTACCCTCTTAATAAATCCGACCAATTCATTCTCTGGTTCAGCCGGCACTGGGTTCTGCTTGTCAGCATATTGATCGGCTTTTACGTTTTAAGCCCTTTTCTTGCACCGGCCTTGATGCAGATCGGTTTGACTGTTCCGGGGAAGGGTATTTACTGGATCTATTCTTACCTCTGTCACCAACTGCCGGAACGCTCGTATTTCCTGTTTGGCCCCAAAATTTCTTATTCCATCGGAGAAATCCAATCGGCCTGGAAAAACACCAACGACATCGCCGTGCTCCGGCAGTTTGTGGGAAATCCGCAGATGGGCTGGAAAGTGGCCTGGTCCGACCGGATGGTGTCGATGTTCACCAGTCTTTGGATTTTCGGAATGTTGTGGGGGTTGTTCCGGAAGAAGATCCGCCGATTGCCCTGGTGGGGGCTGGTCATGTTTCTTTTGCCCATGGCGATCGATGGCACGACGCATTTCTTCAGTGACCTGGCCGGGTTAGGGCAAGGGTTTCGGGATAGCAATGCCTGGTTGGCAGCATTGACCAATCATTCCTTCGCGCCTTCGTTCTACGCGGGAGATGCCTGGGGCTCCTTCAATGCCTGGGCGCGCCTGATCACCGGCATATTCTTTGGATTGGGCATCGTCTGGTTCGGTTTCCCCTATATCCATACCGCCGTGATGGATTCGGCTGAGGTTGTAAAATTTAAAAGGCAACAGCAAAAGTTGTTGCAAGAGGGAAGAGAACATCTCGCAAGAGTTTACGCTTCGCAGTTCAATTTGCCTGGAAATCCGAATGTGGTGGATGACCGGGAAATGAAAGTGAATGACCATGAAGGATAATGAAGAAAAGGAATTGACGATTCGAGTACTACTGGCAGACGATCATGCAGTTGTACGTGCTGGCATACGCCAGTTTTTGGAGCGAGCCGGTGACATTCAGGTGATCGGCGAAGTCTCCGATGGCGAGCAGGCTATAGAAATGATCGAAAGGATGGCGCCAGACGTAGCCGTCCTCGATATCCAGATGCCGAAAGCTACGGGAATTGAAGTTTCGCGCGTGATACGCGCTCACCGTTGGCCGATTGGGGTTCTCATCCTTACATCGTATGATGATGACCCGTACATTTCTGCCGTTTTGAAGACCGGCGCGAATGGTTATGTCCTCAAAACCGCTTCACCGGATGAAATTATTCATGCGGTCAGGGACGTTTATCAAGGCAAATCCGTTCTAGACGCGGAGATTCTACCCAAAGTTATGGCGCAGATCGCTAATCCGAATCCAGCACCGTTATACGAGCCATTGACGGATCGCGAAATCGAAATCCTTTCCCTGGTTGCCAGGGGATTAACCAACAAGGTCGTCGGCATCAAACTCAAAATCAGCGACCGAACAGTGCAAGGACACATCGCGCGGATCTTTGAAAAACTGCAGGCCACCAGCCGCACGGAAGCCGTAATGCGCGGAGTCTCCTTGGGATTAATTCAACTTCCGGAAGAGACACATGAACACGCTATTACCTTTGAGATTTGATCGATAGCCTGCCACTTGTGATAGCGAATAATTTCAACAGCCTGCGGAATAGGCATAATGGCCTATTTTCTTACGAGTGTATCAGCCTAGCGATACCCTCGCTGTTTAACGCTGCAAGCCGATCGAGTGGCATGCTATGATGATGAGGTAGACATCAACAATGATTTTTGGAAAGAGGCGATTTATGGTAAAAGATCCAGTTTGCGGTATGGAAATAGAGCCGGGCACGGCTTTTGCCACGCGAGAACACATGGGGCAGTCGTATTATTTCTGCTCAGAAAATTGCGTCAAACAATTCGATGCCAATCCCCACCAGTATGCCCATCATTCCAGCCAGCCCGCTGCTTCTGCAACGACCGGCTTCAATCCGGATTCCTCCTTGCTGCAGGTCGAGCTTCCCATACTCGGTCTCGCTAAGGAAGGGCAGCCCGGTGGAGTTTTGATCCGATCGGTGCTCGAAAAGCTGCACGGAGTAGAGAGAGTAGTCATGAATGCGAAGGCGGGAATCGCCGTGGTCGATTATGCCCCTGAAACGATCCAAATCTTAGACATCGTGGCGGCGATAAAAAAAACTGGTTACCAGGTGGGCGGTGCGCAAAAACGGATTGGGATTGAAAATATCCGCTGCGCTTCCTGCGTAGGATTCATCGAAGACGAGTTAAAAGCCACTCCTGGTGTTTTGAACGCATCGGTCAGCCTGGGTACGCAGGAAGCAACGGTCGATTATCTGCCCGAGCAAACGACACTCAATGAGTTGAATACTGCGATTGAAGGCTGGGGATATAAAACCAGACCGGCGACCAGCGAGGAACCGGCCGACCAACAGCAGGCAGCTCACGAAAAAGAATATCAACGCTTGATGCGCAAGTTTTGGTTTGCAGCGCTTGTGTCAATCCCGGTATTAATCACCGCCTATCCAAAATTCATCCCCATCGTAAAAGATTGGTCGATGGAAACCCTACGGATCACCTGGTTTGGTGCCGCTCTGCTGACCTTACCGGTCCTCTTCTGGTCTGGTAGTGATTTCTTCACCGGAGCCTGGGCTGCACTCAAACATCGCGCCGCCAATATGAACACGTTGATTGCGCTGGGCACAGGCGCTGCCTGGCTTTATTCCGCCGTGGCGATTGTCTTCCCAGGAATATTCCCGGAAGGGACCTCCGAGCCTTTCTTTGACGTGGTTGCGGTGGTTATCGCGTTGGTGGTGTTAGGCCAGGCTCTGGAAATCCGAGCCAAAGGTCGCACCAGTGAAGCCATCAAAAAGCTGATGGGGTTGCAGGCAAAAACCGCGCGCGTAATCCGCGACAATGTGGAAATGGACATCCCTGTAGAGGAAGTTTTAGTTGGGGATACGATCCAGGTCCGGCCCGGCGAAAAAGTCCCGGTCGATGGTGTGATAGTCGAAGGCAGCTCCGCGGTGGATGAATCGATGCTGACCGGTGAAAGCCTGCCTGTCTCCAAGAAATCCGGGGACGAAGTGATTGGCGCAACCTTGAATAAGACCGGGGCCTTCAAGTTCCGTGCAACCAAAGTGGGCAAAGATACCGCCCTGGCGCAGATCGTCAAGATGGTGCAGGATGCCCAAAACAGCAAGGCTCCCATTGCACGCCTGGCCGATACGATCTCCGGGTTCTTTGTTCCTATCGTGATGATCCTGGCTGTTTTGACCTTTGTAGTCTGGTTCGACTTCGGCCCGCAGCCGCAGCTTGTTTACGGCCTGGTTACGGCTGTGTCAGTATTGATCATCGCCTGCCCCTGCGCTCTGGGCCTGGCCACCCCGATGAGCCTGATGGTTGGCATCGGCAAAGGTGCTGAAAACGGTATCCTGATCCGTTCCGGAGAAGCGCTGCAAACCGCACAATCTATCAAGACCGTCGTCTTGGATAAAACTGGCACTATTACCAAGGGCAAGCCTGAACTAACCGATGTTATCGTTGCAGCTCAACAATCTATCCTGAGTGACGAACTCTTGAGGTTGGCCGCTTCAGTGGAAACGGTCAGTGAGCACCCTCTGGCCGAAGCCATTGTGGAAGGAGCGAAGGCCAAAGGATTGGCATTGGGTAAACCGGAAGCTTTCGAAGCGATTCCAGGGCATGGCGTTACTGCAATAGTCGATGGACGTAAGGTAGCACTCGGTAATCTAAAGATGTTGAAGCGCTTGAACGTCGATCTCGGCGACCTGGATGCCAAATCTGAAATCCTGGCGAATGATGGGAAAACGCCCATGTTTGCCGCCGTGGATGGCAAGGCAGCCGGCATCATCGCCGTAGCCGATACGGTCAAAGAAGACTCCAAAGAAGCTATCGCCGCATTGCACCAGATGGGCATTGAGGTGGTCATGATTACCGGCGATAACCGCCGCACTGCCGAGGCGATTGCCCGCCAGGTGGGTTTGGATCGCGTCCTGGCTGAAGTGCTGCCAGAAGATAAAGCCCACAACATTCACCTACTACAAGCTGAAGGCAAAAAAGTAGCGATGGTAGGGGATGGCATCAACGACGCCCCGGCGTTGGCGCAGGCCGATGTTGGTTTAGCGATCGGCACCGGCACAGATGTGGCCATCGAAGCCTCAGATATTACCCTGATCAAGGGCAGCCTGAAGGGTGTGGTCACTGCCATCGAGGTCAGCCGGGCCACCATGCGCAATATCAAGCAGAACCTGGTTGGCGCATTCATCTACAACATCTTAGGGGTCCCCATTGCCATGGGCGTTTTGTTCCCCTTCTTTGGGGTGCTCCTTAGTCCTTTGCTGGCAGGCGCGGCTATGGCCTTCTCATCCGTAACTGTGGTTAGCAACGCCAATCGCTTACGAGGTTTTCGCCCAAAATTCAGCGCCAAATGAGGCAAGCATGACGATCAATCTGTTGTATTTTGATGGCTGCCCGTCGTGGAATACAGCCCTGACCAATCTTCAAGCTGCATTGAAGGAAGAACAACTGGATTATTCAATCAACCCGATTAAGGTTGAAGCTGACCAGGAAGCGGCTACCATAAAATTTCTTGGATCGCCTTCCTTCCAGATTGATGGAAAGGATTTCTGGCCAGAAAACCGATCTACCTATTCAATGAACTGCCGGGTGTATAAAACGCCCAGTGGTTTACAGGGTTGGCCGACCATCGAGATGCTTCGCCAAAAGTTAATTAACATCAGAAAAGATAAGGAAACAGCGAAATGACACCTGTTCAGATTTTCATAACCCTTGGGGGCATCGCTCTCAGTTTATTTATTGCCTGGTTTTTCTGGCTGGCGCCCAAAGGTCAGACAAGAGTTAAAGCCGGCGCAGGTGGTGTCCAGGAAGTGGCCATTACCGTTAAAGGAGGATACACCCCGGATATCATTGTGGTCAAAGCCGGGCAACCACTGCGCATGAGGTTTACGCGTCAGGAAAGTTCGACCTGTTCAGAAATGGTGCTGTTTCCGGATTTTAACCAGAGCGCAAAATTGCCTGAAGGACAGGAAGTGTCAGTTGAATTTACTCCTGATAAACCAGGCGAATATGGCTTTCAATGCCAAATGGGCATGCTCCGGGGAAAACTGATCGTTGAATAAATTGAATACCCACTAAAATCAAAACCCGATGGAACGAGCGATCACTATTGGTGGAAGGTTGATTGTGGTATGGCTGATTGCATTGAGCAGCTTTATGAATAATGGACAAAGTCATGTCTTTTACATCACTGTTGTCGAAATGATGCTTACTCTTCCATTAATCCTTTCAAGGGCGCTAGTAAAGTTTAAATACCAGGTAATTTTGTATCTATTATCATTTCAATTCCCCTATTTTTTCCCAGTAAGGTTCTACCGCTGAGGATTCCTCTCTATATCGATAGATTGGTTCAAAAAATACGTCGCCGTTCTTCAAATCCTTGGACACATTGGATATGGCAATCACCCGGCGAACTTCGTGACGGATACCGATCTGTACCAGCAAATCAACCGCATCACAAATCATCTGATTGGCTTCGTGTGGCTTTACTCCAGCATCCGCACCCATGACTGTCGCTAAACGGCGAGCTGCTTCACGGGGACTGTCCGCATGGAAGGTACAGGCTCCGCTGTGTCCCGTCATCAAAGCCCGGAACAAACTCATGGCTGCGATCCCATCACGCACCTCGCCAATGACCAGGTAATCAGGTGACATTCGCATGGCATCATCGACTCCGTCTGCCAGGGTGTATGGTCGTACATCCGTGCCAATTGCCTGAGGGCGGGCTTCCACCGTCTGGACGGTCGGGCGATCCACCCAGATTTCCTCCGGATCTTCGATCTTCACGATGCGCCAGATCGTAGGCAAGAAATTGCACAAGGCACTAAGCAGAGTGGTCTTTCCGGTTCGGGTTCCTCCGGAAATCAGGATGCGTGCACCTTTCTCCATAGCCTGACGAAGAACCCCCATCATTTCGGAACTCATCATTTTTCGCTCCAATAACCACTCTGGTTTGACCGGCTTTTGTTCATAAAGGCGGATATTGATAGAAGGATTACGACCTGGCGGTGCAATAACCGGGTGAAGCGCCTTGATCCGTCCACCACCGGGATTATGTGTCGTTGCCGGCAGTTTGGCATTGATACTTGGGTTGGTCTCATTTAAAGTTTTGTTTTGCGGACCAATCAAGCGATCCAACACACGCCAGATTTCACCTGGTTCAGGCCGCAGCTCTATGGTCTCCCAACGAACCGAACCTTTACGCATGATTTGAAGAAGACCGCTGGAGTAAATGGTGATTTCAGAGATATCTATGCGAGCCGGCGGCAAAAGCAAATCTAAAAAACCCAATCCCAATATCCGCCGGGTGAGTTCCTCAGCAATGGCAGCTTCCTGAAGGGCACCAGGGCGGCAGTTGCGTTTCCTTAGTGCCGCAGCAATCTGTGCCTCGACCCGCTCCCGAATGCGCTGCCGGTCGGTTTCATTCGGACTCTGAAGAACAGAAGTTGGGAAATCATGGTTGATCTGATCGATCACCTCGTTGAAAACTTCAGACCGAATGGATTCGTCCAGGTTATTCCCGTTCGTGGCTGTGTCGTACAAACCTAATATTCCCGGCATAGGTAACCTCCAACATTAAGTAACTTTTCCAACTTAAGAGACAAAAATGTTATTCTACGTAAATCGTATTTTGGGTAGTCGCAAAATACCCTTTTTTCCATCCGCACGAGCAAGATTGTTTTCCACCAAGGGAAATAAAGTGTTGATGATGGCGCGGATCCCTTTGGCAAACTCATCCCCTCGCGTCACCGGCATCAAGCCATCATCTTGTGCCTGAGGAACCCCTGGATCAAAAGGTACAATGGCTGCGATTGGTGGAGCCCACCCCAAGGATTTGGAAAGCTCTTCCTGGAATAATCGGGGGGTAAAGCTGCTTCGGTCAGAAGTTTGGTTTAGAACCAGGTAAATCGAATCTCGGGCCAGGCGTTTCTCACTCTTTAAGCCTGTCAACAATAAGGTGAGGGTATGTCGAATCGCAGTTAAGTCAGCCAGAGTAGGTCGGGCAACGATCAAGGCATAATTGGCAAAGATGATCGAATGCATCATCCACAAATCTTCTGTGGTTGGCACATCCATGACAATTGCGGCATAACGACCATCTTCCGAGTCAATCAGCATCCCATTGATGCTGCCTTCTCCGGTTCCTTTACTTGAACTTTCCAGAATGTGCATGTATTCCAGGGAGGATTCTGGCGCAAGCAAGATCTCCAAATTTTCCTTGCATTGGATTGCAGCCTGAAAAGCAGCCTTGCCCGGACGATCAAAGTATTCGGTTAAATTGGGGACATACCGTAATCCTAAATGGGGCGCAGCAGCTGGTGGCAATCCCATGGACACCAGCAACGTTTTCACGCTGAGCCGGACAGACAATTCGTAAGCCAGGTTTTCAGCAATGGTTGAGCAACCAGATCCACCCGCGTGCGATAGGACAGCGATTCTTTTCGTGCCGGTGATATAGGCAGACGTTCCGCTATTGGTATAGCCGGATACCCCTTGCTGCATGGGTGCAGCTTGAGTCAGGCTTGCCCGGGCTGTCATCGCAGCACCATAAGCAGCCTGGATGATTTCAGTCCAGTTGACCGGCGCGACGAAAACTCCACGCACAGTATCCACTTTGGTAAAAGCTCCCTGAAAATCCTTTTGGGCCAAAGGCAGTACTACAATCGCAATTCCACGCCAGGCTGAAATTTTCTGAAGGGAACGAATCAGGGTGTCCGGCTCAGGAGCGATATCTGTTTGGACGATCACCATATCCGGCCGCAGGTTGTTCAAATTCGTCTCGAACATGGACCATTGAGCGGCATGACCAGAGATCATAAAGCGTTGGTCTGCCAGGATCGGCTGCTGCATCTGGTAGTAAACAACATCATGGCCGGCTCCTGCCAGCATGACGGTGATTTTATTGGTTTGGTAAGCGTTATCGCTCATTTTGACCTATTTCTTTCGATAATCGTTCATCTCGTTGTACAACTCACCCAGATTGAGGGTAATCACGTCCGCAACATCCAACGCCAATCCTGAGGTTGGTTCCAAGGCAAGGTGAATAATGCCATATTGGTCGAGAGCAGCCAGTAAGGTTGCCGGATCAACCTTGAATCCTGGAGTTACCTCGATCAACCCCGTGGGAACATCCAGAACGATCACACTACCTTCCTGAGCTGACATGCTTGTTCGAGCAGAGGAAAACAATTCTTCTTCACTGGCACCGGCTGGAACCTCTTCATAACGAAACGATTGAGGCACCAATAAAACTCGCACGCCTGTGATTGCCAACCGAGCGAGAGGAGAAGCCGGCGGAGCGGGGGTAGGAGTTAGGGTAGGTGTTGCGCTCACACCAGGAGTGAGTGAAACAATGGGTGAAGTAAATTCCGCAATCGGTGCAGTAAACACAGAGGTGGTACTCGCCTTGAGAATATCTGGAGAAATCATACCAATCACCGTAACGGTCTGTCCTGGACGAAGTAAACCAGCCACTCCGCTGGCCAGGTCGACATGGATCGCCAGAGCAACATGCCCTTCTGGAAGTTCAGCAGGAATACCTGCACTGGCAATCTCTCCCAAAACGGAGGTAACGATCAGATCCCCCGGAGCTCGTCCAACAGCCAGGATCTTCCCGGTCACATCTTCAATTTTTGAAGTAGCATCCGCAGGTTTAGCTCCCATCGGAATGGTACGCAGCTCAACCAATTGGTCGGTCAGAACGGTTCCAGGGGCGATGGCGACTTTGGCGACCACCACCTGAGTTGGACGGATCACCCCGTTCAAAAGGGCGATCACAAGCAAACCGATGACAACGGCAAGTACAATTGCGGCAATGGGGGAACGTTTTTTTGTTTGCATGAATTATTCTTTCTCCTTTTTACAAATCATTGGATTCAGTATGCCCCGACGCGAAGCGTCAGCGGGATCGATTGGTTGCCAGGATGTCAGAAGCTGTCCGTTCCAGGGAAACAGCTCCCAATTCCTGGGTAATCTCGAGGTCAGAGGGTTCATTGCTACGGATGATCATCGGGCGGACTAACACTGGTTCCAGCCAGAACACATCATCGCTGTAACCCAACTTGGCAATCGCATACGTACGCGGAATGCGCGCCAGGTAGCGTTTGTATTCGGTATTGACCAGCCCTTTTTCGGAGCGGCCTAAATGCGGCAAGATCAAATCCCGATCTTTGGGATCTTTGGTTTGGAAAACAAATACATTCGCACAGGAGGATAGGATGCCTGAGGGTAACTCGCTTACGGTTTGAGCCATCAGATGCAGAAAAACGTTGTATTTTCTTCCGTCACGCCACATCGTTTGAAAAAGATGGCTGACCGGGTTACCCGACTCTCCTGATCCCTGATCAGAAGCAGCTCCACCTGAGACGCCAGTTAGGACTTTATTCGCTTCTTCAAAGAAGATTTGCATGGGTGGAAAATGTTTGCCACCCAAAGCTTCGCGCCGGCGAGTGACCGCATCCGAATACAATATGCTGGCCAATAATGAGAGCAATGCTGCTTTGGAGTATTCATCCATTTCAGCTCCACCTTCGATGACAATGACGCCCCAGGGATTATCAGCGTTGCCCATCAATCCCAAATCTTCCACGCCGGTTCCACTGGCTGAAGATCCGTATTGCTTTGCCATATGCCCTTCGGAGAACTGCTCCAATCGAAGGAGGACTCCCTCCAGACTGGTACGACTTACTTGATCACGTTCAAGCTTCTCTTTGTAGGTCCGCAGACGATCAACCCATTTGGAAACATCCAACTTCCGGCTACGATAGACCGCTAGAGCCTGTAGTTCGGACGGCGAGAGACTTTCTAATAAGGTTCCAGGATGAAGATCATTCAGATCCTCACCAAGACTCTGACGCTCATAGCGGATTAACTCCACTTCATGTTCATCCTGAAGATGTCCTAAGGGACCATTCTGCAGCTTGGGGTCACCGGTCAGAACGCCTGCCTCATAATACAATTCGGTTAGCGCACGGCGCATGAAGCCTAACTGTCTGGCTCCCATCCTGCCAGCATTCGCAAATAGCTCAGCCACCATGCTGCGGTAGCGGCCAGGTTCTATCCTTTTCGGTACTTGCAGGATATTCCACCGGAGAGGGCGTGGGGAACCAGGATAGAGTTGACGGATATCCACATGTCCAAGACTGTCTTCTGAACCTTTCGGACCCATCCCTGGCCAGTTCAATGCTTTACGCCAGCCCTGTCCGAAATCCAACACAATGGTGCGGTAATGCCAGAAACGGGTCGTCTCATAAGCCAGGCGTTCGGCTGCAATCGATTTTCCAAAACCGGTATCCCCGACAAATGCAGTATGAAAATGGCGGTCTGGAGATAACTTTAGAAAAGTATCTGTTAATAAACCTGTTTCACTCGACCACTGCCGGGCAAGAGTGATATTTCCAGGCATATCCGGATAAAAAGCAAATGCGGGGGTTTCCTCCTGGGTGGTGAGCGCTGATCCCTGCTCGAACATGCCTGGCGCGGTATAAGCTGCCACCTGAAGCATGGTGAGTAAGGTTGAATCTGCGTACCCACTCATTGCCTCTGGGATCGTCTCGATGCGGGTCGATGGGGTGAACGCACGGGCATGTAAGCCGATATAAGCCTGTTCCGGATCGGTTAACGCACGGGTTTGCACACCTGCGACGACATCCTCGGTGCCATGAAACGCTTCGGGGATGAGCCCCATCATCGCCTGAATGCCTTGTTCGCTGGTGGCCAAAGCATACAAATCTGTATAAAAAGCGCCTTCCCGACTGGCAATATCCAGTAACTTGCGTTGAGTGCGCATGATATCCGTGAGGAGGATATAAGGATCATCCTGCCATTGATATGCGTTTGACAGCGAGAAAGAAGGAGCTACACCAACACTCATCCCGGCGCTTATTCCACGTCCAATACTTTGCCCCAAGCCAACACCATCTGTCTCAGATCGGGCTGTGCTTTTTGTATCTGCATGGCTCTGGGTGGTAGATGTGCTGGTCGTGTCGGCTACTGAATCCGTCTCAGCTCCAGAGGTAGTCCAAGCTTCCGATTGCGTCGTCGAATGACTTTGGGAGGTTGTATTCGATTGACTCTGAGTAGTACTTTGCGAAACGGTGTCTGCCTGGCTGTGTGTGACCGAATGCATGCTTGAGTCGGATGATCCGCTACTGACAACCACACCATCTGCTGAACCCCAATTAGCATTGCCGCCTACGTTAGCCGATAAACCTACGCCGGCCGGAGCAATGCTCCCACCCACACCGCCATTCACGCCATAAGAAGAGCTATCCGTATGAGAGTTCGCTACACCGGACGAATCAGAGTGGGACGTTCCATCGGTTACTGCTGTTCCTTCGGTATGAGCTGTCCCTTGACTGACTGCAGTTCCAACCGTGGAAGACGAACCAATCGTATCGGTTTCGGAGATTCCAACCGTGTGCGCCCAACCGCGAGTGCTGGCATGACCCGTGGTGTGCGCCTGGCCTTCTGAATTTGCGACGCCATCTGTGGCAGCTTCACCCTGGGTGACGCCGCTCGAATGGTTTGTGCCATAAGACCTGGATGCGTTTTCAGCAAGTCCCCCAGTCAAAATGGCCGGCAGGCTGATTCCAAACGAAGCAGCCCGGGTTCCCAACTGACGGGAAGCGTAAACGGAGGTATCTTCCAACATACCGGCCAACATGCGGGTAATATCTTCAAGGCGAACATGATTTGTGAGCAGCATCAACAAGAACTCTTCTTCCAGGCTGCTCATACCTCGAAAGAGCAGTTCATTCTGTTGAATGGAATATTGTTGTGCACCCTGACTTCCAGACACTAATGGATCACGCATCGAAGAATCTCCACCGCGGGCGTTTTCACGTGGATCTGGATGCCCGACAGCCACAATGGCATAAGGCATCTGCTCCAGAGCACGCGCTAACCATTGGGCCACTTCAGTTGAAAGTGGTTCAAGGCGGATTTGACGGTAAGCACCCACCAATCCAGCTCGTAAAGCTGAAAGATCCCGTAAAGTGTGTTGGATGGCTTCTTCTTTCTTTGGAGAAAACGCAGCTACCCCATAACATTGAACGATCCCAATATTTGGATTCTTAAAAACACCGGCCGCCAGATATACCAGATCAACTTGAGCGCC